>Ga0080004_1108680_pt1 | contig 174460 bp, 179 predicted proteins | sample WasSprMetagenome_FD_69207 | JGI IMG/M metagenome (GOLD analysis project Ga0080004, IMG submission 69207) | Sulfidic aquatic microbial communities from Washburn Spring, Yellowstone National Park, USA - WS (SPADES assembly) (version 2) | ecosystem: Environmental > Aquatic > Thermal springs > Hot...
TGAGCCCGCCCAGGGCCCCGGGGAAGCCGTTAAGCCCGCCGCCTGGGGAGTACGGCCGCAAGGCTGAAACTTAAAGGAATTGGCGGGGGAGCACCACAAGGGGTGGAGCCTGCGGCTTAATTGGAGTCAACGCCGGGAATCTTACCGGGGGCGACAGCAGGATGACGGCCAGGCTAACGACCTTGCCCGACACGCTGAGAGGAGGTGCATGGCCGTCGCCAGCTCGTGCCGTGAGGCGTCCGGTTAAGTCCGGCAACGAGCGAGATCCCCACCCTCAGTTGCTATCCCGGTCTTCGGACCGGGAGCACACTGAGGGGACTGCCGCCGATAAGGCGGAGGAAGGAGGGGGCCACGGCAGGTCAGCATGCCCCGAATCCCCCGGGCTGCACGCGGGCTACAATGGCGGGGACAGCGGGTGCCGACCCCGAAAGGGGGAGGTAATCCCTGAAACCCCGCCGTGGTTGGGATCGAGGGCTGAAACTCGCCCTCGTGAACGTGGAATCCCTAGTAACCGCGCGTCAACATCGCGCGGTGAATACGTCCCTGCTCCTTGCACACACCGCCCGTCGCTCCACCCGAGCGAAGGGAGGGTGAGGCACACTTTGTCACCGGTTACCCCGGTGATGGGGTGTGTCAAACCCTCCCTTCGCAAGGGGGGAGAAGTCGTAACAAGGTAGCCGTACCGGAAGGTGCGGCTGGATCACCTCCTCAAAACAAGGGTGGCTGGAGCAGGTTGCGTGAGAGCTTTCTGGGTGGTGAAACACCTTATCAGATGTTACCCGAAACCAACTAGCTGGTTTCGGGTAGAAGAGGTGCGAAGGGGTGAACAAATTCCTCAGCCCTTGATGAGCACTGTACAGGCCCGATACATACCGATTCCCGCCCCTAAGCAGCGGCACGAAGCCGCTCGGTGGATGGCTCGGCTTGGGCGCCGACGAAGGGCGCGGCAAGCGGCGATATGCCTGGGGGAGGCGCAGGCAGCCGTTGAACCCAGGATCCCCGAATGGGAATTCCTGCCACAGGGTAAAACCCTGTGGCATCCGGGAAACCCGGGTAACCGGGGAGTACCGGAGGGGAACCCCCCGAACGGAAACATCTTAGTAGGGGGAGGAAGAGAAACCAATAGGGATTCCCTGAGTAGGGGCGACCGAAAGGGGAGGAGCTCAAACCAAATCTCTGCGGGAAAACCGCAGAGAGATGTGGGGTTGAGGCTGCCTATCGAGGACGGGCCCGACCCGCGGTAGCCGAAGTGGGCTGGAAAGCCCCGCCGTAGAGGGTGACAGCCCCGTAGGCTAAACCGTGGGGGGCCGAGATAGGCAGCCAGAGTACCACGGCTTGGTTTTGCCGTGGGAAGCTGGGGGGCACCAACCTCCAAAGCTAAACACGTCCCAAGACCGATAGCGAACTGAGTACCGTGAGGGAAAGCTGAAAAGCACCCCGGAAGGGGGGTGAAAAGAGCCTGAAACCGAGCGGCTAATCACGGTGCGGCTCTAAAGAGATGAACCCTTTCAAAGGAAACCCAGGCGACTGGGGAGTACGAGAAGGGGTGATCAGGGTCGCACCGTCCGTCTTGAAACACGGGCCGGGGAGTTCACAGCCGTGGCAAGGCTAAGGGGTTGACCCCCGAAGCCGTAGGGAAACCGACGGCCCGTAGCCGGGTCAATCCGGTGAGGGGCGGGGTCCGTTAGGGCCTGTAGTCACGGCTGTGAGACCAGAAACCGGGCGATCTAGGCGGGGGCAGGGTGAAGCCGGGGGTATTCCCCGGTGGAGGCCCGAAGGGGTGCTGACGTGCAATTCGCTCCCATGACCTCCGCCTAGGGGCGAAAGACCAATCTAGCCCGGTGATAGCTGGTTCCCCCCGAAGTGTGTCCTAGCACAGCCCCGCTGGAGGGTGCCTACGGGGTAGAGCTACGGATCGGAGGTTCTGGCGGTTTCCGCCAGGCCTCCGGTCCAACTCCGAACCCGTGGGCCCCGCAGATAGCGGGAGTGGGGCATCCGGGGTAAGCCTGGGTGCCGAGAGGGGAACAACCCAGACCGGGGTTAAGGCCCCTAAGTGCCGGCTTAGTGCCAATCTTAAAGGGCGTCCCGAGCCTTAGACAGCGGGGAGGTGGGCCTAACAGCAGCCATCCTCTAAGGAGTGCGTAACAGCTCACCCGCCGAGGCTCGGGGCCCCGAAGATTGGTCGGGGCTAAGCCGGCCGCCGAGACCCCGGGGCAGAACCGCTATGCGGTTCTGATCCGGTAGGGGGGCGCCGAAGTGGGGCAGAAGCCGGGCCGTGAGGTCCGGTGGACCCGCTTCGGGTGCGGATCCCGGCGGTAGTAACAGCAAAGAGGGGTGAAAACCCCCTCCGCCGGAAGGACCAGGGTTCCTTGGCTACGATTGTCGGCCAAGGGTTAGCCGGTCCTAAGGTGGGCCGTAACTCGGACTCACCGAAAGGGAAAGGGGTTAATATTCCCCTGCCGCGGGGGTAGGTGCGGTAACGCAAGCCCTGCTCCTGACGCCCTGGGGTAGGCCGACCGGGGTAGCCATACCCCGGCTAACTACCCGAAGGCCGGGGAGTGCCGTAAAGGCGAGAACCGGCTGAAGGGAGGAATGGACACCCGTTAGGGTGTTTCGGCCGAGCCCTAGGGCCCATGAAAAGGGAGCAGGGAACGATCCCCCGCGTCCGTACCGAGAACCGCCACAGGTGCTCCTGGGTGAGGAGCCCAAGGCGTGCGGGGGCTAACCCGGGCTAGGGAACTCGGCCAAGTTAGCCCCGTAACTTCGGGAGAAGGGGTACCTGCGGTTCTGGGGTCTACCCTTGGAACCGCAGGTCGCAGTGACCAGGGGGTCCTGACTGTTTAATAAAAACATAGGTCCCCGCTAGCCCGAAAGGGTGTGTACGGGGGCCGAATCCTGGCCACTGGCGGTCCGTGAAACCGGGGTACAACCCGGCGAAGCGCCGCTGAAGGCCGGGGGTAACTCTGACCCTCTTAAGGTAGCCAAATGCCTTGCCGGGTAAGTTCCGGCGCGCATGAAGGGATCAACGAGGGCCCCACTGTCCCAGCCCGGGTCCCCGTGAAGCCCACGGAGCCGGTGCACAGGCCGGCATCCCCCCGTAGGGAGAGAAGACCTCGTGGAGCTTTACCGCAGCCCGGCGCTTGCCCCTGGTTTCTGCTGCATAGCGTAGGCGGGACCCTGTGAAGGTGGGTCTCCGGATTCACTGGAGGGGCCAATGAAACACCGCCCAGCGGGGACCGGGGGCATTACCCCAGGGTGGTACCTGGGGGACAGCGTCGGGTGGGCGGTTCGGCTGGGGCGGCACGCCCGCGAAAAGGTAACACGGGCGCCCAAAGGTCAGCTCAGGCGGGTCAGAACTCCGCCGTAGAGTGCAAGGGCAAAAGCTGGCCTGACCCGGCTCTTGACAGTAAGGGGCCGGGACGGGAAACCGCGGCCTAGCGAACGCTCGTGCCCTCCTTGGTGGGGGCCGGGCATGACAGAAAAGTTACCCCGAGGATAACAGGGTCGTCGCGGGCGAGAGCCCACATCGACCCCGCGGTTTGCTACATCGACGTCGGCTCTTCCCATCCTGGGGGTGCAGCAGCCCCCAAGGGTGGGGCTGCCCGCCCATTAAAGGGGAACGTGAGCTGGGTTTAGACCGTCGTGAGACAGGTCGGACTCTACCCACGGGGGGTGCAGGCCGCCTGAGGGGAAGGTGACCTCAGTACGAGAGGAACGGGTCGCCGCGGCCTCTGGTGTAGCGGTCATCCGGTAGGGTGTATGCCGCGTAGCTACGCCGTAGGGGGTAACCGCTGAAAGCATCTAAGCGGGAACCCCTCCCCGAAAAGAGGCGGCCGTTCCCAGGCATCTGCCTGGGAGGAGGGCTCCCGTAGAAGACGGGGTTGATGGGGCGGGGGTGAATGCCTCGAGGAGCTTGTGCTCCGAGAGGTGTAGCCCACCGCTCCCAATAGCCCGACGCCGGCTTAGGGGTGGGAATCGGGTATAAGCGGGCCTGTACAGTGCTCATCGAGAGCAATGTTTCTCTATCTTCTGTAAATACGCTTTTTTCTCGCCTTACCATTTAGAGTGCTAGAGGTGAGTCTAAATGGCGTCTGAAGAGGAAAAAGTGCAGCAGAGTGGTGGTGAGAAGCAGAAAGATCCTAAGAAGCTCTGGATTCAGAAGATGATTAGGAGTGCTAAGCTTCATCATAAGCTGTGTCCTTTCTATGATAGGAAGAAGAGGTTTTGCTTTTTGAAGCTTGGCGAAAGATGCCCACTTGATGGCAGGTTTGAAAACTGTACTGTGTTTACTGGTTTTCTTGAGAGGAGGTATGATGAGATTGTTGCAGCTGGAAAGACTTTGCCAATAGATTTTGAAGATCCTTTAGTTCAGTTTGGTGTGACTTAGTTATGTGCCTTAATGCAGTTAACGATCTGAGGCTCTGCATAGCCAATGCTATTGGAATTCCGCTAGAGAATCTTGTTAGAGGCTTTGAGGTTCCGAAGGAAGAGTTCGGGGACTTCTCTATAGTTATGCCGAAGGCTGGCATTGATAGAAATCAAGCTGAGCAGATATTTGAAGCTGTTAGGAGGTGTGATTTGGTCTGGAGAGCAGATCTGAGGGGGATATATCTAAACATTTTCCTAAACAGGGGGCTGTTCTCAACAAGAGTATTGCAATATGTTGTAAATGATGATAGTTATGGTATTTGTAGAGAGGGAGAGCCCAAGAGAATAGTTGTAGAATATGTTTCAGCAAATCCAATTCACCCTCTACACATAGGTGCAGCAAGAAACGCGGCACTTGGAAGCTTCATAACCAGAATACTTAAGGCATTTGGAAACAGTGTACAGACAAGGTTCTACATAAACGATGTTGGTAGGCAGACAGCAATAGTGGCTCTAGGCTTTAAGCTGCTGGGAAGAGTAGAGGTGCCAAGTGGTGTAAAGCCGGATCATTGGATAGGCCTCATCTACGCTATAACAAATACTGTAGCAGAGATCCAGGGCATTAAGAAGAGACTCGGGGTTGCAGTGGGAGAAGAAGAGACAAAAAGGCTTCGAGAAGAGCTAGACCAGCTTGTAGCAGATGCCGCAAGGCTTTGGAAAACAGCGCCAGACATCTTCAACGAGATTTCGGAAAAGCTTAAGGGAGTAGATTTCGAGGAAGAGCTCTCCAAGATTATGAGAGGATACGAAAAAGGCGATGCAGATATAGTGCAGCTCATCAGAGAAGTAGTTGGGGCATGCATAGAGGGCTTCAAAGAAACCCTGCAAAGGTTTGGTGCAGAGATAGATATATGGGATTGGGAAAGCGACTTAGTATGGGGTGGTGATGTAGAGAAGATACTAGAGGTGTTGAAGAAGAGTGCAACAGCACACAAAGGCGCACTAGCACTAGACTTTAGCTCAGTTGACACCGCTGAGCTGAGGAGAAGGCTAGGTATACCAAGGGAGCTCGAAATACCACCACTAATCCTCCGGAGAAGTGATGGAACAACACTCTACACTATTAGGGATATTGCCTATACCCTAAAGAAGTTCAGAGAATTCAACGCAGATAAGGTGATAAACGTGATAGCATCAGAACAAACCCTTCCACAAGCTCAGCTAAGACTAGCACTTTACACAATGGGCCATAAAAAAGAAGCAGAAAATCTCATTCACTACAGCTATGAGATAGTCAATGTCGAGGGCATAAAAATGAGCTCTAGAAGAGGCAGAATTATAACACTGGATGAGATACTTGATGAAGCGAAGAGAAGAGTTATGGTTGAATTGGAGAAAAGAGGCAACGCCTCTGAAATCATAGCAGAGAAAATGGGGGTAGCAGCAGTAAGATTCTACCTACTCTTTGTATCCCCGTCAAGACCTGTTAAATTTTCATGGGCTTCAGTACTAGATTTCGAAAGGAACTCAGCCCCCTACCTGCTCTACACCTATGCAAGAACAGAAGGGATATTTAGAAAGGCTAGGGAAATGGGTGTGGAACTCGATTGGAAGAAGCTGTTCGAGTCCATGGATAAGGGATTTGCGACAGCAGATCGCAGATGGAGACTTGTGAAAATAGTTGCAGAATTCCCAGATACTGTACATAAGAGCTATAGCGAGCTAGACCCATCAATACTTGCACTATATCTACTTAGAGTTGCTGACGAGTTCAACACATGGTATGATGAAGAGCCAATCGTTATTGAGAAGGATGAGAAATTAAGAGCATCAAAACTCCTCTTAGCTTACGCCATAAACAGAGTTTTAAACAAAGGGCTACAACTACTCGGCATAGAGCCTGTAGAAAAAGTCTAAGTGTGAATAACTATGTCAGAGAGATGCACAGAGAGAGCGTCACTCTACGACATAGAGGGCTATGCACAAGCAGGGTTAGTAAATGAAGTAAAGTATATTAACTGCGGAAAAGGCAAAACCAAAATCCTCATAACTCTTGCCAATGGCAAAACTATTTGCAGCGAATGCATAGATCAAAATGCTGTGGAGCTAAGCAAAAAAGTTATAGAACTGTATAGGACAATAAAGTTGCAGAAATGATGAATGGTATTACCACAGAGCAAAGCGATGAAGAAGACGCTAGACACTGATCATAGTTGTTTCCCAGCTAGTTACACAGAAGTTATGAGCACATACCTTGCCTTTGACTACTGTCTTTGAGTTTCAACATGTTTATAAGGGTTTATGTTATCAAAAACTTGCAGGCTTTGGAAACACATGCTCTAACATATCGATGAGAAGTGAAGATGGAAGACTCTTTCCAAGAAATCCAGGATGTGAGGACCCTGGATTTTCTGATTGCCCATAAGGTAGATGCAGTTCTGAGAAGCGTTGGAGGAATAGAGATGAGGCTATGAAAAGCTCATCAAATATGTGTACCTATATTATAGCTGAACATCAATAGCATGGGCTGTCCATTTATCTTCAACTTGCCTAGACTTGAAATACAGCTTTCATTGTTTAGGCAGACTCTAGGTTACATATAGATGGATCTAGAAGAATGCAATGCTAAGTTTCCTCAGAACATTTGCATTTCAGACAATTGATTAGAAATTTTAGGATCCATTAGTCTAGAGCAGCTCTTAAGGGCTATAAACTTATAAACCTAGAAAGATGAGAGCTTTAGGCACATCAGAAAATAGAGTGGTGAAGAAATTTGGTGCAGTTCTGCCCAAAATGTGGAGGTCTTATGATGCCTGTGAAAAGAGATGATGGTACATATGCTTTAAGGTGCAGTAAATGTGGTTATGAAATTCTGCCTCATGGCAAGGAGTACACAGTGGGCGCATCAACAACATCTACGGATAGAGTTAAGACAACCTCTGTTATTAGTGAGGGTAAGAAGGTTAGCAGAAAGAAAGAGGAGATAGAGCAGGAAAAAGAGGAGTACTACAAGGAAGTGTTCTTAGAGCTTCTTCACGAGGAGGAATATGGTGAAGAGACATAGAGTTATTAGAACCTCTAATAAGGTTTTTGGAGAAAAGCGAGAAAATTTCTGAAATCATTGTTGATATGCTCGCCAGCAAACTTCTAGGTAAAAAAAGCATTGCCATAATGTACTGCGGTGCTGTAGAGGGTGTAGCAAGGCACTTAGAAACCATTTTGAGGATATCGTTAGGAGAAACAAATATAATCGCTATAAGTGGAGACTATGCTCATAACATGTTGTTACCCTACATAAGTGACTTTGTTGAATACACAATACTTCTTTCTTCATCTCGAAGCCAAGGATGTGTTAACAGAGTTCGCCAAACACTTAGACTTCTAGGCGCAGACCTCTTAACATTACTTTCAAAGCCTTTGCAAGAATCAGCAAGCTATGCTATAGCAGAGTATAAAGATACAATTGAAATTGATGAAAACTTGTATAGACTATCAATCAACTTAGCAAACATAAAGCTAGGTCTACGCATAGGGGCTGAGTCAAGGAGGATAAAGAGAATGGAAGGGGAAACCCAGATCTCTAACATTGCCAAAGATGTTTTAGAAGCATATAGCAAAGCTGTCGAAGCAACAGAAAGGTGTAGCATTGTAGTAACAACACATTCACTGCTATCAATAGGCGAAGAGCTTAGTGACATCGGGTATCTATACACCACAGTAGACAAAGTAGATATGTACACAAGATTTGCAGATTCTATAGCCTTATTCTACACCACAGCAGAGGAGCATATAGTTCGAGAAGTGTTAACATCAATAAGGGCACACCCTGCATATAAACACATAACCTATGTAAAGATAAATACTGACCCACTTACAGCACCACTCTATGGCTTGCTGTTAGCATTATACATGAGGTTGAAGAAACTCATTGCAATAGGAAAAAGCCAAGTAATGATATAAGCTTTTAGCCTCACAGAACTATTTCTGCATAGGTAGCCCAGCCTTGTCAAGAGGTGCCGGGGTAGCTCAGCTGGTAGAGCGCGGGGCTGTTAACCCCGTGGTCGGAGGTTCGAATCCTCCCCCCGGCGCCTTCTTTAGAATGATGAAGCTCGAAAGGGTTGATTTTATGATAGGCTCGCGCAGGTCTGACACACCATGAAGCTTTTTCTCGGCATTACAGGGGCTAGTGGGTGTGTCATCGGCCTCAGACTAGCCGAAGTTTTGAAGAGTCTTGGCCATGAAATATATGTGTCAATATCAGATGAGGCTCTCACAGTAGCTGAATATGAGTGTATAAGTAGGCACTGGTTTTCTGAAAAGCTGAAGAGCCTTTCTATAGCCGTCTACAGAGAAGGTGATATAGGGGCTGATATAGGTAGCAGCAGCAATGCTCTTGATAGCTATGTAATAGCTCCTGCATCTATAAAGACAATGGCAATGGTGGTTAACGGCATTGCTGAAAACCTTATTGTTAGAGCCGCTCTTATTGGCTTAAGAATGCGAAAACCAGTAGTAGCAGTGGTCAGAGAGGCTCCACTGGGCATTGTGGAGCTTTCAATACTTCTTAAAGCAGCTAGGCTCGGCATCCACGTGATACCAGCTGTTATAGGGTTTTACACCTATCCTCAGACAATAAAAGATGTTGTAGACTTCATTGTGGGCAAGGTGCTAGACGTTCTGGGCATCAAGCACGATCTCTATAGGCGGTGGAAGGGGTCTAGAGCTCCTCTATACCCAGATCCTTGCGAAGTCCTCTACGGCTCAGCAAGTTCTTCAGATTCTCCTTAGTTTTCACCTCTTCAAGCTCTTTCATAAATTCATCCTCTCCTTTATCACTACTTTTAAGCACTGCAAGGCATCTCCCATCAGGTAACAAGTATCTAGCTGCACAGGAAGCATACTGACATTTGTGAACAATGCACACATCATTTACCCAAGTACACCAAGCAACAGGTCTGCCATTAACAAGCTTTATTATCAAAGCTTTTTTTGCGCATCTAAATAATGGACATGCAGGATTACAGTAAGTGCCTATAGGCTTGGGTGTAGGCTCCTGATACCTCTCAACAGGTTGTGATCTCTGCATTCTCTCAGCTCTTTCTGATTGCTGCACCCTGCCCCCATACCTTTCTTCCCTTTTAGTGTAAGGATGAGACTTATGTTTGTCAAAGCGTTGAGAATAATGCTTCAACTCATTTCTGTCATCCTTCAACAACTTCACCACTTTACATGGTCAGCCAGAGGGCATAACACAAGTGAAGTTATACCTTAACCCATTTAAAAACTATATAGTTCACAGAGCTCTTTTCTTCATCCACTATAGCGAGAACGGATTTCTTTCTAACACTATGACTTAGCCTCCCAAGCCCAACAATATCAACAGCCTTAAGGCGATCTGACGCTGAAGCCACCGTAACAACATACGGAGCATGTTCAAGACCTGGCCCTAGCTCATATACTGTAAAATCTGTTCCAAACTTCATACCACTTCTCACTATATAGCCCCGTTGCCTAAGATCTTTAAACACCAGGTATTTTCTTTTAAACTTTGGCATCATGCTCACAAAGTACTTTTCCAGAGCTTTGCAATCAATCTTCTTAGAGCTTAGCATAGGTTCAGCAAAACCTTTTTCACACAAATAGAGCACCTCATACATGGAGAGCACTAAAGGAACCCTGTATACAGTGTTTGGATCTGGTTTCGAAATACCTAGAGGTCTACCTAAAAACATTTTGAAAAGTTGTACAGATCTCTCAGCATCCATTACAATGCTTTTCCAGCCAATTACGTGTACTTCAAACTTCAGCTTTTCTTGGCTAGGTACAGACATAACGTCGCCTCATATAGATTTGTAGCTGAATAAGCTAAGGTCTCCATATCTAGTGTTATTGGGGTTAGCTGATTGAAGTGCGAATTATTGAGTACAAGGTCCTTAATATAGCTCTCTAAATCATTTGAAATCTTTGATAATTGATTTAAAAGTTCTTCGGTTTTAGGAGATCGTGAAAGATATGCGTTAAAGAACTCTAAAGATGTTTTCAAGTACATGTTTAGAAGCGCCACAAATTTCTGAAGACTTAAGAGAGCCTTCTCATCACTACTCACCATGTTTTTACCTGCGGGGAGCAAATGTATTAACATTCTGTGAACATTTTGCAGCATTGAGCTAAGCGAGTTTAACAGATTTAAGTAATGAAGGTTATGCATTAACAATGTAGATGTCCGTGCGAAGCGCAGATACGTGGTTTCAACAATTTCTTTACAACTGGCATATGTTGCTAGAGATTTTTGAACCCTGTTCCTAGCACCTTCAAAACGCATTGAGAGAAGGTCTTCTACTATCTTACTGATTTCATCAACTATTTCCACAAACCTGGCAACAGCATTCCTCACGCTCTCTATTATGCTTTCTTCAGCTAATGAAACCTTCAATTGCAGTTCTTCAGGTTCTATAACATTGCTAGCCAAGACACTTACACCACGGAAATCCACTTTTTGCAAACATGCTTCAGTTGTCTGAATTGTGAAGAGGATATAAATACTTTAATGTGTCTATGAGTACCTTCTTTGGATTCCATACAATATTGTATTGTTCTATCACTTTGTTTAACGATAAAACTTTGATGTGGCATTTACATAGATTTTCTGCTCCAATTCAATCAATAAGAAATTTCAATGTTTTGAATACAAATTTCATAGTAACACCATAGCTTTCACTATTATTTAAGTAGGGGCTGAATAGATACGTTAATTTTTTTAGCTAGATCTCTAACAATTCTTACATGCTCTAGATCTTTATAGCTAACTATCTCAATTCCTAACTCATTTTGAAGTATCAGCAAGGCTTTTAATACCTCTTCTTCCTCATTTACAGCCACTTCATATATGTAGAATGTTAGTAAATCTAATCGGGATAAGGAATCCTGATCCATACTAAGTATAACATCTTCACTTATACTACTAAGAATAGTGCTTATATCTATTGTAAACTTTCTCAATCTACCTACATACCTTTTAACAGTGTCAATAGTGCGCTCATTGAGAGACTCTATTTTAAGCCTCCTATACATTCTTATATGCTTGGCGTGTCTATGGACTGCTGTTTCCAACAACGAGACTAAGCTCATTTTAGATCATCAATACTAAACAGCTCTAATAGTGCATATACTGTTGTTTGCAACGCCATTTTTCTTCATAAGTTCAGAGTTAACATACACATAATCTGGCGAGATATTTTCATCTATATTTACCTTAAGTCTAAATCTTTTCTTACCCGCAACGCTCACTTCGATGTATTCCTTAGCACCTAACTCCCTAGCTAGAAAAGGTGATATCCTAGCCTCTTCTTCGCTAATGTTACTATCATAGAGCAGCCTTATCCTTTTCTCTTTAATGCCTTGTCGCTTTCTGCTCAGTACTTCGGATGGAGGCGGTATAACTGCTAAGAGCCTCTTTAAATCCATCTTTTCCTGAGGCTTTTCTTCTTCATGAACTTCTTCTTCAGCTTTTTCACCGCTCAATTAAAAAGACACCCTTGGAAAGCGAAGCGTGCTAATATAGCCATATGTCTTTGCAACTTAAAAACTGTTTTATTCCTTATCCTCAACTCGTTCAATAATGGGATACCCCAGAGAGAAAATGTCAACACCTTTAAGCCCTGCATCAATTACTTTTACAACGCCGTCTATGGGTACTCTGATTTGTTTTTTCGTATCCCTATCCCTGATAGTAACATCACCTTTGCTTGGGCTCTCATAGTCAACAGTAACTACGAATGGTATTCCTAGTTCATCAGCTTGCGCATATTTCTTTCCTATCGAATCTCCTTCCAGATACATAGCGTAATAGTGCCTCTTCAGCTCTTTAAATAATCTATGAGCAATCCCTTCAAGAGGTTCTCTATCTACCAAAGGTGTTACACCTACCTTTATAGGAGCCACTCTCTTGGGGAATTTCATTATTACTTTACCCCCATCCTCACTATATGCATACTCCAAAACTATGTACAAAAGCCTTTCTGCACCAAATGAGGGTTCAGCTACATGTGGAATGATTTTTTCAACCCACACCTTTTCCTCAACATCCTCTACTCTAAATATTGTCTTAGGTATTTCAATGCCTTCAACAACAACACTATCTCCTTTAGATTCTGCAACAATCTTAGCTAGGGCTTCGCTACTTAAAGATGCAAGAACTTTAAACACTTGTGGAGCTTTAGTGCCAAAGAAACTGATAACAGCATTCTTATCATACTTCACAACACTCCTCCTAATTATCTTCGGGGCTTTAAGCTGTCTAATTGCGTAAAGATCAGCTCTGCTGAATTCTATATGCCTCTCTAAATCATATGTATGTCTATAAGCATGTCCTGATACCTCAAGCTTTCCCCATCTCTCTACAATCACTATTTGATCAAATGTCTGTTTAGAGTAGTGAGCTCTTTCGCTAGGTAGTTTTTCCTCGAAATACGTTTTATTATTTGGCACACCAAGTGCATTCACAAACTTCTTTGCTATACACATCCAATAGGCTAGCCAGGGACTCAGTATAATCTTTTCATCAACAGCCTCACTAACAGAAATGGGCAATGGCTTATCAATGCCTTTCGCCCTGTCCTCAGCTCGTAAAATATTTATATGTTCATCAGAGCAGTTTTCGTAAAGCAGGTCACAGGTCGGGTTGGATTCATCGTAAAAGAACTCTATCTCCATAATCGTGAACTCCCTGAGCCTTATAAGCCCTTGCCTAGGCGAGATCTCATTTCGTGCGACTTTGCCTATTTGAGCTATTCCGAAGGGGAGCCTTCTTTTCATAAGCTCGTAAACGCGTTTAAAGTTTATGAACATTCCTTGAGCTGCTTCAGGTCTTAAATATGCTAGGTTTGATGGAGAGTAGGGACCTATGTAAGTTTGGAATAGAAGTAAAAATCTATAAACATTTCCTAGGGGGCCTCCACATACTGGGCATCTAATGTCATTTTTTCTGATAACCTCTTCAATTTGCTCTGCCTTCAGACCCTCAGCTGAAATACCCAGCCTCTCTTCCACTAAGTGATCTGCTCTAAATGTTCTGTGGCATTGAAGACATTCAACTGCGTAGTCTGTAAAATTTTCCTCATGTCCGCTTGCTTTAAACACTATCGCAGGGGCTATAATAGGTGTTTCAATCTCTACAACAAATTCTTGATGTTGTTTTACAAAGAACTCCCTCCATAACTCAATGATGTTGCTTTTAAGCAAGACACCAAGTGAGCCAAGGTCATAAAAACCTGCCTGCCCGCCATAGATTTCATAAGACTGCCAAAAGAAGCCTTTTCTAACTGCATAGTCAATTATTTTATCGAATTTTGAAGACATTTGCACACCACTCTACAGCGTTTTCTATATGCTTAAAAATTTGTGGCATTAAATGTTTTACCGAATTGTGATGGCTATGGGTGAAGCAGAATACTTGTATACAACTCCTGTTTCAGAAAGATATCATTTCCTAGGTTTTGGTAAATCCCTAGAAAATACTATGCTCGCCATAATAGGAGTGCCTCTGGACATATCAACTTCTTACAGGGGAGGATGTGCAGAAGCTCCAAGGGCTATAAGAGAAGCCTCAAGATCATTGGAGCTCTGTACAGCATTTACAAATATAGATGTAGAGAAAGTGGGTTTTCATGACCTTGGTGATGCAGTGCTAGCACCAGGTGATGTAGTTGAATCAATGAGGAGAATAGAGCATGTTGTACAAACAATTTTAATGAAGAAAAAAAGGCTATTTATCCTAGGTGGAGAACACACAACAACTCTTCCATCTTTTAAAGCACTTGCAAGTATATTTGAAAACCCCTGTCTAATAGTTTTCGATGCGCATAGCGACTTAAGGCAAGAATACCTAGGATCACGATACAATCATGCAACAGTTTTGAGACGCATAATTGAGGAGGTTCCACATAAAAAAATAGTAATTATAGGTGCTAGAGCCTTGAGTAAGGAAGAAGTGAATTACCTGAAGTCGGTTAATAGTAGCAGAGTAGAGATAGTAAAGATTCTCGGCAAAGTCTCTGAAAACGACATGAATAATGTGGTTAAAGCTATTGAGGAATGCAAAAAAGTACCAAAGTATATATCTATAGATATGGACTTCATAGACCCTGCTTATGCTCCAGGGGTTCAAACACCTGAACCTTTAGGTGCAACACCCTTAGAACTATTAGAAATTCTAAGGAGGATAATTGATGAAAATGTCTACATTGTCGATGTTGTTGAAATAGCACCGCGTTACGACCCAAGCGAAGTCACAGCATTCCTAGGGGCTAAAATAATTATAGAGATAGCAGGCATGATACTTCAGTACATGAATGTGGAGATGAAATGTTGGTAGCCGGGCGGGGATTCGAACCCCGGTCACGGGGGCCAGAGCCCCGCATCCTTGGCCGCTAGACGACCCGGCTACTCATGCTCAGCAACTTTTTTACAATATGCTACCTAGTTTATAAAAATTTTTTGCAAATATGATCTTTCTCTCGAATTAAAATCTAATTTTGGTAGGGAGCTCATCTGCCTCTAGATGTTCATCTTCGTTAATTCATGGTTATTTGTCGCATCTAGTGTCTTTCATCTCGCTCATAGAAGCTTTGGGATTTCTGTGAGTTCAATAGGTAGTTACTGGGTTTAACGTGAGGGGGTTTCCATTGTCTAGGTATTACATTGAGTGGAATGGAATCATATAATTTTGACTTCTAGCCGGCATCTTCAAAGCAGTTCACATTTTAGGTGCAACTCATTGTTGAGTCTATGTAAAATCTATTAATTGGGAGTAATATAAATCATTGCAATTGAGCTGAAAAGTGTTATGGTATTAGCTAGTTTGTTAGATCAGTATAAAATTGAATTGTACTAGAATTCAGCACTGTTTTATGTATAAAAGTAAAGGAGTTCTTGAAAGCGTTAAACTTAAATTATTTATTTTAGCGAAAAGTTTATAAATTTTTACTAGAATAAGCTTAAGAGGCGCTATTCAATGGTTATTAGACCTTCTGAGCCTTCTCAAGAGGATATATTATCACGTTGCCCTAGTGGTAACATTATTTATGATGAGATTAGAGGAGAGTGGATATGTGCAGATAGTGGTGAAGTTATAGCAGAACATGTAATTGATAGAGGGCCTGAGTGGAGGGCGTTCACTGCTGAGGAGAGGGATAGGAGGAGTAGAGCTGGGAGTCCTATAAATATAGCGCTACATGACAGCGGGCTTTCAACTGTTATCGACTGGTATGGCAGGGATGTTACAGGTAGGAAAATAGATTTGAAGAAGAGATTGGAGATGATAAGGATTAGGAAGTGGCATACCAGAATGAGGGTCCAGAGTGCGGCTGAGAGAAATTTGATGCAGGCGCTTGATGAACTTGAAAGGCTAGCTGAACAACTAAATTTGCCTAGGAGTGTAAGGGAAGAGGCTGCAATGATATATAGAAGAGCTGTTGAGAGGGAGCTTGTAAGGGGTAGAGCAATAGATAGCATGGTTGCAGCAGCAATTTATGCTGCGTGCAGGATTCATGGAGTTCCAAGAACCTTGGATGAAATTGCTAAGTTTTCTAAGAGTGCACGAAAAGAGATAGCTAGATGTTATAGACTACTTGTACGAGAACTTTCTCTAAAGATACCGATAGTCGATGCCGCTGAGCATGCGCAACGCATAGCATCGATACTTGGATTAAGTGGTGCTACAGTTAAAACAGCTATAGAAATTATTCAGAAAGCTAGAGAAAAAGGGATTACAGCAGGAAGAGACCCAGCAGGAGTAGCAGCAGCAGCGGTCTATATAGCTGCACTACTAAACGATGAAAGAAGAACGCAAAAAGAGGTTGCAATGGCAGCTGGCGTTACTGAAGTAACAGTAAGAAATAGATATAAAGAGCTTACCAGCGTGTTGAGTGGTGAAGAGCTAGGAGAGAAAGAATAGAGGGGAAAGTAGAAAACAGCTCGCCCCATGTTTAATACTTTTCCACACATTACTGTTTTGCTCCTATATAGAGATTCTCACATATTTTCAAATTATTGTTATGAATAGTTACATGCTCCCTGTTATTTAAACCATGAAAATAGTTTAGAGATGATTTTGTGATGAATGGCAACAAACCAATTACAAAACTAAAAACTATTTTTGTTTAGCACAGATTCATTCAGCTCTAACAATCTTTATTTCACTACTGCGAACTTTTGCTATAACTCTATAACCGCAATAAGGGCATCGTACATTCATCATAACAGCTAACTGTGTTTCATCAAATTCTCTTCCACAGCGCACACATATATACTTTACCATGGCAAATCCCCTAGAGAGTAGTCCCTTTGAAGCGAGTTGTAAATGCTTAATAATAAATTATCTTTAAATACTTTTTTAGTGTTAATGAGATATGCTAATGTTTGTGAATACTTTTAAGCTATTGGAAAGCATATTAATTCCACTATTCCTGGGGTTTCCATTGACAAGGTGTTTTAGGTTTTTGAGTTCTTTTAGTGTTGTGAGGATGTTTTGAGCTTTTCGAAGCTCATGTATATGGTTGTCCCGGTTTTTGGAGAGCCATGGGGCTTTGAGTCTCTAGGCAGCTAGTGATGGGCTGTTCGCTAAATACTTATAATGGAACCCCGTCCTTTATGGAGAGAAGGTCAGAGATGTTTGCAGATACGTACAAAGCATGAGCAATTAATGAGCACTATTAGCAATCTCATTTACATGTTTTTACTGAAGCACGCTTTTAAACTCTTCTACGCAAAGTGTCTTGGGCATGCAAACAAATGAAAGCAGAGCCAGAGTGTGTGGGCTTACCACCAGAGCTATGTATGCAACTTGAATTGGAATCTCAAGTAATAAAAGTAAGGCTTGAACATAGAAAAATGGGTAAAGTTGTTACAGTAATTGAAGGAATAGACGAGAAAGCTTTTGATTTAAAGAAGCTGGTCTCATATCTAAAGACAAAACTTGCTGCAGGTGGAACAGTAAAAAATGGTAGAATAGAAATTCAGGGAGATCATAGAACAAAACTCAAGAAAATTTTAGTTGAGGAACTAGGTTTTAAACTAGAGAACATAGTGTTTATAGAAGAGGAATAGAAAGAAGTATATTCTCTAAGCCTATTAACAAAGAACACATCTTTTTACAACTTTGCAACATAATAATGCTATAGTCAATTACATATTTAAGTAATATAAATCAGTGCGAGAGCTTTTCATCATAAAGCTCTTTCAGATGGTTTGCTTTTCTTCATCTCTTTTTCATCTGAATAACGAATTTTGCAAGGTTTTTAGCAGGGTTTATCCCAGTTATTTTTTGTATACCTCTCCACTGAGGTGCTGCATTAACTTCAAAAACTATGTAGCCGTTCTTCGATTCACCAAAATCTATTCCTGCATAGTGAAGCTTTAGCGTTTCTAGCACTCTAAAGGAGTATTCCTTTAGTTCTTCATCTAGTCTTTCTATTGGTTGAGCTATTGCTCCTTGAAATATGTTTGTCTTCCAGTTACCTGGAGTAGGCTGTATTCTGTAGTATGCAGCAACAATTTCATCACCTATTACCAACACTCTTATATCCCTATTCGGCTTCTCTATGTATTCCTGAACATATATTGGTTGCTTTATTTGAGCCAATGTCTTACTTATTGTATATGCTAAGTCAGGGTTCTCAACCTTTAATACCCCAAGTCCTAGACTCCCAATGAGAGGCTTTATTACAGCTCTAGAAAACTCTTCTGCAATTTTTGTTGCAGCATAGAAATCCTCTAAAACAATTGTCTTGGGCACAGGTATTCCAGCTTTACTGAGCAGGCAAAGACTCATATACTTGTCTCTGGCCGTGATGAATGATTCAATTGGATTTATAACAGGTATGCCCTCAAGCTCTATATGCCTAAATAAATCTACTCTACGTAAAAACATTTCAACAGTAGTTGCAACTCCGAGATCACGAAGTACAACTGCATCGATATCTACAGGTTTTAATGTATTTGTGAAGATTATGCTATAGGGGTCTCCAATAATGGAAGCTATATTGGAGGGCCTTATGTAAAAAGCGTTTGCTCCAAGCTCTTCAAGAGCTAGCATTATTTGCCTGACACTCCAAGGAGGCGTGGGTTTGTCAGCTACAACACCTACTTTCATATGCATCAACAACTCTCTTTTTGATTACATGAGCCTTACACTGAATATAAGTGTTATTATAATATGCCGTAGGATTTCAAGCCATTGTACAAGTATTGTGGAGAGATATATAGCATCACACTCTTCTGCACCACCTATAACCAAAACCGTATTAGTGCTATACCTCTTTATGTAAATATAGTGCAGCATATCTGAGCCTATCACAATGCCTATTTGTGTTGCGAGTGGAAGGGTATAGAGATAGAGGGTATTATTGCCGCAAAGTATATAGGAAGCTATGTAGTACAATATAGTATAGCTCATCACGTTCACAGCAAATAATCTCTCCATCATTATAGTGTTGAGGGATGAGAGTGCTATAGCAAGGCTTGCTAGTAGAGCAAAAAACTCAAAACATTGCCTTAATAGTGCTGGAATGAATATTAGTATAGAGGAAGCTAGCGGTATTAAAGCACCCTTAATATCTAAACCAATTTTCATAAAAGGTAGTTTTACAACAAATCTGTGATTACGTACTACAGCAATATTTACAAGAGCTATGATAATGGATGCAGCGACTAGTCGATGATCCATGAGTACATAGAGGCAGTACAATATTGAAGTGACTGAAAATAGGATACGGAGCGACATATTCATAGTTATTCATATGAATAATTAACCTGGATAAACTAATAAGACCTCACGCAGCATAAGATTAATTGAAGGCGTGAAAAATTGGTTCTTGACGTTGTTAAGGCACTGTTCTATGCCTGTAGTAGCTATCCTAAGATAGCCTCACCACATAGATTAAGCCCTTCAGATGACTATGAACAATGCATTTTTTCTGCGTTAATACCTACTATAACGCTTTACACTACTGTAAATAAGATTATGGAGGAGTTCAAGTATGGGAATAGAGGTGTGAAGGATTTAGAAATAGGAAGAATGATAGCGAAAGGGACATCACTTCTCTTGCAAGACGTAGGATATAGAATTAATATTCCTGTCGCAATAAGTGCGATAATTATTATATATATAGATACATGTTTGTCTACTGTTGCAAAGGATTTCCATGACGCTCTAAGAAGAGTTTACAACGCTATGCACTCTACACCACCAAATGAAGTTGCTGAAGTGGTTAAGTCATTGAGAGCCGTTGGAGGAGAATTCGCAAAGGCTATCGAGCTTGCAGAGCTTTCTGAAAGAAGAGTGGCTGTGGAGGGAATAGACCTAGCACGTCTTTTTTCAATTCTATCGCAATATATCAAGGCATTTGAGCCTCTAACACATCATCAACGAATTTTGGAAGCACTATTAATTGCGGAGAAATCTTTCAGAAATCTCAACAACATTAATGCTACTCTCTCAGCTACGTTTATTGAACTAGCAAAAAATGCTTTGCCAGATAATGTTGATTTAAGTAGGGCTAGAGCGCCAGAGTTGCTAAGACTAGACTTATCTTTTAGGAAACAAGGACACGATCTAAGTTATTTAATGCCTTATATAATGTTTGCATCACTCTACATTATCAAGGTCTTAGCGTAATAAGTGTAATATCTTTTCTTGCAGGTAATGATACGTTATAAACAATTGTGTTTTCTATGAGTGCTTCGAGTTTTAAAGCATTATGTGCATGACCATGAATTGCTATATTAGGTTTTGTCGGTAGCTCCTCAATTATTGGGTATCCTAGATGAGGATATATATTCATTCTTTCGCCATATACAGTAGAATAGCTTGATGCATAATGTGTAACAAGTATAGTATAGTATTCATGTTTCCTGCATTCTGTGACAGCCTCGACGATGTTTTTCAATCTTCTAGAATAAATAAGTTGCATATCCTTTACATTCTTTTCCTGCCATATCGTAGGCTTTTTTAAAACACCCCTACTTCCAACAAAACATATGTCAAGACCATTTAAGTTAAGTATATGATAGGTTTCATTAAGCCATGTAATTTGCGGGTATCTGCGATAATACATCTCCTCAGTGCCCATATATTCTTCATTACCAAATATGGCTATAATTAGAGGTTTTTTAAAAATATTGGGGTAGAAACGCTTCAGGACTCCAATGGTAAGATCCATTGATTCTACTTTTCCTTTATCCACAATATCTCCTGCAAGCACAATTGCATCAACATTGCTGAATGCATGTTTACTTAACGAGGTTATGAGTAAATTTAGATAGTGAAAGGCATGCACATCGGAAAAAGCAATAATATTTACAGTCATGATCTATCTATATAATGATTACAGCATTTCAGCTTATAAAACTTCAGTAGGTTATTAGAAGAGGCATCATGTGTGTAGAATTTGAAGAGGTGTGTATCTATGCTAAGACCTAGAGGATGCAATTCAACTGGACATAAAGGGTGGTATGAGATCAAATGTGGTATTTGTGCAAAGAAGCTTTATTTAGGCGATGACATACTATATCAATGTCCAAAATGCGGTCCTAAGCATGGTATATACTATTGCCAAGCCGATGCTAAGAGGCTTCATATGATATGCCCCTTCTGCGGGAGTGAGCTTACGTTAGTCGTGTACTCTCAATAGAGATTTGCCATGTCATACACAGAGCTTATAGTTGATGAACACAAAAAAGTTGTCTTCGTCTTTGAAGATGAGAATATCATTATAATTTCAGATCTATATCCATGCGAGACTAGTTTTGCTGAACAGAAAAACAGCAGTGACATTGAATTAAATAAAGTGAAGATAGTTTTTCATAACATCAAGGTTTCAGAACCTTTTCTAGAAGGTAGAATAGAATTTCTATGCATAGTGCCAGAAGAAAAATGTGTATCAATTAGTGCAATCCTCAAGGTTTCTTACACATACTACAAACAGAAGGGTGTTGAAGAGCTAGTAAACGATGTCAAAAAGCTCCTTCAGCAATATGAGAAATGCGTTGCAAGGTAGTTCTGTATTGCTTCTTATGAGGCTCACGCTTTAAATTATGTGGGTGATACTGAGTATCACAGTGGATGTTACTGAGGTGTTACCTTAATGAGGCAGGAGATAGCTTTAAAGAAGCTTGTTGAATATGTGGCTAGGAAAGCATCAGCATTGACTCAGAGGTATGAATTAGAAGATTTAGTAGCACCTTCAATTGCTCCCTTATTTGAAAGATCCATTGATAAAATGATTGTAACCCTTGTGAAGAGAAATGGAGGATTACGATGCAATCTTTGTGATAAAGGACCATTTACAAAAAGAGGGATGTATTTACATCTAATAAGGGTTCATGCAAAGGACATAGAATTTATGGTGCAGGAGGAACTTAAGAAGCTGCTTGAAGTGGTGCGAAAATAGATCCTTTCAATTACTTAGTAAACGAATTAATGAGTTTTTATTGAAAGCCTCAAAATCTTTTTTGTTTCTGCAACGCTAGTGATACTTAGGAATTAGGTGTTTTGCAATTGGTTCTAGTAGTAGCATTTGATGTTGATGGCACCCTCACCCCTATTTCAAGCTCATGGTCTTTCATGCATCTCATGTTAAATAGTCAGCATAGGGCTAAGAATAATTTCAGACTTTTTGTAGATGGTCTTATATCCTATGATGAGTGGGTTTATAGGGAGTTTTCTTTATGAGCTGGGATATCAGTTGATATATTTAATAAAATTCTTTTGTACCTACCTTGGAGAAGTGGTATAGAGGAATTAGTTAGAGTTAGGCAAAAGTATAGAAACAATGCCTTATTTGTTGCAGTTTCTGGGGGCTTTAATCTTCTTGGTGAAAGGGCTGTGAGAGAACTTGGCTTTAATGATTATATAATGGTTGTGCCAAAGACTTGTAATGGTGTTTTGACAGGATATGTAGAGCAGTACATTGATTTAAATGGAAAGGGAGAAGCATTGATGGAGTATGCTAGAAGGCATTTAGGTGGTGAGGAACCAAGGTTTATTTGCATAGGTGATAATATAAATGACGTCGAGATGTTTAAGATATGTAATTTCTCTATCGCATTTTGTTTCAATAAAAAGCTTTATAAATACAAATACATAGATGTATTTCTCAACACATGTAATATAAGGAATTTAGCGAAATTACTCGATAAAGTAATAATAGCTCTAGCTAACAAATAAATAATATGGTAATCACATTGATTAGAAGACTTCAATTCGAATTTAAAACGATTACATCTATACTGATAGTTTCACTTCTCATACCGCTAGTGTTGCAGGGTTTCTCTACACAGGCGCAAAACAATGAATTATTGATATATGAACAAAAAGTGTCATGGATATATATAAATAATGCAACGTCTATTCAAAGACCTTTGAACGCTTTTAGAATATCTTACTCTCCTAGTACTGTAGACATAGTGTTATCATCTCCTCTAAGTACTCAAGCAAATGTCAGCATTAGCATTAATATGATTGTGAACTTTATTGGTGGGGAAAGGTTACATTACTTAATTACATCAATGGCAGAGAATAGCTCTCATATGCTTATAAAAGAGAATGTTGAAGGTAATATGGCGATCGATGTAAGAAACATTATAATCCAATGGCATAAATACGAGGTAGTAATACCTGGTGCCTATAACTTTTCTATTAAATCAGATTTTCTTAAACCGCTATTGAATGATATAATAAATAATAAATCTTATAATGTTGGAGACGTGATCGAGAATGGCAATGGTGTATATACCCTGGTTGCAGAAAAAAACAAGCTCAAGTCCTCGATTAGTCTTATAGATGTGTATTTGAATAAAACAAGTTATACTACCCATTACTTAAATGGAACTCAAGGATGCAACGTGATAGATTATCTGCCAATGAGAACTGATATAAGGTTCAACATAAATGCAAGCAAGGGAATTATAGATTATCACATGTATGTAAATGGGCTTGAAATTAGTGACCCCCTAAACTCATACAGAGCAATGCTATGCCTTCTACCATCTCTAACACTAATACAAGATATTGTTGAGAGAATAGAATTAAACTTAACAGCATCGAGCATCTTTGCACCAAGGATAAGTGATGAGCTGCTGAAAAGTATAATTCCAGCATTCTCAAATACTTTTGCTATAAATGTGTTAAGCGGATATTCAAAGATTTTCTCATCACAGAACATAAGCAGTAATATAATCTTCATTTCATTGTTTAATAGTACAAGTACCGGGTATGTAGTAGCTCTAGGTATATACAACATAAACACTTCTCATAATATAGATTATTACAAGAAGTGGATGTGCAATATCTCAAACTATATGATTCGACCTTATCTTGGAGCAGATTTTTGTGGTATAATAAAAAATGCCACTGTGCATGCATATATACAAAGCCCTATACAACCTCAGCCACCTGGTAACTTTAGCAACACCTTTTCTTGGCTGCTCATTGCGATAATAACAATAGTTTCTATTGAAACAGCTGCTGTTGTATACATGGCTTTAAAGGTTTTGAGGCATGGAAAACACATCTAGTATGTGCCCATTAACAACATTGCTGAAATCTTTTTTCCATCTATGAACCTTGTCTTTACATTTCTTGCCTTCAATCTCTCATTTGAATAATCAATTGTAATCAATGAAGGATCATATACTTTGGATCCTATGATGAAATTACATGAATAGCCAAAGGATGGGATCCACACCTGGTATTCTATAACATGTTTAAATACTTGTTTTATAGCATTAACAACAGATTCATATACCTCGCTATAGAAATATTTTGACCCTGCTTGTGTTACAACAACACCATCAGTATTCAAGATGCTTGATATTTCCTCAAAGAATTGTTTGCTGTAAAGCTCTTTTGCAATTTTACTTGAATAGGGATCTGTTAAATCCATTATTACTACATCGAATTTCGATCCACTTACAAGCTCTCTCTCTACAAATTTCTTACCATCATCAATAATGACCCTTGCCCTCCTGTCGAAGAAAGACCCTTGGTGCATTTCAGGCAAAAACTCTTTAGATAGTTCGACAACCTCTTTGTCTATATCCACCATAATAGCTTCCTCAACAGTATCATGCTTTAAAACCTCTCTAAGCGTAGCACCTTCGCCACCACCAATTATCAAAACCCTTCTCGGATTTGGATGTAACATCATTGCTGGGTGAACTAAGCTTTCATGATATATAAATTCATCATGAACAGTACTCTGGACATAGCCATCGAGAATCAGGGCTTTGCCGAAGTCTTCGCACTCCGCTATTACAATTTCTTGAAACTCTGACCTCTTTAACGTAATTAGCTTTTTCACTTTAATGATCATGTAACTACTCCTACCAATACCCTGTATTACAACTGTGCCCAACATTATTAATGCACCACTATAGAAGACATGCACTAACTACAAAAGCGTTTCTAGGCTAAATAAGAATTAAAGTTATTGCTGGGCACTAATATTGTGTTGAAACATTGCATCTATATAAGTACTTTGTCTTTGGATAGAAATTGGAGAAAGAAGTGTATGAAGCAGTGCCAAGTAGATATGGTAAATAGTAATCGTGACTTAAATTTAGGTAATATATCAATATTGATCTTGCTTTTATCAAAAGATTTAAATTCTTTCTTTGGCAGAAATCTACTAAGAGCTGTTACATAGTAATTAATGTTCAACATAAGTCCTGGGATCATGCACCGCATTATACATGTGAATTCCGATATAAAGATTAAAGTACATGTATATGAGATGTGTTTGAAATATTGTGGGATCTACATAGGTGATGCAATATCTGTTATATACTTGCTTGGCTATTGAATTACTTGTGATGAGCATGCTAAATACTGATACCTGATGATGTGGGGCCAAAGCGCTGAGAGAATCATGTCTTAAATTAGAGCGTGATGGTTGTTGTTAGCTATTTTTCATTTAATACTATGCCTCTAATGAAATTGGCTTGATACATAGGTATTTCTAAGACAGTGCCGTTGCTAGAGCTTCTTATTGCTATACTGTAATCACCTATTTTCTCTATATAGACTATGCTACCCACTGTAATATCTGCTTTAATCAGCTGTTCAATTAATTTATGTTGAAATGAGCACAGTATTCTAGTTATCTTTACCCAGGCACCCTCTCTAAGCTTAGGTAATGGATTATCATTTGTTGTCTCTCGCAAATCTTCTTCACGGTATTCAGGTAACCCTGGTATGATATTTCCATGTGGGCACCTACTAGGCTTATTCATGAAAATCCATAGTTTATCAAAGAAATCTTCAGGCATGTGTTCAAGCATATGGGCATAGATGTGTGCTTTAATTAAATCAAATTTGAGATAGTAATGTAGAAAATACTCAGCAAGTCTATGTTTCTTAATTATGGTAATAGCCATGGTCTTACCTTTCGAACTTAGTTTTACACCTTCATAGGGTAGTCGCTCAATAAGCCTACTCACTTCTAAACGCTTCAAAGTCTTCGATACTGTTGCAGCAGTGACACCAAGTTCTTTTGCAATGTCGCCTGTCTTAGCAAGACCTAAAACCTCTTCAAGCTTATAAATAGCCTTCAGATAATCTTCAACATTTTTATTCGTATAACTCAAGTTGCAACCCGTAAAATATAGTGTATAAAGTAAATTATATACATTTCATGATTGATGCAATGAATTAGTAAGTGTAAAGCCTAAAAGTTTTAGAATATCTGTGTACAAAGTCATAATATAGTGAGAAGGAAAGTGCTGAAGGAAAACGTTCTACAAAGAATAATACAAGTTAGCATCAAGCCTGTCAAGCGAAGGACAGCATCTATACCAAGCATTATTAAAGACATTAAATCAGTCATCAAGAGAAGAGATAGAGAAGACTACCTGGCCGACATTGCAGCAATCCTAGCAAACATTATGTTAATGGGCAAAGAAAAAACCATTAAGTGCCAATATTATGATATCACAACAGGTCTTTGCAAGTTATTAAAATTTGATATACAAATACCTACACTATACACAATTAATGTAGATGGTGTTTGGAGAGTGAGGGTAGATAAACACCCAGAGATATGTGCAACGTGTCCTTACTGGAAAGGTAAAAGTAGTTGATATAACAATAACATAACTTGGCTTAGGAAGTTCAACATTTATCAACTGTCACACTCTATCCACATAAAGCATTTAGGAACAATTATCATCACTTTTGCCTAAGCCTCTACATCCTGAGACTAGAGATGAGCATGAGAAAGATATATTATATAATCAATAAGACTTATGTCATTATTTTCTCACAAACCTTTGCAACTGAAAGCCTCGCTTTTTAATGTGGGGATGGATATGGAGGTTTATAAGGTGTGTTTCTTGTTTTAGCTGCTTTGATTGCCCCTAGGCACATGGATGCGGGGTTGGCAACCACATAGAGATGTGGAGAGCTCTGACCCCCTGAATACCCCTCAGATGACAGATGTAGCCCCAAATAGATGTGGGGAACCTGTGAGCCGCTTAAAGGGAACCCCCGTACTTCAAGGGTGGGGAGGAGGTCAGATTTAGTGTGTATGAAGATTATAGCGATAATAAGATTTTATTTTTAAATAGTTTTCCATGTCATTTCTCCTATCTCTATTAATGATTTCTCAAACATTTTTGCCATAATTATTGTATATAATCCTTCAACTTTTCCTAAATTGAGTGGTGTTAGAAATCCTCTTAAAATAGTTGTGATATGCTCTAACAATTCAATTAATATGTTTGAAAATGTTTGTATATGATTGTATTCGGTAATTAGGTTAGCCACGAGATTATACAGTCTTTTTTTACCACTATATGTTATTCCATTTGCTCTAACAGCTACGGTGTTTTCTTTATGATGCTTGACGATAACATTTACGGAGGTATTTTTAAGTGTAGTGCTTACTGCTTTACTCAATATTTTTGTAATAATTTCTATGTCACTATCTTGATTTATTGAAAAGTTTTTTATTATGGAGCTTGCCTTGTCATTTAAAGTAAGTTCTGTTTCAATGTTATAGATTTCCTGAAAAAGTGTTGTTACGCGCCCTAGGAGTAGAAGTACTACACTAATAATGGGTGTGGCATGGACTAGTAGAAACTTGTTAGAATGTTTCAATACATTGTTCAATTCCCTAATTTCATCTTCTTCATATAGCTCTAAACACAAGTCTATAGCGTTGACCATGCCTTTTTTAATTAGCTTTATCCAGTTTTCTCTGTCTCTACATTGAATTCTGACTATTGTACTGTTCTCTACCATAAAGATTCACACTCTATGTGCAGACCCCACAGCTTCCTCAACAACCTTATAGCCGTGTAACTCAAGCCAGTGCTGCAATCCCTGCAAAATGTTACTTACAAGGTCTTGCGGATTATTTGCCAAAGCTAGTGCCGTACCTACTTGTACGGCTTTTGCACCTGCTGCTATGAACTCTGCTGCATCAATCCATGAGGATACCCCACCACATCCAATTATCTCTGATCTATATTCCTTAAACACTTCATACACTACCCTCACAGCTATGGGATGTATTGGAGGTCCGGATAAACCACCGAAAATATTTGTTAAAATGGGCTTTAAGGTATGCACATCTATTGCCATGGCCTTAACAGTGTTTATCAAAGTTAATCCCTTTGCACCAGCCTCCAAAGCTTTTCCAGCGGACTCCACAACTCTGTCTGAAAGACCCAGCTTAGCTATTACTGGTATTCTCGTAACTGAGGCAACGGCTTTCACAACACTAAACACGTTATTGGGATCTGAACCTATTTCAAGTCCATAGCCTTTTGTATGTGGGCAACTTAAATTCAGCTCTATTGCTGTTGCACTATTCTCCTCAGCTTCTATAGCAACTTCCACAAACTCCTCTTCATTCCTACCACCAACGCTGATAATCAACGGCACATTGATCTTCCTAGCCTCTTCTACGAGCTCCGCTATGCATCTCTTGCCAGGATTTTCAAGACCGACAGCATTTAGTAGACCACCATTACGCAAGGCTACTATTATTGGCGGCTCATAGCCTTCCTTAGCATAAGGTGTAATAGTCTTTGTAACAATGGCTGATAGCCCATAACCTGCAAGCCTGTGCACATGCTCTCTAGTGTAGCCTAAGAACCCGCTTGCATTCATAAGTGGATGCCTAAGCTCTATACCAGCTAAGGATGTCATAAGGGCGAGTCTATTTAGTGCCATATTAGATCCCCAAGGGGTTTTCCCAGAGGTTTTGCAGTCATGATCTCACCATCGAGCTGAGCTAATGTACCTCTCACTATAGTTGCTTCAACAACCCCCCTAATCTTCATACCTTCATAAGGTGTAAACTGTGCCTTGGAATAGAATTTTGAGGAGTCTATAGTAAACTCTTTATCAAGATTTATAACAGTGTAGCTAGCTATGCACTTGGGTTTGAAGCACCCCCATTTCTCACCTATTTCCAAGATTTTTGCAGGACCTATTGAAAGGAGCCTTATAGCGTCCTGCAATTCAATTACACCTTTTGAAACTAGGTTTAGCATAAGAGAGGAGGCTATTTCGATGGACGATATACCTGAAGGGCATTTTGAGAACTGCACCTGTTTTTCAGCAATAGAATGTGGAGCATGATCCGTTGCCACAGCATCGAGGTACTTTATATAGTATTGCATAGCATCTCTTGTAGTACTATGCCTAAGAGGAGGATTCACCTTTGCTATGCATCCTTTTTCAAATTCATCATCAGAAGAGAGATATATGTAATGTGGAGCAGTATCTACAGTAAATCCAAAATGCTTTGCATAGATGAGTGACATAGGATTTGTAACATGGGTTACATGTATCTTTAGCCTAGAACCCCCATATTGTTCAACAACCTTATTAACAAAGCTTATCGCACCTACCTCAGCCTCTAAAGGTCTGCAGATCCATCGTAATCCTTTTTCACATTCGTCAACAAACTCAACAGATTCTGGATGTATCATTACAACCTTTCGAACCTTCGTCACTTCAACTGCTTTTATAACTACCTGTAGTAGGTGTAGATCTTCAGGAAATATCTCGCCAATAACCATAACCTCGGGTCTCTCAATCAATTTCCTCAGTTCCTCTATATCTCCACTTTGTGGAGGTGTTACAGAAACACCAAAATCTACAAAGCATCCTTTCGATAGTCTCTCTAGCTTTAGCTCCAAAGCCTTTACATGGTCTATTCTCGGAATAGTATTAGGCATATCAATTATGGCTGTGTACCCACCTCTAGCTGCTGCTTTTGATCCGCTTATCTCATCTTCCTTATAAGATAAATCGAGTCCGCGTAAATGTGCATGCAAATCTATGAATCCTGGTACTGCTAAGCCATAAGCTGTAAGATCAACGCACTCAGCATCTCTACACAAATCTTTGTATATGCCTACCTTAACCTTTGAGACAAAACCATGTTCATTTACAACTACTGTAAGAGGTTCTTTCCTACCATTGAAAAATGCATTAAGCAGAAGCACCCTCAAGCTGCTTTGCCACCTCACTACATCTAAATACAGGGCCATCTACGCACAAGAGCTTTTCAGACTCCCTTATATAGCATGAGCCACAAATCCCCATTCCGCACTTGACTACAGTCTCAAGAGATACATAAGTATTTTCCCTGCCTTCGCCATATTGCTTGCAAAACGTCTTCAGCATTTCTTGAGGACCTATTGCTATAATACCATCATATTTATCTACATTAACACTCCTAATAGCGTCTATTACTAGACCACAAAAATCCGCCATGCAATCCTCTGATACTCTTACAATACTCCAAGCTTTGCTTGGAAGACCAAAAATCTTTGCAATATCAAAGAACTCTGTGCTTACCCTCACACCCCAAAAAATATCGAGCTTTGCATCAAGTTCAAGGGCTCTCTTGATTAACATGGGTATTGGCGCTATTCCTATACCTCCTGCTACAATGAGCCACTTTTCACCCCTTTTAGGCTCAAATCCTCTGCCTAAAGGACCTTTGATGCCTATAAAGCTCCCTACCTTTTGTTGGGCCAGCGTTTTTGTACCTAGACCTCTTAGCTTATATAGAAAAAACAACCTCTTTCCATTCTGATATGCAATACTAAGTGGTATTTCATCTACCCTTGGTACCCATATATTAAAGAAGTTGAATGGTTTAGCACTGAAATGGTCTAAGGAGTTTGCAGATTCCACGACCAATAGGAATGTATTGGATGCTATCTGTATATTTTCAATGATTTTAAATGGTCTAAAGGAAAATCTTGGTATTTTATTTTCATCTTTTTCTAATAACAAGCCTCACCACCTCATCACCTGAGATTATGGTGCCACAGTAATCGCACTGCAGCTTTAGCGGATCTCTTGATGTAAGCCTAAACCTTGTTCTAATAGCCTCACCCTTCTTATTAGAAATGCATGTAGGATTGGGACACACCAAAACATCCATAACTATGTTGGGTACCATTACCTTATATTTCTCTACAACTGCAAAATCCTCAATTATGTTTATTGTTGCAGTGGGGGCTATGAGCGCTATGGCACTCACGTCTTCTGGTGAAAGTCTTCTCCCTTCAATCTTTATTATATCCTTCTTCCCAAGTTTCTTACTTTCAACATTCATAAGTATGGCTATCCTCAGCCCCTCTTTCCCAGCAATGCCAAGAACACTAATTATGTCTAGAGCTTTACCTGCTGGTATATGGTCTATTACTGTGCCACTTCTAATCTTCGAGACAACGAGTGTTGGCTCTTCACTCAAGGTTCAGCACCCAAAACCAGAGCTAGTAGTGCCATGCGTACAGATACACCATACTTTGCTTGAATAAAGTATGCAGCATAGGGCGTGTTGTCTATTCTCTCATCGATTTCATCAACCTTTGGCAAGGGATGCAATATTTTCAACTCCTTTTTAGCATATTTTAACAAGTCTAGAGTAACTTTGTAGGAACCCCTGACTTTCTCGTATTCCATTGGATCTGGTATTCTCTCCTTTTGTATCCTAACTACGTAAAGAACATCGAGCTCTCCTATGACCTCGCCTAGGCTTCTCTTCTCCTCAAAAACTATTCCACGTTCCTTCAAAACATGTAGCACCTCTTCCCTCACCCTCAGACTTTCTGGAGATATTAAGTAGAGTTTCTTCGGCTTAAACAGTGTTAGCCCATATATGAAAGATGTTGAGGCTCTGCCATAGCGCAGATCCCCAAGAACACCATAGCTAAGACCATCTATTGTACCAAATAGCTTCTTAATAGTGTAGAGATCTATCATTGCTTGTGTTGGGTGATGCTGCTTACCATCACCAGCGTTTATCACAGGGTGCTCAGCTATTTCAGCTGCATACCTTGCAGCACCTTCATATCTATGCCTAATCACTATTAGATCTGAGTATGTATCTAGCATCCTGATGGTATCAGCTAAGCTCTCTCCCTTACTTATGCTAAGGCTTTCCTCACCTGTAATAGAAATCACGTCTGCTCCAAGCTTTTTTGCTGCAACTTCAAAGCTAAGCCTAGTTCTAGTTGATGGTTCGAAGAATGCTAGGGAAACTACCTTGCCTAGGAGCAAACTTAGCTTTGTATTAGTGTACTTATGCATTTCCTCTGTATAGTTGAATAACAGTTCTAGATCTTCTCTTCTGAAATCAAGCATTGATAGTACGTCATGGTGATAAAACGTGGTTTCTTTCACTGAAACCCGCCATAAACATTGATTTGAAACGAATTATAAGCTCTCTGGCTTTCATTAATACCCAAAATAACTTCATTTTACTCTCTATTACTTTCTGTTCTTATTCCATTTATGTAGTTTATGATCTTCTCATACTCTTCAGTGGTGATGAGCTTAGCAGAATGCAGAGATTCAAATATTTCTCTCGATGTAATGAGACTATGTAGCTCTATTCCAATACTTTTAAGTCTTTGCCTCGCTCCCTGCTCTCTATCAACAACTGTCACAGCTGCTAGAGGAATTGCTCTAGAGCTTTTCAAAGCTATTGCAGCATGTTCTAGCGATCCTCCAGTTGTTGCAACATCATCTACTATAACAACAGCTTTTTCTGAAACATTTCCCTCAACTAGGGATCTCGTCCCATGTTCTTTTCGTTCAATTCTAACATATGACAATGGTTTATTTAGTCTTACAGCTATAAGAGTTGCTAACACTAGTCCACTTGTAGCGATACCCACAACTACATCACAACGTGTAATAACCTCAAATCTTTTTATAAGTTCCTCTACAACTCTATTCCTTAGCTCTGGATAGCTATACAATTGCCTGAGATCAATGTAATATGGGCTTTCAAGACCTGATGTAAGCTTAAAGCTTCCTATCTTTACCATACCATGTTTATAGAGCTCTACAGCAAGCCACGACATCTTGCAACCCTGTTTCTCTGTTGCTCTATCACCTTAAAAGCACTTTCTAAAACATTTTCTGTATATGTTATAGCCCTGCCAATAATTTCATAATCAGCTCCACTGCATATGGCTATTCCTGGTTCAGCCCCTTGTACTCCTACACCAGGGGCCAATATCTTTACATCTTTGCCAATAAGCGTTCTAATCTTCTTTAAAACGTTGAGTCTAGTGGCTGGTGCCACAAGCCCCCATGCATCAATCTTCTTGGCAAGATCTGCGAATTCCTCAACATGCCTATCAATGTATTCCTGAGAACCTTTATGTGACATAGAGATAACCAGTATTAATTTCAATCCTTTTTCTTTACAAAGCTTACCCAATTTGTCCAAAGCCCCCTCATACCCCACAAAAGCATGTGCTATGACTGCATTAAAACCATGCAATTGTGCACGCTCAGCTGAAAAGCTCATCACATCTCCTATATCAGCCAACTTCAAATCCGCTATCAAAAGCCCTGCATAACCCTGAAATATCTTGCCTATAGATTGTAAACCCACATCCAAAATCGCTGGCAATCCTATCTTGAAGCCCTGAACATATGGTTTAAGCAAGTTATACCTATATTCAATCCACTCCAAAACATCAACATTTTGCGGGGGATCTAATGCTACAATCAGCATACTAAAGCCCAGTGTAACACTACAACGACCAGAATTTAAAACTCAAACAAATTCAAACACCAATAACCTTGAATTATAAATAATCCTTAGCTATTATTCACCAATACACATACCCATATATACAGAACCCCACATAACTTAAAGCCACTACATAGATTGTTACTAAGTAGCAATAACAGAACTTAGATGAAAGCATTTCCCCACTTTCGATACTTGTGAATAACTGTAACCATTTAAACATATTTGTGAAGCTGCACCTTTACGGGGGTTCACAAGCTTCATCTACGCTTCATGGATGCCTGTCGAGAGCCCAACACCATGAGGCTTTCATCTGAGTTTCTAGGTCGCCACAGTGTGGGTCATCCGAGAGCTTATGGTGGTGTGTAGAGCTGTTTAAACATTATTCTATAGAGCCAGGTATCTACAGCTATTCACAACTATCTAAACTTATCGTCAGCTCTGTCACAGCCTAAAACAATGTATAGTGATTCCTGAAGAATAATGATACAAGTGATATTAAGGGAAGTAGTGAGGTTCATATATCCAAAGTTTGAAGAGCTAAAGATCTCTGAAGCTAGGTATGAAGACCTTTTGAGCGAGGACGACAAGCATTACTCCAAGTACCCTGAAAGGCTAGTGCAATTTGTCTACTCTTCTCACATGCAAAAGCCTTGTGAGTGATATACTTCAGACCAATGAACAGAATCAACGAGTTTTATTATTGCATGTCTGATATTCATCACATGCAATGTGAGATCAGTTTGTTGAAAAGAAATAGAAAATGGTTTTCTTCACTGTTCAATTGTTTGGAGCCGCCGGCGGGATTTGAACCCGCGACCACCGGCTTACAAGGCCGGCGCTCTACCGGGCTGAGCTACGGCGGCTTACCAGTAATCCTTATTGTTGCTGGGATTTTTGAGTTTTTCGCCAAACTGTGGTAATATCGACGTTAGATATATTTATTTACTTTTTCCTCTGCAAACTATTCTTGAGGTGTGGCTCTTTGAGTAGCCCTGAGTTTGTTGAATCTCTGCCAACTTTTTATAGAGCGTATCTACAGATTGCAAACTTTATTTCAAGTTCTTTAGCTGTGCTTAAGCGTTCTCAGGTAGAAGCATTGATTAACGTTTTGGTGCAAGCCTATAGAAGTGGTAAGAGAGTATTGGTTATGGGTGCTGGTAGAAGTGGCCTTGTGGGCAGAGCTTTTGCTATGAGATTGAAGCACCTGGGCTACGATGTCTATGTCCTTGGGGATACAATAGTATCGCCTATTCAGCAAGGCGATATTGTAGTAGCGATATCAGGCTCCGGGAGGACAGCACTCATTGTAGCTGCTACAGAAGCTGCTAAAACTGTTGGAGCCATAGTTATAGCCATAACCTCCTATATAGACTCACCACTAGCCAAAATGGCTGATATCATTGTTGAAGTTCCAGGGAGAACCAAGATAAGCACAGTCGAAGATTATTTTGCTAGACAAGTTCTAGGGATTCATGAACCTCTAGCTCCCTTGGGCACACTCTTTGAAGCTTGCACAATGGTCTTCTTAGATGCAGTTATAGCTGAACTCATGCAAAAACTGGGCAAAGATGAAGAAGATCTGAGGAGAAAACATGCAAATATAGAGGTTTAGTTCCTCAAAATAATTAAGCTAAATGCGATTTATTATGTTAACTATGATGTCCAATACCTATAAATTAAGAGAAGTGTAGCTTCATCCAAATAATGCTGCAAGTCCTTCAGCTAGCTGCTCTTCTGAAGCCCCCTCCTTTTTCTCCTCTTCCCTCTTCTCCTCAGTCTTTGGAGCTGCCTGCTGTTGCTGAGCAGCAGAAGTTGTGGGCATTGCTATTTGTAGATATTGCGCTACCTCTGGAGACTTGGTAGCGAGCACCAATGCAAGTGTGTATGCTTTTGAAACTGCTGACATTAACACCATGGTTGAGGTCTCTTTTGTAAGTATACCAGCTTCTGCTGCTAGCTTTATTGCTCTTGTATATGCTTTTAATAGAGATGATCTTACAACGGGTAATTCTGGTATAACTAGTTCTGAGGCAACATTTACTGCATTTAATATTGCCTCTGCAAACTCATTTCTGTAGCTGTTAAGATCTAGCACAAGATCATTACCAGGTATAACAACGCCACCCTCATAGGCCACCTTAATTACTGGCTTGAGAATCTTTGGTTCAACACCTAGCCTATCGAATAGTGATGCCAACTCTGGAGTTACTACATCACCCGGTCTTGCTATTGTAGCCTCCTTAGCAATCCATATAACACCATCTCGCACTTGTATAGGCACCTTTAACTTGCCGAACAGGCTCATCATGGGTCCAGGCTTTACATCAGTTTTCATTGGTGATACAACAATTTCATGCTCTACTTTGTCACCTGGCTTAACCCTCCACGAAACCCTTATCTTGTCCAAAAGCATTTTCGCTTCAAATGGGTTTGCATTTATGAACACCACTATATTTGTACCTTGTAAATACTTTGAAAATTCATCCACATTCTTCATGCCGAGCTCTTTCATGGCTAGCCTAAGTAGATTGTTTTTGAAGAGCCTTACAGCCCCTATTCCTACAATACTTTTCCTAAGCATGGCAATGTAACTTGATGGAAGATTTGAAGCATCAATAAGCATAACAGTTCTATAAGATGAAAGCATCTCTTTAGCTTCTTCAATAACCTTTCTCTTCCCCTCTATAGCCCTTCTAACCCTCTCCTCCCCTTCCTTCTCACTCAAATAACTCTTAGCAAGCCTATTCAACTCCCGCAATAACTTAGGCCTCATCACACTACACCTTTACATAACTTCTACAGTTGGGCTACTTGTAGTTTTCACATAGATTTTTGCTACCTCCAATAAAGATCTTTTAATCTTTTCCTCAATATAGCTCAACACAGCCAAAGCATTATCTACAAGATCCTCTAAAGTCATAGTCTCTACACCAATTTTGCATCCAACCCACGGCTGCTCTTTCGAGTAAAGTTTTACAGCATTTTTGTACCGCGCGATCATCTGAGTAATATCGGCATTTGGTGGAAAAGGTATTGGGGCTTTGCCTCTGGGACCGAGTGCAGGTCCCAAGACCCTGCCCGCCATACCCATAAGATCTGACTTAACTAAGATCCACTCACACTTGTCAGCGATCTTCTTTGCCGACTTCTTATCTATTTTAGATAGCTCACTTTTGGATATTGCCACCGAGGCTCCTGCTTTCAGAGCTTCCTGCACCATCGTATCATCGGTTACCACACATATACTTAACCCCTTTCCAAGGCCTCTTGGCAGCATTACCACATCTCTAAATCTAAACTCTGACTGCTTCTTAACATCAATGCCTCTAAAAGTCACTATTAGCTCTACAGATTGAGTGAATTTCCATGGTTTCTTGGCTTGTAATGCTAGCTCTATAGATTTCTTCAAAGATTCTACAAACTCAGAGGTTTTAAAGCTCACAATGCTCACCTCTTAAGCCACTCTTCTTCATATTTTCTCAACACATCGTCATATAAACCTTTGTTAAGCTCTCCCATCACTTCCTTAGGATCCTTACCTTCTACACTAAGACCTATACTTCTTGCTGCTCCTAGAATTGTTTTAATAGCGGCTTTCAAGCTTTTTGCATTGAGCTCTGGTTTTTTGAGAAGTGCAACCCTTATCACATCTTCAAGACCCAAGTTCCCAACTTTTTTATGTGCTGGGTCTCCAGAAGGCTCTGAGACCCCTGCCAAGCTAAGTAGTAGGCTTGTTGTTGTAGGAAGTTCTAGAGATATGTTATACTCCTTTGTATCCAAATCAATAGCGATCTTAATTGTTACAGTGTGCCCCTTGTAGGGCTCCGTCATTTTATTTATTTTATCAACTACTTCTGCTACATTCAATCCTGCATCAGCTAATGCAGGGCCTAGTGGTGGGGCATTGGAGGCTTTACCCCCTTCTACCTGCATCTTAACCACCTTCAATCGTGCCATGTCATCTACTCACCCTTCTTAGCCTGTTTAATATAATCTACAGGGATTGTTATTGTAAGTGGGTAACTTGCTTCTAAAACACTTAAAGAGACCTCGTTTTTAACTTTATCAACTGCCACAACTCTAGCTTTCATACCTCTAAAAGGCCCTGCTATTATCTCAACTTCTTCCCCTTCTTTAAGCAATTCTATTAAAGACTTGGGCTTTAACAGAGATTCTATGTCTCCCCACTTAATAGTACCTGAAGCTTTGCCTTTAATGTGTTTCAAGCCTCTTATAGCCTCGTAAACTACGTGCAAACCCGATGCCTCAACTACTATGTATCCCTTTAGATCAGGAAGAGAGAAAATGGAGTGAATTGGTAGATTTGCCGTCCTAACCCTTACTTCAAGCATTAGAAGGACATTTAGTTCCTGGCCTGCTGTTGTGCGCACAGCAAAGAAGTTTGCTTGCTTTAATGCCTCTTCATTTCCTTCTTTACGTGATTGCCTCTCTTCGTTAATCTTAACCTCGTCAGAACCCCACATTTGCTTAACCCCTAGGAAAGCGTTGCAATACCTAGGAAACTCATTAGATAGTATAGCCCTGTGGCTATGGCAAAAGCTATGATGCCTACTATCACAAATCCTATCAATGTCATCTTCATCATTTGCTTAAACTCATCACCTTCAGGCTTTTCAGCTAATTCTAAAACCTTTGTCATGTTTTTGAATGCCTCTTTAAGTACTTTGGACACTCAAGTCTACCCCTTCTAAAGAGCTCTCAAAACAGAAACTCTATTTAAAAAGCATTTTAAGTATTATGCCGGGATCATACTCTACAAGATCTTCATAACGTTGGCCTATACCTAAATATGCGATGGGTTTGCCTACCCCCATTATAACAGATAAGGCTGCACCCCCATTAGCATCAGCATCTATCTTCGTTAAGATGACCACATCAACACCAACAGCTTCTTCAAACTTTTTGAGCTGCTCTAAAGCATCATTACCTGTTAAAGCGTCTAACACCAAAAGCTTTATGTGGGGTTTTACAACCCTGGTTACCTTCCTAAGCTCATTCATGAGGTCCGCATCAATATGCATCCTACCCGCAGTATCTATTAAGGCAACATCGAAATTATTTCTCTGAGCATATACAACACCATCTAGGGCTGTAGCTGCTGGATCAGAACCATACCTTCCACCAAAAAAAGCTATGGAAATTCTTTCGGCGTGCTTCTTTAACTGCTCTTGAGCTCCAGCTCTGAAGGTATCAGCAGCGATAACCACGGGTTTGAATCCCTCGGCTCTAAGTTTATAAGCAATCTTTGCAATTGTTGTAGTCTTGCCAACACCATTAACTCCCATGAACATGAGTTTAGCTGGGCTTTCTCTAGCTAGTATAGATTTAACAAAGTTAGCTAGGTTAAAACTTCCCACAGCTGAAAGCACACTTGCTATAGACTTCTCTACAACTTCTTCAACATGTTTTTCAACATCGTCTCCTCTCCTTATCTTAAGTCCTATTAATCGTTGCCTAATGTTTTCTATAATCTTCTCTGCAACTTCGTAAGCTACATCTGCTTCTACAAGCCTCATAAACATTTCGTTGCTATAGTTTTCAATGTCTTTCTCATCTAAGGTTCTATAGAGAATTGCACTTTGAAGATTATTTGCAAAGTCTTGAAAAATTTTCTTTATCCTTGCAAACAATTATTGTAACCTATCTACTGCTCTTCAAACCCTCTTCTAACCTTTGTAACGAGGTTACATATTCCTGGATCCTTTTCTGGACTTGGTTATATAGTTCTGTGAGCTTTCTCAACTCAGATTCTGTTTCCCTAAGTTCTTCTGTAAGATCTTTTTCATAATCCGTGAGAATACTCTTTGCTTTATCTATGGGTAGCGCTGCATAGTATTCTTTCCCAATTCTCACAATAGCTTCATCTGTTACCAGTAGCTGTGCTTTTGTAAACACATAACCATTTCTATCGAGTGAGGCTAGAACCTCACGATGCGCAAGCTTTTGGATATTGCTTAGCGTTTCGTAGGCCATTCTAATCTCTTGGATTTCAGAAGATAGTGCTAGCGACCTTGCTTGAACTACTCTAATAGCTTCGCGAAGCTCATCTAACTGTGCAAGAAGTTGCTGTATTGCCTCTTCCAACCTTGTTTTTTCAGAGGGCATCAAATCACCATTCTTGTCAATGAAGCCAAATCTTTAATGCGCCTATCCAGAGCCTCTTCTGGGGATATCTCCTTTACTTTAACAACCTTTATATTTGCTCTTTTCACTTTATGTCTGCTACCTAATAGAGAGAATGCGAGATCAAGTGCATGATCTTTATTTAGAGCCCTCACCTCAATTGTGAACTTCTGCCACCTCGGTAATCTATCCACCGATATTAGCATCAAGCCTTCAATTCTAAATGTCTTTACCTCTACCATGACCTGCAACCCCAAATAACTTACTTATTCTCAAAATTTCAGGACCAGTTGTTCTATCTCCAACTAGTATGCCTCTAGAATTTCCAACAAGGCCAGACTTTATAAACCCAACTCCAAAATTCACAGTTCCCACGTCAAATGGCACATTGAATAAATTTGTCAAAAATTCTACTTCACTATCACTGGCTTCAGGGTGTACCATGCCTGCAACACTATTTACAAAGGCTATAGACCCTACAGTTGAAAACCCTGCTATCACACCTTTCTCCACAACTTCAACTCCTAACACATCCAATACTACTTGTTTTAGCTCTCCGTAAGCTTCTGGGTGAAGCAGTGCTGCTCTATCGTTAACCAAGCAAATATTTCCTAATGCTGTAAATCTGCTCTTAGCTATAGCTATATTCGTATCAACACTTTTCTTCAATTCTAAAACCTCATATTCTTTAACAATGCTTGGTAACAGCAGTCCATTGTTATTTCCAATTAAAAACACTCCTATGAGCCCTGTATCCCCAATGGATAGTTTCACTACAGGTACTTGAAGAACCCTTGCGACAGATCTGCAAAACTTATCATCTGCATCATAAGAAACCACTGCATATCTATCGGTTGCAAAAGCATATATCCCTATATTTGGATTACCTTTAAAACCTAGTCTCTCAATAACAACCATTATTCTACCTCTTCACCTCAACAGCGAGAGTTGCTTTATAAACCCCACTATCTATCTTAATGAATCTTACAGCAACTCTTCGTGGCGGTTTTTCAATTTTTCTGCAATATATATAACTGCTGATTGCTGGATCTAAGAGGACTTTGCCTCCTAAATGCCTTACTAGCAGTTTTCTAATGTAATGCACAGCCCTCTTTCCCCTATCTCTTCTACTCCCAGCTCTATATATGTACCTAAGCGGTATAACTAAGATGCCTTCAGACTTCTCTTGAGGCATAATCATATCACCTATACATCACCTAACTTTGATCTACGCCAATTCCTCAACCTAAAGCCTCTCATAACCTTTCTAATAGTTTTCACAGTTACCCATACGGGTATAGGCTGATTCGATTTTTCTCTATTTGCAAGTCTAAGCTTTTTAGCCAAAGGTTTGCTCTTAGCCATTTCCAGCCCCTAGTACACATAATTCTTATTTTTCACGAATATTTATCCTAAAATCTCTCCTAGTCCTCTCATAAATCTCTGTTAAGATATTCTTCAACTCTTCATCTGTTAATGGCTGAGTTATTCTGCCTCGAAGTGCTAATGCTATTAGCCTATCCTCTACAGCCTTAGCTATCTCTGGCCTTACAAGCTTAATATTTGACAATCTTTCTCTTGCTTCTGGAGTCAGGATAGCTCTAAGTATTTCTTGCCTCCTTGCTTCTTCCTCAGCCTGTTTTCTCCTTAACTCAGCCTCTCTACTCCTAGCCAGCATCTCCCTATATCTTCTCTCAAGTAATGCCTCTACCTCATCTTCACCTTCATAATACATCTCTCCACCAACCATAGTCCATTTACCTCAAATAGATGCAGTTTTATGCCTCATGTAGTTTATTCAGATAGAGGCTAATTAGCTTGATGCTGACACCAATGATTTAGGCGCATATTTAGTGAGTTCTGGTCTAGTTCTTAAAAGCTCTTTGAATACCTCAAAAGCTATTCTGTCTAAAAGCTTCTTACCCTCATCGCTTATAACCCTGCCTCTATCGACCTTCTTCACAAGTCCAGCTTTTTCTAATTGTTGCAATATCTTTCTAATACTTGAACCTCCACACTTTCTGAAATGTGGGGGAGCAGAGCCTCTTCTCTTTAGACCTCCAAAAATCGCTCTAAATTTTTCTATACCTATAGGTTCTTCAGCTAAGTACAGCTTCCTCAACATGGCTGCAGCTCTGAAATACCACCAGTCTGGGTTATCTGGCACTCTTTCTTTATGTGGACCTGTTTTGGCGAAAAGAGCCCAGTTTGGAGGTTTAACTACAGATACATTATTTTTGAGATACTCTGCAGTCTTTTCTATCAGTATCTCTGCAGGTACATCTCTTACTGTAACCATTTTCCTCAAGCCACATTTACTATAATAACTGGTTTACTTTAATGTCTTTTCGGCTTCCTGCTTATAAGTACATATGTATATCCCCTTTCATCAGCTATTATAGCTCCAATACTTTCAGCAAGTCTCTTAATATCCTCATTACGGATTATGTTTCTCACGCTCTTTAGTAGCTTTATCTTCACAGCTCTGTGCTCTTTTAACCTCCTCTCAATCTCTTTTACAATACCTTCATGAAGTCCAGCCCTACCTATATTCACATCAGCTCTGCCTGCTACTTTCTCCTTCCTCAACTCCTCCAAAACCCCCTTGAGTTTCGCCATACCCTTTCCTCACCACAAATTGATATCTGTGAATCCAGCCACAAGAGAGACATTTTGTAACAACTCTTAAAGCTTTTCCATCCCTACGTGTCCTAATCCTAGCATTAAAGCCTGGAACCATTATAGTATGGCAGTGCTTGCAGATCCATCTCTTAATATCTCTAGGTATTTTAATTCTTGTCCTCATGGAAATTCTTCTTATAAGCTCACCATATCGCTTAGCTAACTCATAATCCCCGCTCTCAACAGCTTTGATTCCAAGCTTAAACAAAATCTCCATACGCTCCAATGCTATATCTCTAACAAGTGCCTCGACACTCTTTTTGTTCATCAAAACAGCCTTATGTACTTTAAACTAAAAAATAAACTTTTAAGTTACTATCAACAAATGTTGATACAGCGCCGCGGTAGTATAGCCCGGACAAGTATGCGGGCCTCTCGAGCCCGTGACGCCTTTTAGCAAAGGCGCGGGAAACCCGGGTTCAAATCCCGGCCGCGGCACCAAACAATAGAAAATAGCCACGGGTTCATATTCTTCTCCTTCTCAACGAATTGTCCTGACCATTGCATGTGATGAATATCATACATGCAATGTCATGCTTCTTCTATTTTGCTCAGCAAGTTAAGGTGCATTATCTATGGGTCTCAGAAACTGAAGGTAACCAAGAACATGCCTCTTTTTAAAGCTTTGAGCCTTCACATAGCATCAACATACCTTATTACCTTATCTTAGCAGAAGCATTTGAGGCATTTAAGCATGTATTTGTTATAAGTGATGGGGGTGCTGTAACACCTCCTGAGATTATAACTAGTTTTGTGGGCTGTTTCGTAGCTGATGTTTAGGAGTTAGGTTTATAACCTCTGACCCTGCTCATTATTACAGCTGTTGATGAGGGGCATTGCCCCGACAAACTGGTTTAGCAGTTCTTGAAGGGGTGTGTGCTGTTCACCCCAATGTCCATTGAACCCGCTCCGGAGGTGGCAGTGCTACCCATGAAAGAGTGGGTGAGGAGAAAGTCTCTAGATGCAACGAATGAAATATAAGCAGATGAGAATGAGCATCTAGGGACAAACGGAAACACTGACGAGATATATAGCTCTTAGCACTAAGCGTCTTAAAAACATGCAAAGAAAAGTGAGGATAGTATTCTCATTGAAGTTCGTCTGCGTTATTATAATCTCTCTGAGTAACGGTGAGTTATATGCATTAAAGCTGTGTGTTACATGAGCTGTTAACGTGAGTTTCAGACTACGTTTCTATAAGCGAGTTTGAGCTCATCTATAAACTCTTCGATTAGCTCTTCGCTGGTATATGGATTCATGAACTCGACATGGATTGCTGATAGTGGCTCTCCATCTATTTTAATGCTGGCAAGCTCCTTCATGAAGCTAATTCTGAATTTTCCTCTCTTATTTATTTCTTCTTTTACTTTCTCATTTAATTTGTTCTGCTTTCTTCTATTACATGTACTGCATTTGGCATCAAAATTTACTGCATTCAAGTCCGCTTCGTGAACTGGGTAATGCTCCTCCTCCCTAAGCCTTTTTTCGAGGTACTTCGCATTTTCTATGCACTTGCCTATTATTTCCTTGTAGCCCTCTTTTCCAAGTGTCTTAAGAGCAACCCAGAGTGCGGCTACAGGACCACCAGGCCTTGACCCCTCTATAGTGGAAGCAGGTTCATAGTATGGTACCTCATACTCAAGCAGCTTTAGATCTTCGTAATCTCTAAACAATACAGCTCCGCATGGGTATGGGACATAGCCCCACTTGTGTGGATCGATGATAATTGCGTTGGATTCTTCAATGTCCTTTATCTTTTTAGCTGGTTCATCCAAGAGCCTGGCAAACCCACCAAAAGCTGCGTCGACAATCAGCTGAAAACCATATTTATTTCTTAGCTTTACTAATGGCTCAACAGGTTCTATAGTTCTCGTTGCTGTGGTGCCAACAGTGGGTATAACAGCTATTATTGCTTCCCCCATCTTTTCACACTTCTCCAATTTTTCTTCATACTCACTGTCAGTGGGTCTTAGAGGAAGGGGTGTGTGACTCTTCTTAAATTCGCTTATCTGTTCATCAGTTACGACAGGCACTTCAATTAAATTATTTTCGCCAAGTCCTAGAATTCTCATAGCCTTTCTTATAGCAAAATGCGAGGCCTTTGAAGTTAACACCTTTACACTTTTCTTTCCAAACAGTCCCTCCTTCCTCACATCCTTTAGACTTTCACTTTTGTCTCTAGCTATCATTAGCGCTGTTAGTATTGCCACAGTGCCACCACTTACAACGTGACCACCAGCTTTATGCCTATCGTAACCCACGATGTCTGCCAGCATCATTATAGATTCCTCCTCCAGATTCGGAACTACCTCATACTGAAAAACTGCCTCTCGTTTTCTATTTACTCGCTTTACCTTGCCAGCATTATTCGGATTTTGCAGACTGACCATGTATGATGCTATTAGCGTGTAAATATTAGGAATGGGGTTCATAAACGACAAGTTACGATCATTTAGCTGCCTGCACTTCTTCAACCGTGCAATTAAATCAGTAAGTACTTGCTCAGGAGGCTCCCCAGCCTCTGGAAGCTGAGAATCCTCCCTAAACTCGTCAACATCCTTCGGGATTGGACTAGGCACTTCCCACCATTCCTTTAGATAGGATATGCTATCCCTTAAGTTTACTATTAAAGAGTCAAAATTAGAACCATCTGGATTTAGAAACAACCTAAGGTACTTACTCTCTCTCATAATAAGGCATCCCCTTTAATAAAACGTAAAGCTTTTCTCCTAATGTAATTAAACCAGCCTTATCTAGTCTAATCATTTATTGCTTAGCATAAGTTCTCTAACAACAATCACTTATCAATTGATTTGCATTTTAATCTCTCCAGCTATAGTTGGGAAGTAGAGGATAACTAGCTAAAGAAAATAGATGAGATTGTATATCATTCTAGTTACCTTTCTACTCTCTTTTGAAGTTTCTAAAAAGTTTTCTGGTGAATACTTTGAGTCAAGCTTATGTAAGCAATAAGAAAAAACTCTTCAAAGAGTAAAGATTAGCAAGGAGCAGAAAGTTTGTGTACAGAGGTTTCAGCTCTCCTTCACTATTTTGAGAATTGTGATGTGAGTAGAGAGTTTTTAAAGTTTGTGGTAATCTGTAGTGCTGTTGGTATTGAGCTAGTGTTTATATAGCCTCTTCCTATTCTAGTTGTAGAGCCTGTGCTTGGGGTAAAGCGTTATTTGGTTTATGTGTGGGGTGTGGTTTTATGAGTGTTAGTGAGGATGTGGTTAGGGGTTTAGTGGTTAAGTGGTTGCGTAGCACCGGTTTTGTTGTTTTGAGGGGTATTAGCATATCTCCTCTGAAGCTTGATGTAGTTGCTGTTGGCGATGTTATGATGTCTAGGGGCGTTGTTAAGAAAAGTGATACAATGTTCGTCTACACCTTTGATGTGAGGACCATAACCTCTAGAAAGCTTTTGAAGAACTCTATTGAGCAGGCTGTTACTAGGCTGTTTACAGCTGACTATGCCTATATTGTTGTGCCTAGGAATGCTGCTATAGAGACTAGCAAGGGTGAGCAGAAATCTGTTGACATGCCAAAGCTTGTTCAGAGAGCTGCCAATGGACCCCTCTCAAGAAGACTGGGGGTTGTAGCTATAGAGCCTCCAAAAATAGAAATCATTAGATGGGCCCTTAGATCAGATCTTATAGTAGATGAGCTGAGAAACAGAGTTTTGGAAAAAGCAAGAGAAGAGCTCCTAAATATAAATTAAGCCTTTAAAATTCAAAACACATTAAACAGCCATATTTTATGCAATGTATCAAGCGAAACCATAATGCATTTGAGTAATGCTAACAGACTTAATGTACCAGACGAGGAAGTTACCTTGTTACCAAACAGCATGACTATCGCATATCACATGCCAACACTTAATGCCCCAACATAGATTATATAGTCAATGCTAGTCGTTACGCAGAGCTGAATAAGTACGTGCATCTAGCTGATTCCCTCCCATCCTAGAGGGTAAGGCTTTCAATTGTAAGAATAGATAAGTTGATGCAGTTTCTTAAGGTGCTTGGGAGTCCAAGGATGATTGCTTCGATCACAGTGATTATGATGAGCATCCTTGGACTCTGACATGCTCTGAAACTTGAAGCAATGCTTTGTATGCTTGCAAGGTTCATAAAGCTTTATGTATGTGAACACAACTAGAAATAGTTGAATTATGGTTGAAGACCTCACCTCTTTATAGTAGGGGAGGAGAATAGACTCAATCCGTATAAGGAGCCTTCAAATTAATTCTCTAAATAACCTAATTCCTAAAATTTCTACTCCCTCGTGTAAAAGCTTATAAACTTTTGATACAGTATTCTACAATCATATCAATCAAAGAAGCAACAACACTGCTACACCAGTAAAGTTTAAAATGCGTTTGGATAGTAGAACGTTATCAGAAATGGGCCCGTAGCTCAGCTAGGTAGAGCGGCGGGCTTTTAACCCGTAGGTCCCGGGTTCAAATCCCGGCGGGCCCGCCACATCCCTATCCAATTAACATTATTATCAGTATTGTCGATATTGTGATAGGTTTTAAATTGAGATATGATTATCGAAGACTTATTTGGCATCTGCAATTCTTTTAATTAGTGTTATTGTCAATTCGTATAAACATCAAATTTTCTAAACAATTTCTGCCTAGATTAATAGATATGACCAACAGCTATCTTCGATTAGAATATCGAGGTGAGAAATAGCATTTTCAGAAAGTGGATGAAGAAACCTAAATACTGTTTACTTCGTGGAAATTTCTGCTATCTTTTATTTTCTCAACAAAGTAGCAGGGCTTTAGCAATGTTTTTGTCTGAGTTGAGCTTATAAGCACTCTACTTAAAGTGTATTTTACACTACGGCATAGCACTTTGCTATGATACTTTTTGGTGTATTTGATGCGTGGTAGTAGAAAGAAAGCTTCGTTGGATTTGCTAAGTAAGGTTTTGGAGCATGAATTGGTGCCTAAGCATGAAATTTTGAGTATTGATGAAGGTGTGAGGATTTTGAGAGAATATGGTATTAAACCAGAGCAGCTTCCTTGGTTACGAGCCAGTGACCCTGCTGCAAAGGCTATTGGTGCTAAGCCGGGGGATATAGTTAGAATTGTTAGGAGAAGTCCAACCGGTGGTGAGGTAACTGTTTATAGGTATGTGGTACCGGGGTAAGGTGTTATGAGTAGCATAGCAGTAGTTGGTGGCGAAAAAATACACTCATCTACAGGGCCTATACCATTAGCTCATCCAGAATCAAAATTGTTGAGACCTGATGATAGATGGGTTGTTATAGAAGCATTTATAAAGGAGAAGGGGATTACAAAGCATCACATAGAATCATTCAATACATTCATTAGTAGGACATTGAAAGAGATAATAATGGAGGAACCAGTTATAGAGACCTCTATCCCAGGGTTTAAGCTAATTATAAAAGGGTTTAGAGTTGGTGAACCACAGGTAAGAGAGGTTGATGGAAGTATAAATAGAAATATAACGCCTATGGAGTGCAGGCACAGAGATCTTACATATGCTGTTCCTCTATACATAACTGTAGTAACTGTAGAGAACAATGTTGCAGGAAATTCTGTGGAAGTACCTGTGGGAGAAATTCCAATAATGATAAAATCTTCAATAGATCCTCTTCAGAAAATGAGTGAAGAAGAGCTCATAAAGATGGGGGAGGATCCTAAGGATCCAGGAGGCTACTTTATAATTGACGGTACTGAGAGAATTATTGTAGCTCAAGAAGACTTAGCTTCAAACAGGGTTCTGGTTGATTATGGTCAGGAAGGGCTCAACATAACACATACAGCAAAGGTAGTATCTTCTATAACAGGTTTTAGAGTGCCTACAATCTTGGATAGACACAAAGACGGCACTTTCCATGTATCGTTTCCCGCTGTTCCAGGGAAGATACCCTTCATAGTTATTATGCGTGCCCTGGGTTTAGAGGCGGATAGAGATATAGCACTTGCTGTTTCTCCAGACCCCGATATACAGACAGAGCTTTTTGCATCCTTTGTACAGGCAAGCGATATAGCAACAGTTGAAGATGCACTTGATTATATAGGGTCTAGGGTGGCTATAGGGCAGGCGAGAGAGAGTAGAATTGAGAGAGCGAAATACATATTAGATAACTACCTCCTTCCACACCTAGGTACCAGGCCTGAAGATAGGCTAAAGAAGGCGTTGTTTCTAGGTCAAATGGCTTGCAAGCTCATAGAGTTTGCTTTAGGCAGAAGACCTGCTGATGACAAAGATCACTATGCTAATAAGAGAATAAAACTTGCTGGAGATATGCTAGCCTTACTATTTAGAGTAGCTTTTAAAGCTTTTCTAAGGGACTTGAGGTACCAAGTTGAGAGAGCAAAGATTAAAGAACGAAGAGTAAACATAGCACTCTACGCTAGAGGTGACATTATAACTGAGAGAATAAGGCATGCCATGGCTACAGGTACATGGATTGGAGGTAGAACAGGTGTTAGTCAAATACTTGACAGAACAAATTGGTTATCCTCTCTAAGCCATATGAGAAGGGTGATATCTCCTCTAAGCAGAAGTCAGCCTCATTTCGAAGCGAGAGATCTACATGGTACACAATTTGGAAGGCTCTGCCCATTTGAAACCCCTGAAGGACCTAACTGTGGTCTTGTCAAGAACTTAGCACTCATGGCAACGATATCCGTAGGCGTATCTGAGGAGGAGGTTCTTAATTCACTATACTCATTAGGTCTAATGCCATTGATTGATGTCTACAATAAGCTTCGAAACGGCGAATTAGATTATGAGACTATGTCTAAGTGGAGTAAGGTATTCTTAAACGGTACCTTAGTAGGGTATCATTCAGATGGAGAAGCTCTTGTTAAAGAGCTGAGAAGATTAAGGAGGGTGGGTAAAATACATTACGAAGTCAATGTTGCACATTACAAGACACAGTACATAAATGAGGTTTATGTTAACTGTGACTCTGGCAGAATTTTACGCCCACTCTTCGTAGTAGAGCAAGGCAAGCTTAAGATAACAAAAGAACATGTAGAGAGGCTAAGACGTGGCGAGCCTTTTGAGATGCTGTTGAGAGAGGGTGTTGTTGAGCTTTTAGATGCCGAAGAAGAGGAAAACGCATTAATCGCTGTAAATCCAGAGGAGATAACTCTAGAAACAACACATGTAGAGATATGGCCTCCAGCAATAATGGGCATTGCAGCCTCCACAATACCTTATGCAGAGCATAATCAGTCCCCAAGGAATGCATATCAATCAGCCATGGCTAAGCAAGCCCTAGGCTTTTACATGGCAAACTTCATTCTTAGGGTGGATACAAGATCTCATATATTGCATTACCCGCAAATTCCATTGGTTCAGACAAGGGCCTTATCAATTATAGGATACAACGATAGGCCATCTGGGCAAAACATGATCGTGGCTATAATGAGTTATAGCGGATATAACATGGAGGATGCCATAATAATGAATAAGTCATCTGTGGATAGAGGACTTGCAAGGTCTAACTTCTTCAGGCTTTACTCAACTGAAGAGCTAAAGTATCCTGGGGGTCAAGAAGATAGGATAGAGATTCCAGATACAAAGGTGCTTGGTTATAGAGGTAAGGAAGCATACTTGAAGCTAGACGAAGATGGTATGGCTAAGGTCGAGGTTATGGTTGGAGGTGGTGAGGCTTTGATAGGCAAGACCAGCCCACCTAGGTTTGTAGAGGAGTTTAAAGGTTATGGAATACTTGCGCAAAGAAGAAAGGACTCTTCGGTGACTGTAAGGCATGGTGAGGTTGGCTGGGTTGACACGGCGTTCATCTCTACGTCGTCTGAGGGGTACAGAGTAGTAAAGGTTAAGGTGCGAGATTTAAGGGTACCGGAGGTGGGGGATAAATTTGCTTCTAGACATGGTCAGAAGGGGGTTATAGGAGCTCTGATTCCGCAGTATGACATGCCCTATACTGTAGAGGGCATAACACCAGATGTGATAATAAACCCCCATGCATTGCCATCGAGAATGACACTAGGGCAGCTTATGGAGAGCTTAGCAGGTAAGGTAGCGGCTTTGAGAGGAAAGTTTGTGGATGGCACACCATTCTTTGAGGAAAATATAGAGGATTTAAAGAAGCAGCTATTGGTATTTGGATATCCATTGGATGGCACAGAGCCTATGTATGATGGGAGGACAGGTGAGCTTGTGGGGAATCCAATATTTATAGGCATAGTATACTATCAGAAGCTTCATCACATGGTTGCAGACAAGATTCATGCAAGGTCAAAGGGGCCGGTGCAGCTGCTGACGAGGCAGCCTACTGAGGGTAGGGCTAGGGAGGGTGGCTTGAGGTTTGGCGAAATGGAAAGAGACACGCTAATAGGTCATGGAGCCTCGGCTTTACTAAAAGAGAGAATGGTTGAAAGTTCTGACAAGACAATAATCTATGTGTGCGAACTCTGTGGCTTTATTGGTTGGTATAATAAGAAAAAAGAGGTCTATGAATGTCCAATTCACGGTGATAAAGGTGTGTTACACCCTGTAGCAGTACCATATGCATTTAAGTTACTAATCCAGGAGTTGATGAGTTTAGGCATCAAACCAAGGCTTGTATTAACAGAAAGGCATAAGAGATATGCTTCGTAGGTGGGTATGTTATGGCAGAGGAGAAGATAGTCTCAGCAATAAAATTTGGAATATTGTCTCCAGATGAAATAAGGAAAATGTCAGCTGTTCAAGTGACATCACCAGAGACATACGATGAAGATGGTACTCCGAAATCATATTCTGTGATGGATCCAAGGCTAGGCGCTATAGAACCTGGTCAAGTGTGTCCTATATGTGGTAATACGATAAAGGGATGCCCAGGCCACTTTGGTCACATAGAGTTAGCACTTCCCGTAATAAATGTATTGTTTGTTAAGCATATTTATGAACTTCTTAAAGCAACATGCCCTAGGTGCAGTAGATTAAAGATTTCGCCTGAGGCTTTTGAGAGATATAGAAAATATTTGTTCAGGCTGAAGGAGAGGTATCCATACTTAGCTAAGCTATTTATGGAGTACATAAAGAGGCAGGCAATGAAGGTAACTGAGTGTCCGTACTGTGGCGCTAAGCAGCCAAAGATAAAGCTAGAAAAACCCACTACATTTTATGAGCAAGACCCTGAAACAGGAGATAGAATAAGACTAAACTCGAGAGATGTTAGAAAAAGGCTCGAAATGATACCAAATGAGGATCTAGAGCTCATAGGTTATGACCCCAAGGACTCGAGACCAGAATGGATGGTATTCACAGTCTTGCCTGTTCCTCCAACAGCTATAAGACCTTCAATACTAATAGAGACTGGCATAAGGTCTGAAGATGATATAACACATAAGCTTGTGGATATAGTTAGAACCAATGAGAGATTAAGGGAACATCTGTCTTCGGGAGCGCCAGAGATAATTATTGATGATATGTGGGAGCTTCTACAATATCATGTCACTACATATCTAGACAATGAAGTGCCAGGAATACCTCCAGCAAAGCACAGATCTGGAAGACCTTTAAAGACTTTGGCTCAGAGGTTGAGGGGTAAAGAGGGTAGGTTTAGAGGGAACTTATCAGGTAAACGAGTGGACTTCTCAGCTAGAACAGTTATAAGTCCAGATCCATATCTCAGTATTAACGAGGTTGGGGTTCCTACAGATATTGCAAAGATTTTAACTATACCAGAGAAGGTTACTGACTGGAACATTGATGAGCTGAGGAGGTATGTATTAAATGGGCCTTCAAAATGGCCTGGAGCTAATTATGTTGTTACACCTGATGGAAGAAGAATTGATTTGAGATATGTTAGGGATAGAAAGAGTGTTGCAGAATCCTTAGCACCTGGGTATGTAGTTGAACGACATTTGAAAGATGGGGATGTTGTGTTATTTAATAGGCAGCCCTCGCTTCACAGAATGTCCATGATGGGTCACGTTGTTAAGGTGCTTCCAGGCAGGACATTTAGGTTGCATCTGGCTGTATGTCCGCCATATAATGCTGACTTTGATGGAGATGAAATGAACTTGCATGTGCCTCAGACAGAAGATGCGAGGTCTGAAGCCAGGTTGTTGCTCAAGGTTCAGAGCCATATTCTCACACCAAGGTATGGCGGCATAATAATAGGGGCAATACAAGACTATATTAGTGGTGCATATTTCTTAACGATAAAATCTATGTTATTAGAAAGAGATGAAGTAATAAAGCTGCTGGCGGCAGCAGGTGTCGTAAAAGAGCCTCCCGAGCCAGCAATTCTATCACCTAAAAAGCTTTGGACAGGAAAGCAAATTGTTAGCATGTTCCTGCCTCAAGACTTTAACTATCATGGAAAAGCCAATATATCTTCAGGGCACTTAAAGTGTGATGATATTAATTGTTTCTGGGATTCTTATGTTGTTGTTAAGCAAGGTAAGTTGTTAATGGGTGTGCTGGATAAGAAATCTATTGGTGCAGAGCAACAGGATAGCTTGCTATACTGGCTCTCTAAGGAATATGGTGTTGAAGTAGGGGCGCTGTTTATGGACAAGCTTTTCAGGATGTTCCTCAGAATACTCGAGCTTCGAGGATTCACATTGAAACTTGATGATGTTGCAATAGATGAGGAAGGAAGGAGGCAGATAATACAGTTGCAGCAAGAGGCATTTGAAAAGGTGAAAAACCTTGTTGAACAGTATGTAAGAAGAGAGCTAGAGGTTGTGCCTGGCAGATCTCTGGAAGAAAGTCTTGAGATAAGGATTTTAGAGGTGCTAGCAGAGGCAAGGGATAAGGCGGGTGAAATTGCTGTAGCACGTCTGAATCCGTTTAACAATGCCTTTGTTATGGCTAGGACGGGTGCTAGAGGTAATGTTCTCAATTTGACGCAAATGGCGGCTACGCTAGGTCAGATGACTGTTCGTGGCGAGAGAATTTGGCGTGGTTATATGGGTAGAGCACTACCGCACTTTAAACAAAATGACCTTGGGGCTCTAGCTAGAGGTTTTGTTGTCAACAGTTTCTATACGGGGCTCTCTGTTACAGAGATGTTTATGCATGCGGCAGGAGGAAGAGAAGGTCTTGTAGATACTGCTGTCAGAACCTCACAAAGTGGTTACATGCAGCGCAGGCTTGTTAATGCATTGATCGATCTTTACGTGGACTATGATTATACTGTGAGGGATTCTGAAGGCTCCATAATACAATTCATCTATGGTGAGGATAAAGCGGATCCTATAAAAGCACCACATGGAAGAATAGTGAATATTGAAAGGGTTGTTGAAAAGGTTCTGGGGTCATCTAAATGACGAGCTCGTCATCCTATGTTGATACAAGGATTCTTGGAAGTGTCATTGAAAGTAGGCTTGCAGAGAGGCTTCCGAGGACTGTAATTGAAGAATTGAAGATAATTTTAATGAGATATCAGCTAACAGAGGAGCAACTTGAGAAACTAATTAGCGAAGTAGAAAAAGAGCTTGAGAAAAACTCTGTTGATCCTGGAGAGCCTGTTGGCATGGTTGCAGCCCAAAGTATTGGGGAACCTAGTACGCAAATGACCTTAAGAACATTTCACTATGCAGGTGTGAGAGAACTTAATGTTACACTAGGTTTGCCTAGGTTGATAGAGCTTGTAGATGCAAAGAAGACTCCATCCACACCACTAACATATATTTATTTGAGGCCTGAATATAAAAACAATAGGGAAAAAGCTATTGAGGTTGCACGAAAAATAGAATTGACGAAGGTAATTAATGTAACGCTACGAATAGATGTCAATTTCTTGAGTAATGCCATAGTTATAATACTTGATAGAGATATGCTTGAAGACAAAGGGGTATCAGTAGATGAAGTGGTGAAGGTTTTGCAAAAAGCTGTAAAAAAAGCAAAGGTTATGCAAAGTAGTGAAAATCCTTATGAAATTATAGTGCAGTTTGAAGAAGCTTTAGATCCAACTAAAGTTGAAAGACTTAGGGAGAAAATATTGCAAACTAGGATTAAGGGTGTTAAGGGCATAAACAAGGTTATAATTCAGAGAAGAGAGGATGAATATGTGCTTGTATGTGAAGGCAGTAACCTAGCCGAACTGATGCAATTAGAGGAGGTAGATTATAGAAGGATTAGGACAAACAACATTAAGGAGGTAGAGTCTGTGCTTGGTATAGAGGCAGCAAGAACATTGTTAGTGGAGGAGATAATGAATGTGCTCGAGGAGCAGGGACTTGATGTAGACATAAGGCACATTATGCTGGTAGCAGACATGATGACAAGGACCGGTGTTGTTAAAGCAATTGGAAGGCACGGTGTTATGGCATCTAAGGATAGCCCCTTAGCAAAGGCAGCTTTTGAAATAACTGTTAAAAACCTCATTGATGCGGCTGCTAAAGGAGAAGTCGATAAACTTTTAGGTGTTACAGAAAGTGTTATTGTAGGTAACTACATTCCTATAGGTACAGCAAAAGTTGGCATTATTTTTAACCCACATATAAAGAAATGAAGGTGAATAAGAACGTCGTCACGAGAATCTATAGACAATATAATAAGGCATATAACTAGGACAGGGAAAGTGATTATAGGATTTAACCAAACATTGAAATACGTTAAATTAGGAAAGCTGAGGTATATCGTGACAACTTCTAATGCACCTGAGTCAATGAAGAGCGATATATTGTACTATGCAAGGCTTTCAGGAGTACCAGTGTTGGAATACCCAGGTACAAACAGAGATCTGGGGGCTCTCTTAGGTAAACCATATTCAATAGCTTTTTTAGGTATAATAGATTTGGGGCAAGTTTCAGAGGATATGTTAAAAGCATTTTTAAAAATGTAGTAGGTGGTCTTTGGAGTGGCTTCAAAGGTAAGTGATGTGAAACCACAGTTCAATGTAAAGCTAACTATGGAGGAAATGAAGTATGTAACAATATTTCAGGATGTTACAGGAGTCACACCTAAAGACTGTATTGTGAGCGATGAACTGAATTCCATAATATTTGTAGTAGATAACGACAAGGTGGGTTTAGCTGTTGGAAAAAGAGGGTATAATGTAAAGTATTTGGCAAAACTGTTTGGAAGAAATATTGATGTTGTTGGCTGGGCTGAGAACCTAGAGGAATTTGTTAAAAATGTATTTACTCCAGCAAGAGTGTATAGGATACAGCTCATGGAGTCATCTAACAGAAGAACACTATATGTGTATGTGGATCCAAAGGATAAGGGAATGGCTATTGGGAAGAATGGAAGAAACGTTGCGAAGGCTAAGGTATTGATGAAGAGGTACTATGACATCGATGGTGTTGTAATATATTAGAGTGCAATGTATTTAATAAACTTTATAAGCTGTAGGGCTAAAAGCCTAGTGTATGTTGTGTAGCTAGGGGAGGGAACTTGCCTGGGAAAAAAGCTCCATATGGTCTATATGCAGCTAGAAAACTGAAGATAAAGAGATTGAAGTTTAGATGGTCGCAGAGAGATTTTAGAATCCGTGTATTACAACTAAAGAAGAAGTATGAGCCTCTTGAAGGTGCTCCAATGGCTAGGGGTATAGTTCTCGAAAAGGTTGGTGTAGAAGCTAGGCAACCCAATGCCGCTGTGAGAAAGTGCGTTCGTGTTCAACTAGTTAAAAATGGCAAGGTTGTGACAGCATTTGTTCCTTATGATGGTGGGCTGAACTTCATTGAAGAGCATGACGAAGTTTTGGTAGCTGGAATAGGTGGTTCGAGGGGTAAGTCAATGGGTGATTTACCTGGTGTAAAGTACAAGGTCATTGCTGTTAATGGTGTTTCATTAACAGAGCTTCTCAAAGGTAAGAAGCAGAAGCCTTTGAGGTGAAATAGTGAATGGGTGCAGAGTCTCAATCAAAGCTATCCAGCATGGTTGTAGACATAGACACCCTGAAACTTTTTGGTAAGTGGAGCTATAGGGATGTGATAGTTCTGGATCCAAGCCTAAAGAAATACATTTCCTTAAAACCTGTTATAGTACCTCATACAGCTGGTAGACATGCTCATAGGAGATTTGGCAAGGCTGAGGCTCCAATAATTGAAAGGCTGATAAATAGGCTTATGAGGAAGATGAAGAATACAGGTAAGAAGCACCTAGCATACAACATAGTTAAAATGGCATTTGAATTGATTTATACAAAAACAAATGAAAATCCCATTCAAGTGTTTGTAAGGGCAATTGAGAATGCTGCGCCTCGTGAAGAAACTACGAGAATAATGTATGGAGGTATAATATACCATGTAGCAGTAGATATATCGCCAATGAGAAGAGCAGACCTAGCTATAAGGCATCTCACAGAAGGAGCTTTCCAATGTTCGTTTAGATCGGTAAAGCCTATAGAGGAATGCCTAGCTGACGAAATTATTGCTGCGGCTGCAAATGATGCGAAGAGCTATGCTATACAGAGAAAGGAGGAAATAGAGAGAATAGCTCTGAGCTCTAGGTAAACGCTCAATTTTTCTGTGTGCTTAGTGTGTAGCAATACACTTATAAGTTCTAACTAAAAAGTACTTATCAGTGTATATGTGAAAAGTAGGTAGTGGGAGTTAGATATGAGTGCAAAGCCACATCTAAACATTGTAATAATAGGGCATGTAGATCATGGTAAAAGTACATTAGTAGGTAGGCTACTTGTGGAAACGGGAGCCGTGGATGAGAAGACGTGGAAGGAAACTGTAGAAGCAGCTATAAAGGCTGGTAAAGAGAGTGAAAAGTATGCATGGTTAATGGATAGGTTGAAGGAGGAGAGGGATAGAGGATTAACAATATCTCTGGCTTATAGAAAATTCGAGACAAAGAACTACTACTACACCATAATCGATGCACCAGGTCACAGAGACTTTGTAAAGAACATGATTACCGGGGCTAGCCAAGCAGACGTGGCTTTACTTGTTGTATCAGCTAAAAAAGGTGAGCTCGAAGCTGGTATGAGTCCTGAGGGGCAGACTAGAGAGCATATATTACTGGCTAGAACCATGGGTATAGATCAAATAATTATTGCTATAACTAAGATGGATATCACAGAGCCTCCATATTCTGAGAAGAGGTTTACTGAAATAGTAGAGCTCTTGGCAAAGTTCCTAAGACCCATAGGTTACAAGCTGGAGAATGTTACGTTTGTTCCCGTGTCTGGTTGGATAGGGGATAACATAATGAAGCCTAGTAGTAACATGCCTTGGTGGAACGATCAGAAGATTGCTGAACTTAAGAAAAAGTATGGTACTAATGGTGCTAGAACACTATTAGAAGCTTTGGATTCTGTGAAAGAACCTCCAAAGCCTATTGAAAAGCCTCTGAGGATACCCATATCAGAGGTATTTGTGATATCTGGTGTTGGCACTGTACCTGTTGGTAGAGTTGAGACAGGTGTGCTTAAGGTAGGGGATACCGTAGTCTTTATGCCGCCTAATGTCTCTGGAGAGGTTAGAACCATAGAGATGCATCATCAAAGAATAGAGAAAGCTGTGCCTGGAGACAACATAGGTTTTAACGTAAGAGGCATTTCGAAAGAACAGGTTAAGAGAGGAGATGTAGCGGGGCATCCTACTAATCCACCTACAGTAATAGATGAGTTTATAGCTAGAGTGATGATTGTATGGCACCCCACAGCAATAGCACCTGGCTACACACCGGTTATACATGCACATACAGCTAGCGTGCCATGCAGAATAGTGGAGATTGTAGCAAAGTTAGATCCAAGAACAGGTCAAGTAGTTGAGAAGAATCCACCATTTATAAAGCAGGGAGACATAGCAATAGTTAGATTCAAACCATTAAAGCCTATGGTCATAGAGAAATACAGCGACTTTCCGCAACTTGGAAGGTTTGCAATGAGAGATATGGGCAAGACAGTGGGAATAGGTACTGTTAATGAGATAAAGGTAGCGGCAAAATCGTAGCATCTTAGGAGAAACAAAATGTCATCAGTAGTGAGGATAAGGCTTTGGAGCACAGATCCGAATAATCTGAACTATGTTGTATCGCAGATAATGGATATTGCAAAAAAAGCGGGTGTAAGAATAAAGGGACCTATACCATTACCAGTAAAGAGATTAGCAATACCTGTGCCAAGGCTACCCCATGGCGAAGGTAGCAAGGTATGGGATAGATGGGAGCTCAGAATACACAAGAGGCTAATAGATATAGAAGCAAACGAGCATGTAATAAGGCAGATAATGAGGGTAAGAGTACCTGAAAACGTATATATAGAAATTGAAATAAAAAGAAGATAGTTTTTAAATCCTTAAAAGCAATACAAGTTTTCTGAAAAGCGCCGGGGTGCCCGAGCGGTCTAAGGGGCCGGCCTGGAGAGCCGGTGGGGTTTTGCCCCGCGCGGGTTCAAATCCCGCCCCCGGCGCCACTACACCTTTGTGAAGTTTTAATTGCTTTGTTTGTGTAGAAGTTTTCTTTTTAGACCCTAACAAAGATTATAAACAATAGTGTCCACAATGCCTAAAGTTGCTGTAATTATGGGTAGCAAGAGTGATTGGGAATATATGAAGGAAGCCGTAGAACTTTTAAAGCAATTTGGCATCGATGTTGAGGCAAGGGTCATTTCAGCACATAGAACACCTGAGTTCATGGTTGAATACGCTAAGAGTGCAAGTGAAAAAGGTTTTGAGGTAATTATAGCTGGTGCTGGTGGGGCCGCTCACTTACCCGGTATGGTAGCCTCCTTAACTCACTTACCCGTTATAGGTGTTCCCATACCATCTAAGCATCTCAATGGATTAGATTCGCTACTTTCAATGGTTCAAACACCTTATGGAATACCTGTAGCCACAGTAGCCATAGGTAATGCTAAGAATGCTGCCTTGCTAGCGCTAAGGATTCTTAGCATAAAGTACCCTGAAATTGCTGAAAAGGTTAAGAAGTTTATGGAGAATATGAAGAGCGAGGTCCTATCTACAAGACTTGAATAAAGTGCTTCAAAACTACCCAGGGATCCCATGTATTGGGTTTCTTGGGAGGGATCCTTCTAATCCTTCTACTCATCATCGATACACTGGTTAAACTGACCTCCTCCCTACCCTTGAAGTATGGGGGCTCCCTTTGAGCAGCTCACACGTTCCCCACATCTATTTGGGTTACATCTGTCATCTGAGAGGCATTCAGGGGGTCAGAGCCCCCCACATCTTTTTGGGGTTGCCAACCCCGCATCCATGTGCTTAGGGGCAACCAAAGCAGCTAAAACAAGAAACACGCCTTATAAACCTCTCTATCCATCCCCACCTTAAAAAGCGAGGCTTCCAGTTGTAACTGTTTTCAAAGCTTATAAATTTTTAGCAATATAAATCCATGTAAAGCATGAACTTATATGAAGCTCGAAAAGCAGCCAATGGCTGGGTGCTAATGTTAGAGAGATAGATGGGACCTCTTTGAACTTAGCATTATAGAGAAGCCAAGCTTGCATTCGAAGGTGTTGTTCTCTATGGAATGAGAAAGAGGTTGTGGGCCTCTTTAAATTTTATAATGTGTAACATTCTTGCTTTTGTAGTGAAGAGGAAGCTAGTTTTTAGTTGAGGTAAACTTATATATTCGCATCTCAATGTCTTGTAAAGAATGAGATAAACTTTAAGGTACAAAGCATGATTATGCATTGTCTAGGTAGGTGATGAGGCTATGGCTACTGTGCTTAGAGTAGAGAACTTGAAAGTATATTACTTTACTACTCGAGGTGTTGTTAAAGCTGTTGATGGAGTTTCATTTGTTGTTGATGAGGGTGATGTTTTGGGTGTTGCAGGGGAATCAGGTTCGGGAAAATCTACACTAGGATATGCAATACTGGGACTCGTTCCACCACCAGGTAGAATCGTTGGTGGCAGGGTAATTCTCGATGACATCGAATTGACTGCACTTTCTGAGGATGAACTTAGAAAGATTAGGTGGAGTAAGGTTAGCATGGTGTTTCAAGGAGCGCTTAACATATTGAACCCAGTTATGAGAATAGGGGATCAAATGGCTGAGATTCTCATTCATCACAAGGGTGTTTCTAGGGAAGAAGCTCTTAAGGTGGTTAGAGAGCATTTGAGGATGGTTGGGTTGCCACTGGATGTGGTTAAGAGATATCCGCATGAATTAAGTGGGGGTATGAAGCAGAGGGTTGTCATAGCAATGGCACTTTTGCTCAAGCCAAGGCTTGTCATAGCTGATGAGCCTACAACTGCACTTGATGTTGTCATACAAGCGCAGATTATGAATCTCTTGAAGCAGTTGAAGGAAGAGGAAAAACTCTCAATGATATTCATAACTCACGACTTGAGCCTAATAGCAGAAATCGCAAATAAAATTGCAATAATGTATGCAGGTAAAATAGTTGAGCTAGGCTCTTCAGAAGATGTATATGCAAAACCCTTACACCCATACACTCAATCACTTCTGAACAGCATACCGTCAATAAAACAGAGAAAGAGGCTGTCATGGATACCTGGAGCACCCCCAGATTTGAGAGACCCACCCCCTGGCTGTAGGTTTCATCCGAGATGTCCTTTTGCTATGGATGTGTGTAGGAGGGAAGAACCATCCTTTATAGAGATTGAGAAGGGTCATTACACATCCTGTTGGCTATACCTCAAGAAGTGAATCTATGTTTTGTAAAAGCGTAGACCAAAAAAACGTTGCCCGTTACTAAGAGCACTAAGCTCGCTATAGAGGCGTACCAAAATGGTGATATAGATGCAGTTAAGCGAAGCTCAAAGAGAGTGTCACAATCATCACCACCTTTCATCACATTGAAAAAAGCTATGAATTTACTGGATGGCAGAACCATGCAAGTGCTATTACTTAAAACACCACTGAAGCTATAGTTCATATCGGGCATAGCTATAGAGTAATAGAGAAGACAACGGTATACATTGATACATAGAGACACATTCTCCACCCGGGTATATTCCTCCTTACTAAAGTTCCTTAGAGTTAGGAAGTATGTTGTATTTCTATACAACACAATATGCTTTTCAGAATCTATGTAAAATTCGGTGGTGTACATACTAAGCATTGCTAGTAAGAATGCGAGAAGAAGTGCAACACAAGCAATCATTATTATAATATTTTTAAACGCCATAGTTTAGTACCAAACTTTTTGTAAATCATCATATAAATTTATAAAGTTTTGCACATTCTCACTATTATGAGGTTGTGGAAAATGGGTATCAGAAGATCTATCCTCTATGCCATTCTATTACTAGCTATGATTACATTATCAGTATTACCCATATACTTGGTGGCTCAAGAGCAAAAAGGAGGGGCTTCAAATAGCATTACATTTATCAGCGTTTCTCTGGATAGAGTTGGTGAAGCTTTTAGAGCAGGGTCAATAGATGCGTATATATATGGTTTAAGACCATCACAACTTGATCAATTTCAAGGAATATCCAATATAAGATTCATTTCAGCACCTGGAGGACTAGTATCACTAGTACTAAACCCAGCACCAGTAAAAACAGTTAATCTTACTGGCGACTGGACTAAGAAGAGTCTAGATGACATTGCGAAGGCTATTGGCTATCCTAAAGCTGTGATATCCCAGGTTTACTATGATAAAGACAAGGGTGTGACATACGTAGACCTAGCAGCAGATGGTAGCAATATCAATCCATTCGCATTAAAAGATGTTAGATATGCAATGAATTACATAATTGACAGAGACTTCATAGTTAGGAACATCTATAGAGGTTATGGAGCTCCTATGGTTACATTTCTATCTAACTATGACCCTACATACATGCTCATATCAGATCTTGTAGCAACATTTGGAATAACATATAACCCTGGCTATGCAAGATCACTTATAGAGAAAGCATTGACAGCAGCGGGAGCTACTTTAGTAAGTGGGAAGTGGTACTATGCAGGCAAACCAATACAAATAATCTTCATTATAAGAACAGAAGATGAAAGGAGAGATATAGGAGACCTGGTAGCAACAGAACTTGAGAACCTGGGATTTGTCGTAAATAAGCAATACCTAACTTTCGCACAAGCTCTTGAAATAGTTTACGATACCGATCCAAAGGAGCTTCAATGGCATATTTACACAGAAGGCTGGGGTAAAGGAGCTCTAGAAAAGTATGACTCTGCTACACCAGCTCAGATGTGCGCACCTTGGTATGGTTACATGCCTGGATGGCAAACAGAGGGTTGGTGGTGGTACAGAAATGACACACTTGATGAACTAACGCAGAAACTCTACTTTGGGACATTCACGAGTTTCGAAGACTATAAGCAGACATATAGAAACGTTACTGCAATGTGTATGCAGGAATCCGTGAGGATATGGGTTGCTACTAGAATGGATATACATGTTGTGAGAGCTGATGCACAAGGAATAACAGAGGATCTTTCAGTGGGCCTGAGATCGCCATTCAACTTAAAAGCCCTTTACATACCTGGCAAACCTGATATTACAATAGGTCATCTATGGGTTTACACACCTAGAACTATATGGAATATATATGGAGGCTTCACAGATGTTTATAGTGTCGATATTGAGAGAGCGACTTACGATCCATTAACATGGAGAGATCCATTCAATGGAGAACCCATACCAATAAGGGTAAAATATAGCGTAACCACAGCAGGCCCTAACGGTACATTATCTGTCCCATCAGATGCCATCATATGGGACGCCTCTCAAGGAAAGTGGGTTAACGTAGCACCTGGAACAACAGCTAAATCGGTTGTGAAGTACGATATGTCCATGTTTATAGGTGCTAAATGGCATGATGGAGTAAACATAACCTGGGGCGATATACTTGCCGCATGGGCACTTTGGTTCGATCTAGTATATAACAATAGTAAGGCAAGTTTCGAGACACCTATTTCAGGTCCCAACAAGCCATTCTTTGACACTATAAAGGGGCTAAGAATAGTGCCAGAGAATAACACACTTGAAGTATATGTTGATTACTGGCACTTTGATCCTAACTACATAGCGGATTACGCAGCTCTAACACCAATAAACCCTGCAGAATCTCTTGTACTGCAAAACATTGTAGTATTTGACATGCACAAATATGCATTTACAACAGATACTGGAAAGGCAAAGAAGTTGCCAACATTGAACCTCGTGCTAAAGAACCATGCTAGTGACTTAGCATCGCTAGCTCAACAACTGTTAGCAGGAAGTGTGTTTCCATCAAAATACTTTACAACACCCCAGGGCACATACATGAGCTTAAGTGAGTGGAAAGCAAGATTGCAAGCATTTATAAACTGGGTTAATCAACATGGACATGCATGGATATCTCAAGGCCCATACTATCTAGATACATTTGATGCTCAAGCACAAAAAGCTGTAATAAAGGCTTTCAGAGACCCCTCATATCCATTCAATCCTAGCTATTGGGTGAAGGGAAGCGCATCTCCACCAATGCTTACAGTACCAGCCACACCAACAATAGTAGTAGGTAATGCCACATCGTTCATAGTAAACATCGTCCCACCAACAATAACCGCTGGAGGTAGAACAACTGTAGCCTCAGGAAACATATACGTGCAGTACATCATAAAGGATGTTCAGACTGGTACAGTGCTTGATGCGGGTCAAGCACGGCTGCTTACAAGTGGTGCCACAATGCTTACATATCAAATCACCATACCCAGCGATATAACGAAGCGCATGGCGCCATATAATTACTATCAAATACTCATTTACGCGTTTAGCGAAGCTGTAGCGGTACCTGCGTTTACATCGATAACACTTCAAGCTCAACCAAGCATCAGCCAGATGATAGCAGGCATTGTAACAGGGCAGGTAGCACCCGTGCAACAACAAGTTTCAGACATTTTGAAGCGGATGCAGCAAATGGAATTAGAACTATCGAATACTTCACGTCAATTTACATTGTTAGGACAACAGCTAGGGCGGCAATTAACTGGGTCACTACAGCAAGTAGTTACACTGTTACAACAACAAGCCTCAGCAACGTCAGATGTTGCAAAGCTTATTGGATCAGTAGGGCAACAATTAAATACACTTGCAATAAATATGAGCGCCATACAGAGTACGATGCAGAGAAGTGTAAGTGACCTTTCTAATGCTGTTAATAAGGTCTCGGGTGACGTGATTGGAGTTAGTACTAGTGTTAGTGATTTAAAGAGCTCCATAACGGAGTTAAATAATAGTGTGGCAATGTTAAACAATTATATATTGGCGTTGACAGCACTTGTTGTAGTGTTGATAATCTTGAATATTGTGTTATTAATTAGGGTTTTGAAGAAATAAGTTGTTTCAACATTTTTAAATCAAAATTCGATTTTTAATAGTAAACCACTTTATTTTAATTAAAGCTTATATTAAGCTAAGCAAAAGCTTGTATTATTGGTATATCTAAACAGTAAGTGTTGTAGAGAATTTCAAAGGGTTGTGAAGCCATGAGCATAGGGATAATTATTATGCGAAGAGCGGTATTTTTAGCTTTGGCTCTGATAATTGCAGTGTTTCTAACGGGGTTCATAATAGGGGCTACCGGATATGTTGATAATGTTGTTAAAGCCATTATTAATGAGGAGGTGAGAGCCTATAGACAAGCTCTTTCTAAAATGCCTAATGTTAATCAGTCTTATGTGGATAAGTTGACTAGGAGTTATCAACAAATGCTCGTAAGGACTTACGGGCTTGACAAACCATGGATATACAGAATAATACCCTTGGTTTATTCAACTTTAATATTCAAATTTGGTGATGTGCAGCAGACTAGTGTAGCTGAGGTTGCGGGTTTTCAGCTTCCTGCAAAAGCAAGTGACGTGATTTTAGCTTGTTTACCTAGAACGATTGTTATGATAACGGTTGCAGAGCTCATAACAATTGTATTAGCGTTGTTAATAGCACCTCGAATTACATTTAAAATAGGTTCGCTAGCTGATAGAATAGCAGTAATCTATGCTGCATTAACAAATGCTATACCTGTTTGGTGGCTTGCACTAGTAATGATATTCATTTTTAGTTATAGGCTGGGGGTTGCGCCTCAGCAGTTCAGAGGTGTTATCAAGGTGCTTAGCACCATGTCCTCAGCATTCATGGCAGGAAATGCTGTATCTTTCTTTTCTAGCTTTGGAAATTTGTTATCCTATGTATGGCTTCCAATCTTGACCATAGTAATTACACTTCTTGGCCCATGGATATATAGTACGAGAGCAATGCTCTTAAGAATAGTGAGAGAGGATTTTGTTTTAGCAGCAGTGGCTAGAGGCTTGCCACAGAAAGTTGTGCTTAGGAAATATATTTTGAGACCAGCTCTATCGCCTATAATGACCTCAGTTCTGCTTGGATTAGCTGGCACACTAGGCGGTTACATAATAACTGAGTCTGTCTTTGACTGGCCTGGAATGGGCACATTGTATTACCAAGCTATTGCTAGTGGAGATCCTGCAACAATACTTGGCCTTACATACATCTTAACGCTTGTGTATGTTGTGGCAAGATTCATTTTAGAGGTGCTTTATGTAGCTTTAGACCCGAGGGTAAGGCTATGATGGATAGGTTCAAAGCATTTTTGTATGCTATTAAAAGTGAGGTATGGAGTCAATCAAGCGGCAAAGCTGCGCTTACTCTACTTTCATCCCTCATAGTTTTGAGTATTGTGTCTGCTATAATGCTTCCACCAAATTTTATTTCTGTGTGGAACGATCCAAAGCCTTGGGGGATAAAGCCTAAGGATGCCCCTCCACAGTGGGCGGCATTTTTTGGCTATTCCTGTGCACCACATTACGAAGCAGATTTAAGAGGCTTTAGATATGTACTGGGTATTAGTGGAAACGAAGTTTCACTCAAATATACATTAACCTATAACTTGAATAGCAAAAGCTTTCCACAAGGTATAGCCATAAAAATAGATGGGCTTTCATTGGTAGGAGTACAGAGTTTTAGAATAGTATTGAATATCACTAGACCTGATGGGGTCACCGTCCCAGCAGTATTAACATATCTAATTACAGCAACGAATGGTAGTATAGCTATCACAAGTATTGTTCTAAACCCAGATCCTATGAAGCTAGCTGGAACACTTATAACTCTATACCCACAGCTATTGTCTGTAGCAAACTTAAATGATATTGCAATGAATTATCCCACATACTTATTTGGGACACTCACTAACACTTCAAGGATTTCTCCTTTAAATGGATTGTATAGGTTAGAGCTTTTGGTTATCATAGCAGTTCCGCATATTGTAACAGCGGCTGATGTAAATAATATTGTCAATGCTTTTAGGGATTCTCAGGACTTCAGGGTTGCTGTTATAGGTACGTGTTATGGTGTATTAGGCACTGATTATAGAGGTAGAGACATAGGACTAGCATTATTCTTTGGGCTTCCCATAGCATTGCTAATAGGTATTGGAACAGCTGTTCTAACAACCTTAATAGGATTGTTTGCAGGTCTTGTAAGTGGGTACTATGGCGGTGCAATTGATGAGTCTATTCAGAGGTTTATAGATGTGTTAGGAAGTATACCTCTACTACCAATACTGATACTAATTGCTGTAGCTGTTCAGCAAGCCTATGGTGCAAATCCCTATAAACCCATTATAATGCTGCTAGTGATATTGGGTACTCTGGTTGTATTTGGTTGGGGTGGTTTAGCTATAGTGGTGAGATCAATGACTCTGAGCATAAAATCTGAGGCATATATAGAAGCGGCTAAAGTTGCTGGCGCATCTAATTGGTGGATTATGGTCAAGCACATAATCCCTCAGCTATTACCCTATATAGCTGCTCAAATGGTTTACTCAGCACCATCAGCAATTTTAACTGAAGCAGGTCTCTCCATTCTGGGGATTCAACACGGGCTTCCAACATGGGGTGGTATTTTGGCTGATGCAAGAATCTATGGTAATGTAAGTTACTGGTGGTGGATATTTCCACCAGGCATAGCTATATCTGTAACCTCTCTTACATTTGTTTTGCTAGGGCTCTCTCTTGAAAGAGCTGTAGAGCCAAGGCTCAGAAGGGTGTAGAACCATGGCAGATGAAAGCATACTAGTTGTAGAAAACCTTAAGAAATACTATGAGCTAAGAGGCTCCTTTTTACAAGTACTAGGACTAAAATCGCCAACATATCTCAAGGCTGTGGATGGAATAAGTTTTTCTGTGGCAAAAGGTGAAATATTTTGCTTGGTTGGCGAGTCTGGATGTGGTAAGACCACTACGGGCAAGATCATCGTAAGACTGCTTGAGCCAACCTCAGGAAGTGTGCTATATAAGCCCTCTGCTGAGGCAAGAAAAGTTTTGGAGTCCTATGGATATGTAGAGGAATATGTAGATATAGGTAAGAAATATCCGAAGGATGTGGATAAAGTGCTTAGAAGAGAAATTCAAATGATCTTCCAAGACCCCTACAGCTCGCTAAATCCAAGAATGAGGATTAGGGACATACTGGAAGAACCTTTAATAATACATGGTATTGGCAAAGATCGTGCAGAAAGATTAGAAATCATTTCAAGAGCTTTAGAAGAGGTGAAGGTGACTCCACCACAGGAATTCATTGATAGATACCCCCATATGTTATCTGGTGGACAGAGGCAGAGAGTAGCAATAGCTAGAGCTTTAGTACTGAGACCAAATCTCATAGTAGCTGATGAACCTGTAAGTATGCTTGATGTGTCTATACGTGTTGAAATACTGCAGCTGATGCTCGATATAAGAAAGAGTAGGAATATTTCATACATATTTATAACGCATGACTTGGCTGTGGCAAGCTATATGTGTGATAGAATAGCTGTTATGTACCTGGGCAAAATCGTGGAAAGCGGGGAAATCACAAAGGTAATTAATAACCCTGTGCATCCTTATACAAGAGCCTTGATAGAGGCTGTGCCAGAACCTAATCCCAGTAACAGATTGTCTCTGAGAAAGGTAGACATCATAGGTGAGATACCCTCAGCAGTAAACATACCCCCTGGCTGCAGGTTTCATCCGAGATGTCCTTTTGCTATGGATGTGTGTAGGAGGGAAGAACCACCCTTTATAGAGATTGAGAAGGGTCATTACACATCCTGTTGGCTATACCACAAGAAGTAATTGAACTTAATTTTCTTTATAGCTTAAAAGCCGCGTCAAACATAATACACTTAGCCAATTTCATTGGCATAATCGTCATGCTTACATAGTAGGTGAAGTAACTGAATGTCGCCAACCACCAGCTTCAGACATATTATTAGAATAGCTGAAACTGATATACCTGGCAATCTTGGGTTAGTATGGGGCCTGGCAAAGGTGAAAGGAATAGGTTATAATACAGCAGTTGCTATATGTAGGAAATTGGGTCTCAATCCAAATATGCCTATAGGGTACCTAAGTGACGATGAGGTCACTCAGATTGAAGAAGTGGTTAAAAACCCTAAAAAATTCGGGCTTCCTTTATGGATTTTAAACAGAAGAAGCGATGTAGAGACGGGTGAAGACCTTCACCTAGTATCCTCAGAACTGATATACTATGCCAGGCGGGATATAGAGAGAGAGGTTAAGATAAGGAGCTGGAGAGGTGTAAGGCACTCTCTAGGCTATAAGGTCAGGGGTCAAAAAACTCATACAACTGGGCGTGTTGGACCTGTTATAGGTGTGCAGAAGAAGAAGGCAGCTCAACCTCAGCAACAACAGCAAAAGTAGATTTTGGTGAAATCTATGGGCGATCCAAAGAAGTCTAGAAGAAAGTGGGAATCACCTGGACATCCGTGGATAAAGTCAAGGCTTCAAATGGAAATGGAACTTATGGGGAAATATGGGCTGAGAAATAAGAAGGAGTTGTGGATAGCAGAAACAATGCTTAGAAGAATAAAGCACCTCGTCAGGTCTTTACTAGCGTTACCTGAAGAGGAAAGAGAGAAGAGATTGCAAAGCCTTGCCTCAAGACTCTATAACATGGGGATTCTTCAAATGCCAAATGCAACGATATCTGATATACTGAATCTAAACATTGAGGCTATTTTGGAGAGGAGACTACAAACAATTACCTGGAAAAAAGGTCTTGCAAAAACACTTCATCAGGCAAGGCAAATGATAGTGCATGGTCATATATCTATAAGGGGTAGGAGGGTTACATCGCCAGGTCATCTGGTTTCAAGAGATGAAGAGAATTATGTGAGTCTTTACCCCACTTCCTCATATGCAAAATCTGTGACAACTTCTACAAGCTAATGCATGGTGATGTGATGTGTCGTTTAGCAGTAGAGAATTGAAGTGGGGCATCGCACATATATATTCCTCTTTCAATAATACTATTATACATGTAACTGATATAAGTGGGGCTGAAACAGTAGCCAGGGGTTCTGGAGGTATGGTTGTGAGAGCAGATAGGGAGAAGCCAAGTCCATATGCAGCAATGATGGTTGCATATAGAGTTGCACAAGAAGCTATGGAGAAGGGGGTTACAGCTATTCACATAAGAGTGAGAGCACCAGGAGGCCACGGTCCCAAGATACCTGGTCCAGGGGCTCAAGCTGCTATAAGGGCTTTAGCAAGGGCAGGATTTATTATTGGAAGAATAGAGGATATAACGCCAATACCTCACGATACTACGAGAAGGCCTGGTGGTAGGCGTGGTAGAAGGGTGTAGATATTGACTGTAGAGGTTAGAGAGTGGAGCTCTGAAGCAATAGAGCTTTACTTAGAGGGGTTTCCTTTACCATTGTTAAATGCTATTAGGCGTTATTCCATGGCTAAGGTGCCAACATATGCCATAGATGAGGTCACTATAGTAGTGAACACATCAGCTATGTTTGATGAAATGCTTTCTCATAGACTTGCAATGATTCCGCTCAGAAGTGAGGAAAGTATCAATAAGTTACTTTCTGTTGATGTGGCGCTATGCGAAAAATGTTCACTAGACTCTGAGGAGAAGCCATCAAAGGATGTTTGTGATAAATGTTTTATTAACATGTTTCTCGAAGCTGAGGCGCACGATGAGGAGGTTACAGTGTATTCAGATGAGATAAAATCTGAGGATCCTTATGTAAAGCCTGTTTATGGCAACATTCCCATCGTTATTTTAGCACCGGGGCAACAAATTTCTTTAGAGTTAAGAGCTAGAATTGGAAGAGGCTTGGAGCATGCTAAGTGGAGTCCTGCAACAGTTGCAATTACTAGAAATGTTGCTGAGATAAAGATAGATAAAGATCTTTGTAATCTTTGCGGTAAGTGTGTTGAGATTTGTCCTAAAAAGGTGCTTAACATAGATGGCGGAGTCATAAAGGTTGAGAGGGTAACAGATTGCATAGTATGTAAGCAATGTGTGGTTATTTGCCCAACTAAGGCAATAGATGTTGTTAATCTAGAAGATAAAAATATTTTAAGAGTGGAGTCTAGTGGTGCACTAGAACCTGAAACTATAATCAGGCTATCCTTAGAATTGTTGCGTAGGGATCTAGCATCTCTCCAAGACTTTATTGAAAAAGTGAAGAGGGGTGTTAAATCTTGAGAAGAACAGGACCCACAAATTACATACTGAGAAGAACAATAAGAGAGTTGAGAAAAGCTGCAAGAATTAACAAGGCTAAGATATGGAGGTATGTAGCCGAATTACTTGAAGCACCTACACGAAAAAGGATTGCAGTAAATATCTATAAAATAGATAGGCTTACAAGAGAAGGTGATGTTGTTGTAGTTCCTGGGAAGGTTCTAGGCGTGGGTAAGCTGAGTCACAAAGTAACTGTTGCGGCAATAGCATTTTCCAAGCAGGCTATAGATAAAATAAGATCTGTTAATGGAAGGGCAATGCATGTTCTTGAACTTGTTAATGAAAATCCGCGTGGAAGTGAGGTGAAGGTAATTATATGAGCGTAATTGAGATAACTTCAAAAGAGATATTCACAAAGGTTTTGGCTGAGAAGCAAAATGAGATTGTGATAGATGCAAATTCTTTAATTTTAGGTAGATTAGCAAGCATGGTGGCAAAACTCTTATCGCTGGGTGTAAAGGTGTATGTGGTAAACGTTGAGGGAGCTGTTTTAACGGGGGATAGAAAAAGAGTCGTTGAAGGCTATAAGCTGTTATTTGAGGTAAGGACGCATAGAAATCCATATAGGCAATCTATTCACAGACCTCGCAATCCAATTACATTATTTAAGAGAACTGTGAGGAATATGTTGCCTAGAAATACTAACCAGCGTTTAAAGATGCTTAAAAATGTAAAGGCTTACATAGGTTTACCACTAGAATTCAAGGATAAAGCTATAGTAAAGGTCATAGATCTTTCTATAAATACCCGAAGAGCTACGGAATATATAACACTTGCTGAGCTTGCAAAAGCATTAGGTTGGAGCCCTAAGGTGTAATGGTGATGTCTCAGCAAGAAACTGAATTGAAGGTTTTAGGCGCCTATCCTCAGATAATAAGTGGCAGGAAGTATGTATTAAGTTATGGAAAGAGAAAGACAGCTGTTGCTAGAGCTGTTATAACGCAGGGGAAGGGACTATATAGAGTGAATGGCATTCCCGTAGAGCTCTGGCCAATAGAATTGGCGAGACTAAAGATGATGGAGCCTTTACTAATACTAAGTGAAGAGCTTCGAAATACCATAGATGTGAATGTAAGTGTTGAGGGAGGGGGTGTCATGGCACAAGCCTATGCTGTTAGAACAGCTGTTGCTAGAGGTATAGCGATGTTCTTTGAAAATCCTATAATAAAACAGTTGTTTAACGAATATGACAGAACAATTTTAGCTGGAGATCCAAGGCAAACAGAGCCTGAGAAGTGGATGAGATACAGTGCAAGAAGATTTAGGCAAAAGTCTTACAGGTGACGAAGTATGATAATTCCTGTGAGGTGCTTTACTTGTGGGTATCCTATTGGTGCCAAGTGGGAGGAGTTTAAGAATCGTGTAGAGAAAGGTGAGGATCCTGCAAAGGTTTTAGATGAATTAGGTATAAGGAGATATTGTTGCAGAAGGATGATGCTTTCACATATAGACTTGTTTAGGAATGTCATTAAGTATGGTAATGTGAAGTAGGTGATAGATGTGGAAGAGGAGCGCAAGGCGCTGGAACAACAACAACTAGAGTTGCTTGTTCCATTAGAGCTATATCTCCAAGCAGGTGTACATATAGGTACCCATACATGCACAAAACATATGGAGAAATTTGTATTCAGGGTAAGACCTGACGGCCTCTATATACTCGATGTTAAGAAGACTGACGAGAGACTTAGAGTAGCTGGAAAGTTTTTGAGTAGATTCGAGCCATCAAAGATAATGGTGATTTCAACAAGGCAGTATGGTAAACAACCTGTGTTGAAAATGGCTGAACTTACTGGTGCTAGACCTGTTGTAGGAAGGTTTACGCCAGGTACATTAACAAATCCAAAGCTTGAGATTTACTATGAACCTGAAGTTATAGTATTAACAGATCCGAGGATAGATTCGCAGCCTCTTGACGAAGCAATAATGGTAGGGATTCCTGTTGTGGCTTTTGTGAGCACAGATAACAAGCTTGAGGGAGTGGATCTAGCTATACCTGCCAACAACAAAGGTAGAAAGTCCCTAGCTTTGCTATACTGGGTTTTGTCTAGACAGGTATTGAGGGAGAGGGGGAGCATAGGTCCCAATGACAACTTGCCAGTAGGTCCCGAAGCATTTGAATCTACATCATAATAACATTAATGTGATTTAATGGAAAGAATAATAAAAAAGAGCGTTTTTATCCCTATCCCAATTATAGGTATACCAATAAAGAACCTTTACACACCTTATGCTATAATGCCTTCAAACATTGGTTGCGACTTGCATATAAAGATATCTGAAAAGAATTCAACAAAGGATGGGCAAATTAAAAAGGCAACTTATGGTAGTGAGGCTATTTTTGACTATGTAAATGAATTATTAAATGAATTAGGATATGGAACTATTGGTGGTAGTTTTTTAATAAAGTGCACCGAGGATCCGCCATTTATCGCAGTCCTTGCAATAACATCTATGGAGATTCTTAAAAGCATTTTAAATATAAAGCATAGTGACTACACCCTTATGCTAGATGCCCTCACATTATTTGATGAGAAGAAACTGCATCTTGATCCAGGTTACACCAAGGCCTTAAGATGTGCATATATTTACAATACCATGTGTATTGCTAGAGGCTATGATGATCTAATTAAGTTAAGTAGCAGAAAACTGATGATTAAAAAGCTATCTGAAGTTGCATGTCCAGGGATATGTAGTGCTGTTGATAATCCATATGATACCAATACGCTTTCTCTTTTCTACAAACTTTCTACACACGTAATAGGTTTGCTGGCGCAAGCTGTTAGAGAGTTAGATGAGGAAAAGCTTCGTTCCTTACGAAGATTTCTAGATCTCTACATGGTGTTAGAAAGTAGCATTGTTAAGGAATATATAGGTAGTGAAGATCTGGCTTTAAGTTATGGTGTAAAGCCTGTGGTAGATTATAATAGCATTAAGTTTTATAAGGTTATAGCACTAGCGTAGGAGTTGGGTTTTGATGCACATCACGAATATTTTGAAGCTTGGGGGCTCTGTGATAACAGACAAAAAAGGACATTACTCAATAAGATATGCAGATGTGTATAGAATAGCGCAAGAAATTAGCCTAGCTTATAGCATGTGTAGCAAAAGGATGCTAATAGTACATGGCGGTGGTAGTTTTGGCCATCCCACGGTAGCTGAACATGGTGGAGTTGAAAACCCCATGGCAACTTCACAAGTTGTGTACTTTATGAGGGAACTTAATATGGTTATAGTAGATGCTTTGAATGCTTATGGAGTACCCGCAATTCCTATGGATACACATGCAATTTTTTATAGGGATTGCGAAAAATTTTTGCAGTTCTTTTACAAACCATTAGAGGAGGCAATTGAAAAGAGTATTGTACCCGTGCTTTATGGCGATGTAGTTTTTGGCTGTAAGGGTTCTGATGTGCTTTCAGGTGATGAAATTGTGTGGAGGCTTTCTACAGTTTTTAAGCCTTGTAGAATACTATTTGCATCAGATGTTGATGGTGTTTATGATAAGCATCCAAGCGAGGTTGGTGCGAAGCTTTTAGACGTTGTGAGTCTTCATAATATAGGGGTTATAGAATTTGGTTCTCAGGGTAGAACTGATGTAACAGGAGAGATGAAGGCGAAACTTCTCTATGGTCTTAGATATTGGCATGGAGACATCGCTGAAGTGCTGATATTCAATGGACTTAAAAAGGGGCGCATATATAATGCATTATGCGGAAAAGATGTTCATGGAACCAGGGTTATACTATGAGCACGGAAAACAGAAAGCAAGAACACATAGAGCTTGCATTAATGCAGCAGTTCCAAGGCCCTTTGACCACACTGCTTGAAGATGTCACCCTAATTCATAATGCGTTACCCAATGTGTCTTATGAGAAAATAGATACCTCTGTCACCTTCCTGGGCTTTAAATTAAGTGCTCCTGTGATCATTTCTGGGATGACTGGAGGAACAGGAAAAGCTTATGAATTGAACAAGAGATTAGCGCAAGTAGCTGAAGAATTTCGCATTGCTCTGGGAGTTGGGAGTCAAAGGGCGATGGTTGAGGATCCTTCTCTCATAAACACATATAGAGTTGTTAGAGATGTTGCCCCTAGCATCCCCATAATATCTAATATAGGTTTTGCGCAATTAAAGAAACTAAGTTTAGAGCAGATAGAGAATATTGTTACTAGCATTGAGGCTAACGCTCTAGCAGTACATCTAAATCCAGCACAAGAATTAGTACAGCCTGAGGGGGATAAGGATTTTGAAGACATAATTAACATAATAGAAATGCTTGAACGCAGATTAAAGGTTCCCATAATAATAAAGGAGGTTGGTAATGGACTATCGAAGGAGGTTGTAGAGGCACTTTATGCAATAGGAATTAAAATATATGATACAGCTGGTGCTGGAGGTACAAATTGGGTAAAAATTGAGTTAATGAGAGCTGTAAAAAGTGGCAAGACATTAACACTCCATGGCGAACCTTTCATCGTATGGGGCATTCCCACAGCTATATCGATTTGTGAAGCTAGGGCGGTTTCAAATGAAATTATAGTGATTGGTAGTGGTGGTATTAGGACGGGGGTAGATATAGCGAAGGCTATAGCACTTGGCGCAGATCTTGTAGGTGTAGCACAGCCTCTTCTCAGAAGTATCATGATTGATAGTGGTAAGGAGTATATATCTTTATTGATAACCCAGCTAAAAATGGCCATGGCTCTTACTGGTGCTAGAAGTGTAGAAGAGTTGAAAAGCATACCTGTTGTCGTTCTGGGTAAGCTGGCTCAGTGGATATGTGCGAGAAAGTTAAGGCTTAGAAACATACATGCTTATATACACTGTTGCATCAATATATAGGGGATCCAATGTTGGATTTCATTGCCTATGCTGAGGAGATAGGTAAAAGAGTTGAAAAATTCATATATGATGTGATTAAGGGGGAACCCCAAAGAATTTACGAAGCTTCGCTTCACTATATAAAAGCAGGAGGCAAGAGACTTAGACCCCTTGTAGTTGTATTGGCAAGTAGGATTGCTGGTGGTGGTGAAGAAATAGCAATACCTGGTGCAGCTGCTGTAGAAGTCTTGCACACATTCACGTTAGTGCATGATGATATTATAGACAAAGACGAGCTTAGAAGAGGGGTGCCAACTGTTCACAAATTATGGGGGGTTGACATGGCTATAATTGCAGGAGACATACTTTTTGCATATGCATATAAGTGCCTGCTCAAAGCCTTACAGTTAGGTGTACCAAGTGATAGAATAGCAAAATCTGTTGAAGCACTGACAGAAGCAGCTATAACTGTAGCAGAGGGTCAGGCTCTGGACATGATGCTTCCCGAAATGAAGGAATCAGGAATAGAGAACTATATAGACATGGTGTCCAAGAAAACAGCAGCGCTCTTTGCATATTCAGCAAAGATTGGAAGTATTTTAGCTAATGCTCCAGAAGAGCTTTCTTCAAACCTCTTTAACATAATGATGAATGCTGGCATAGCTTTTCAAATAAGAGACGATATACTGGGTCTAGTAGGGGATGAGAAGGTTTTAGGAAAACCTGTTTATAGTGATTTAAGAGAGGGGAAAATGACCATATTAGTAATATATGCTTTAAAGAATATCGATTCTGAGAAAAAGATCAAGCTTCTTAATACCCTGGGTAATAGAAAGGCAAGGATTGAAGAACTTAAGGAAGCAGCTAAAATAATACTTGAAAGCGGGGCTTTAGAGTATTCCGAATCACTGGCTGATATGTATGCAAATAAAGCCATAGAACTCCTCAATGAGCTTAAGTCAGCGGATATAGAAGCCTTTAACATGTTCAAAGAGCTCATAAAGTTTATGATCAAGAGGAGGTACTAAAATTCATTTCTTAGCTAAGCATAGTAGATGGGCGTTATGAAAACAGAGGGGGGGATTGCTGGGCGCTTTCCCATCGGATATATAGATGAAGAACATGTTTTTAATATTATAAGAGAAAGTAGCTTCAAAGAACTTGTGAATTTCAATTCTAGACTATGTATAGATCTAAACCGTATGTGCTTTATTGAGTCAAGTACTTGCAAAAATGGCAAAACTTTTGTAGAGGTGGTATATGAAAGAATACCAGAGTTAGCTATAGACATTGAGGAAGGTGTTTTCAAAATAGATGTAGCAGTGCACAATCCTATAACTAATCAGGCTCTTTATGTGCCTATGAAGACAAAGGCTTTTTTAGTAGAAGCTAGTGGTAGAAGTATTTATTCCTTGGTCAATGAAGGTGAAAATGTTAGTAGTGATAAAAAGCTATTTTATGTCGTTACAAATAAATCTGAAGTGAGAGTTATTAGGGCAGAGATCTCAGGAGTAGTTGTCTATGTTGGTGATGTTATAGGAAAATATGAGTCTGTGAATAAAATGCTTTGCATTATAGTGCGTGAGGAAGATGTCTACAGACTCCATAGATGCAGTTAAGCAGATTATTGAAAGAACAGCCTTAAAGTATGCTGTAGAGAATAGAATGAAATATGGTGAAGCTAAACAAGGCCCTGTTTTAAACAAGGTTCTAGGGGAATACAGGCAGTTTAAGTCAATGGCTAGAGATATTGCGAAAATAGTTGAAGAAACAATTAAATATGTTAACAGCTTAAGTGCATCTGAATTACAGGACTTAGCAGAAAAATTTGGGCTTTTAGAGCGTAAGGAGACCAAGAAAGAGGGAAGAGGACTACCTCCACTACCTAATGTAGAGCAATGGGGGGTCGTAATAACGAGATTTGCTCCTAATCCAGATTTCCCCATTCATTTGGGTAATGCTAGAGCGGCTATTCTTAGCCATGAATATGCGAGGATGTATAAAGGGAAGTTTGTACTTAGGTTTGAAGATACCGATCCAAGGATAAAGAGACCCCTCACGTTTTCATATAGAATTGTTGAGGAAGATCTTCTTTGGCTTGGCGTGAAATGGGATGAAGAATATGTGCAGAGCATGAGAATGGAGAAGTACTATGAGGTGGCTAGAAAGCTAATAGAACTTGGCTATGCTTATGTAGATCTGTGTAGAAGCATTGTATTTAGAGAGCTGAGAAATGCAGGTAAAGCATGTCCTCACAGAGATCTCGATTCTTCTAAGCATATGGAGTTGTTCGAGAAAATACTTTTAGGGGAGTTTGGCGAAGGAGAAGCAGTAATAAGGTTAAAGACTGATTTAAACTACCCTGACCCAGCTATTAGAGACTGGGTCATGATGAGAATAATAGATGTTGAAAAATATCCACACCCAGTTGTAGGCGATCGGTATAGGCTATGGCCGACATACAATTTTGCGGCAGCTATAGATGATCACTTCATGGGGGTAACTCACATTCTAAGAGGGAAGGAGCATGCTTTAAACACTTTGAAGCAGCTTTTTATATATAAATATCTTGGTTGGAAATATCCTGAAGTTGTTAATTTTGGAAGGGTAGGTTTAGAAGGGCTTATTCTCAGTAAGAGCTGGATTAAGGGTAAGCTAAGGGAAAGCCCTGGTAAATTCATGGGTTTTGATGACATTAGATTTGCAACGATATCAGGTCTTAGGAGGAGAGGTATTTTACCGGAGACAATAAGGGAAATCATACTCTCGCTTGGGCTCAGCCCTGCCGATGCGAGGATAAGTTGGGTGAATGTTGCAGCTGTGAATAGAAAGAATGTTGATCCAGTAGCAAAAAGGGTATTTGTAGTATGTAATCCTGTCAAGGTTCGTATAAGCGGTGTGGATCTACCTAAAGAAGTTGAGATAAGCTATCACCCCTCTAAAAATCTTGGAAAGAGAAGAATTACTCTAACAAGACCTGAGGTGTTTATATCTTACTATGATATTGAAGGAGTGAAACCAGGTACTGTGATTAGACTTATGGAGTTATTTAACATGGAGATAAAGCATGTGAGTAAAGAAATTGTTGAAGCAATATATCATAGTGCAGGACTTGATGAGGCTAAAAAGTTGGGGGCGCAAATAATTCAATGGGTTGCATGCGAAAATAATTTAAAAGCTGAGGTTCTGAAGGTGGAGAATCTAAAGCTGAGGAAGGAGTATTGTGTTGCAGAGAGGGGTCTTGTAGAAATGGAGAGAGGTGAAATAGTGCAAATGGTTAGAATAGGCTTTGGAAGAATAGACAAAATCACAGGAAGCAAGGCTGTAATTGTGTATGCTCATGAGTAAAACCTCATCATATCTTAAATACCCGAGACCTAGATACTACAGCAAATGTAAACAAGATGTGGAAAGGGATCTGAGATGTCGAAACCATTTTATGTAAAATTTGAGGTGCCAACTGAAGTAGCGGAAAAGGCATATCAAGCATTGAAGAAGGCTAGGGAAACAGGGGGTAAAATTAGAAAAGGTACAAATGAGGTTACAAAGGGTGTAGAAAGGGGTCTATGTAAGCTAGTACTTGTAGCAGAAGATGTAGATCCACCAGAAGTTGTTGCACATCTACCACTGCTTTGCGAAGAAAAGAAAGTGCCATACCTATATGTGCCTAGCAAGAAGAGATTAGGAGAAATGGCAGGAATAGAAGTAGCTGCAGCATCTGCATGCATTGTGGAACCTGGCGAAGCAAAAGCAGATCTCGAGGAGCTTGTAGCTAGGTACCAAGAGCTGAGGGCAAAAGCAGGAAAGTAAATAATTCTTAAATGTAGAGATAGGCATATATGAAATCAGAAGAATTTTTTATCAATAGAAAATCTTTAACTTAGTTCACTATCTTCTTACAGTTAGCTTCCTAGCCTCTCTCTCAGTCTCTCTCAATATAACTATATCGCCTACCCTTACAGGTCCTTTAACATTCCTTGTTAAAATTCTTCCTTTATCTCTACCCTCCAAGATTCTAACCCTTACTTGGATTACTTCACCAGTCACACCTGTCCTACCAATTATCTGTACAACTTCAGCTGGGAATCCTATTTTCTCAACAACATCAATTTCATAATCTTTGCTCTTATCCTCTACAACCACATTTGCCATGTTTTAACACCTCTGTTGGCATTAATTATTATGAAAAGAGCTTTTAAGCTTTAGCAAAAGATAGCTATACCAAAGCAGCTGGTGATCAATTAATGGTCTCGAAGCATACATGCAGCTTTTGTGGAAGTGCTATTGAGCCTGGCACAGGACTTATGCTTGTGAGAAATGATGGTAGCATAATATGGTTTTGTTCAAGCAAATGCTATAAAAACTTTAGGATAGGTAGAGACCCTAAGAAATTGCCATGGACTAAGCTATATTTAGGTAGGAGTAGAAGTTAAAGCAGTTCTCAGCAGAGGGCATTACAACCACTATTTCAAGCTGTTCGCCAATTGTTTCCTAACTATTCGCAAGAGTTGTTCACATGGCAGATTCGGTTCTTCCCCACCTTGGTGGAAAACCTCATCCTTTAGAATGAGGAGGGGTCAAAATCTAGCTATGGATTTGCTGATTTATTGCATCTACCTGCTTTTAGTTGAATTCGTTTTCTAGGGGTGGTCAAGAGAGGTAGAAAGCTCAAGAGCTTTTTAGAGTACTTTCAAGTGTTTTAAGTAGTAGAGAGTATTCAATGTCTTTTGTCGCCTTGATTTTAAGAATCTCTTTCAAGGTTTCAATGGCATCTGATGTGAGCATATTTCTATACTTAGTAACAAATGTTTTTGCATGATCAAATGGTATATCTGTATAAAGTGTGTCTCCCTCACTAACATGTCTACCAACCATTACATTACCCTTTATTGATATTGCAACTTCTTGTCCTATTCTAGCTTCTTTAACTGTGTGCCCCATGTGCTGAATCTGCATTATCTCACCTATCCTCTTGCCATCAGCTCTCATAAGTGGTACACCAGCTCTTATTAAACCACCCAAAACCTCTATACCCACAATTGCTGGATCGCTTCTTCTGAATACAAAACCTGGCAATATCTTTATTTTGGCTGGAGGCACTAAGGATTCGAATTCTTTCTGCAATTCCATTTTCTTTTCGTTTTCAACCCATTGTAAATATTCTTCGACAAGCCTGTATATTATATTACTTGAGAAGACCTTTATCCCTTCCCTCTTTATAAGATCCTCAGCTTCAGGTAAAAGCTTTGTATTAAACAGTAGTATGACACCATAATACCTGTTATTCTTTGCAACAATCGAAGCCTCTATAACTTCTCTCTTTGTTAAGGGGCCTACATCAGCCAACCTAACTGGTATATCTTTCTTGCTAAGAGCATTGATAACGGCCTCTAGAGTTCCAAGAGCATCAGCTTTCACCACCACTCCATTAACATCCCTCTTAAACCTAACTGCCTCAACCTCTTCTATAACAAGCTTCCTATAATTTTCCACATCTTCTTCGCTAGGCACAACATATAATGGTGAGCCTGCTATAACCTCTTCTAGATTGGGTGCAACAATTCTGATGCCTGCTGCAGCAGACACCTCATCAACTACCTTTAACTCTGTTTTCGCAATTCTTATATCAGTTACAGATTTTGGCATCAGTATTGCCCTAATCTTCGTAACTATAGAGCCATTTATCCCTGCTAGCACGATGATGTCTTTCTCCTTAATGGTGCCATCATAAAGTATAACATCTATAGCTGTGCCATATCCTGGCTGCTCCTTAACTTCGAGAACCACACCCTTACCAGGACCCTCAACGTAAACAAGCTTATCACCTATGAATTTTTGTGCCATTCCAGCCACTACTGCAAGTAACTCAGCAATTCCTTCTCCTGTTTTTGCTGAAACAGGTACTATAGGTACTACCTTTAAGAAGTCTCTAACCTTCTCAAATAAATCTGCTGCAACACTGTAGTTAGAAAACTGGGCTATAAGCTTGTAAAGAGCCCCTTCAAGCCTTTTTATAACTGCAGGGTCCTGTCTTTTTAAACTCATTGAAATAGGTTCATCGGAGTTTGGCTTCCAACCAGGTATTTTATCTATTTTGTTAGCCGCTATGACAAAGGGAACCCCTCGAGATCTCAATATATCTATGCTTTCAACTGTCTGGGGCATGACACCTTCGTTGATATCTACAACCAATATCGCTATGTCAGCAACGCTACCACCTCTTTTTCTCAGATTAGAGAAAAGTTCGTGACCAGGTGTGTCGATAAAGAGAAGCCCCGGTATTGTCAGTCTAACAGGGATCACCTTCTTAAGTGGCTCTATCACCTTCTCAATAATTGGTGTAGGGATATTGCTAGCTCCTATATGCTGCGTCATTTCCCCAGCCTCCTTCTTTACAACAGCAGTACCCCTAATTTTATCAAGCAGAGTGGTCTTTCCATGGTCTACATGGCCAAGCACAACAACAATTGGTTGCCTAAGCCTCTTCTCACTCACTTTTTACACCAATTCTAGCGTAATTGAGATAACAACTATAAAAATCTGTGCTAGGAACCACTAATACTAAACTTCAAAATAGCTTTTTAGGTCTCATTTAAAACTATTGCAGAAGAGCTGCATGTAACAAGGGTGCTTAAATCTAATGCCAGATTTCAAAATAGTAATTTCGGATCCTTCAATTAAAAAAGTTAGAGTAGTGCCGGTCAAAGTTGTTGGAGTACCAGACCTTCCATATAGTGAAAACCACAAGGAACAACGAGAGTTTGTACAATGTAAGGCAAACCCCAAGCTCATAGAGATGTTAAACCCTGAGCTTGGAGTAGTTATAATTAGGATATGGAAGAATAGAGCAAATAAAGAAAAAGTGAACATAGCGGCCAAGGTAGTTGAAGATAAAGCGCTAGACATGCAAACAGTTCTTGTACCAGAGTCACTCTTACGTGAAAAACTCGGGGTAGGAGAAGCTATAGGAGAAATATTCCGAGCCCCAGCATTTCAGATAAGAGTTAGTGGGGCAGAGGCCTCCAGGCTTGTTGGATTGAAGATAGGCGATAAATTTGATGGCTCGCTAATAGGGCTTAACAACATCCAGCTAGAGATTAGAGGAGGTTCAGACTTAGCGGGGTTTCCAATGCGTATCGATATTAGTGGACCTGTGAAGAAATATGTTTTATTTTCGCAAGGACCTGGCTTTAGGCCCAAAGAAAATGGTGAAAGAAGAAGAAAGCTTGTTAGAGGCGATACTATTTCAGAAGACATTGTACAGATAAATGCTGTTGCAATTCTAACCAAGAGTTAGGGAACATAAAGACTTTTCTCTATTAATATCTTGGACTTGGGTGTCAACGTGAGTAAAAAAGGAATGGGTATACCAAGCATAATTATAGGTGTTGTGGGGCACGTAGATCATGGAAAGACAACTCTTGTCCAGGCTTTAACAGGTATATGGACAGCCAGGTATTCCGAAGAACTTAAGCGGTCTATGACTATACGGCTTGGTTATGCTCAGGGCTCTATACTTTATTGCGAGGGAGTAGAACCACCATCGTCATACATAATGCATATAGATTCTTGCCCAGGTAATGTAGAGCCAAAATTCTTGAAAACAGTGTCATTTGTTGATGCACCGGGTCATGAAGTCCTTATGGCTACAATGCTTTCTGGAGCAGCATTGATGGATGCAGCCATACTTGTGGTAGCAGCTAATGAGCCTTGCCCACAGCCGCAAACGATTGAACATACAAAGGCACTTGAAATTCTTGGTGTAGAGCAAGTAGTTGTAGTGCAAAATAAGATAGATGTTATGCCTCTTGAGAAGGTTCGTGAAAACTATAAACAGATTAAAGAATTTTTAGAGACTACAAAATATTCTAAAGCTCCAATTATTCCAGTAAGTGCTTTACATAGGGTAAATGTGGATGTTATTGCTATGGCTATTGCTAAGCTATTTAGAGAGCCAGATCGAATTCTGGGGAAACCTGCACTAATGCAAATTGCAAGAAGCTTTGATGTTAACCTTCCCGGCACACCTCCAGAGAAGCTTGTGGGAGGCATTGTTGGGGGTGCGCTAATGAAAGGGGAAATTAGAGTGGGTGACGAGGTTGTAATTAAACCTGGGGTGAGAATAGTTTCAAAGAGCAGGATTACTTATGAACCTTTGTCGACAGAAATTACAAGCATAAGATATGGAGAGATCGAATCAGATACTGCTAGGCCTGGAGGTCTTGTTGCTCTAGGAACAAAACTGGATCCATCGTTGACAAAGGGCGATGCTCTTCGAGGACAAGTTTTGGGGCACGACATTCCTGATGCCGTACAGGATATTAGAGTTGAATATAGAATGTTAGATAAGGTTGTTGGAACAAAGGAAGCTATGCAGCCACCTAGACCCAAGGCAAAAGATATGCTAACGCTAATTATTGGCACAAGATATGTAAATGCAGTTGTAGAAAGCGTAACTAGAGAAGAGCTTGAGGCGAAGTTGAATGAACCTGTAGTTGTGTTAAAGGGAAATAGAGTTGCAATACTAATGAAAATTGGGGCAAGGCTTAGGTTAGTTGGTTGGGGTCATGTGATAGGCTAATGGAATGCATCATTATTTTAGACACAAGTGCACTTTTTATAGTAGCTGAAAATCTAGCCTCACTTGATAGTATTTATGAAATTGCTGGCGAGTGCAAAATTGTTGTTATAAGGCATGTAGTTGAGGAATTAGAAAATATAGCTAAGAGAGAGCACGGCAGAAAAGCGTTTTTAGCTAAGTGGATTTTACAAAACATAATACCAAGGCTTAGGGTAGTGGATATAGAATTCCAAGGACAAGTTGATGATGCTATCGTGGAATACGCTCATGAACTCATGGAAAAGGGTATTAAGGGTATGGTGGCTACAACTGATGGAAAAATCAAAGAAAGGGTACTGAGAAAAGGTATTAGGGTTATTACATATAGGGAATCAGAGAAAATCTTTGAAGTTCTCTAAAAATCTTTTAAATGTCTAAATTTCAGTATAGTGAGTAATAGTTGGTGGCATCACTTTGTTTAGGGTCTTCAGACTTAGAGATGTTGTCAGAGTAGACCCTGCTAGAATGGATAAACCTCTAGAGGAAGTAGTATTTGAAGAGCTTAGAAAAAAGTATGAGGGATTAAAAGACAGAACACTGGGCATAATAATAGCAGTAACGGATATTAATGTAGATCCGATGGGGTATATACCAATAGGAGATGGTGCTCCATATCACGTCACGGAGTTCACAGTTCTAAGCTATGTTCCGATAGTTAATGAAGTTGTGGAAGGCACTGTTGAAACTGTAGGTAGAAGTGGTATAACGGTGAACATAGGGCCTATAGAAGGCTTTGTTCATATTCAGCAGATAGCAGATGATGAGGTTTCATATGAAATTGCAAGGAATATCATTATGTGTAAGAATACAAAGAAGTTTGTGGCACATGGAGACATGGTAAGAGCACGAATAACCAGTGTTTCACTAGGAACACTGGGAAGACCACCCCGCGTTAATATGACCATGAGACAACCGTACCTTGGCAAGCTTGACTGGATTGTAAAGAAACAGTAAACTAATTATGTGATGATCCTTGTAAGGTCTGATAAGTGATGAAAAAAGGCTTCTGACTACAATGGTTTGGATCAGCAAGAAAGAAATAGCATACTACATAATCTTAAGGGAGGAATTTAGGGATAGAGTTTTCAACCTAGGTGAGGCAATAGACTTATTACAGCTTTTTGGGTCAAGGAATGCTGCTAGAAAGGTCATTAAAAATTTGGTGAAGAAAGGGTTCATAAAGGAAATAGATAGTTTGAATTATAAGATGGGTGATCTTGAAGGAGCTTTTAAGAAACTGCTTTATGAGTACATCAGGCAGAGGTTTTATAGGGCATTGAAGTCTAGAGGCTATGGCATTACCGTTGATAGAGAAGGTAATAAGAGGTTAATCGTAATGTGTGAAGAGGATGCAGAACCCTGGTTGCAACTACTAGCTTCACTAAAAGAATTTGGTATCAATGTAGTGAAATGTAAAAAAGAGTTACATTAATATATTGGGGCAAGCTATGATGCTGAAATCCTGCTATAATGTTTTTTTATAGTTACTCCTTCTTTGCCACAAGGATCTCTATAGTTGAAACTCTGCTTTGCCTACCATCGCTACTTGTAATGGTTTGGCTTCCTATTTTTATATCCTTTACTTCTACCTTTCCTGGTAGGAATCTATTTCTCACAATTTCTATTGCATCAACGGCTTTGCTTATTGCTCTACCTCTAGCTTTTACAACTATTTCATTAACTCCTTGATTTAGTAGTGTTAGCATTGCCAATACATAGTTCATTACAGGCTTTTTGCCTACAAGTACTGTGTTTGCAGATGGTGGTGCTTGTGCCAAGGTTCATCCCTTCGCCTTTTTCATCTTTTTATTTTTCTTAATTACTATTACATGGGCGGGAATTAAAAGTTTATTTGTTTGTATTCGGATAAGTGAGTGATTTACACGTTGACATTGTTTAATATAATTTTGAAAGAAGTTTTAAAGTATTACTAGAAGTCAAGGCACCTACTACTTTTGAGTATTTTTTATTACTGATTAGAGGATTGACGCTGGGAATAAAATTGCTGAAGTTAATGTACAGAGCGCTTCAGAGTGATTGTAGGAATTTACATAGTGAAGCCGGGACTATAGATGTTTGTGGTGCTGAGGATGCTAATGATTCTAATAAATTGAGGGAGCTATATAGGGTATTAGAGCAAGAGATCGAATTCTTTAAGCAGTTCTTTAAGCAGTGCACAGGTTACGAAATGTGGTCTCTTCAAGAGTATTGGAGCAAGAGGCTCCTTTCTGGAGAGTCCTTTGCTCTTATAGCTCCCACGGGTGTTGGTAAAACAACGCTTTTAGCAGTTTATGCACTTTACAAAGCTCTTGTTTATAGCAATAAGATTTACATAATTACACCTACTAGAGAAATAGCTAAGCAGATATACACTAAGTTAGTTGATTATGTGGAGAAGGTAAAGAATTTGGGATATGCAAATGGTGGTGAGGTAAGGATTTTGTATTATGATTCATCGTCAAAAAACATAACTTTGATAAAGTCTGATATTGCCAATGATAACTTTAGTATATTAATAACTTCAGCAGCATTTTTATCGAGGAATCGAGATCTGATAGCAGATAAGAAAGTAGATGTAGTTATAGCAGACGACCTAGATTCTATACTTAGAAATTCGAGGAATGTTGAGAGGATCTTGCATTTGATGGGATTTGATGATGAATTAATAGAGGTAGGACTAAAACTTGTAAAATCTAGACAAAGCCTTTTAGTAGCAAAATTTTCACAGAATGCTGTAAATGAATTGCAAAAACAGGTTATGGAGCTAGAGGCTTTTGTGCGAAGCAAGCTATCCCAGATCAACACACAACTCATTGTAGCCTCTGCTACAGGAAGATTAAAGGGGCTTAAAGCACTTCTACTCAAAGAGTTGCTAGGATTCGATGCCGGGGCAGTCTTTGAATATCTAAGAAATGTGGATGACTTTTATAGTGGTATTGAAAGTCTTGATACGATTATTAACATCGTTAAAGAAGTTGGTAGTGGCATCATTTTTGTATCAGCTCTATACAAAGATTATTTAAATCAACTAGAGGAGTTACTTAAGAGGAATGGAATAAGATACGCTATAGTTAAAAGTGGTAGTAGAGCTGTTGATAAGTTTAGAAGAGGAGAAATAGATGTATTAATAGGAACTGCATCATATTATGGAATACTTGTCAGAGGGCTTGATGAGCCTCAGAGAGTAAGGTTTGCAGCATTTCTTGGAGCACCAAATATAGCCAAGAAACTTGACGACTCTTTAAACAACATAAGAACGATGTTTACTGTATTAAAAGCGTTGAGGGGTATGGGGTGTAGTGTAGATGAAGAGATGAAAAACGTAATCGAGGTTATACAGGGTAGCACACCTGCAATGCTGATATTATATTCAAAGGCCTTGAAAGGTTTAGTTGAGCCTCCTAGCAATTTATCTAAATATCTAGAGAATCTGAAGAAGGCTAAGAATAGGGTTATTGAAGAAATCCAGCAACTGCTTAGTGGAAGAGAGTATATTGTGATAGAAAACTATGGTGTTATTGTCAAGACTCCAAGTGGTGTCTACCTAGTTAAACCAGATCCCTATACATACGTTCAGGCGAGTGGCAGAACCTCTAGAATGTTTAGAGGAGGTAAGACACATGGTATATCAATTGTATTTGAAAGATATAAAGAACTTTTAGAGATACTGGGAATGAGATTGAGAAGACTGGTGGCATTCTCAGGCTTTAGGGAACTCAAAGAGGATCTACTTAAGGAGGCAATTAGAAAGGTGCTTGAAAGCAGGACCTCTTCGAATAGCCGAAGAGAGCCAATAATTGAAAACATAAAACCAGTACTCTTAGTAGTAGAATCACCAACTAAAGCTAAGACCATAGCATCTATGTTTGGGAAACCAGCCAGAAGGGTTTTTGGGGATATAGTAGTTTATGAAACTGTTATTCCCTTGGAAGACAGGGTATTTGTAGGAATAATAACAGCTACCAGGGGGCATATAACAGATCTTGTTGCAGATGTGGGTTTCCATGGAGTAGAGGTTAATGGTAGTAATTATAAGGTAATGTACGACTTCATTACAAAGTGTAGAGATTGTGGTGCTCAGCATGTAGGTGTATATGAATCTTGTCCATACTGTGGCTCTATAAATGTATACACATCGGCAGTAGTATGTCATGTATTGCAAAAATTGGCTTCAGAAGTGAGTGCAGTGTTTGTAGCAACGGATCCTGATACTGAGGGTGAGAAAATAGCATTTGATGTATACAACATGTTATTTGATTATAATAAAAACATATATAGAATAGAATTTAGAGAGGTTACAAAAACAGCAATTCTTGAGGCTATTAAGAATCCTAGGAACATAGACCTGAACAAGGCTTTGGCTCAGATTGTCAGAAGAGTTGCTGATAGGTGGATAGGCTTTGAACTGAGTATGTACTTGCAAAACGCTTTTAACAAACCATGGCTTGGCGCAGGTAGGGTGCAGTCACCAGTTTTGCTATGGGCAGTCAATAGATATAAAGATTATAGGTCTAGATATGGCTATGCAATTGTAGCCATGTGGAATGGATACAGATTTCAGATGTTTTTAGGGCGTATTGATAAGGCTAAAGCTGAGGAAGTAAGTAAGAAGATGATGGAAGAAGGGGCTAGAGTAGTTGAGGTCAAATATGAAGAAAAAACAGTGAATCCCTTACCTCCCTTCACAACAGACACACTTATCTCTGAAGCCAACACGCTTTATGGCTATACAGCTTCTAAAGTAATGTTCATTGCACAAAATCTTTTTGAACTAGGTTTAATAACGTATCATAGAACAGACTCTACAAGAGTTTCAGCAGTAGGCATGGCTATAGCTAGGGAAGCTCTGGAGAAGCTAGGGTTACTTAAAATGCACCATCCAAGGACTTGGGGAAATGATGAAAGGTCTGAAGGAGCTCACGAAGCTATAAGGCCTACAGCCCCATTGCGAACTGAAGAAGTTGTTGAGGCCATAATTAAGGGTGACATAGGTGTTTTGACAAGGATTTCAAGTGATCATGTAAAGCTGTATGACCTTATATACAGAAGGTTTTTAGCGAGTCAAATGAGTCCTGCGAAAATAGTTTATGTCAATGCATTGCTGGAGGTCGGAGGCTATAGGTTTGCAGTATCGCTGCCAGTAGAGGTGATTGAGCCAGGGTTTACAGCAGTTTATCAATTGAAGCTTTATCCCCAGTTTAAGGGTCTTAGCCCAGGACTTGTTGTAAAATTTGATGATGTTAAGATAGTTCAAGCATCTGAAGTAAGGCTTTATAGAGTAGCTGACTTAGTTGCACTGATGAAGAGTCATGGTATTGGCAGGCCAAGCACCTATGCAAAGGCTATAGACAATAATTTGAGGCATGGCTATGTAATTCTGAGTAAAAGAAGAAAGGTTGTCATACCCACAAAGTTGGGATGCGAGGTTGCAGAAGTAATAGAAAGAAACTTCATGGATATTGTTGGAGTAGATATTTCAAGGAAATTAGAACAGCTAATGGATGACGTTGAAAAAGGCTATACTGAGGTAATACAAGCACTAGATAATGTTAGAGCTGTTGTTGAGACTGTGTGGAGTAGAGAACTTGTTTCACCCACTCGCAGCATTGACATGAACATTAGTAGTAATAATAGTACAGCAAATGAAGTGCTTGGGGCATTTTGATTTAATGATAATGCTAAACAGAATTAATTAAGGATTTAGTGATATTAGTGCCTCTACTTTTATTACTCTTTGCAATACTGAACTTGTGCCTAGCAAGATACTTATTAATGGTGCTTTCTGCAGCCCTTCTCCTAGCTTGATGCTCCTTCAAAAATTGAGCAACTCTTTTTGCCAGCTCAGCTTTGCATTCGCCACAGAGAAGAGCTCCTGATCTGCATAAGTGATATCTCTCTTCAAGCCTCTTATCATCATCTTCAAATAGCATTTCGAACATTTTAAAGACAGGGCAGGTATCAGGATTGCCACCAAGTTTTTTCTGAAGCTCTGCTGTTGGCTGCCCCCCTGTGAACGCCTTCATGATTTTTTGCATAGCCAATTCTGGGGGGTCTGTTGTGTATATTGCTGTTTCTGGCTTAGATGAAGACATTTTACCTCCTAGGCCAAGGCCTGGTAGCAACTTGTTGTGTATCTGTGTGGGCTTTGGATAGCCTAGTGAAGGTGCTATATCTCTAGCTATTCTCCAGTAGGGATCCTGATCTATACCAGCAGGTATCAGAACCTCAACTCTTTCACCGTATATGTCTGATGGTAGAAATGCTACAGATATTTGTAAAACTGGGTAGAATATCATACCGATATTCGTTGAATCTGTAAAGCCAAATGCAGCTCTCTGAATAGAGAACGTAATTTTCTTGGCCACCTTGACTGCTATTGGATAGAGAAATGGGATATCTTCTGAATCTATAATAACATGGGTCTTTGCGGGATCAAGTCCAAGCGCCGCTAAGTCAAGGATATTTTCATATGCAAGTCTGTTGTAGTCTTCCAGGGATCCACCCTCACCATGCCAAAACTTCTCATCATCAGTCATCTGAAAGAAAATCTCTAAACCCATTTTATCCTGAAGCCATTTCGTGAATATCCATGGCAATATATGGCCTAAGTGTGTATGACCTGAAGGACCCCTACCGGTATAGAGAGCACACTTAACACCCATTTTATACGCTTCCAAGAACCTATCAAAGTCTCTATGAGAGTAAAAGACGCGACGCCTAATCATTAAATGAAGTTCTCCCGTAATACTTTTTAGTAACTCCACCTCCCTTTCAGTTAAGGGCTTAGAACCAAATATCTTTATGAGTTTGTCGTAATCTACAAATGCCTCTGCTTCCCACGGGGTTACATAAACTTCTTCAAATCCCACAAACGTTGATCACCAATGGATACAAGGGTCTTTTGAATTATGGTAATATGGAGAAGCCTAAAAAGTTTTTCAGTAAGATATTTGCTGCAAAGAGCATCATAAGAACACCGAAGAGAGCCATGAGAATTCTGTAACCGGTTTCGCTAAGCAGCCTTGTTCCATGCTTAGATGCCTCAGCTACTAGGGAAAGCCATGCAAAGTCCATCCACACATGCACAGGGTATATAATAGCGATTGTGGCTATACCTACTTCAAAAATTCGTGATACGAGTGACATACCTATGCTTAACCACCACATAAGGAAAAACACATTGAAAGCAGTAAAGGTAAACCCTATAACAATTGGGTTTCTAGAAATTTTACTAGTGTTCTTATAATCATTCATTCGAATACCTTTGAGAGCATCGTGAAGCAACATGTAGGCAAAGTAAAGGATTATGGCAACACCTGCATATAGTATGAAGATGTTGAAACTCTCTAAAAACATTTTCATAGAATTAAATGCCACTGTAAGCATTACCACATATGGTAATTCAAATAGCATATGTCCAAGTGCTACAAGTATGCCACTCCTCCAACCACCTCTAGTCCCCAGAGTCATGGTTGCAACAGTTAGAGGACCTGGGCTCAGAGCTCCAGATGGAGTGATCATAAGTGTTTGCAAGGCTAATGAAATCACTGCATCTAAGGATCCTCACCTACTTATATCGATCCACTGGAAAGAGGCTACATCGTGAATAAATTGCGTTATTATGTCTAGAACATGGTGCAAACACTCTTCATCACTTTCAAGACCTTTTTCACTGCAAAGCCCTTTAATGATGTTCCATCCACTTGCATCTTCTGTGAGTACAGTTACACACCCATTACTAAATCTTCTACTAGGTGTTTTATATAGTGCAATGTATGCTCTGAGATTATTTAGCAGATCAAGAAGCCGTATCATTCTGTACTTAGCAGTGCATACATCAAGACCATAAAGGTTGTAAAACGACATTCTTTCAACAGCGTCTAGCTCAACAGCTACCCTAATACCGTCTTCTGTTTTAAATACCCCTCTATCCTTCAAGGGTATAGCACCTAGTTAAGAGAGCTAGACAATTGTGAGCCTTGTCTCTATAATTATAATACTTGGGGATCGCAATCAACATAATAAGCTTTTTTGAGTTTGGAATCCTCTATCACTCTATAGTGTTGGTCATAGGGTATATTCATTTAATAGGGAAAAGCGTACCTCTGCATAAAGATCTTTCGAAATTTTTGTTGACTAGAAGGAGCATTAGGGGCGGTTTAAGACTGATCCAATCCCCATGGATGTGATAAAAAGTTTTGAATGTAGCTAGATGTGCTCCTAGTGTAGGGAATAGACAACCATGGATATTTATTGTTGTTACAGATCCTAAGATGAAGAAGAGACATGCTAAGATACATATGGATGTATCCTGTGGAACCACGAGTATAGCAATTGCATGCGACGAAAATACCTCGCTTAGAAACGTTGAGGAAATACAGAAAATTCTTAACTTGCCACCTAACTGTATATCCATAAGCTCTGCTTACAACCGAAAGCTTCGCCTTTTAAGGCGGGGATGAAATAGAAAAGTTTATAAATTCTCTTTGTTTAACTGATCTTGGTGATGAGCGTTAAACTCTTTGAGCTATTGGCGATGATAAACAGCTTATCAATAGCCCCGAGTCCCGAGAGGGATAGGGGTAACGGGCCGGAGACCAGGCCCGGGATTGAACCCTCGGGAAGAGGGGATGTAATCCTAAACCTCCCCACCCAAGCGGGAATCCTCGCACTTCAGGGCGGGGAGGAGGTCAGATTGGGATACCACAGAATTACCTAACACCTAAGTCTAGGAAGGAGCTCAGAGAAATAGTCTTTTTGAATCTCTATGGCAATCCACTACCATGAACCTTTTCTGATATTTCGATTCTTTTTTCAACCTCGATTGTCAAGGGCTCTACGAAGTTTAATATCTGTGAAGAGTACCTTGTTTTCCCCCTCAGAACTCTTATGAGCCTCACATTTTCACTGGGATCAAATGGCAAAGCCCTGATGTCAGCAAGCTTAGGATGGGCATAGAAAACACTTTCAAAAACAGGTGATTTGAGGGGTTCTTCTAGCTCCCATTTCATGCCATAGGTCATGTATGCCTCCTCAACAACTCTTCTAGCCCGCCTTCTATAGATCTCTATATTTGCTTTCTCAACAGTTCTAAACCTTGTTAAAACAGCTCCAATAAAGGGGGGTTTTTCATTTGGTGGCAATCCCCTAACATCTCTTATCAAAAAGTAGAGTGCGGTTAAAGCAAAGCTGGTCTTAGTCACGGGGGTCACCAAGGCATCAGCCATCTTTATCAAAGGCCCTATCAAGCCATACATCTGTGGCGGCAAATCCAAAATAACATATTCAAACTCTGACAGTTTTCCATCGATTTCTTTTCGCAGTGAGTATACTCTTTCTGCAGGTACAACTAAGTACTTTGCTAAACCTATGTACTCGGGCTTTGAGGGAACTACAGCTAGGTTCTCAGTAGCTTTATAGATAATGGGCTCACCTGAGCCAACAATCCATTCAAGAGAAAACACCCTTTGTTGGGCTCTAGCATAACCAAGAATCTTTTCAAAACTAGTTGGAGGAATAAAAACCTCTGTGATATTAGACTGAGGATCAGCATCAATAATCAAAACCTTTCTGCCAAACCTTTCAGAAAGAGTTGCAGCAATAACGCTTGCTAAAGTTGTCTTGCCAACACCCCCCTTATAATTAGCTATTGCAATAATTTTAGTCACAGAACTTCACTTATTAAAACTTTCTCTTAAAAGATTATTAAATTTTCATGAAATTGTTCAACAGATTAAAAATCAATAATAACTTTAATCGACATCAAACTATATCAAGGAATACAATAAGTTTCATAACTACATATATTTTCTTCACAATAGTAGAACGGTGCATCTTAATTCAATTAATTATTAAACATAGCTATAGTTCACTTTAGAAAGTATTGCTCAAATTCTCTTTATTCAGATATTGACAAAAACGATAATCTATCTAAGAAAAATAATGCGAACTACCCAAAATACGTACAGTAATATTCGATTATATACTTCGATGTAAGCTTATTAGAGCCTCCAAGGCTTCTAGTAGCTATAGTTATGGTGATTTCATGAGGAGAACAAGTATTAGTGCACTTTTAAGAGTTGTATTGTACACCATAATAACATTTGTAGCTACAGTACTGCTTACAGTTGAAACTCCAGCTACTGGTGGGTATTTCAACCTGGGCGAAGCTGCTATATATGTTATCGCTTACCTAGCACCGCCATTGTTAACAGCAATTTCAAGTGGTCTTGGTCCTGCACTTGCTGATCTTGTTCTCGGTTATTGGTACTTTGCTCCTGCGACATTTCTTATAAAGTTTTGTGAAGGTCTTACTGTTTCTAAATTACTTGGGTTTCTGAGGAGTGGAAAAGGAAGAGGCTTGGCTACGGTAATTAGGGTGATAGCATTACTCCTAGGTCTTGGCCTAACATATACTGTAATTAACTTATCTTTTGGCGGTGGGGCGTCATCAATAGAGCTCTCATGGACTCCTACTACAATCTTAGGCATTGCCATACCTATACCACATCTAAGAGTAGAGATGTCATCCTATATTTGGATAGCTGTGGCAGTAGCTTTTATCACCATAGTGCTACTCTATGTAGTTCTGCTCTGGGGCAAGCCCTATGCAATTGCCATGGCTGTGGGAGGCATGATCATGGTCACAGGGTACTTTCTCTATGAATACTTTGTGTCAAACCCAATCATACTTCATAGGGATCCCATAGGCGCGATATTCGAGATACCTGTGAATATTGGGCAATTTGTAGCAGGAGTGGTCTTAGCATATCCTGTGGTGCAGTTTATTGAAAAAGCGCGTAGTTCTCGAAGTTAAGAACCTAACGGTCTATGGAAACTCCAGAACTATTTTAAGAAATATCAGTTTTTCCCTTGAGGAAGGCGAAAGACTGCTTGTGGTTGGTAGATCAGGTAGCGGGAAAACAACATTACTAAGAAGCCTTGTTGGAATAGCTCAAGAGGTTTTTGGACTTACTGTTTCCGGCTCTATTCATGTGTATGGAGAGAGAGTTTCGAACAGTGCTAAGGCATCAAAGCACTTCTTCTATGTACCTCAAGAGCCCTGGTACTCCATAGCAGCGCCTTACCCCATACTAGAGCTAATTTTTGATGATAGATGTAATGATTGTTTAGAATCTGTAGAGAGGTTTTCTAGAAAGCTTGGAATCCATGAAAAGCTTTACAAGGCATCTACAGACCTCAGTGCAGGAGAAGCACAACGTATAGCCCTTCTCCAGGCACTAATCTCAAAATACCATGTAGTTTTGATAGATGAAGTCACATCATACCTCGACCCTGAGGCTAAGAGAAGTGTTGTAGAAGCTGTAAAAGCTATTTCAGAGCAGGGCACAGCTGTAATTATTGTTGACCATGATATAGAGTTATGGCGTGGGAAAGTAGATAGGGTACTACATATCGATAAAGGTGCCATCAGGCTTTACGATGATCCTGCAGGGACTCCAATAGCTTTAGATCTTGAGAAACTAAAATATGAGCTCAAGAATCTGAGGCAAATGATGAAGTACTCTGAGGGCGCTTCAGTACTCATAACGGAGAATGTATGGTTCAAGTACCCGGATTCCGACACCTATATACTGAAAGATGTTCACATGACTGTACATCAACATGAGATTACATGGATTAAAGGTAAATCTGGAAGGGGTAAGTCAACATTATTAAAAGTATTAGCAGGGGTGTTGAAACCTAGTAGGGGGCAGGTTAAGAGGTTCGTAAACGAGGTTCAGCTGGTTTCAGAAAATCCACTTCACTACATATCAAACCCTATTGTTGGAGAAGAGCTGCAATGGGACAACAATATAGCAGCACTTGTGGAGTTAGATGATAAGCTAAATGTTTCCATAATGTTTTTAAGTAGTGGGGAAAGAAGGAGACTCGCAATTGCCTCAGCTTTTCAAAAGCAACCAAAGCTACTGCTCATAGATGAGCCTACAGTTGGTCTAGATCCTTGGAACGCCATAGCTATAACAAAGCTTTTATCAATGTTACAGAGCAAAGGTTCTGCAATTGTTGTTGCAAGTCATGGAGAGGAATTTCAATACATCGCTTCAAGGGTTGTGGAGGTGTAAATGTGATTGACAAGTATATCAAAAATATTGTCAAGACTTACACAACTCGTTCTTAGGTCACTTTTTCTTTATGGGCTTATCGAAGCTAGAAAAGGCTCTACATTGCTTCAACTACTATTTACAGCCATGGCTCTAGTGGCAGTAGTAAGGAGTGAATTTGCTGCTCTATGCATCTTATTTGTTGTATTCATTGTATACATTGTTTATGGAATTGAAAAATATCTGAAATATTCCTTAGCACTGGCACTACCGCCAGCTATTTGGATGTCGCTATCAAATATGCTAATAATTCATCTAAAAGGTGGGGACATCATTAGAGCCTTCCTCTCTGTATTTCTTAGAGCTGAAGCGGGATCAGCTGTTGTTTTACTACTTCTCCACACTTTAAATATTTCAGAGCTATGCTTCATACTATACAAATTATCTCCAATAACCTCCTTTGCAACTGCACTATTCTGGAGACTAGCATCGCAACTAATAAAAGAAACCACAGAGATGCTTTACATTCATGGATTAAAAGGTGAAAAGACGTGGAAAACCCTTGCCATGCTATTCATCAGAGGAGAAGAGGTAGTACAATACTTTACAGAGGGGGTACATCTTAAGCAGTACAGCTATAAACCTAAAGTTGTGTACTCCACCAGGGTAATAGCAATACAGATAATATTACTGGTTGTGGCAATGCTCCTGCAATTCCTCTAATCTCTAAACCTCTTCATCTTTTAAGAAAGAGCTCTTGAGCACAACAGGAAGTTAGGAGCTCTATTTCCAAAAATATAATCTTTGGGTCTCTAAACGCTGTCTTATCTCTTCGAGGATATCGCAGGATAGATAAAAACTCATTGTCATCTTATGCAGATTTCCGAATAATCCATTAAAATAGTATGTCTATTTATTAGAATTTCTTGTTAGTGCGCATTTGATGAAGGTTTATATATGGTTTAGTTAGCCATATGTTAGAAATGGGTGTTGGAGATGGTTGATAGAATTAATGTTAACTGTAGTGTTTTTGAATACAGACTGTTAGATGTGTTAAGTAGATATATACAGAGGATTCCATGTGAGTGCATAGCTCTTAGTGGTGGTATAGATACAACACTCATAGCTGTAGTTGCTAAGCTTAATGGTATAGAGCTGAATGGTTTTTACGCCTACTACAAAGATGGTATTCCCAGAGATATGCCTTTCATTATTCATGTATCGAAGAAGCTGAACATACCCATAAAGCTTTTTGCCATGGACTTAAACTACGTGAAGAGGGTCTTAAATGATGTTTATAGATGTATAGGTGGAGGTGAGTATAATGAATTATGTGTTGAGCTTCGAAATGATGTTGTGTTTTATACAGTGCTTGAGGCTGCTAAAGAGCATGACTGTAGCTGTATTTATACTGGTAGTGGTGGGGATGAGGTGTTTGCTGGTTATGGGTTTATGCTGTGGTTACGTGAAGAAGAGTTAGAGGGTTATAGAGAGAAATGGACTACTATGGGAAGGTATCCAGAGCTCGAAATAAGTAAGTGTCTAGGTGTAAATGTTGTAGCACCTTATCTAAGTAAAGAGGTTCTTGAAGAGGCTATGAAGATTCCTGCAAAGTGTTTGAGAGGAAGTGGATTTGAAGGAAAGAGGGTCTTAAGGAATTTGCTCAACGGATTTGGAATGGAGCTTGTTGGTGAAAGGGCTAAGACACCTGCAGAGGCAGGTGCAGGTACGGACTCTATTTGCATAACCCCTTAGTGTGAAGCTGATGAGGATACTTCTGAGCTCTGGTGGCAAAGACTCGTTCTATGCATCATTATTGGTGGGCAATGTAGACCTTGCTGTAATGTTCTCATACGAGTTTCCCAGACCCAGCCCACATCTAATCAATATAGGCAAATCTATTGAAACCCATCTAAAAGCTGGTATACCAGTGCTTATAAAGTATTTGAGAAGAGGCTTTGAAAGAGCTGAGACAATTGAAATTCTTAGAAAGCTAGAGACTTCAGAGATCATTGCAGGAGATGTGTATGTAGAAGATCATTTAAAGTATATGGAGGGAATAGCAAAAGAGACTGGAGCAACCCTTATAGAGCCTTTGTGGGGAGAAAACCCAGAGGAGTTATTATACAGGGAAATTGAAAGAGGCTTGGAAGTATTAGTAATAGGTTGTAGAAGTGGTTTAGAGAAATGGCTTGGTGTAGAGGTAAATAGACACAATGTTATAGATTTTGCTGAGAGTTGTAAAGCTCATGGCGTGGATCCTCTAGGCGAAGAAGGGGAGTACCACACCCTTGTTATTAATAGTCCTATTCACAGGGAAAGAGTACTATATCAAAAAGTTTCAATTGAAATCTATAAAGACTATTATATAATGCGTATCTTGTAAAGCGCTACTACAATCTCACAAGAATAGCAAGTGAGGTGCTGGGCTTTTGTATGAGTTTATGGCTTTACTTTAATAGGCTCATCTCTATCCCTCTGCACCCCACTCAGAGCTTCATTGGGCTTAGAGGTGTTAGAGCAATCACATATTGTGTTTCTTGGGAAATGCTTTGGCACGCTAAGATAGCTTTTTCCTCACGAATCTTAGCAACAATCCATGTAAAATCTATGCGAAACTCAAAATAGCTGCCATAAGGCAGTCTTGGTCGAATAGCTATAAGCTCTTTTTTGATATTGATTAACATCTTCTAGTAATAATCGCCAAGCAGCCATTCATTTCCTATGAAGACTCTTCTTAAACCTGCTTTGTGTGCTGCTTCTACAGATTTTTTTGCATGGCTTTTGCTCGTTGGAGGCAGGTCTCTTAGTAGGTGATTTGGGTGAAAGGCTAGAAGCACTATGGGGGTATTGCTATCTATAAACGCTATGTATTCAGCAATGCTATAAACCTCCTCCTCATCCACATAACCAGGTACTAGTAATATGCTTACAACAAGTAATGGGATTTCTCTCTTATCAGAAGCAATATCAGCAACAATTTTTATATTTTTCATTAGTTGCTTAACAGCCCTCCACCCATCTACGCCTGTAAGTGCTTGGTATACTGCAGGTGTCCAAGCTTTCCAGTCAATTTTAACTATACCTCCGCTAATAAAGCTTAGCTTAGCCATCTCTCTCATAATATTCTCATTAACAAGGCCATTGGTTTCCCAGCAAATCCTCTTTATAACACCTCTTTCCTCAGCCTCTTCAATAATTCTTTTAGATACCTTGAGAGCGTAGATAGTATGAGGCCCAGGATCTCCACCAAAGTAGCATATGCAGGATACTCGGCTAGCCATAGCGGCCTCAAATAGCTCATTTTCAGATACCTTATACTTAATTCTAATTCTTGTATCTGCGATAATGTTTTTGTGTTCCCAGTTCTGGCAAAATAGGCAATCAAGATTACAACCTGCAAAGAATACTGCTAAGTTATAATAACCATACTCAGCTCCTTGTGATAAAGCATATCTAGGGTAACCAGCACCTGTACAAGCAGGGCATACAGGTGTAGCTACACAGTTTGTTGGCAATGGGTCTAGGTAGTAATGCATAACTCCATAATAAAGGCCCTCCACAGGCTTTAGAACGCCATCAACATTTTTCCAAACACCGCAAAATCCAGTGCCATTCAATGGAATAGAACATTCATTTATGCATAAAGAGCACTTAACACCAGTACTACTCGTTGGAGGCTCTAGTGGTAATCCCAACGCCTTTCTATACTCTCTATGCACCTTCATTGCTATTGGCAAAGCCTCTTCGGGTCTCTTCCTAAGGCACTCTATGCACACACCAAGAACATCGCTAACTATCTTACTGCTATTCCCGCAAAGCTTGCAGCGACCCATTTTCCAATACCGTGTGTAAGATATGGCAAGAAAGCTAAAATATGTGAAATAAGGCAGTAAATACTCTGTGGGCACGTTATGAATGACTTAGGCATACTTTTTGAGCTTTTTATAACATTTCTTAAAATAGGTGCTGTAATGTTTGGCGGGGGTTATGCAATGATACCCATACTAAGGTATGAGGTTGTTGTACGCCATCAATGGCTCTCTGAAAATGAATTCCTAGATCTGATAGCAATTGCTGAATCTACGCCAGGGCCTATAGCAATTAACTCTGCTACTTACATAGGGTACAAAATAGGGGGTTTAATGGGCTCTGTAATAGCTTCGGTAGCTGTTGTTTTGCCAGCCTTCTCCGTAATACTGTCCATAGCGATGGCGTTGCAGAGGTTCTATGAGAACCACTATGTGAGAAGTGTATTGAATGGTATAAGAGGGGCTGTAGTGGGTCTTGTTACAGCAGCTCTGATTACTGTTGTAAAAGGTGTTTTTAAAGATCTTAAACCGTTGTCAACCATGGCTACAGCAATCATAGCTCTATCAACGCTTATAGCCGTGGCAGTGTTCGATGTAGATCCAGTTATAGCTATAGCTGTATCAGCATTAATAGGTCTTATACTAGGTCTCTTAGGTGTTTGGTTAACATAGTTTTTGGTTAGCAGGTGTTAGCAATAGAATTGCAAGGCTTTCCCTATAAAACTCCTAGGATTGGGCAATTAGAGTTAGCTAAACTTATTGTTGAGAAGTTGAAGCGAGATAGTATAATAGTTGTAGCAGCTCCTACAGGGTTTGGCAAGACAATTTCTGTGCTTTATGCTCTTAAAAATGTTGTTAAGAAAGCGAATTTTGATCGCGCTCTCTATGTGGTTAGAACTCGAAACGAGCTTGATTCATTCATAAGAGAAGCAAGATTGCTTGAGACGCGTTTTGCTGTTCTTTACAGTGGCAAGGAAATGTGCCCATTAATTAATGAAATACAACCTGCTGCTGACATTTCTCTAGAGGGTTTTTGGCTCTTCTGCAACGTCATGAAAGTGCGTGGTAAGTGCAAGTTCTACTCCAGGCTTCAGCTCTTACATCCTCAAGTAGTTGTCTCCACAGCATCTGACTATACAGACCACTATAACATTGCTAGGGGGCTAGCTGAAAAGCTTGGTGTATGCCCTTATTTTGCAATGATTGAAGCACTAGAGCATGTGGATCTCTTTGCACTTACATATCCTTATATCTTTAAGGAAAGAGTTTGGAAGTCTGTATTAGGAGGTGTTGATACTTCACGCACGATACTAGTAATTGATGAGGCACACAACCTTTTTAATATAGGCAACATTATGGGGGATGACATAACTATAGAGGAGTTGTCTAAAGCTCTTTCGGAAGCAGAGGAGTTTTCTATTCCTAGCGATATCAACAACTTTATTAGAGGGTTTGTGAAGAGGATATCAGAAGCCAGAAGAGAGTCTAAGGATAGGGGCTATAAATACCTAGACAAGAAGACATTGTGTGTGAGCAAGGAGCTTGTAGAGAAACTAAAGGAAGTAGTATTCAATATTATGATGAAGGGGCTTCTGAATACAGGTAAAGTGCTAACCGTGGCACTACCACATCTAGCATCAATACTGGAACTAGCTCTAGATGAATCATATGAAGTTTTTCTAACTAGGGATTATCACGAAAACCTAGTATTGGCAGTTATGCCCTCTTCCTTTAAACCTCTAAAAAGAGTTTTAGAAAGGTTTCCAAGCATAATTGCATTAAGTGCTACACCACCACCACAATGGTTTTTCAAGAGTATTATGAAAGTAGAGAAAGAGATATACCAGGTAGATGTAGAGGAGTGGGGCGCTAAAAATTTTCTAAAGGAAAATACAGCTATAGCTGTCTATGTAGATGCAACAACAAGTTATAGATCTAGGAGCCCAGAAATATTTGGAAAATATGCACAACTTATTGCAACACTTTACAATGCTATGTTGAGCGGGGTATTGCTAGCAGTATACCCTAGTTACGAAGTTCTGAAAGCTGTTGTAAGTGAATTGCCAGACACTGTGAACACTATTATAGAATCTCCTCAACCACTTTCAGAAATTGTTAGACGAGTGAAGATGTTTAAGAAGGTTGTTCTAAATGTTGTTGCTGGGGGGAGGCTAGCTGAAGGAATTGAGGTTATGGAGAGGGGAGAGAGCCTAATTAAAGTAGTTATAGTGGTTGGTGTACCCTACCCACAGCCAGACGACTATGTACAAGCCATAGCAACGGAAATTAATAAGGTTGGGGGATCTTCAGCAGATTTCTTCAGAGAAATAGCATCAATAAGAGTCTTGCAAGCCATTGGAAGAGCTGTCAGATCAGAACAGGATAGAGCTATAATCGTGCTAGCCGACAATAGGTATGTAACGCAGTCCCTATTATCAAGACTAGGTCTAAGCCCAAGATTAATTACGCGCAGAATCGACGAAATATCAAGAATTGTTGCAGCTGAGAGCCTCACCTTTTAGGAGTGAAGGGGGGTTAGACAGCTTTGTGAAAAATTTAAAGATGAAATTTCCATGAGGTATTACAATGTTCAAAGCAGGTATCTCCAGATACCTCTTCCCTTAAAATTATACATCACAGTTTTATATGCTGTGACATACTCTATAGAATATCCTATGCCTTCTCTACCTATTCCAGAATATTTTCTACCTCCAAATGGATAATAGCCAACTCCATGTCTCGGCATATCGTTTATGTAAATGGCGCCTGTCTCTAGATATCTAATAAGTTTTCTAATTTTCTCCATATTGACACCAAATATCGCAACATCTAAGCCATATTTTCTACCATTTGCAAGATTTATCGCTTCATCCACTTCACCAAAACTTGTTAGTAATGCTATTGGTGCAAAAACCTCTTTTTGATATAACATGCTACGTTTCATAGCATCCTTATCTGTGAATTCTATGAGCGTTGGCTCAACATATGTTGGTCCCAACCTTTTTCCACCATACACAATCCTACCACCAAGCTTCACAGCTTCATCAATTGCTAGCATCATTTCATCAACAGCTTTAACTTCTATCAAAGGCCCCATTACAGTATCTGGATCTCGAGGATCTCCTACCTTAACCTTTGTCAGCTCTGCTACTACGAGCTTTTTCAGCTCTTCATAGACAGACTCTTCGGCTAGAATAAGCTTTACAGCGTCACACCTTTGCCCAGCATAGCTATATATACCCATGGCTATTCTCTCGGCAGCTAACTTGATATCAGCATCTGCAAGAACAATGGCAGGATCTCCGCCACCCAACTCCATAACAAATTGTTTAATACCCGCTTTTTCAATAACCCTTTTACCAGTCTCACTACTACCAGTAAAGCTTATTGCGCTTATCCTTTCATCAGCAACAAGTTTATCGCTTTCGCTACCTGGTATAGTAAAGACAGCCAGAGCCTCTTTTGGAAATCCACTGAGTTCTAGAACTCTGGCAAGCATTAGCACAGGTAGAGGATCTGCTGAAGGAGGTTTAATAACAACGGCATTGCCTGCTATAAAACTGTAAGCTATTTTTGATGCGGTGTCGAAAAGAGGGTAATTGAAAGGTATAATTGCTAAAACAACGCCCACAGGCTCTCTTCTAACTATAGCCTCTGTTTCGGTAGTAGTCTGATCCCAGTCACCAGGTATGTACTCTCCAAAAATCTTCCTAGCATCGAGATGTGCGGCACGCAATCTATCAATAACTGCTGTAATCTCTCCCAAGGCTTGTGAACGTGTCTTACCAGCATTTAGAATCAGTGCTTGTACAAAATCCTCTTTAACACTTTCAATAATCTGAGCTGCTTTTTCAAGAATCTCTACACGTCTCCAGCCAGGCACATCTCTAACTACCCACCTACCATCATTATAAATACTATCTAAGGCTACATCAATGCGCTGCCAATTTAATCTTGAGACCTTTGCAATAATTGATAAATCTATAGGCGATTTGATGTCTATGTACTCCCCACTATCAATCCAATTGCCAGCGACATAAGTCTTATAATAAGTTACACCATCTTTCTCTACAATAATATTATTGAATATATTTGAAACAGGTTTAAACATCTAACTCACACATTGCAATACTATATTACAGTCAGTTAAATATTTAATCCATTTGAAAAGCTACATAAGCATACAATGAAACTAATGTAAGGATTAGAAACACCTTTATAATTTTTAGTAATAAAAGCTATGAAATATATTACCACTATTCAATGGACATTATCACTGGCAGATAGATATATCGGAAACTCAATACACTGAGGTAAGGAAATTCTTCTCCTAGGTTACTAGAGATAAAACCACTACCTTTTTACATTCAACTGTTTTCAGATTCCAGACTACATTATACATGCTTCATCTTTACATATGCGATCGCGGCATTTACATTCCTAGGCATAATGTACAGCGTGTTAGCTCAATTTATAGACATAGCGATGTGTAGAACAGTAGTTGTTATATTGCCAGCAATCTTCGCATTCATTGACTACAAGAGCCACTAACAAGCAAAGAAGGTTATGAATGAGCTAGAGCTGTATGCATAGATTTAACTTAGAGGAGAACAAGCCATTGATGTGCTTGGCGTTTCCGTTTGTCCCTAGATGCTCATCCTCATTAGTTCATGTTTATTCGTTGCATCTAGGGGCTTTCTCCTCGCCCACCCCTTCACTGGTAGCACCGCTACCTCTGGAGTGGGGTCACTGGGCATTGGGGTGAACGGCACACACCCCTTAAGAGTTGCTAAACCGGTTTGTCGGGGCAATGCCCCTCATCAACAGCTGTAATAATAAGCAGAATCGAAGCTTATAAATCTAACTCACAGCCATCAACTACGAAACAGCCCTCTAACGGTACTCGATGGTATTTGTAAATATTTTTGTAATTCCGTTAGAGGGGTTGCACCTCAGTGTGAATTCACCCGCTTCATCCACGCTTCATGGGTGCCTGTAGAGCCCAACGCCACGAGGCTCCCACCTGAGCTTCTCTGTATTGATTCCCTATGTCACTGCAGTGCGGATCATCCAAGAAATTATAAAGTATAGAGTTATTTAAACATTACTCTAAGAGTCAAGTATCTACAGGTATTCACATATATTTAAACTTACCATCAATTCTGTAACAGCTTCTGCTTTTTGCATGTGGTGCACGAGTTCTACTAAACATTATTGTTGTGGAAATTATTGTTAGTGCTACTAGTAGCTACGCTAATGGCTCTTCTGGTTGTGTGGAGACCCTGATTGTTTCTAGGGGGGTCTGGACTGGGATTGATGTAGCTATTCCAGCCATGAACAAGTTTATTAGTAGGTCCAGGTTCTCGACAAGCTCTGTTGCTCTACGCCTAAAGTCTATTCTCTCAATAGATCTGTGAATACTTAACGTATTGAGTGTTTGGGATGGCATAACTACTGATCTATCCATATAATGCCAGCTCCAAAACCTTTAACAAGCTTTTCCACGGTTTCTTTAGCTCTGTTGATACACATATTAGAATTACATACACATTTGAATAAATGTGTAAAGCTTTTTCTATCTGTTGATCCAAAACCTCTCACTGCAGGATTCCAGCAACTATTTTTACTAAGTTCTTCAGCTAGGTTCTCTTCTAAATCTAATTCAGTTAAGGCGTAGATAATGCAGATGAACTTTACCTCATTTTTCGAGGTGATGTAGTCTATATGCCACCAAAGCCTCTTCTTATTCTTCGTCAAATGATGTTTTATTCTACTTCTCAACCCCCCAAACGACCTTGCAGAACCAATGTAAGCATAGAGCCCAGGCTCAAGTACAACAAGACCTATTGACAACGCTATCGTTATAGTGAAATCAATCCTCATAACAAGAATATAAACACCTTTTTCACGGGGGATAAGACTCAAATCCATTTTAACCACAAATACACAAATTAATAATGCCAATAAATTATTTACACAGCGACAAACGTACATTGAATGGTTCTAGAGACATTGTCATTTACTTAAGCATTTCGACAGATAGTTGTAGAGCCTCACATTCCTCTTCATAGCAATTTTCAATAGCATTGAGAGCATGGGATCGTCATAGAGTTTTCTGAAGATTTCTAAGGCAATACATAAATCGCTTTTGCCCAATTTACTTACCAAGATGTTTATAAAATAACCATACCCTGGTGCAACATTGTCGAGTAGCTCTATGAACTCCTTATAAAACTCTTCGCTCACTAAGCCCTCCCACAAAAACCTTCTCAGTGGGTTATATCTCTGGCTTGTCCAGGCTATCACATATCTACAAAAAATAGTTGATAACTTGAAGATGTGCGTCAAAATGTAGGGCATTCATTTATCGTTAAAACTGTTTATCTACTATAGATAGAAATCTCAAGATTTTCTTCTACCTCTTGCAAACAGAAGAAAAGCTATTGCTATACTGATGCTTATTGTTATTGCCAGTGCAGAGATGTTTCCCTTTAAAGTGTTGGCTTGAGGAGGTGTTGTTGGCATTTGACTTGTCGGCATTTGAACTGTTATTGATACTTCATTGCTCTCGCTTTGGGTCGAGAAGTTTGTTTCTAGTGCAAGTGCTTTGAAGATATATGTTCCTGGATTTGAGAAGAACGGTGTAGGTATTATAGCTTTTCCATTGGGATCTAGTGTTAGAGTTGTGTAACTCCTCCACTCATTTTCCTCTTGTCTTCTATACACGATAATCACGGGTATTGAGGTATTTGGTGTTACAGATATCGTGAGCTTCGTATTATCGCCTAACGTGAGAATGGTCTTATCCGCAGAAATCCTTATGTTTGGCTTTAGTTTTGCAATGTGAATAGTGATTACATTACTTATAGCTTCTTTAAACCTCTCTGTCTCAATGGTCCTCCCCCTCACATAGATTATTCCAGTTAAGCCAGGTCTCCATATGTAGTGAAGAGAGCCGTTTCTGGCCGTCTCTAGATAGGTTATGGAAATCCAGTCAAAGCCATTCAAGCTATATTCAAGAACAAGGTCTAGAGAAGTTCTAGGCTCAACAGAGCCCTCTATGGAGACTTTCTGACCAGATATGAGTTCAGTTGCATTAGCTTTTATATAGATTCTGGGAGTTGTAGGAACGATTACAATTGTTGATGCTGAAAATGATCTACTAATACCGTATGCTGTTGTATAGTTAACAATAGCTGTGATATAGTAGAGGCCAGGGTCTAAGGCTAAAAATCGTGAGAAAGTGTTTTGAGACTGTGGATAAAGTAAATCATAGTACTGTATATAGTATTGACTAGAGTTTACATATAATGAGAGATAGACATTGTATGCAGGGTTTACATCAAAATTTCGTAGTGTAACTATAAGCTGAATGCCATTAGTCGCATAGGAACAATCTATATAAGCAATGACATTTGATGGCGGTACGTAAATGTTTACTGGGATTACCTTGGTAAAGAACATGGCTTTTCTACTGCCATTTGCAAATTCTATGTATCCTTGTAAAATGATTTGAAGATTATCTCTAATTGTTGAACCTGGTTTATACTGAGGGTATGCTAGATTGCTAAGAGGAATGGAGATAGTTACAAAAGCAGTGTCACCACTACTTCTTAGAAATCCTACATACCTAGATACAGAGATGCCAGCTAATGAAATAGATACACTTGTTATGCATAGTTGCAAACCCAATCCTTTTTCCAGTAAAATTAGAGAGATATTTACATTTGCTATAGAGCCTAGTACAAGTATAGAAGGTGTGTAGATATCCAATTCCATAATCCAGTCAAGCCAGCTAGATACAACTTCGCTATAGTGCAGTGTCTGGCTTTGAATGTTTATAGGAGTGAATGAGAGGAGTAGCATAGAAAGTACTAGTAGTGTTGCAACTTCCTTTAAACTCATTATTTTCTCCTCCATAAAGCTAGTATAGATAGAGCCAAGGAAAATAAGGCTATACCTATAACAATGTATACAACTCTATTTAAAAAACTTTGTAAAACATTCACAGTCGTTATTTGCGTCATTGCATTAGAGAGGTTCTGCCTCATATTGAGCACATCGTATTGTATCTTCTGAATGCTGAAAGCTAGCTGGTTTACTGAAGCGTTCAATGCTTTTTGTCCTTTAATTGCATTCTCTACCTCCACAGTTAACTCACTAATGTTCTGCTGCTCCTTAGCTAAGTCAACTACTAGATAAAAGCGTTTACATGAAAACTCTTCAAGATTTAGACTTATAGAGAGATTTTTGACTACTAAATGAACCCACTGGTCATTGCAAGGAATAATGGTGCAGAGCACTCCACTGCTATTAGTAATGCCTATGGATGAAAACCCATTTGAAGTAAAAACATATACAGTTTCATTGGCTAGTGGCACCCCTCTTCTCACAACACCTACACACATTTCAAATAAGGGTCTTCTTCTTAGCATCACTACTATCGCTCTGCTTTTAAACCAACTATACCAGCTTATCACTGGCTGTATATGCAGAAAGCTGTCAATATACATAGAATCTACTTCGCTACCCCAATTCACATAATTTATGCATGTTTTACCCATGGTTAGCGATATATTTGCTAGAAGCAGGGGTAGCTGAGGCGATATAGAAACACCACTCACCACAACATTGATTCCTAGAAACCCTTTGATAACAGCTCTGTAGAAATCAATACATGGCACACCATTATACAGAACATCCCTGAAGTATGCAGACACAAGTTTTAAAGCCTGATCGGCATAGCCATGCTGTGCTAGAGACTCTATAGCATCTGAAGCAAATATTCTCTCTACATGAATCTTCGAGATATCTGCATGTAGAATGAAATTGGCTACAGAACTTATATGACTCTCTGAATTTGGCACGGTATAAGCAGATATTGCAGCAGCTTCAACGATATTTCCATAGCTGAGTGTGGTTTCCCCAGCTTTAGTCAAGTACCTAATACCTGTATAGAGATTGCGTAATTTGTCTTCAACGAGGTTTTTATACATGCTTATCTGAAAAGCGATGTCAGAATACCCCTTAAGAGAGGCTACTAGCTCTAAAAAGTTAAGAGCGCTATACGCTTTGACCAGCTCTAAGGTGTTGTTACTTGTAGTGGCATTGATCAAGACCTTTAGTATGTTTAATACGTATTGCATATTACTATGCTCATTACACTCATTTCTAGCTAGATAAAAGTATAGCATGGCTGCACTCACATAAGCATCATCTATAGAGGATAAATGAGAAATGAAGTGGTTGCAACTCAGAGAATTGTTTATAAGCATAGAGATGTATAGGTGTGATAGCATTTCAGTTGGAAGCACACCAATATAGCTGTCTTCTAGCCCCTTGCTACTTAACATGTTAATTGTGTTGAAGAGTGATAACATGTAGAGACTTAATACCTGGTAATTGGTGGTTTGAATAATTGGGTATTTCACAAGGAGTTTGCCAAATACATGGGCTGTATAGTAAATGTACTGTACTAATGTATCTTCTTCAATTTCATAGCTTTTACCAAAGATTATAATAGTATTCATGCAGCTTCCTGAAGATGTTGGTACACCAACTTCAATGCTTGTATTAGTAGTACGCATTGCTCTAATGCTAGGCATTATCAAAAGCTTTACCGGGCTGCCATTGACCTCTATAAGCAGGCTATTTTCAGAGGCTTTGAGTATTGCATAACCGGTACTTATATTCAATGCAAAGGTGATAACAGTGATAGTGTTTGGCTTTGAGGGACACACAGAAACATATATGCTTTTCGCTGTGTAGAGAGGCATAGTATATACAGTGATCTGAGAATCGCTAGTGTAGTATGACATCTTGGCATAGAATCCTCCAAGCTCTAGCATGTAGGAGCTTAGACTCAAGTTTTCCAGAGAGATATTGTTAATCTTGATATCAACACCTAGCATTATCAGCTTATCGAATTCCTCAAAGGTTATAACAGCTGGTTTTCCACCCCTTAGATACACACTTACATTGCTACTCCCATTTATTGCTGATGGCAAATCCCTCAAAACAGCTAATAACTGTGGCTTTTCTGCCCCATAAAAGAATATCTTTGGAGTAGAGAATGCGATAGACTGTAGAGTAGCCATGAAATGGAATGCATTTATACATATGAGTGTTGTTAACAGCATTATTGCTGATTTAGTGCTAAACTTCATAACATCTCAATAATCTATAATATTTACATCTAATAAACACTTGCAATTAGGCGACCAGCGGTCTAAATAGCGAAACCAAAAATTTAGATTTTGTTTAAAGCAACAATTTTAGAGGGGATTAGAGAGTGTTGAGAAAAGTAAAGGCTATTATAATGGCAATTCTCATAACCACATTCACATCACTAGTTCTCTTCATTGTTATTGGTCCTGCACCCTTCAATGAAATATTTAGAACAATATTTGGAAACATATTTACACTTGCAACAATAGCTATATTCTCATTTGTTGTAATGCTAATAGGGTTTGTCACCATTTTGACAACAGACAACGAATACATTGCAGCTATCGCGACAATTCTTGTCTACATATCCATAGTTGTACTGATCACAATTCTTCCTATGCTCTTTGATGCTATGGGGAAGTATTTTGGACAAGCATTATCAAACTTTACAAAGATTTTTGGATCGCCATAGTGTTGCCATTTATGGAGTTGTGATTTGAGATAGTTGCAGTGTTGAGTATAGTATTTTTGAGAACATGGAGGACACTATCATAGTACCTCCACTAAGTATTAGCAGCATTGCGGCATGTAACCATGCGGAACCTGTGAAGCCTCCTCTTGAAATTTGTAGTGCAAAGGCATTCAATATGGTTATTGTAAATACGAGGCCTATCTTAAGCACAGTTATTATAGTTGGCTCAACATAGATTAGGGGCAGTATCTGAATTTGTGCTCCTCCAGCAGTTGCAAAAACATGTTGCAGTAGTGTGACTAGGGTAAATACAAATTCCGCTAAGGCTACAATGAGTATGGTTAATATGTAGACCACTCCCTGGAAAGCCCTGGCAACCTGCTCTCTCTGCTTCCGCAAATTTATGATCCTCTGAACAGTTACGCTAAGGCACTCCCCAACTTTAACAGGATCACCACCAGCCTCAATAGCGTCATAAAAAATGTCCATACCTCTCCTCATAGTCTCACTACCACTCTCTCCAACAAAATACAACATGGCAATTCTCGTATCTATGCCGTTCTTAAGTCGTGAGTAAAGTCTTCTCAAATGCTTTGTTAAGAGTCCGAGGTCTGTAACTAGGATGCTCTTAACTGATTGAGTATAGTTCCTGAGCGTACTAAATGTGAGGCCAAGACTCCTTATAAACACTATGAAAAAGTTCTCCACATTCTTAACACTGCTCTCTATCCTCCTACCTATGAGGCCAGGTATGAAGAGAAACATGCCGAAGGCTACTAAGAAGTATGCAGGCTCTCCAAATCTCATGAAGATCCATAGCCCTATAAAACTTGCTAGTAGCATAGATGTAATTAAAGCGATGTTGTAAAGCCTTCGTTCAGGCATGTTTATCTTTAGGTCATGTACAAGGTTTTGTTTTGGAAGAGACTTCTTTATCAGAAACACTAGCAGTATGAGAGCAATCATAGTGGCTATAAAAGAAGTCACTATAACCTGTGTGCCACCCATAAAGAAAGAAAGGAGTACGATATTTACATCTATAAATATAGCTGAGCTTATGGAAGCAGTGTATATGCCTAGCAAGAGCTTCAAGGACTCTAAAACCCTTGCATAATCAGCTTCATAACTCGTGAGCATAGTGTTTTGCTCCATTTGCAAGAAGGTCTCAAGATCTTCACCAACATTAATCGCTTCTGCAAGCCTATTCAAAAAATCTTTAAACAGAGTATTTGTAACATACTTTACCTGGGTTCTTGTAGCCATTACAAACCCGTAGCCCCACTTTTTAGCTACAGAGACTATTCTATTCAAAACCATAGTGTAGACACCATAGCCTTGCCCACTAACACCACCTAATGAAAACACTCTCTCATGGGGAGGCTTACCTGTAGAAACTGCATACATATGTGTACAGAGGTAGAGAAGGTCTTCATCAACAACAGCAGTAATACCTCTTCTCTTCAGAGCTTCAGCAACATACCACAAAACAATGGGTAGAGGTGTTACTATGAGCAATACAAATTTATATGGAATAGGTACAAATAGTGCTGATACTGCGAGAATTATGGAGATCCAGAAATAAGGATTGCGCAGAAATTTCCCGATGTTTGCTATAGTAGTACCCCTCTTTCAAGCCTTTTAATAGCGGTTTCGAGACCTAGTTCATGGGCTTTCACAATGGCGTTCCACACATCGTAATAGTTAAACATCTTTTTCTCTGTAAGGAGTTTGAGGAAGTGGGCTCTCATCTCCAGCTCATCATAAATCTTCCTCATCTCAGTTCTGCCAATTCCCTTCATCAAAGCTATCTTGTTCTCCAGCAAATAGCTTGCACCCTTGCCTCTAAACATGAAAACATCTCTTGCGGGATCCCAAACGAATACAGGTACATACACTATGGCATCGATCTTCGGGTCATAACCTATTATCTCATTTACGCTAAGAACCCTTCTAACCATGATACCCTCTCTCCATACGGCGCTCTGAATTAATATAAAGTTGAGGTTGTCCATAAAGCTCTTCGGGATCTTTATTGGATCCCCTGTAAGCCTTTGTATAACTCTCTCTACTGAAGAAGCATGGAATGTGGAGAGCACGGGATGCCCTGTTTGCATAGCTTGAAAAGCTATGGATGCCTCTACACCTCTTATCTCTCCAACTATTATATAGTTCGGTCTCTGCCTTAGAGCAGCTCTGAGCAAGTCAAACATTGATACAGATGACTCCTTTACACCTGTATCTCTCGTGAGTTCTCTAACCCAGTTTAGATGCGGTAGCTGTACTTCAGCAGTATCTTCTATAGATATAACCTTGTATGTTGGGGGTATGAGCGCTGCTATGGCGTTGAGCGTAGTTGTCTTACCTGACGCTGTTTCGCCACAGATAAAGCCACTCATGTTATTATTCAGCAGAATCCATAGATATGCAGCTAGCCTGGCATCTATTGTGTTCCATGCTATGAGCTGTGTAATACTTATGGGCACTTTTGCAAACTTCCTTATTGTGAAGTTAGAGCCATGAAGACTAACATCATGTCCATAAACAATATTTATTCTGGAGCCATCTGGTAGAGTAGCATCTACAATTGGTCTTGCATGAGATACAGGTTTTCCAATTCTCTCAGCAAGCTTTATAACAAAGGTGTCGAGCTCCTCCTCAGACTTAAATTCTATACTTGTTTCAAGAGGGCCGAAGATCTTGTGCACTACATATACAAAGCCCATCCCCCTACACGTTATATCCTCTAACCACGGATCCCTTGTAAATGGCTCAAGAAAACCCAACCCTATTTTATCTCTTATTAAATAGTACTTGATGTACTCATAGTCATTTGTGTATACCGGTATCTTGCCCATTCCCTCTTTAAGATGGGAGTAATCTACAGATCTATCAACGAGTTTAACAATGCTCTCAAGTCTCTTGAGTAAAATCTTCTTCCTCTCTTCAACATCTTCAGCGACATCACCTTCAGATATTACCTCAGCAAGCTTAAGCTCAAGAATTTTGAGCAGGTTTGGATGTGGTTTAGGGGGCTCAACCGCGACATACTTTCTGTAGCCACTCACAGTGCCCCTGGAAGGCATGTACACATGTATGTATATACCTTCGCCAACGGGATAAAGCAAGTTAACATTTCTCAGCTTTTTCATATCATAGCTCAGTTCATAAGTCTCGTAAAACTGTGGCATACCCACTTCTTCAACAATCTTTGCAAGGTACTGTAGAAGATATTGATGGCTCTTCACATGATTTGCGAGCCTCGGATCCAAAACAATTTGCTTAGATGCCACAGCACTACGCCCTTGCAAGCGATAATGGTAACACCTTTATACCGAAAGCAGGATCCACATCAAAAGCTATAACACTGTCAACAGGGCCTAGGGCCCCCCTCAACTTGATTACCTCCATAGCCTTTATCAACATACCACCTATTTCAAATGCCCTCAGCCTTATGTAACCATCGCACACACTTCTAGCTCTAATCATTATGTCGCTGTCGAGGGCTCCGGGGTGCACTGCTAGTATAACTACCTTATCTTGAGATACAATGTTTTTTGCTACAGTAAGGAAGTCTAGCACCATACTGGTATTTGCGTAAACAGCGAGCACAGAGAAGGAGTCCACTATGAAGACATCCCAGTCAGTAAGTGTTTTCATCATAAACTTCCCAACTATACCCAGAAGTAGCTTAGCTATGTGCCTAGCCCATGTCGTGCCCTCCATATGCACAGGAAATATTTTCAGCAATCCCTTGAGGAAGTGGCTAGTCATGTCGAAGCTAACTCTCTTAGCTTGCATCAAAAACTCTCTTACGGTAGACTCCGTCGTTATGTAGTATACCCTAAACCCGCTTTTCAAGGCACCATAAGTTATCTGCTGCATTAATACACTCTTTCCTGTTCCATGCTCGCCCTCGATGAGCAGAAGTGATGGTATTGGAATGCCACCGCCAAGCCTGGAATCAAGCTCCTCACTACCAGTGGAAATCACGAGCTGCTTTTTGGACAAGGTTACACACCTCCACTAAGTACTCTCTCAGCTCTAGAGCATCGAGTAAAAGCAACTATATAGCCATAGAAACCCTTACCCAGTACGCTGGGTAAGGAACCTCTTATGTGCAGCACCTCTCCAGGTCTTAAAAACTTGTGTTCAGCATAACTATAAGAAATGTTGTTACCCACCTCAATATCTTCAACAATCCAGCATCCAGGGGAAGGAGATTCACATTGTCTTAGGCTGTAGGTGTATATACTTCCTTCAGCACTCTGTAAAATGATGATAACATTGATTTCCCTCACATCAAGCACACTACCACTACCATCATTAACCATAGTAGCTTTAATTATTGTTCCATTGATCAGCGATGCGCTGTAGAACTTGAGGCTATCACAACCTATGTAAACATCGCGTCTCAGAGCAATGCTGTAAACAGCGTTCACAGCATTCAAAAAGCTGTGGGTAGTGTAAAGCGCTAGGGCAATAAACATGAAGCCTACTATTGCAGCAGCTAATGGCGAGGAAAGCCCTTTTGCCAACGATTATTCACCCTGTGTAAGTATATTCTGCCCTCACTCCATTGGGTAGGGCTATTACAACTGTTGTTGGTATTGAGAAGCTTGTACTGTTATACACCTTAATGGTTATAGTCTCTCCAACATCCCAAACCCCATTTGGTGCAGCCTCTGTGAAGTTCCATCTGCCAGATCCACCACCACTATTATAAGTTGTTAGAACTGTGTGTTGAGAGTCGCTGAGGTAGACATCAGTTTCTGCAAGTTCACTGCTAGAAATGGCTCTTGAGCCAGTGTTCTTTACAAAAACCACAAAGTATTTTCCTGTAGGGGAGGTGTTTAGAGAAACAAGCACTATGGAAATAGATGTTTCTAGCTTATTCTGTGCACTCTTCATAGCAAGTCTCATGGATGAGTCCAGGAGGCTCATCTGAGAGAGTAAGGCTACAGAAACCATTGCGGCTAGTATAACACCAGCTATAACTATTATTGCAGTGCCCACACTCTCAGAGGCCGTAATATCACCCCATATTTGTGTCTACAGCGAGTTTCAAAACCTCTTCACTAGCACCCTTATCCTCTACTCCAAACACCTTAGCCAAGTTATATATGTATATAATCTGTTCATTTACCTTCAAACCCATCTTTCTAGCTCTATAGACAAAGTCCACCACACCTACAACAACCCTCTCCTCATCATCATTAACAACCCCTATAACCTTCATAAACCTAGCCATCTCCTCTATAACCTCCTTCGGCACCCTATTAAGCATATCATCAACCCACTTTATCAGCTTTATCAGCCCACCTAATCCAAGCCTGCTAGACTTTGAAACAAGCTCCTTCGATAACTCCTCTAACCCTTTCTGAACCTCCTGTTGAGCAGCTTCGCTAATAGCTTCGCCAGCGACAGAGCCCTTCTTTTTAAAACTCTCAAGAGCTTTTTCAAAGCTCTCAATAATGTGGTTAGCCCTAGGAGTGCCTTTCACATTCGACTGCTTGTTGTATGTTCTCAAAAAATTGAATGGATTCATAACCTCAGCTACTGCAGCCCTTATATCAACAAGCGATGCCTTGACCTCATCAATGCTCTTAGCAACATCCTCTCTAACCTTCTTAACCTCATTCTCAACAGATTCAACCCTAGAAGAAAACTCCTTAAGCTTGGAATCCACAAGAAGTGAAACATGTTCAGCGACAGCCTCTTTAATACCATTAACATCTAGCATAGGAACAGAAGATTCTCGAACTTGCTGAGATACAGGTGTAGGCTCCTCCTCAGCAGTGGGCTCAGCTCCCTCCATATTTAGAGAAGAAGGGGTAAACCTCTTGAGAATAGGGTGAACAAAGACCCTGCAAAACACACAGTCACAAGACCACTCAACCACCAGCACCACCCTCATACAACTATTTTCTATACCGGGTTATATACATAGCCAGGGCTAACACTATGTGAAAGCCTATAGCAAGAGATAGAACCGCAAAAACTAACAACACATAAAAAAATATGATTAACATAAGAAAAAGAGATATAGAGAACTAGAAAACCGAGAAGAATAAAGCCAAGACCCTCAATAAAAACAATCAAGAGAGGAGCATTACCACGAGCAGAAGAAGACGAAGAACTAGATAAAAAAATACTTATGGTTTCAAACATCTCCCTCAACACCATCTAACCCCAAATACCACCACTACATAGCTCAGCCCAAGTCTATATATGAGTACGTTAGTGATGCTGGCACCTGCCTCTCAACAGTTAATGCCGAACCTATCGGTGGTTTGATCTCAACCTTGAATACATCATATGGCTTTAGACCTTTACTAACATTCGTCAGTATATTGCCAAGTTTCGTGAAGTTAATTACAACCAGCACCTTCTCCCCAGCCTGTAGAACAGTATCACCATTATTTGGCTGTCTCCAAACTACTGCAACACCACTCCATGTTTTTCCACCAGCTTGACAAAGATCATCAATAGTGTAGTTAGCTGCAACGTTTAAGAACTTTGTAAGATTCGTTATAGCCTGCTGAGTTGCATTTGTATAGGTTGCAGTCAATCCTCCTTTATTTATTACCCATACTGCTATATCAGCCTTGCCTGGAGTTAGATCAACATCCTTCTGACCAGCCGACAACCTAATAGGAATCACAGCACATGTTAGACTCTGGTTCTTAGCATCTACTTCTGCTAGTACTGTGCCGTCTATCTCCAAAGCACTGCTTGCTTGTGCCAATCCTTGGCTCATGACTTCTTTGCTTCTTTGTGTTGTGTAGAACCCCATGTTCAGAACTACGAATGCTAGTGCAGCTGCCACTACCACAAATGCTATCAGTACTATAGCTGCTTCAATACCAACAATACCTTTTAACAGCTTTGTTTTTCTCACATTTTTCACCTCGTGTTTTTATGATACGTAGGGGGTTTTCTTGTTGGTGTTGTGTGGCGACTGCTTGTCTAAATCAATTTGTGTGTAGAATAATTGAATGTTTGATTGACTTGCTGGAGCAATTATTTTACTTGTGTTTGCTACTGCTTGTACTGCGGGTTTTTATAGTGTGAGTCTCGTGGCAGTTTTCTATGTTCATGTTTCTCGTGTTTTTAGGTCTGATTTCTACTGCGTCTTATTTTCTATAGGGTCTGAAATGAGTGCTGCAGTATCTTTTCCTAGGCTTGATGAGGCTGTTTCGTTGAGTGGGGTTGTGGTTGATTTAGAGCACTGTAGTGGTGAAATTATTGCGGGTGTTGAGCTATTTGCACCTCTAATAGTTTTAGGATTTGTTGTGAGGAGTGTTTTAGTGTCTCTGAGGGGCTATAAGCTTGTAGATGTTGTTATGGAGGTTCCTGATTTTCTGAATTTGATGATGATGTTTGGCAAAGGTGAGCTGTGATGAGCGGCGATTCTAGGGCTTTTGATGTGCAGAGTGAGTGTTTTTCTAGGTTGCAGGTGCTGAGGGAGCTGGATTCAGCAATAGATTTTGCTAGGGGGTTTCTGCAGCTTAGGATTGTTTTGATGCTGGGCTCCAGAGGCTCTATGACTGCTAGGGATATTTCTATAGCTCTTGGGGAAAGGTACAAAGCTGTGTTGGATGCTGTGAGGAAGCTTGTTGCAAAGAATCTGATCGTTAAAGAGCCTGATGGTGGTGTGGATTTATACAAACTCTCTGATAATGGTGCTGAGTTCTATAAAAAACTCGCAGCTTTTCTTGGAGTCAAAGAATTTTATAGGATGCCTAGGGATGAGAGAAAAGTGCTCATATTAGACATAGCAACAAATATCACTAGATATACACATTTAGCGGATGCCATAGTAGCGCTGGCTACAAGCAGGAGCAATACGCTTTCTTTGAATGACATTGCTGATGCTATGAAGCTGAGCCTGGAGCGTGCAAAGACCTACATAGAGATGTTTTGCAGTAGGAGAAATGGTGTGAGATTGTTTAGAAAGGTTGAGAAGGAATCAAGGTTGCTGAGAATATTAGCATTGCTACTCAAACCACTGGGTATAAAAATGAAGACAACTGTGGAGATGTATAAGCTCAGCGAAGAGGGGTTTACAGTATTCTATAAGCAGCCCTATTACATGAAATATAAGAGGAGTGTAGCTGCAAAACTAATGACAAAGCTATTTGGCTCGGCACATCCAAGGCTTGTACTAAAGAGAATGTCGGTACTTGTTCTGCTAACAGCATTAACATGTGGGGTCATTTCTCTAGCCATACGCAGTAGCATTGCGACAGCATTAACGGGTTCCCTAACCCTAGCAGCATCCCTTCTGTACTTGGGTTACAAAGCAATCTAACTTTATTTCAATATGTGCACATATTGTGGGCAGAAAATCGGCAATGACGCTCTCTATTTTGTCTAAAATGCCATCCAACCTTGCATAGATGTTTACAGTTGTTGGGTAAACTAGAGCTGTATAATTATTTCTTACCAACTTAACCCTAGTGCCCTGATGCTCGCCACCTTCATATGTTGCCAGGGTTCTTAGGTTTACTTTGAATGGCAGCTTAATTATTATAGTGGCTACAGCTGGTAGGGGCTTTGAAAACTCAACACCTAGCCTCCTTGACAAAAACTGGAGCACTTCAACAACCCTATCCACATCACCAGCTCTTGAGGATATATCAACTTTGGTAGAAGTGATCTGCACCCCTAGTCCAAGCACTCTTGTGGTAATGTAACTAAGTTTGCCAAGGGTCCTAACCTCTGTTCCTAAGGCTTGTGAAGCATATTCAACGTCTATAACCTCTCTTAATGGCCTTGAAATCCACCTAACCAAAGCCTTCTTCCTACAGCTCTTAAACTCATTCAAAAACGCATTTGCAACTCTGTGGAGCTCACTTTTCAATGTTCCTCTACTTGCCTCTGCTAAAACCTCCACTGCCTGGTCATCACCATACCCAGCCCTCTTTAAGCACCTATACACAGCAAGGCCAGCTAATCCAGCTAAGTTAAAAGCCTTTGACTCGTAAAGAGAGGGCATTGCATGGGCTCTTCTGCTGAGAACCCTTCTAAAAATTGTTGCTGCTTCGCTACTCCAAAGAGCTGATAGAGCACTGTTCACCTCATTATAAGAAGCATTGCAAAGTCTTTTCCTTAGATATGCTTTCAAAACTTCAACAAGGCCTGGCACAATGCTGTTTATAATCTCTTCAACCTTTTCCTCATCCGTACAGAACTCACGGCTCCAAAAAACATCTCCAGAGGCTTCCAAAGGGCTGTCATCTATAACCTCACCACTATCCTCATCAACTATGAAACCTTCTCGACTCCTAATCTTTCTACCCATAATATCTCCTTCAAGACCTCTAATTATGGCTTCGACTTTTTATTAGCATTGCTACAGAATGCATTATTGTGTCGCTATATATTTAACACGCTGCGAAAGCTTTATCTAACCCTCTGCGATAAAGAGAGAGGCAATAAGGGTGAGTGCTATGGAGAAGAGCGAATTTGTTTTTGAGGAGGACAGTCATGTCTTTGTCATCAGACCTGCAAATGGTGTTTTTAGTAGCGATGATCTTTCAATCGCTTTAAAAGCTCTTAAAAAGTTTCTCAAAGGAGAGTTCGAGGATATGCGTAATGAACGCATAAAGAGCAATCAAAAGGGTAATGGGCACTCACATAATGGTGGTAATACCAATAGCCACTCCTCATGGCTTTTAACATGGCTTGCTGAAGCAAATGGTTATAGAGATGGCTACCCACATCTTTTTACACAGCATTAAACGTGCTTTCTCTAAATCTTAACTAGTTTTAATAGGATTACTAACACAAGTATTATGAAGATAAGTAGTATTAGTATTCGCAGGTCTAGCTGAACACCTCTGGCTGTTACACTTGAGGTTACTGTAACTGTGTATGTTGATTGCTGTGTTGTAGTAACAGTAATGGTTTTCATAATTGTAACTGCACCGCTTATACTTTGAGGAGTTGCTATGCTTTGTGATGTGAAATAGCTTTGCAATGGTTTTGACTCTACCCCCAATGCAATATATGTTGAGAGAAGCATTGAGAGCCTTGCTACATTATATAACCTAGTACTCATTGTCCCTAATCTACTTAATTCTAGTAGAAGAGGTACGTCAATGGGTAGAGAGTTTTTAAGCCTGGTCAGCGATATTTCAATAGTTTTGTTTAAAGCGGCTAGAGATGTTGACTCGTTTAGCATGAACATGTATAGGAGTGTTAAGTACATGTAGCTTATGGAGCTTATGCCTAGCGATAACTTGTCTATAGAAGTGTTGGTTGAAAGCATTAGACTGTACCTGGCTTGGGCTTCTGAAAAGAGGTCCTGGGGTATTGGTATTTGGGAGGAGAAAGCAATAATGTAGCTATATATGTTTTGAGCTAGTGCAGAAATGGATGATGAAAGCTCTTCAAGGTCGCTAGGTCTGATAACCATGACTGAAGGTGTTATACTCAAGTTGAATAAGTTTAGCCAGAATCTGGCAGTAGAAATTCTTGCTGAGGCTATTGCCAAGTACTGTGTTGATGAATCTAAGTATCTTGTTGAAATGCTTCTATTCATGTATATCAAGGCCTCGTAAAGCCTGTCAACAGTGTTTATAAGTATGGAGAGTTTTGAGGTGTCTAGGGGTTGAGAAGCTAGGCTCCAGACCTTCTTTAATAGGCTATAAACATCACTTTTTATTGTATTAGCAGTGGTACTAATGTAATTGCTATTTGTTGCTGCATTGAGTAAGTGTAGCCTCCAATATGCATATATCAGTGCTTGGAAATACATGGATGCTGCTGAATAGAGCTGGTTTTGTGTCTCAAGTTTGCTTCCCAAAGCCATATAGTTGTTTATATTGTTATCTATATTGCTTAGAATTTGCCTCAGGTACTGGGCGTAGCTAGTGCTTAAAGCACGTTGCTCTACAGATTTGCTTAGATTTACAACATTGTTTATCTTATTTCTCATATCATCTATACCACTCCTCAGCATTGGTGCTATAGAGTTGTAGATTCTAGTTATAGCCTCTTCATAGCCTCCAGTACTGTAGGAGAAAAGCCCGTTAGTGAATACATTTAGTGCTTCATATATGTTAGCCACAGGCTTTACAACAACTCCGTGAGAAGCACCATAAGATACTAGATCCACTGTTTGTGAAACTGTCCTGTAAACAGTTAGAGGCCCCACTCTTTGTGCAACAGTTGTGAATATGGTGTCTGTAGTCTGTCCATAGGGTACTAGAAACATTTTTGCGCCACGAGATATTACTGCTTGTAACTTGTAGTACACACCCCCAACAGGACCTATGCTCCCATCAGGCATTATCATGCCCGTCATCATAATGCTTTCATTTAGTGAAAGGCGTAGAAGTGCAGAAGCGAAGGCCACAGCTGTTACACCACTTGCACTAGGTCCTCCAACAATCGGCGAATCAGATCTGATTGAAGCATAGAAGTCACAACCCCCGAAACTCATATTTGCAACAGTGCTAGCCACAATAGCGGCAACTCGTGTCGAAGCCTGTAAATCTATCTCTGCTAGTGGGAAGGTCTCCACATAAACATGTCCATTACCAGGACAAGCAACCCTCACATAGAGCTCAGCAGTAACACCAGTATACGAGCCGTTAGGGAGCTGCGTTACTGCAACAATTGTAACATGCCTGCTTTCATCAAGTGTATAATACTGTGAAGCAGCTATAGAAGATTCAAATATCACTGTTAAAATCAGTAGTAAGAGTATCATCGCAATTCTAGGCATTTATCACACCCACCGGAAATCACAGTCTTATATAAAAATAAAAGTTTTGCACACAAAAAGTTTTTATGAGAGAAGCTGTTTTATCTTCAGAATCACCGCAATCACGGCAATGCAACTCCTTTATACTTAGCTTCAAGAATCTCTATCAGCTTTCACCAAGAATGATGCTTAGCTAGGTCCTCGACCTATTTACACGGTGTTCAATATTGAGAAGACTTGGCAAGGTCTTAGAAGCCCCTCTATATTCATTACCATATAAATGAAAGGCTTTTAGCTGTAATGCTGTAAGGAAAGGAGGGATTTGAGCAAAGTTAGATGACATCACTTAGTAGCTTAATTGTTCTATCAATATTGTCGTCAACACCTCTCATAATTGCTCTTAGGTAGTGTTGGGGCATTGATTGTGCAAATTCTTTCAGCAGCCCTGTACTATGCATGAGGGATCTGAGTGCTTGTGAAAGGTCTGGTGAAAGCTTCTGCAGCTCTTCCTCAAGTTCTGATTTTTTCAGTTTTGGATGTGTGATGCTGATAGGCTCTCCTAGTGCTCTCCTTAGCACCTGTATGGTTTTGTCAAGCTTGAGCATAGTCATGGAGAAGCCGTCGTAGAGCTCTCTAAGTCTTCGCTCTGCAATGATATAGAAGGAGTCTACTAGCTCCCCCCTAATCTCAAGTAAAACTTTGTATGCTGCAGCCATCTCCTCTTTACTCATGGTACTACTCTTTCTCTTTATTCTTGCTAAAGCATCTTTTAAGAATCCCATAAGCTTCACATGTCTGTATGCAACAGAAAAGGTTTTAAATAGCTTCTGTAAACAATTGTATACAGAGTGTGTCTAGCAATGGCATTAAAGAGTAGAGATAGAGATAAGGTGCTCAGATCTTTAGCTAGATGGCTTGCAGGTCTAGAGCCTCTCTTTGGCTCTAACCATTATTTCGAGAGATATTCTACAGCTAAAAAAGTTGTGGAGAGGCTTTCTCCATATAGAGGACTCCTGATATGTCCATTCTGTAAGAAAAGGTTTCTTAGGGCTTCAGCTTTTGTTACCCATATAGTAAAATTACATGCATTAGAACTTGAAGAACTTATAGATACTGAAAGCGTGTGAAAATACGGCACTAAAAATGTTTGTAGAGAGGCTCTTTCCCTATTCAAAGATAATGGTTAGGAATAGCTATAGTGGTTGTAGCGAGAAGTGTGATGCAAAGAAGCTGGTGGAGGAGGGGAGTCTAGTACCATTAGAAGCATCTTCAGTATTGGAAAAACTGTATATGGGGGATTTGAAGAGTTTTGCAGACATATATATCGATGCCATGCTCTGCACAGAAATCACAGCCCTATGTAGAGAGAATGGACCTAGGATAAAGTATGGCGTAGCCCAAGCACAAGATGGGGTTGAGGTATACTCTGAATGTTTTGACCCAGAACTGTTGTTCAACATACTCTTAGGAGACATAGCAAAGGCATTAATGGTATACACTGGATATAGAGATAACATAAAATTCAAACTGATTAAAATTTCCAAGGAAATTACGACAAGAGAATTTCTCGAAATTGTTGAAAATAGAATTCTGAACAGCGCTAATCACTCTCACGAATATTTGAAAGAGGAGCCCATAGGCGAATTCCTTAAAAAACTTGTGCAAGAAAAGAGCTTCTCAGAAATAATACTTCAAGTACCTTGCTTAGACAAGAACTTCATCCATGTTTTTCTAGAGGTAGTGAAAAAGATTAGGGAAAGCGGTAAAATAGTTTACATAGCAACTTCAATACCTACTAAAGAAAATGCCCGATTCTGCAAAGTCCCATACAAAGATTTTGTTGCCTACTATATCCAACTTATTGAAGAGTCAAAGATGCACAAAATTATTATATGTGATAGTGAAGCTCCGCATATAGGCATTATAGTGGATAGAAGAATTTACATGATGTCTAGTGATATAATTTACAGAGAAGATTTACATGTAATACCCATAGCAGATACAAAGTATGCAAATGATTACGCCACATTAGTGCTAAAGCATTGTCTCTGTTCAAACAACTTAATCAAAGACGATAGCAAAGTAATGCAAAAAGATATAGTGATGCATATGATATAAAAAATGCAGACAACTAGTTGAATAGTTTTTAGTATAAAGATAGAGAATAACGCCATACAGTTTTACATCCTTATGCTAAACACACTTTCTTGACGTTGACTTTTTCCCCAAGAACTTCCTTACACTTTATAAAGCTATTGACATATGGATAGTTTTAATGTTTGCTGTGTTTTTGCGGGGGGCCAGTCTTATAATCTTTGTTTTACATGTTTTGCTTGTTGATGAACTTTTGTAATTACTTGACTATGTGAATTCAGTTCTGTTCTATTTACATCAATGCTCATGACCATGTTTTTAGAGGCGGCAGTGCTACTGATGAGAGTATTGGTAAAGAGAGAGCTCAAGATAGCGTTACAAAACACTCTCTAGGAGCAAATAAATTATGTAGTTAGTTCATATGGGCACCTTTGATCTACTCTCTGCTCTGAAGGGCTGGTTTTTAGGAGGTTTGATGTTTTTGAATCAAGTCTCAGTTTTGTTTATTCAGCTCCTAAGCCAATTCCCTAACCCGCTACTCCTCGCAGCTGCCTCTAAATCATGTGTTATAGAGTTTCATAACTAAAAATGCTAATAAGAGTTTGTAAATCTCAACACTTATTATTAACAATGTTTAGAATAGAGAAGACAGTAAACCCCCATCAACAATCTAAAAACGGGATTTTTGATTGTAGCTGAATAGTGGGAATGTTTATAGATAATGGTTTAAAGATTCTATTACTTCATTATATACCTCTCCAATGTTTTTAGAGGCTGTAACTTTTATCCAATTTCTTGTTGGATACCCTTCTTCAATCATTGTAAAGTAGAGTTTTCTTACCTTCGCTAAAAATATCTCTTCTCTTTCAAAAATATCCAAATTCTCTTTTTGTCTCAACTTTCTCTCAATGGCGATTTTAGGATCTAGATCTAGATATATTATTACATCTGGTTTTGGTAGTTTTAGATACTCTATAATTTTCTTTGCGAAGTCATAGTTAAAACTCTGTGCACATTGATAGGCTATTGTAGAGGTGAAGTACCTGTCCATTATAACTATGAAGCCTTTAGAGAGTTTGTTTAGAACGTCCTCTCTATCCCTAAACATATCTAATATGTAGAGAAAGAACTGTTCTTCTGGTGTTAGGCTTAGCTTGGAATCTAGGAAGAGCTTTATGATAGAGCCATATATAGATGTCTTATTTGGGTATGCATATAACGCTACTGAAAATCCTCTACTCTCCATAAGCTCTTTAAGCATTTTACTTATAGTGGTTTTGCCTGTTGCATCTATTCCCTCAAGTACTATAAGCATGGTGTTTCACAAAATATTAGAGTATTGTATTCAATAATTTTCATGAATATAGCTGTAGCTAATGCTAATGATAGTGTGCAGAGCATATATGCCTACCCTTTTACAGAGGGTTTTACAATCTTAGTAGCTAATGATATGTGTTCAATCAAGTCGTCTACAGTGTTTCTAAAAGTCAGGAGATTCACATCCTTCCCCCTTACATTAACAGTTAATATGCCGCCAGAACACAGCATTTCTATAGCTATTTGCGGTGGTGCTGTTACGTTATCAGGCTCTACAGAATCTATTACACTCTTGCAAATATCTTCATTGATTGGGATTTCTAGGGTAAGCTCTACTTTCATTTAAGTACATCACCTACGCTTTGTAGTGATGATAGCACTACATAGTTTTTCTCTATATTCAACTCCTTGTCCAAGGGCCATCTTGGCTCTAGAAATTGTATAGGTAGAAGGAATTCCTTGCCATTAGTAAAAACCATTACCTCTTCTGCTAAACCAACTCCCTTCAAAATTCTATAGAGTGTGTAAAGTGGTGGTGTTTTGGGTTCTGTGGAAAAGTCTACAACACCCACTCTAATACTCTTTATAATGAACCTCTTAATTCCAGCACTTTGGACAAGGCTATCTATTAAGGATTTGAATTGCTTTAGAGTTGAGAACAATAAAGGAATTAAGTACTTCATGAGCTGGGGCTCTAAAGCAAGGTATAATAGGGGTTCAGAACCCTTTAAATCCATATACAATGTCATTGCATAAAAAGATTCATAAACATCTTCAACATCTTCAACATTTTTCACCATTATCTTTGGCCCAACAAGTTTTCGAGTAGCTCTACTATACTTAGCCAGTATCTTCTCAACTTCTTCAACAAGTTTATTTATTATATCTCCCTTTACCTCCTCTCTAATACGCTTAACCATAGCCATACAATTATCAGGATCTAAACTCAATCCAGTTATATAGGGTTCAAGAGATTTTTCAAGAGCTTGAACAACATCTCTCCTAGGATATCCAAAAAGTCTAATACTTTCAGAATACTCCCACACATCTTTTGACAGAGCTTCTTCTAAAACCTCTTTATGAACCTCAACAAAGCTTTCATCATACGAAACTTTGGAAAGCGAGAACATTGCTGACAAAGCAAGTGCTTCAAGGGTTCTAGGGATAATCCAAAAATCTTTGATGTTTCTGATGAGGTGAATAGATGTTGACTGTATTGCAGAAAGCTCCTTTCCCAAAAAATCATCTATAGACAAAAACCTAACACCACTAATAGGCCTCTGCAAAATCCCTACACCAACAACAAGCCCTTCACCAAGTGGCTTAGAAGCCTCATAAAAAGGTGCTAAAAGAACATCAATATCCTGCTCTTTAAAGAATTTTAGAAGTAGAGCAGCAGAGAATACACTATCCACACTACTACCATAGATTATATAGAGAGATTTAACCTGTTTAGCTAGAGCCACAAGTTCTTTGAATTGCTTAGCCATTTAAAACACCACATAACTATACCTTCTAGCTCCATAAAATGCTTTAAAATTATAGCAAAGTTTATATGAATTCATGACATGCATTCAAATATCACAATACCCCCTTCCAGCAAAGAGGATCTCGTTTCATCAAGGCCGTTACAACTGAAAGCCTTGCCATTTATGGCGAGGATGAATGGAAAAGATTATAAACTTCCTTTGCTTAATTGCTCTTAGTGATGAACATTAAATTCTCTGAGCTATTGGCAATGATAAACAGCTTATCCATAGCCCCGAGTCCAATGGATAGGGGTAGTGGGCTGGGGTCCTGACAGGGATTGAACCCCGAAGGGGGATGTAATCCTGAACCTCCCCACACTAGCGAGAGCCCTAGCCCTTCAGGGTGGGGAGGAGGTCAAAGTTAATTATGGCGGAAAAAGGTTACTGTGTAGCTTCTGATGATGGCTGTTGTGTAGTTGATGTTTGAGATGATGCTTGTGGCGCTGGCTGTTCTTGTGCTTGGGCTGTTTGAAGAGCTCCTCCAAGATATTGTGACACAAGTAGTTTTGCTCTTTCTGGCTTGTATATAAAGTCGGGAGGCAGTTTTTTGATGCGTTTATAGTACTTCATTAATGCATGTATTTTTGACTCTACTTCTATCAATCCTCTCTTGCTTGTAAAATCCTTTGGATGTTCAGCTAGGTGTCTTCTTAAATTGACAGCCTTTGCCATAAGCTTAAGTAGGTCTTCAGGAATGGGTAGTGCTACCCCATGTTTTTCTAAAATTTTTGTTAGTTTTACACCTGTTATGCTTTTTACTAGAGGAATGCCATACTGATCCCTAAGTATTATGCCTATCATAGAAGGTGTGTAACCAATCTTAGCTAGTTCTACAGCTAGTGTTTCAACTTCTTCAGGAGTGTATCTAACCCATTTAGGAGGCCCTATTCTAGCCGGTCTAGTTGAATGCGACTGCCCTTTGTCTCTCCTCTTACCAGTCATAGTAAGTCACAACATGATAGCTTTGAAATACTACGGAAAAGAACTAGGCTCAAAACCCTTTATAAGCTTTTTCTTTGATCTCTTTGAAGAGGTTAATGTTTTTTATCAGCCACTCGCCAAGAGATCTAAACGCCTTTCCTCTATGGGAGTAGAGATTCTTTTCTTCAATGCTCATCTCAGCGAAAGTTTTAGTAGAGTTGTAGGGTATGAATATAGGATCATAACCAAATCCTCCACTCCCCCTGATGTTAAATGATATATAACCCTCTGTAACTCCTTTAAATATCATGACATTGGCTTCAGAAAGAGCATAAGCTACAACAGCAACAAAGACAGCCTTTCTAGAGCCTAAGTCCTTGTAATCCTCAAGCAACTTCAATATTCCCCTAAGTCCTATGGTTTTATAGACATAGTTGCTGTAGGGCCCTGGGAAGCCATTTAATTTTTCTATAAATAGTCCAGAGTCTTCGACAGCTACAGGTTTTCCAACCTTTACATATGCTTGTATTGCTGCAAACTTCGCTATCTCTTCTAATGAGCTATGCTGAATCTCGATCTTCTCTGTAGCAATGGGTTTAATCATGATTCCAAAGTCCTTTAATATAGCTTCAGCTTCTCTAATCTTATGCTCATTTGTAGTCGCAAATAAAATCTCTAGCCCCATCCTAGCCAACCCACTCAGTTCTTAATTTCCTAGCAGCTATGTATCTCCCTCTAAGCCTTATACTATCCACAGCTCTGATGAGTGTCTCCGTCTTTGAATCTCCAACTACCTGCTTATAACCATCAATAAAACACCTTTTCGCAACATCCTCAATTCTGTAATGAGTACTTTCAATAGATCTAAAGAATATATGTAGATCTATAGCCATATCCTCACATCTTTTAGTGAATGACGCAAGCCCAAAGTCTATTAAATAAACACCATCTTTAGCTACAATAACATTACTTGTGGTCAAATCTCCATGGGTAATGCCATTTAAGTGAAGTGTAGCAGCATAAGATCCCACAGTTTTCATCACCTGGCACAAAACATCTTTATCAATTTTCTCTGCAACATCTCTAAGCGATTCCCCTTTGATGAAACTCATTATAAGTATTCCGGCATCCAGATCTATGAAAAGAGGTGTTGGAACTTTAATTCCAAGCGAAAGAGCTTTCCATAAAATTTTTGTTTCCAGCTTTGTCCTACTTCTTCTCATCTTCTCATCGAGCTCCTCTGGAATGTAATTCTTAGGAAATCTCCATTTCACAACAGCTTCGACACCCATGAATCTCGCTTTAAATATATAGGCTTCAGCGCCCATAGATAAGAGCTTAAGGTCGCTAATTAGAGGAATCTTTTCATTTCTATCAGCAAAAAGTATTACAACATCCTCATCCAGCCATTTCTTTAGCTGAGGCAAATCTACTTCCATATTATTTCAACCTCATCAACTCTCCACCTCTGTTTTACAATAGCTGATCTCAGATCTATTGTTAAGCCGCTCTTGAATGCTAAGAGCCCTGTCCATGCTATCATAACACCATTGTCAACAGCATACTGAGGTGGCACAACTCCTACTATAGCATTATACTTTTCTGCCATTTTAGCAAACTTTTCTCTAAGTATAGGGCTTGCAGCAACTCCTCCAACAAGCATCACCTCTTTTTTCCTTGTATGCATCAAACACCTTGCAGTAACTTCCAAAACACTATTGTATGCTATTTCCCTCATGGTCAGGCAAATATCATGAATATCCAAACCCCTTCTATATGCTCGTAAAGCTGTTGTTAAAAGCCCTGAGAAAGCCACATCTTGCCCCTTAACGACATAGGGGAAGTCATCTAGGAACTTCTTGCCGCTTTCAGCACATTTATCAACAACATGCATGCCAGCAACGACATAGGGAGGCCCAAGTGAGGTTTCCCTGGCAAAGGTATCCAGTAAATTACCCAATGCTATATCCAGCGTTTCTCCAAATATCCTATACCTCTTCTCAACATAAGCTATGACTGCAGTATTACCACCTGAAAGATATACCACTACAGGATCCTGCAAACCAGTCATTTTCAAACCTATTTCAATATGAGCAACCGCGTGATTTACTGGGACAAGAGGTTTTTTCAAAAACGATGCCAATGCTCTTGCAGCAGTTGCACCAACTCTTAGGCATGGTCCAAGTCCAGGTCCTAGAGCTACAGCAATAGCGTTAACGTCATCTAATTGTAATGAGGCTTTTTCAAATGCTTTTTCAATAACCATTGGAGCTTTTTCTGCTAAAAATCTAGAAGATTCTCTAGGATGAATGCCGCCATGTTTTGGAACATATTGAATCCTTTCATCAGCTAAAATGAAATTTTCTTTGTATTCTGTTACTATACCTACACCAAATGTATGTGCTGAAGACTCTATCCCCAGTACAATCACTTTTTCTTTTCCTCAACAAAAACAGTATAGTTGCACTTTCCACAATGCCATCTGGGCTTATCAGCTCTGTGAAACGCCATAACTGAGCCACAACGTGGGCAAAGCCTGTTTCTAAGCTTTATTGTACCAGCTTTATAGTCATATTCATAGAGCTGTGATCTAAGCCTCTTCTTCTCCACCATATTCAGCTCACCAAGCCCTAGCTCTCTATGCCGAGTCTCTTAAGGATGTACTTGGGTTCAAGCAGTTTTATAGCATCTTTATTTAAATATATATTTATATGTGCCTTCGAACCTCCCCTACCATACTCAGACATTACCCTCTTCACTATAACCAAGTCTTCGGAAACGCTATAAAGCGATGCAATAATTTTCTGAAGCTCTTTTCTCGATGGCGTGCCTCTAGTTATATGATCTATGTAAAGCTCTATCTCAACTCTTGAAAGTAATTTATTCTCAAATTCTCTAAGTATTGCAATGCTCATGTCGTCACTAATTTTTACAGTCTTACCTTGAAAACCTAGCCTCATACTCATAATGCATTCACGCTACTTATGCACCAACCTTTACAGCATATCTCCCAGGGGTTTTTATACCTAAAAGCTTTGCTACAGCAGACTTCTCTGGATCAAAAACAATTATTACACCACTCCACTCTGTTGTAAAATCCTTTGAGCCACACACAGGACAAGTCTCAGCTTCTATAGTCACAAGAGCTCTGCATTTTAGGCATGCTTTAAATGCCTTAGATGTTTTTCTAGACACTAAACTACCACCGCAACTTTTATTACTTTAAACCAAAGTTTAAATGCATTTTGAAAAGCAGTAAACATGATTTTTCTCATCACAAAGTACAAGAACCTCTGTTTTAGTGATGAAGAAATATGAAATTATATCTTGATCTTTAACTGGGCTCAGTATTGGACTAGATTTGTGATCTACTACTACATAAAATTCAGAATGTGTAGAGACTTGGATGAAACTTTGCTATGTTACAACCAGCATCATTTCACAATGATTATCTTTTTAACTTAAAATGCTTAGTAAAGCAATATTGCAGAAGGTGTTCAAGGTTGAAACTGTATCCACAGTGTATAGTATGTCAGATAAATGTACGGTATAGAGATTTGGAAAAGATTAAAGATCTCGATATGCAGACTAAAATGCTTGCAATGAGAGAAGTACTTGATATTAGTCGAGACTTTCTTGACTCTTGTTTAAATGGTAAGGATTCCTGTATCCCAACAGAGTTAGCCACAAAGCTATTTAGACATGTTAAACACACTTTACGTAATTCCGATCCTTACTTTGAAGATAAAATACTGGCACATAAGGAAGCTTTAAAGATGTATGAAGTTGCAAAAGAGGTTGTGTTTTCAGAAAAGAAGTCTAGAGCTATGCTTTATAAGGCTTTGCAATTCTCTTTAGTCGGTAATCTTCTTGACATTGGAGTGCTTAATTATATCCCGCCAAAGGTTGAGGAAGTTATGGAGAGAGCACAGAGTCTGAAAATCCATGGCGATGTTGATAAGGCTATAGATCTGTTACTAAAATCAGAAAGTGTTATTATGGTTCTAGATAATGCTGGTGAAGCTGTTTTTGATAGGCTTGTAGCAGATGTTTTGAGAGGTATTGGTGCCAAGGTTTATGCTATTGTTAAGGGAGGGGCATTTCAAAACGATGTAACTATAGCTGACGCTCCCTATGCAATGCTTAATAAAAGCTTTGACGGTGTTTACGATACAGGTACTGATGCTTCAAGCATATTTCTATATGAGCTTAGGGAGGAAGTGAGGTCCTTAATTGAGAGTAGCAATGTAATTCTTTCAAAAGGTATGGCTAACTATGAGTATATAACAGAGATCGTAAACATTTTACGCAAGCCCGTAATCTATGCCCTTGTAGCAAAATGCTTACCAGTATCAATAGATTCCGGAATTCCTCTTGGTGAAGCTGGAATCCGCATCTACGTGCCTTGAGCTCTCTAGCTCCAAAACATTAAAGCATTTCAGCTACATAGAAACAGTTAGATGTTTAAGCAAAGTATTTTAAAGCTAGATGTAGGAAAAGTGATAAGCACTGCATGGGTGTCTTTACACAATGTCTTATGAGTATATGTGGCTTGAAAAAAAGTATAGAAGGCCTTTAGTAACAATAGCCATTATTGCAATAAATGTTGCTGTGTACATCATTACTTCATATCAGAGCTTTCTTGTCCAATCCTCAGAGGAGTGGATGGATAAGCTGTCTTATGTGCCCGCATTAATTCAGACCCCCTCCCAATGGTACAGAATTTTGACAAGCATGTTTACACATGCAGACATCTTTCACATATTTTTCAACATGTGGTTCCTCTACTTCTTCGGAATTTCTGTTGAAAGGAGAATCGGCCCCATAAAATATTTAATCTTGTACCTAGCTTCAGGATTTCTTGCAATAATCTTTCACACAGCATTTATACCTGTTGTTGGTAGCACAAATCTTGCGATACCGGCTTTAGGCGCTTCTGGCGCCATAAGTGGTGTTCTAGGTGCTTATCTCTTGTTATTTCCGCGGAGAAGACTCTCAGGCTGCTATTTCATACTTATAATACCCCTCTGTTTCACAATGTCTGCAGCATGGTTTTTGATATTCTGGTTTGCAACTCAAGTACTTTATGGCTATCTGAAGTTTGGAGGGGTTGCTTTTTTTGCTCATGTAGGAGGCTTTGTCGGGGGATTGACCCTCATATACCCATTTGCAAAGAAAATTTCCATTAAAGTGCGTGAGCCACTCTATCCAATCTTCATGGAGTGGCGCACAAGCGCAGGTCTTGAGAAAACAGCTAAACTTGTTGTAGCAGTATTACTACTTGCTGTTATTGGTGGTTCAGCATACTCTACTCTAATAGCTCCATCGATGGCTGGTGTATACCTTTATACCATAACAACAATAAATGAAAATACAAAAAATATGACCATAGATCAGGGTGTATACGCTCTCAGCGGGGATTATATAGCACCCTCACTAGGAGATCCACGAATAGTTTTCAACAGGTTTTTGTGGGCAAACTTGTTTAAAAACGTTAGAGGCTACCCCAAGGACACAGTTATACAACTGAGGTATTCAAATCCAGGTCTATTTGTTCCTGATTACAACCTCAGAATATCTCTTAATATAGATGGTTCAGCAATTTACGATATGAATGATGTTCTAAAGAGTTTTAATGGTACCGTAACTACAAATACTATAAACGTGATACCAACGCTATTTGGTGAAAGGGTTGCCATAGGTGATAAGGTGATGTTCCGCTGCGAAATAAGAGGCGAAGATATTGCTGGCTCTATGGGCCCTACAGTAATATTTCCATTTGCAACAGTAGCCACGCTACTTTCTCTAGCAGCATTCTATATTGTTGTGTATAAGGATAGGGAGGTAGCTGAGGAAGAGCCATGGTTCTTCACCCCAGCTTATATATGAATGGTGTCTCTTATGACGGAGCATGAGCATGGTGTAGTAAAACCATTTTCTCTGTGCTTTATTGTGACTAGTGATAGTGTGTTCAGAGGTCTTAAACCTGATGAGATAAAGCCTATAGCCGAGTCAGCATCAGCTCTATGCCCAGACGCAGCATTGCAAGGGTATATTGTTGTTAGGAATAGTGTTGAGGAAATAAGGGCTCTAGTTCTTGAGTATGCTAGCAAATGTGATGCAATTATTGTAACTGGTGGTACTGGGCTAAGTAGAAGAGATGTTAGTATAGAAGCTATAAATACCATTGCGGTGAAAACTATACCTGGATTTGGTGAGTTTTTCAGGCAACTTAGCTACAAATATGTTGGTGTTAGAGCCTATCTCTCAAGAGCCACAGCATACGTCGTAGGAGGATCATTACTATTCATAGTGCCAGGAAACCCCAACGCTGTAGAATTGGCTCTAAAGGAGATAATCTGTGAAATGACCCCTCATGCTTTATACGAGATCAGAAAATAGCATAAGCTCTGCAGTTGATTAGCCTTGCCGAATTCTGATAGTTATGAATACAGCACTTTGAAAAATATTGAGAGCGCTGCTAGAAGTAGTTTCATTCTATTTTTAGGAGAATTTACATATAACTTAATCTTGGCACTGGGCTCTATAATTATAGCCAGGATTTTGACAAGTGAAGGATATGGTGTTTTTTCGCTTGCTTTAGTTCCTCCCCTCACAATAGCCTCACTACTGTCACTTGGAATAGATACAGCTGCATCGAGATACAGTCAAATGTTTCTTACAAAAAACAGTGGGGAGGGTGTAAAAATTGTTATAGAGGCATCACTTATAGTAAAAACTGTACCAAGCCTTCTAGGCTCTGTGCTATGCTTTGTTTTTGCAAATCCATTAGCTCAGCTACTCATAAATAGACCCGATATTGCACCATATGTAAGAATCACTGCAATTATTGTACTTCTGCAAAACGTGTACAGCTTAATGCTTTCAATATTCGTAGGTCTAGAAAAGGTTGTAGGGGCTACATTTACAAAGATTTCTTACAGCAGTGTAAAAACTGTTACATCCATAAGCATGCTATTATTGTTACAGCTAGGTGTTTTAGGAGCTTTACTAGGAAACATCGCCGGCTATGTTCTAGCCTTAATCGTGGCATTTTTACTCCTAATACAAATCTTGATGAGGCTTGGTAAGAATGACACTGGCAAAATAAGTGTTGGCGCTATAGCTAAGGAGATGCTCAAGTATAGCTTGCCACTATACGTAGCCTCGCTAATACCAACAATAGTATCTAGTGTGTACCAAAATGCTTTACTGGCTTACAACCTCTCTAACAAGGAGATTGGAGGTTATAGAGCTGTGGCAAATCTAAGCGTACTTGTTTCAGTTGTTACAACACCTATATCAGCCACGCTCCTTCCACTATTTACAAAATTTTATAACAATTCAAACAAACTTGATGAAATTGCTCGCATGGCGAACAAGTACATAGCTTTTGTCACCATACCTGTAACAGTTATGGTCATGATTTTTTCAAAAGAAATTATATACCTCTTCTATGGAGCAAACTACTTATTTATATATCCATTCCTACCACTTTTACTAGCTACAAACCTACTAGCAGGTTTAGGAAGCTTAACAATTCCTGTAATTCTAAACGCTATTGGCGATACAAAGGCAAATATGCATTCTACAATTATTTCTATAGCCATATTTATACCAATATCCTATGTATTAACAGTAAGAGCAAAACTATGGGGATTTCTCATATCATCACTAATCTCATCCATAATTGGACTCATGTATCTAACAAACTATGTGAAGAGATATATTGCAAAGCCTGTGGACTACATCCATAGCTCTAAAACATACCTAGCCTCTATACTATCAGCAGTTTTTGCATTGCTAGTGTTTTTAATTCCTATACCAAGATATGTGAGCATAGTAAGAATTTTGCTTGGTCTTCTAATATTCCTTGCAGTTTACATCCCAGCATCGCTAGCCCTTAAAGTGCTTAGCGAAGAGGATGTAAACTTCATAGTCAAAGCCTTTGAAAAATTTCCTATAGTCAACATAATTGTTGCTCTACTTGGAGGCTATGCAAAGGCTATTGCAAAGCTAGTCTTAAGAAAGCGCTAGATAGCTATATACTGCTTTAATATTTGCATAACCTCGTTAACTAGAGTTTTAATGGCGTAACTAGTTTTCATCTCTTCTATCCTGAACTTGGCATATTCTTGCTTTGCAAATCCCTTGAGCATTGCCGGTAAACCATTTCTCAACCCAATACTATATCCGCCTTCAAGTGTTGCTACAACTCCTATTCCAAGCGCTCTAGATACCTCATATAGCATCCTGCCAAAGAATTCGTAGAAACTTTCTGTTAGCCTCATCTCTGCTAAACCATCATTAATATATGCATCAAAGCCTGCTGAAACAGCTATGAGCCTAGGCTTCACTGCATATATTAATGGCTCTACAAGTGTTGAGAATATGTAAATATAATCCTCATCACCTGAATATGGAGGTAAGGGAATATTTACCTTTGTTCCTTCAGCACCCTTCCCACCAATATCATGAATATCGCCAGTGCCAGGATATATTCCATGTTCGTGCACATCTATGTGAATTACATCAGGATTGTTCCAGAAGATCTGCTGAGTTCCATTTCCGTGATGCACATCAATATCTATTATTAAAATGCGCTTAAAACCACTATGTAATGCATAAGTAGTTGCAGCTGCAATGTTGTTGAATATGCAAAATCCTTGTGTAGATGCGCCCATGGCTTTCCCCATTACGCCTGCATGATGCCCTGGAGGTCTTACTAAGGCTAGGGCCAAGCTATGTCTATGCTCTAATACATGTTTTGTAGCCATCATTGAAATTTCTATGGCTTTTTGAGCTGCTTTGCAAGTGCCTCTAGAAACATATGTATCATTATCTATATAACCTTCAAACCCCTGGCTGCATAATTTAAATATGTGCTCTACATAGGCACTGTCATGCATTTTTAGAAGAAATTCCTGCGCATTGACATCAACTTCGACATTTTGAACTTCAATAATATTTTCCTTAAATCCACTATAATGAAGTGCGTTAAGAGCTATTTCAAGCCTCCTTGGGTTTTCAGGGTGATACAAGCCCATGGGTGGTGTATGGAGGTAAAACTCCTTGCTAAAGTATATCGCTATCATAGTTCTTTACCTGAAAATATTTAAACTGTGGCAATAGAAAAAGTTTATATTGGATGAGAATGTGAAAGATATTGATAAATATGCAAAGCTGATTACAGATTACTGTACATCTATAAGGAAATTTGATGAGGTGATGGTCTCAGGATCTCTCGAAGCTATGCCACTAATAAGAGAGTTGTGGAAAGAAATTGTTTTGAGGAGTGCTTATCCAAGGCTCATCATAGCTGATGATATACTATCAGAGATTTTCTATAGATATGCTCCTCAAGAGCTTTTAGAGTATGTATCGCCTATAGATAGATTCATTGCTGAGAAAATAACAGTGAGGATAAGTATCTTATCTCCTCAGCATACAAAGCCTCTTATAAGCATAGACCCGGAAAGGATTAGGACAAGGTCTAGAGCTACTAAAGAGTTTTCAGAGATCTTTATGAAGAGGGATGCTGCAGGAGATTTGAGGTGGGTTGTGGCACCATACCCAACTAGAGCACTTGCACAAGAAGCTGGGATGTCGCCATTAGAATTTGAGGAATTTGTTTACAGAGCGTTGAAACTTTATGAGACAGATCCTGTTAGTGCATGGATCGCGCAGGCAGAGAGGCAGAATAAAATAACTACCCTTTTATCAAAAGTTGATGAGCTACACTTCATTTCTGATAATACAGATCTCTTAGTTAAGGTTGGGGGAAGAACCTGGATTAATGATGATGGTAAAAATAACATGCCTGGCGGAGAGGTGTTTACAGCACCACATGAAGATAGTGTTGAAGGCTTTATTACATTTGAATACCCAGCTATATATGGGGGGTTTGAAGTTGAGGGAATTAAGCTTATCTTTAAGCGAGGAGAAGTTACTGAGGCATCTGCAACTAAGGGTGAGGAGTTTTTGAGGAAAATGCTTGCTGTTGACGAAGGGGCTAAGAGGGTAGGTGAAATTGCATTTGGATTGAATTATGACATAACTAGGTTTACAAAAGAAATATTATTTGATGAAAAGATTGGCGGTACAGTACACATGGCTCTTGGAGCAGCATACCTAAAAACAGGGGGTAAAAATGTTTCATCAATACACTGGGATATGGTTAAGGACATGAAAAAAGGGAAGATATATGCAGATAAAGATTTAATATATGAAAATGGTCACTTCATAAAGGATCTTATCTAGGCTCCTTTAGAATGCTTGTAATAGAATTCAAAAAAAGCGGTGCTATAGTGCGAAAGTGGAGTGTGTATGATATTGAAGAGGCTGTATATACCCTCATACAATTAGTGCCAATAGGTTGCATAACAACATACAATGATGTTGCAAAAGTGCTTGGCATAAGCCCTAGGCTTGTTGCAAAAATATTGAGCAGAAATAGAAACCCCATTGCAATTCCTTGCCACAGAATTGTAAAATCTGATAATGGTCTCGGGGGATATACTCTAAATGGCAAAAAAGTTCCGGAATTCAAGAAACGACTTATAGATCTTGAGAGCTTGCACAACCTATGCAGATACAGTCTTTCAGAACTCCTTGAGATAAAGTAACAGCTACCCTACTCCTTGCTCTGAATGGCTGGTTTTTAGGAGGTTTGATGTTTTTGAATCGAGTCTCAGTTTTGGTTTGTTCAACCCTAAGCCAATTCCCTGACATATTACCCCCTCCTCGCTGCCTCTAAATCATGTGTTATAGAGTTTCATAACTAAAAATGCTAATAAGAGTTTGTAAATCTCAACACTTATTATTAACAATGTTTAGAATAGAGAAGACCAGTAAACCCCCATCAACAACACGAAAGCAAGAGTTTCAGCAGCAAGATGTCCTTATAAACTCTTTTTCTACTCCTATCCTTATTTAGATCTAGGTTAAAAGTCTGTGCTCCTCTATGACTCCAAAATATCTTGTTTGCCCATCTTGCAAAACATTGTATGAGTTCGTAGCTAGCGTTAAGAGCTGTCCGAGGTGTAGTGCTCCACTTTTCACTATATATGAGGATCTTGAGCAAGTTTTGAAAAAAGTTATTGTAAATGCTAGGGAAAGGGCTATTCAAGGCTTAGGTGTGTGGAGCTTTAGTGAATTACTGCCAACGAAATTTATCGGCAAGTCTCTTGGTGAGGGTTGGACACCTACTGTTAAACTTGAAAAATTTGCTAATGTTCTTGGTGTAGATATTTTGATTAAAAACGAGTCTAGGAACCCTAGCGGTACTTTTATCGATAGGGGTACATCTATAGATGTGCAAGTAGCTTATGAGAATAGTTTCAGCAAAATTGTTTCTGCTTCTCTTGGGGACTACGCCATTTCTCTGTCTGTATATGCTAAACGCTATGAAATGTCTGTAACACATTACATACCGAGGTTTGTAGAGACGTGGAAGCTATATATGCTCACCCTTCTAGGAGATACAATTGTAGAGGTAGAGGACTACCCTAGTGCTGTTAGAAAAGCCTCAAGAATGTCTGCAAAGAATCAGCATTATCTATCTATACCCTGTTCCCCCACTGTAATAGATGGTTATAGAACAATCGTTTTTGAACTTATACAAACCTTGCAGAAAATCGATTGGATAGCAGTACCCGTCGGAGATGGAGTGCTAGCTACAGCTATTTTTAAGGGGCTTAACGAAGTTAAAGAGGTTTTGGGCATAGATACGCCAAGAATCTTAACTGTAAAACTTAGTGAAAAATCTGAAAAAACGCTACAAAAAACTACTGAGCTCACTTTAACTGAGTTGAGTGGGGGGATTGTCAGAAATATTCTCACCACAATTCTCAGAGATAGTGCAAGTCATATTAGTATAGAGAGAAGCGAGGTATTTACTATTGCAGCTCAACTAGCAGAGCTAGAGGGCATTATTGTGGATCCTGTTGGTGTAGCAAGCCTCGCAGGCGTTAAGATGGCTACAGAACTTGGAATTGTAGGAAGAGGAGAGAAAACTTTGGTTATAATTAGCGGCAGCCCATCTAAGGATAGCTACGTGCTCTACAAAATCATTGAACATGGTGGAAAAGAGAAACTACTACAGAGGATTACTGAAGGTAGAGATGCCACATACATTTCAAACACACAAAAAGAAATACTAAAAATTCTCTACGAGGCTAGACAATGCTATGCTTACAGAATTTGGAAAAAATTGAAGAACCTAGGATATAACATAACTCTCCAAACAGTTCACCACCACCTGAAAAACCTTGTAGAAAAAGGCTATGTAAGAATACTGGGCTCCGATGGAAAAAGACTACTTTATACAATTTCAGAGCTCGGTGAAGAGTATCTTGATAAGGAGTTCGGTACTTAGATGATGCCATATAAGCTTTTAAACTAGGCCCCATTCAATTCTAGAATCCAGCTTCCATTGCATATTCATATAATTTTACATATTTTATTGCTTCATTACCTTTCCCTGCAATGTTTTCCGAGTTTGCAACAGTTTATAGGTGTTTGAAGCGTGGCTGGGTCTGCATCAGCTGTATATACCTGTGAATAGCTGTAAATGCATTGGTATGGTCGCACAACACTTTCACAAACCCCCTAAAGCTTATAACCATGATAAACACCTAGTGCTTTCAAAACCCCTGTGAACCCGCATTGATGAGGGTTTGGCAACCACATGGAGTTGCCCCCAAGGTGTGGGCAAGGGGCTGAAGCAGATGAGGGGCTCTAGGGTTATGTTGAGCCCTGATAGCCCTGCAGATGAGGAGATGAAAACCCGACCCAATGCAGAGAACCCCGAGGCAAGAAAAATGTATCCACAACTAACTACAGCTATTCACAGATGATTGCCTCGGGGAAACCCACTTCCAGAGATCTCATTTGAGTGCTTAGGAAGTATACAAGAAGGCCTTCCGCCCCCACCAAACACACTGATTAAATGTCTATATCAATGCCTACAATAGCAAAATATAAAGTTTATGGAAACCGAAACAGCATGAAGGCAGTCTTGAAAGGGGTCATAAACATAGTATAAGAATGGTTGCAAAATTCATGATTTAAGAGAATAGCTCAGTCGACGTTTAGCAAAATGTTTTCCATAAATCTCCATTGTACTTCCACATGCTGAGATGCATTCTCATTATGCTCATGTTTTACTTAACCTTTATAGAGCCCTCTTATAAGATTTTTAGAGGGTTTACAAGTGGTTGAGAGAATATCTAAGCTACTTATTGCAAATAGAGGAGAGATAGCAGTTAGAATTATAAAGACTTGTAGAAAGCTTGGAATAAAGGCTGTGGCTATATATACGCAGGTAGATGCTAGTGCTATGCATGTCAGGCTTGCTGATGAGGCTTATTCTCTGGGCTCTGATCCATATTCATATCTCGATGTTCATAAAATTATTGAAATTGTAAAGAGGAGTGGTGTTGATGCTGTTCATCCAGGTTATGGTTTTCTTTCTGAAAAAGCGGTATTTGCTAAGGCCGTGGAAGATGCTGGAGTTATTTGGATTGGGCCGAGGTGGAGCGTTATAGAAATGCTGGAGTCTAAATCCATTACAAGGTCTATTGCTCACAGCCTCGGTATACCAGTAGTGCCAGGCACTCTTGGCCCTATTACATTGGCTGAGGCTAGGAAGGTTGCTGATGAATTAGGTTTTCCTGTTTTGTTAAAAGCTGACAAAGGTGGTGGCGGTAGGGGAATAAGGATTGTTAGAAGCCCAGAGGAGTTGGAAAGGCTTTTTAAGGTTGCTGTTGAGGAGATTAAGACCTCCTTCGGCTCTGATAAGGTTTATGTAGAGAAGTTTATTCCTAGAGCTAGGCATATAGAAGTGCAAATCCTGGCTGACCAACATGGGAACGTTATTGCACTCAGCGAAAGAGAGTGTAGTATTCAGAGGCGTTACCAGAAGGTTATAGAAGAGGCGCCATCACCCATCATCACAGAGTCTGAGCGCATGAAGATATATGACTATTCTATAAGGTTCATGAAGCACATTAAGTATAGCAATGCAGGAACTATAGAGTTTATTAGAGATGAAAATGGGAACCTTTACCTAATCGAAGTAAATAAGAGGATACAGGTAGAACACCCAGTAACAGAAATGATTACTGGTGTGGATATTGTAGAACAGCAAATAAAAATTGCAGAAGGTAGGGAACTAGAAATAAAGGAAAGCATATATAAATTCAATGGACATGCCATAGAGGCCAGGGTTTATGCTGAAGACCCTAACACAATGCTTCCATCACCAGGTATAATCACTTGGCTAGAGTTCCCTAGAAATGAGTATGTAAGAATAGATCATGCTCTTGCACCAGGTATAGAAATATCACATTTCTATGACCCCATGATAGCGAAGGTTATTGCTTGGGGCAGTACAAGAGAAGAAGCTAGGTTAAGACTAGTAAAAGCACTTTCAGAATTCAAAATCAATGGCATAAAGACCTCTATACCTCTACTCATAGATATATTGGTTACTCGCGAATTTATTGAAGGAAAATTTGATACGCAGTTCTTAACTGAATTCCTAAATAAGAGAAAATCCCCTCGCTAAACTTTTAAATACACACTATATTAAGTTTTGTTTGCGAAAGAGGTGGATAACTTGAATAGAGATAAGATTGTTGGCGCAGGATTAGTTATAGGTGCTACCCTACTAGCATTAATTATATTATACCTGCTATTCCTAGCACCTGAATGGATACAACTATTAACACTTAGGGTTATAGTAGGTTTAGCCGTTCTAGTACTTGCAGGTATTGTTGGTTGGATAGGATATACATTAGCTACAACACCTCCTCCAAAGCCTATAGAGGAAATAGAGAAAGAGATAGAGGAAGAACTAAAGAAGTTGGAACAAGAACAGAAAAGCAAGTAAAAGAAGAGTTTTTAACTCTATCAATTGACTGCAAAGGTCAGAGTAAGGATTAACGAATGCGAAGAACAATGAACTATCCTAAGAGAGGCCCATCTTTAATGTAGAAGAGGTCAACTGATTGAATATATTTATACTTTTTAGAGTAAAATACTTTCTGGATCTTTTATGAGTGAAGAAGTTGTTAGTGTGTATGTCTTAGACGCTAGCTATGAGATTGTAGGTTCAGAGCCTCATGTAATTATATGGGGTGTAAATGAAAGTGGTAAGAGAGTTTTGCTCAGGGATAGAAAGTTTAGGCCATATTTCTATGCAGTGGTGGATCCTAAGTATTTAGATAAGCTAGACATAGTAAAATCCTCTATAAAGAAGTTGAGTAGACCTAAATCACCCATTCTATCACTTGAAGAAGTAGACAAGCTGTTCCTAGGAAAACCTGTTAAAGCTCTGAGAATTGAAACAACTATACCTGAGTTTGTTAGAGAATATAGAAACGATATAGCAAGAATCCCAGGAATTAGGGCTGTTGTTGAAGCTGATATAAGGTTCTCGCTGAGGTATCTCATAGATCATGATATAAGTCCTTGTACATGGCATAAATTTAGAGTTGTTAGAAGGCAGAAGCTAGGCGAGTATAGAGTTGATGAAGAGCTAGAGGTAGTAGATGTTTTAGAGAGAGATGAGTTAAAAATACTGCCACCAAAGCTCAGAATCTTGGCTTTTGATATAGAAGTCTACAATCCTCATGGTGCTCCAAAACCCGATAGAGATCCCATCATAATAATCTCTGTTATGAATTCTGAAGGCGAGATCCTACAGTTACAAGCACAAGACAGGGATGATAAGAAGCTTATAAAAGATTTTGTAGATTATATTAATAAGTACGACCCTGATATAGTTGTGGGTTACAATTCAAATAACTTTGACTGGCCATATCTGATAGAAAGATCTAGAAAGCTTGGGATAAAACTTGATGTATCTAGGAGAAGAGGTGTAGAGCCTTCGAAGAGTGTTTATGGCCATGTTTCAATTCCTGGTAGGCTACATGTAGACCTCTATGATTTTGCTGAGGAGATTACAGAGATCAAGGTTAAGAGCCTTGATGAAGTTGCAGAGTATTTTGGTATAATGAAAAAGAGTGAAAGAACAAATGTGCCTTGGTATGATATATACAAGTACTGGGATAATGAGAAGCTGAGACATGTTTTGCTAAGGTATGCTAAAGATGATGTGGTTTCAACATATGGCATTGCTGAGAAGATTCTACCATTTGCCATGCAACTCTCAAGCATTACAGGGCTTCCTCTAGATCAAGTAGGTTCCGCTAGTGTTGGCTTTCGTCTTGAGTGGTTCTTACTTAGAGTGACTAGAGCCAGGGGGGAGCTTGCTCCTAATAGAGTTGAAAAAGAGTATGAAAGCTATAGAGGGGCTATAGTTCTAGAGCCAAAGAGGGGTGTGCATGAAGGTGTTGCCGTACTAGACTTTTCATCTATGTATCCCAGCATAATGATGAAGTATAACATAGGTCCAGATACCCTTGTGATAGGAGAGGAATGTTTGGACTGTTTTGAAGCTCCAGAAACAGGCTACATGTTTAGAAAAGATAAGGATTCCTTTCTCAAAATCGCTATCATTACATTGGTCAGTGCTAGAAAGCAGGTAAGAGATCTCTTAAAGAAATATAGTCCAGATACAGCTGAGTACAGAATACTAGACGCAAGACAAAGAGCATTAAAGGTTTTGGCAAATGCGTGCTATGGTTACATGGCTTGGACTGGTGCTAGGTGGTTCTGTAAAGAATGTGCTGAAGCTGTAGCAGATTTTGGTAGAGAAACTATTAGAAGAGCTATTTCACTAGCAAAAGGCCTAGGTTTAGAGGTAATATATGGCGACACAGATTCTCTCTTTGTCAAGTATAGTAAAGAAGCTGTAGAAAGGCTTGTTGATGTAGTTGAAAAAGAGCTTGGCTTAGAGATAAAGGTTGACAAGGTTTATCAGAGAGTGTTCTTTACTGAGGCTAAGAAGAGGTATATGGGGATTACAGTAGATGGAAGAATAGATGTGGTAGGATTTGAAGCTGTTAGAGGGGACTGGGCTGAGATAGCAAAAGAAATGCAAGAGCAGGTCGCTGAATTAGTGCTTAAGACAATGGATCATCGAAAAGCTGTTGAGTTTGTTAAAAACGAAATTGAAAAAATTAGAAAGCTTGTAGCAAGCAATGCGGTAGATATAAGCAAATTTATTATATGGAAGACCATTACAAAACCTTTAAACGAATACGAAGTCGAAGCACCGCATGTTACTGCTGCCAAATACTTAATCAAGTTAGGGTATAGTGTTGAAGTAGGGGATAAGATAGGCTATGTGGTGGTCAAGGGCGTTGGAAAGATATCGGATCGTGCAAGACCATATATAATTGCTGATCCTAGGGATCTGGATATCGATTACTATGTGGAACACCAAATTATACCAGCTGTGCTTAGGATACTTGAATACTTTGGCATCAGCGAAAAACAGTTAAAGGCTGTTGGAAGAGGTGGAAAAACTTTATTTGAGTACTCCAAGAAATGATTATGAGAGTGCTCCAAAGATGTCCTGAAATGTCATTACATAGAGATCCTCAGGTTTTTTAGTGACATTCCCTATCCTAACGCCCAAAACCAGTTTCACACCTTTTTCAGAAGCTACATCCAAAAGCCTTTGGGTTATAACACCATCAAAAACTATTGCCTGGATTTTACTGGGCTCCACACTCTGAAGCTTTTCAACAAGATCCCTTACAGGGATCCTTTCTATAGCGTTCCAGTTAGAGTCGTAAAGTATTGCTTCAAGAGTTCCAATGATCTTCTTACCCTCTTCAACAACCTTAGCAGGCATTTCAAAACCTCTAGGAGGTTGTACAGTTATGGCTTGCGGTTGTTGTATAGGAGTAGGAGGTGTTTCTGTTGATGAGGCTACAGTTTCTAATTGCTGTTGTGTCTGTAAAGGCTTGGCCTCTGCAGCCTTAGGCATTGCTCTTGTCTCTACAACCTCAACCCTCTTTTCAATGCTCTCTAAAAACTGCTTTGTTGGAATAGCATTTTTAAGAGCTTTTGCTATTTCCTTACCAGTAAGTTCTTCAACTTCCTTGCCAGGCGGAGCCCTTGCTACATAATCTATGTCAGCCACTTTACATGCATCCTTAGCTATGAGCTCCCCCATTCTATCCCCGTCAACAAAAAGTATTGCTGTCTTTTTGGAAGCCAGCTTTACAATACTTTCAGGAATCTTAGATCCATGTGCCCCTTCTATAGCTATCACATTTCTGTAGCCATACCTCAACATATTAATGACATCTGCTCTCCCTTCAACAATGATTATAGTATCTGATGCCTCTACATCAGGCCCTGCTGGAAGTTTTTCAGGGCCATAATACACTATTTCAGCTATTCTAATAACTTCACTAATCTTGTTCACTATCTCTTTTATATCCGGTGCTTTCTCAACAAAGAATTTCTTAGCTATTTCAGCAGCTCTATCCATTATCTTTTTAAGTCTCTCAGCCCTTACATCAACTATGTCAATTAACTGTATCTTTGCTTGATATGGACCCACCTTTTCTACATTCTCTACAAGTGCAGCTAATAGTGCTGTTTCTATCCTATCTAGGTTTGACGGTATTAGTATCTCGCCAACAGTTTTTCCTTTCTCTGCCTTCAAATCAACACTTATCCTACCTATCCTGCCCTTGTCCTGCAAATCCCTTAAGTCAAATTCTTCGCCAAACATTCCTTCCGTAAAACCAAATATTGCACCTATTATGTCAGATTTCTCAACTTCGCCATCAATTTCTATCTTCGCTCTAATCACATACTTTGCCATAGATTACACCAAGGTTTCTACCTTGTAACACTTTGCATGACTTTTTCAAGCTCCAACCACAAGTCTCTTTCAGTTTGTAATACAGATCTAATTGGTTTAACAATCTTTATAAGTTCATTTGCTACAGCGTTCTTGAGATCAAGTGGGTGTAGAGTCCCTTCCCTATACAGTTTTTCTAATTCGCTATAGCTATGCACCTCTATAGCACCACCATACTCCGGCTTTCTCTCTATGACAAATCTTCTATCACCTTGAGCAAATATTATGTATCTAGCTAAAGCCATGATAGGATTTGCATCAACTTCTTTTGGAGGGCAAAACGCTCCACGAATCTTCTTCACTATTTCTTCATCGCTATCAGTTATAAATATGGCCTCCTCCGGCTTGGACTTACTCATCTTTATCTCCGAAAAGTACTCATCTACCTCTAGCGATGTTTCCATTCTTGCCACACCTTTTAGTGATGGTAGTAGCGGCGTATGTATTGCTATAGGTTTTTTATAGCCTAGCTTCTCAGCTACATCCCTTGCAAGCATGTGGGCTTTTCTCTGGTCCATTCCCCCCAATGCTATATCTAAATCCATGTGGAAAATATCTGCAACCTGCATTAGTGGATATATAAGCTTAGAGAAGTCGAGCTCCGCCTCACTAGCCTTCCTACCCATTATTGTTAATGCTCTCTTAACTCTACTAAGGCTTGTGTGCTTAGCTATCTTAAGTACCTTCTCCCAATATCCAATGTCATTAACAAGTTCCTCTGCATACACAACCCTCACTCTACTCATATTAATGCCTATAGCCTCTAGAACCTTTACAACATGCTTTGCTGCAGCCCTTATGAGATCCATTTTCCCGCCAAGCTTATCATTTACCCATGCATGCCATGTAGCAGCAAACAGTATCATTTCAACACCTGCATCTACAAGATCTTTAAACTTGTAAGCCCATATAAGCCACCCTATGTGGAATACCCCACTTGGCTCAAATCCTATATAGCCCTTTAACTTCCTGTCCTCCTCAAATACTCTCCTAAGCTCCTCCTCAGTTATTACCTCCATCGCGTTTCTCTTAACTATTGTAAGTCTGGTTTCCACATCCATGGCATAAATACCCTTACAAGCTGTTTACCTCACATTATTTATTAGTCAAGAGAGAATATAATATGTTTATTGAGAGCTCTGCTAAGGTCACTGGGTAGAGTATACCCAATTTTACTAGTTTCTCGGGATGCACCTCACCCATGACACCAGCCACTCTATTACCTAAGTAAATATCAGCACACCTCTCTTTAGAAAACATCTCGGCTTTGCATGGACGCAACTTAAATACGCCTTCTAGCCCCAATTCCCTCAAGACGGAGTAAAGTGTTGCATGTACATCCTCAAACCTGGTTTCACTATCCATAATTGTCCAGCAAACCCTTAATTCGTTCTTCCATTTATTGTAGCAGCTTGGACAATTTAAGACCACTTCCCCTATTTCAAAGACTTTTACTGGCTGCGGTATATATTGTGAACTCCTAAGTGTGGCTATAACAGATTGGAAAAGATTTGATCTAATAGCATTTATTTCGTTAGATGGGGCATTAACTATTATTGCGGTATCTCTGAAGCCAAGCTCTTCAACGATTTGACTAGGTATCAGAGTAAGTGTGTTTAGCTCTGTATATCCAAGTCCTACTAGAGTCTCCCTAATTATGCTAACCACGGATTTTAAATCCAAGCCCTTCGCAATTCTAAGTCTTGGCTCAACCTCTTCAAAACCTATGTTATCGTATCCTATGCCAATGGCCATGTCCTCAATTACATCAACCTGATGTAAAATATCGTTTCTGTAATATGGTACCTCTACCTCCATATACTTCTCAGTCATTGTAACAACTCTATAGCCCATCTTATTCAGAGCAGGCTCTATTTGCAGGAGTTGCTCCCTCCCTATCCCAAGCCATTCAGAAACAAACTTTAAATCCACCCTAACCACTCTTGGTCTAAGATCTGGTGTGACCTCAGAGATGTTGGGATATATAATTTCAGCACCAAGCACATCTCCTCCATAGAAGCTTAGTGCATGTACTATTGAGTTTAAAACTGCATGCACTGCATTCACGTCTGTTCCAGTAACGTCAATAAGAATATTCCTTGTGTTCTCAGTAAGCCTTGTTATATCACTATTTATTACAGGAGGTAGTGAGATAACCTTGCCTTTAGAGAGTATTGCAGGATGCATATTTTCATTTAGTGCTAAAGAACCGTAAAGCATTCCCTGCTCTGTCATCTCAATAACTTTTCTAATACTCATCTCTCTAAAGTCATGTAATGGGATCATATAGGTCTCATCTATGTTGATATCCTTATACTCTAGCGTTGGTGAGGGAAGTTTATCTAAGTCGTGAAGCCCTATTGCAACCTTTCTCCTATTCCTTCCAAATGTTACATGCAATCTTTCTTGGAATTCTATCAATAGCTTGAGCTTCTCATCATCTAAATTAACATTTGTTACAGCTGCTACTGCTATGTAGGGTCTCTTGGTAGGTGGCTTTACAAAAACCTTGAAATATAAGTCCTTTAGCTGAATGAATACTGGTTTTTCTAAACCTAGATAAAGCTTAATAGCACTTGCTATACCCTCTACAGAGAACATATCTATTCTATCGCTCTGAACCTCTACAGCTATGGTGCCATCCTCTCCTACTTCAGATTCGCACTTGAGGTTAAATAATGCATTTTTCAGTGTCTCAACATCGCTTACATTTGTAAGTCTCATCAGAGTGTCTAGCTTTGTCCTCACTATGGGCATATATGTTCACCTAATATAGTGCTTCTTAATGTATGGAAATGTTCTTATGAGTTCCACATCCTTTGAGAAAAGTAGTCTAATGTCATTTATCCCGTAAACAACCATTGCCAGTCTTTCTACACCCATACCCCATGCACCAACAGGAGCCTTTGCATTGAGTACTTCGAGAACCTCTGGCCTAAACATCCCTGCACCAAAAACTTCTAACCATCCATATCCAGGCACATAACCATAACCCTCTACACTAGGTTCTGTAAATGGAAAGTATGCTGGCTTAAACTTGAATTTCTCTATTCCTATAGCTCTAAGTATTTGGCTCAACAAACCCAATAGTTTTCTGAAATTGAATTCCTTCTCCATGATAACACCATCAAAATTTGTGAATTCGGGTGAATGCCTTGGATCTGGGTTGTCCCTTCTAAACACTCTAGCAATTGCGTAAAGCCTTGCTGGAGGTTCTCTCCCTATTAGGTGCCTTGCTGTAACAGCTGTTGTATGTGACCTTAGCATAAGCTTTGAAGCTTTTTCATAAGACCATTTATACCTCCATCCAATACTACCACAAGAACCCCCTGATTCATGAACATTCCTCACTCTCTCAACAACATCGCTAAATGGTGTGAGATCTGCATAGCCTTCTACAACAAGAATATCATGAATATCTCTAGAGGGGTGATTCTGAGCTTGAAAGAGTATGTCAAAATTCCACAGCTCTGGAATTACGTAATCATCATGCACCTCTTCAAATCCTAGATCTTCTATAACATCCTTAATGAGCTCTACGAATTCCTTAAAGAAGTGCTTTTTACCTGGGTATATTACGGGTGGCGATGCCTCTAAGTTGAATGGCTTTAACACATAGTTTCTCCAATTACCTGTAGCAATGTGCTCATGTGTAAGCCTTGACACAACCTTTCTCTGTGAGACAAGCTTCACTGCTTCTTCGATTGGTATGGAGAGTTTTACATATCTATGCTTTATCCTTCGAATTTCTATTAATTTCCTCTTCACTAGTTCTTGAAAAACGTTATTATGTTCAGTAACTTCATCTACCTCTTTCCACGAACTGAACGCTCTAAGCATGCTTCTATACTCATCAAGTGGCTTATAGCTAACAAATCTCACAACCCCCTTATCAACCTTTATCCAACCTCTCTTGATAGCCCAATTAACACCAATTAATGCTATAGCCTCGCTTAGCTGAGCCTTGACCTCATCTATTGATGCTTCTCCACCTTTTTCCTGAATAAATCTCACAACCTTTTCTTCTGGCAGACCATCAAGATAACTTATACCTTCTTCAGTAGTCTTTCCAATAGTAACTGCATGTTCTTGAACTTCAATAATATTCTTAGATTTAAGCAACTCTAATATAGATGAAATACCCTGCTCTGTAAATCCTGCTATCTTAGCAAGTTCTCCAATCTCAACAACCCTATTTATTTCTATCAATTTCTCCAATACCACTATTTCACTACTAGACAATTCTATCCTTGAAACAATTAGGAATGCACCATAACCTATTCTGCTATCTAAGATTAATGATAAAGTTGCAGTAAAAAGCTTTGTGCCTCATTAACAAAACCAGTACAAGAATACGTAGAGTATTGTTTTCTATCTTTTTACAAATTCTATAAAGTACTTATGTAGTCTTGTATCTCCAGAGAGCTCAGGGTGGAATGTTGATGCAAATACTTCACCCTGCCTTACGAGTACATAGGATTCTCCATACCTCGCCATAACCTCAACGCCTTGCTCTACTTCAACAATTGCTGGTGATCTAATGAATATTCCTCTAAACGGTTTTTCTCCCAGAACCTGTATGTCTAGATCTATTTCAAAGCTTTCTCTCTGTCTACCGTAAAAATTCCTTATAACAAGCATATCCAAGGCCTCTAATGTGCCCTGCAACACCCTTCCTGTCTTTAAGTCTTTAACTCTCTTTGCAAGCAAAATTGCACCAGCACACGTACCCATAGTAGGCAAACCATTTTCAATACTTTTCCTAATTACCTCATCTACGCCAAATCTTTTCATGAGTTTTAGTATGGTTGTACTCTCACCTCCAGGAATAATTAAAGCATCTATATTACTTGCACTATGTTTTTCCACAACATTTACAACTTCACATGAAACAGAAAGCTCCTTGCAAGCCTCCACAACCATATATCTGTGTTCATCAACACCTCCTTGATATGCTAGGATGCCAACTTTCAATTGCTTACACACCTCTAACTTGAAGAAGCTCTTCAGGCTTCAATTTTCTGATATCAATTCCCATCATACTCTTAGCCTCATCAATCATTGACTGTGCCTCTAAAACAATGTCAGGACTCCACCACATAGACGTTGCAAGCACTATTGCCTCAGCCCTGATTTGAGGATCCTGTGACTTGAATATGCCAGAGCCTACAAAGACGCCATCAGCTCCAAGCCACATCATCAAAGCAGCATCAGCAGGTATAGCTACGCCTTTTGCAGCTGTTTCTAGTTTCATAAAGGTTTATAAGGTTTAACACTATTAGGCATTTTCATGAGATTCCCTGTGAGGGGTGAAGAGCCATAGAGGGCTCTCCCCAAGGGCAGCAACCCAAGATGTGGGGTCCCTGGGGTGGCCCTGAATGCCTCCAAGCCCGATGAAAACCCGAGCGGGGTGCAGAGGAAAAGAGATGATGCGATGAAAACATCAAACCACATGAACTTATATGAGAGCTGAACCCCCTATTCTAACCTTGGCCATTACAGGTATAGTCACGTTATCCATAACTTCACGAATCCTATTAATGCTAGCCATTCTAGCTATACCTCCACTACTTCTCACATCATAAGGTAGCTTATCTAAAACCATAACAGATGTTGCACCTGCCTCCTCAGCTATGAGCGCTTGCTCAACATTAGTAACATCCATGCAAACACCATATTTCTGAAATATAGGGAGCCCATACTTGACCCTCAGTGTTCCTCGTTCAGGAATCCTTATTATTTCCGGCAATCTCTCAGGACCATATCTGAAGTAAAGTCCTTCTTGCCTTAACTTATCTGCTACCTCGGGCATTCTGTAAAAGAACTCTACAATCTTATCAAATCCTACTTCAATTATATGTGTGTTCCATAATCGCTCCAATTACCATCGCCATGTCTGGTGGTATATACAAAGGCATTAGTAATAAACTTTCTTCTAAGTAAATAATCGATATATCGATATAATGATGTATAGTTATCCATTTACAAATGCTCTAAGCTTACTTTATTACCTTCCTTATGTTTTCCTCAATCCACTTCTTATTAATCCTTTTAATAGCCCCTATAACGAGTTTTGCTGTATTTATCAAATCATCTAGGTGAATTACTTCTACAGCGCTGTGAATATATCTCGTTGGTATGGAAACAACACCTACTGGCACCCCTTCTCTAGTTAGTTGTATTGCTGAAGCATCTGTTGTTCCTCCGCTCAAGACCTCTATTTGATATGGTATGCCCTCTTCCTTAGCAACATCTATTAGCAGTTTTAGTACAGCTGGATTAACTATTACTCCAGAACCTGCTCTACCATCCATAATCTTTATTGCTGGTCCCTTACCTAACTTAGTTACTTGGTCATGTTCTGGAACACCAGGTACGTCAGCAGCTATGGTCACATCTATAGCTATTCCAAGGTCTGGTGATATGGCAAAAGCCGCTGTTCTAGCACCCTTAAGACCTACCTCTTCCTGTACCGTAGCCACAAAATATGTGTCTATCTCTGTGTTAACATTCTCTAGCATTTTAGCTAAAAGCACTAGCACTGTTGTTCCAGCTCTATTGTCGAAACCCTTCCCGGTTACAACATTTGGATTTCCAAGTCTCTCAACAGTTCTCTCAAGCACTGCTATAGAACCTATACCTATTCCTATTTTCTCTACCTCTTCTTTTGAAGATGCCCCAACATCTATAAAGAGCTCTGTCATTGGTATAACCTGCTTAGCTTCTTCAGGCCTCATTATGTGTGGAGGCTTTACCCCTATAACTCCTCTTACAATCTTTCCATCAAGTGTTTTAATCAGTACTCTTTGATTAGGCAAGATACGCTCATTCCATCCACCAATTGGAACGAATTTCAGGAAGCCATCATTAGTAATTGCATTAATCATCAATCCTATTTCATCCATATGAGCAGTAATCATAACTCTGCCGTTACCATTTCCTTTTTTAAATGCTATTATGTTTCCCATCGAATCAATCCACATTTTATCCACACTTCTCTCCATTTCCTGCATTACAATAACTTTTACACCATCTTCAAAACCTGAAGGTGCTACAGCTTCAGATAGTTTCTTAAGCAAATTGAAGGCAAGTTCCTTCAACACAACATCCATTTCCCATCACATTTCCATAGCTTACTTTCAGCTAGTGCATTAAAAATTTATGCTATGCTAGTTCATGTCATAAATCTCATTAATTATTTGCATTAGAATGCATCTTCTTACCTCTTCTGCAAGGCTCTTTTTATACTGTCTCGATAGCAAAATTAAGTTACGCACTCTCCCTTCACCCCATTTCTTACAGAAGACTTGCGAACCAATGCAGTCTCTTACTAGTGATGAAATTATCCTTGTTACATTTGTAGGCCAAGGTGATAACTTCGCTGATCCCAGGTCTATGAAATAAGGTTTTTCAGGATCATTACACATGAAAACAACTTGTGTATCAGGTCTGCTTACCTCAGCAATGTCAATGCCTATCCTATCCAACTCAAAAGCAGCTTCAATCAATTTAACAAAAATTTTCTTCAAAGGAATCTCTGCTGCTGATGCAATGAGATGCTTAAGTGTGGAACCATCTATATACTCCCTCACTATGAAATCTCTGGTAAATGCAAAGATCTTTGGGACAAGATCTGTGTTCTCTGCTAACATTAACATGCGTGCCTCACTTTCTAGAGAATCCCTTGTCGAATCTATCCTCCTAACCTTGAGTCCAACAACACCAATCCTGTTATGCTTTGCCAGCACGACTATAGCTGAGTGGCCTTTTCCAACTACTCTAAGACCCCTCTCAATCAATAGATTACCAAAACTATACAGATACTCAATACCCAGCTCTCTTAAAACCTCCAATCTCTGGCTACAACAGCCTCTTTCGGGCCTTGGAAAGCATAAAACCCTGCAGAGTCTCTGCTCATCAGTAATAGCTTCAAATACATAGTTTCTGCAGAGCATTAAAACATAACCATGTCTCATGTTCCTAAGCACAAGTTTTTACACAGCTCCTTTAAGCTAATTTTATTAATTAGCATAAAATGTAAACCTTCATAAAGAGATTTATATTACTCTATTAAGAGATTATGCATCTAATGATTACAATTTTGAGGAACCAGCTTATAAATGAAGTTATTAATTGAGCTTCAAACACTTTAGATTAAATATAGCTTTCAAATACAAAAACTTTATATTTTAAATCAAGGATTTCCAACTTTGGTGTATAGATTTGGTAATGTGGAAATGTAATGTTTGTGGATATGTATTTGAAGGAGTTGAGGCACCTGATAAATGCCCCAAATGCGGTGCTCCAAAAGAGAAATTCACCAAATTAGGCGAAGAAGAGAAGCTTATAACTCGATCAAGATTAACAAACAGTTTGCATATAGAGGCCTTTACCTTACTTCAAAGACTTTTAGAAATAGCTGAAAAAGGTATTCAAGATAATCTGGATCCCCCATGTGTAAAGATATTCTCAGAAGAAAAAGAATTTGCAATAACCACTATGCAGAAAATTAAAGCAGAGCTAGAGACACATATGAAAAAAGGTAAATGGGGTTGACTCAATTATTAGAGACATTTTAAGGGAGTTCAGCTCTTGTATAAGTTCACATATTTGATATGTTTTTCATAGCTTCATCTCCTCTCCCCCTCATAGCTTCTCGAGTCTGTATCTGCCTTGGGGGCTTTCAGAGTCGCCTCAGAGACCCCATATCCTGAACACTTGACTTAACTTACTCTAAAGAACATGTTTTATGTTTTACAAATTTTTATCAACATCAATCCACATAAAGCTATATGAACTCATATGAAACTCAAAACAGTTGCCAAAGGCAAAAAGCTTCAGCTTAAACAGAGCTATATTCTATGCCTATTTGAAGTACTATGGCAGGTTTAAAAGCATCGCGGCAAAGAGGGTTGGTGATAAACCAAGATGAGAATTCTTCAGAGGATTCACAAAGGCGAGGCTGTTACAGAGCTGAAGATAAGTTTAAATATCTGTAAATACTTGTCAATAGAGAGTAATGTTTAAATAGCTCTCCACTTTATAGCTTCTCGGATGATCCGCACTGCGGTGACATAGGGAATCAGATGGGAGCCCTGTGGCGTTGGGCTCGACAGGCACCCATGAAAGTGTGGGTGAAGCTGGTGAACCCGCACCGAGGTGCAGCCCCACTAATGGAATTACAACTACTCGCAAATACCGTCAAGTACCGTTAGCGGGGAAACGCTCATAGACATTTTTGTAGAATTTCTGCGAACCTGCAAGAATGTGCTTAGGAAACCTTGTAACATACTTTAGTACAGCTTCCCATACGATATCGAATGATGGCGAGCCCTCAATCTTCCTAGCAATATTTCTATCAAAATCTTCTGGGCTCTGCTCCTTACCGTTTGTCCTAGATGCTCATTCTCATTAATTTATTTTCATTTGTTGCACCTAAGGACTTGGACGTCGAGAGCTAGCGACACGAGCCTCTTGGGAGTTGTTATAGTGATTTATTAGAGCACTGCTCCCTCATCAACACAGATTTACAATAAATGCAAATAAAATGAAAATTTGTAGATCTAACAACTCTTAGCCATAAACTTCGAAACAGCCCTAATCACAAAAAGTCCATTTAAAGAGATTTCTACATCATCTTCAACAGGTAGTGTTATGTTGATGCGTTTCCCCGCTAACGGTACTTGACGGTATTTGCGAGTAGTTGTAATTCCATTAGTGGGGCTGCACCTCGGTGTGGATTCATTTGCTTTGCCTGCACTTCATGGGTGCCTGTAGAGCCCAACGCCACAGAGCTTCCATCTAAGCCTCTGTGTCACCTCAGTGCAGATCATCCAAGAAATTATGGTAATTATAGAGTTATTTAAACATTGCTCTAAGAGCCAAGTATCTACAGATATTCATAGATATTTAAAACTACCATCAATTCTGTAACAGCCTGTTCGTGGCGGCTTTGAAAAAAGGTTGTTGAAGAGGTTATAGAGCTTGTGCAGCAGAATAAGATAGAGAACTAGGAAGAAGGAGGTAGATGTTGAGTCTATAGTAGAGCACGGTTCATTAATGAAGTGGGTTAAGAGACCTTCAGCTCAACTCCAGTAACAGAGCCGCCAAGATGTTGAGCGTAGTCAATAATTTTACCTAGCACCTCTTGTGCAAGCTTTGAAGCTAGGGAGGGCTCTTCACCAGAAGCCATGACATAAATATTAATAACTGGTTTACCCAGCTCCTCACCTAAAGGATGGGACTTGACGTACACTTTCTCATACTCTTGCGCAATTCTATTCAATTGAATTGCTAGAGAAGATTCTGGCACTCCAATTATTTTAGCAAACGCCTCTGCTATATGTATAGGTGGGAGCAGTTTTCTTAATCTTGGTTCAACCCAGTTCTCCCACATAGCCTCCATCTCCCTTGGAACCCCTGGAAGCGATACTATTACAGTTTCTCCATATTCTATCCAGCATCCTGGAGCAGTGCCAACAGGGTTTGGCACTGGTACTCCACCTTCTGGCAAATAAGCCATCTTCATTCTCTCTGGAGTTAAAGGCATTTTCCTTTCCTCATACTTTCTTCTGACCATTTCAAGAGCCTCAACATTTAAAACTAGCTTTCTGTTCAAAGCTTTTGCAATGGCTTCAAGAGTTCTATCATCATAAGTAGGACCTAGACCCCCTGTTGTAACAATAAACCGAGGTCCCTCATTTAATACAAGCATTAGGTACTTTGAAATCAGATCAACATTATCAATTATAGTCACAATCCCAATAACCTTAACTCCAAGTAGAGTTAACCTCCTACCAATATAGCTACCATTGGTGTTGATTACTCTACCTTGAGCGAGTTCTGTACCCAATGTAAAAATCCAAGCATGTTTTTCAAAACCATCTCCCATAATCATCATCTCAACAATAGCTCACTTTGTAGAGTGATTAGAAGCTTATAAATTTCGCTGTCTAAAACATCAACAATACCAACATTTTATCATATACCCTCTCCAATGCTTTTATAGAAATGTTTATAAGACAGGATTCCAAATAATAAAACATATCTACAGTATTAGAAATAAAGTAATTAGATGTAGAATCCATGCTAATGTATTAGATTGTTGCTAGGTGTTTATTAATGAAGTTTTTAATTGTTGGAAATGCAAAGGATGTGTTAGAGCTAGTCTATATGCTTAAGAAAGCACCGCGTGATAAACATGAGTTTGTTGTTTTAACAGATAGCCAAGAAGATGTTGAAGCAATAACTAGGGAAATTGATGTACCGGTTTTCTCAGGTGATTTGTTTGATGAGAATCTTTATCTTGAAGCTGGTTTAAGAGAGATTGATGTTGTTATAGCCATGCATGAAAATGATATGGTGAATGTCTTTGCATCAATGCTTGCAAAGGAATACAAAGTGCCAAAGGTCATATCTGTTGTTGGTAATAAAACTATTGCAAAAATGTTGAAAGGTCGAGGTATTACTGAGTGGGTGGTTGAAAGGTCTAATAGCATCTGTGAAAAGATTGAGAATTACATACTTGGATTTACCTGGAAGGAGTTTGGAGATAACGTTTTAATTGTGGGTAGTGCTGAAAACATCCCTAAACTAGTTGAAAGAACAGTTAAGGAGTTAGAAAGTGAAGGCATTAAGGTTCTGGCCATAATTAGAGATAACACTCTTCTAGAGCTGAAAGAAGACAGTGTTGTAAAGAACAATGATATTGTGATGCTGTTTGGTTCCAAAGGAAAAGTACTCGAATTCTTAATGTAATGTTCAAGGTGTTTCAATTGGATACAACGAATATTAGCATTTCTAACCCTCTAACCATGCCCCCACTGCTCGATACAAGAATACTCTATACTATTCTTCAGTTAGCTGTAGCAATAACCATAGTAATTGCAATATATATGATTAGTGGGAAGATTTTAGAAAGACTTAGGCTAAAGCGAGTTATTTCCCGAAAGGTTGAGGGAATGTTAAAAATAATTGTGCTATCCATCATCATTATAATAGCTGTACCACTTATTGCATCAATATATGTTCAACAATCAGTATTGTTCTCCGTAGTACTGCTGGGCATCGTCCTACTTGTACTAGCTATAGCCTTCAGAGACTATGTTGCAAATGCAGCTGGCTATGTGATTGCCGCATCTTCAGGTGTTGTAAAAGATGGTGATAAGGTTAAGATCGTAATTGATGGTATTAGCTATGAGGGTGAGGTCGAGTTATTAGATAGTGGATTTCTGCAGCTAAGAGATGAAAATAATACGGCCGTATATATACCATATAGAAAACTTCTAAATGCCACTATAGTGAAGTATAAATATCCTTTGATGAGCTTAAACATGAGATTTCATGGACATAGAATTGATATTGCAAATCTCATTGAGAAAATTAAGGAGGTTCTGGAGGGCTCTACAAGTGTAGCAGAGGTATATAAAGCTAAGCCTCTGGAACTCCATGAAGAGTACGTTACAGTACACACTGAGGTAGGTTTGAAAAAAGACCCCTCATCCTTTCTGTTAGAGCTGTATGAAAAACTGTCTTCAGAGATACAGTACAGGTTTGAAATAGAAGTGCTCTAACTCTCTTCAGCTTTTTCTCCCCTTCTCCTTACATAAACTCTCTTTTCAATTTCTTTTCTAAGCCTCTTTTCAACTGTTTCTAAAGCCTCTCTAACACATGTTGGCAAATCCCAGCACACACTCTGAGAGTTTATAGCACCCATATTAGTCACAATCTTAATCATTACATTATATCTTTTTCTCCCCTCTTTCTCAGCCTTGGTCTCCTCTTTTACAGACATCTTAAAGTCTATTATGTTCACATATCTTGAAATTTTTGATATATAGCTGTTAACAAGTCTCTCAATCTGTAGTTTAGAGGTTTCGTCCCTCAAAACCTCAGAAACCTTTGCTTGAACAGGTTGAATGAGTTTGAGTTGACTGACATATGCCTTCAAAGCATCGAAACTACTTAACACACCCAAAGGCTTCTCACTACCATTTACTATAGGGGCTCCAGAAATCTTATTATCTAGAAGTATCTTCACAGCTTTTTCAAGGGAAGTGCCAGTAACTATCACAATAGGAGGGCTTGTCATATACTCTGAAACTGGTGCTGCTAGAAAAGACTCTTCACTCTCAACCCATTTAAACCCCCTTCTTCTGGTAAGCCTTATCATATACAGCCTTTCAATAATGTCACTAAGTGCTATAACTCCTGAAACCCTACCATATTTATCTACTACAACTAATCTTGTAATACCATTTCTCAGCATAAGCCATCTAGCCCTAGCAATACTCTCACCTTCTTCTATAGTTATAGGAGGTCTTGACATGACATCCTCTACTAATACCTTGGGCAACAGATTATTCTTTAACATGTAGTCTAAGATTAGTGATCTGGATAAGAAGCCAACTACAGCATCATTTTCATCAGTAACAGGAATTTCTCTGAGCCTCCAGTTAACAAAGGCTGCTATAACATTATCAAAATCCACACCCCTATTAAGAGAATATGGAGGGTCCATGACAGAACGCACTTTGGTATCTCTTCCAGCACCTTTTAACAAAATAGTTTTGTAACTCAAAATACCTAAAAGAATATTGTTATCGTCCACTACTGGAGCATTAATCACCTTGAGGCTCCTCATTTTTGATAAAACATCGCCTATTCTCATATCTGGTCTGAGGAGTAGGGGAGGTTCTACTGCTAGATCTAAAGCCGTTGACAAATCTCCACACCTAAACTACACTATGCTACATAGCTATATTAACTTGACTCTCCTGGTGCTAGAGTTTAACTCCACACTTAGCAATGCATACTAGATCCATTTGCAGAAGTAGAAATTAACTCTTGCAAAGCTTTAATAACATTCTTCTCAGAGTTGCAGAAGGCTCTCTACATATAAGGCCCTCTCTAACCATATCAGCCACAATTCTTCTTATCAACATACCTTCGACATACACACCTTCTTTTTCTTCCAGAACCTCTCTAAGACTATCAAATACTAAACCTTCGTGTTGCTGCTTCAGAATTTCAATGATTTTCCTTTTCAAAAACTCTTCGACAGAGCTCACGAAATTCGTCACCCTTAATAATCTTTCCTCCATTAACGTCTACACTTATCCATGGAATTAAACCATTTCTGCAAAGCCTTTTCATTGCACTGGGATAAGCTTTGAAATATTCAAACTCAATTTTCTCAATAATGTCTCTATCTATTTCAGCAAGCCTAGTCAATAGTCTTGCAAGACCTTCCTTGTCACAAAAACTTATTGTTATAGCTGGCCAGACCTTAATTCCATAATCTAACAGATTTCTTAATGCGTTTAACTGAAGGTTGAAGAAAGTGGCATCAGCTCCTGTAATTTTCTGGAACATTTCCTCGGAGCATCCCTTAATCGAGATTCTAACAGCAACATTTCTATACTTACTCAAAATCTCTGCAAATTCTTTACTGTATCCTATTAAAATGCCATTTGTTTCTAAGATGAACATAGCATTCCTTTGGAGCAAGAATTCATTAAGTCTCTTCACAACTTGTATAACATGGTTAAATGCTATTGTTGGTTCACCACCACTAATCCTAATAACACTGTATCCATAGTCGCTGGCTATTTTTATGAGCTTTGAAGCTACCTCACTTGGCGTGTAGGGGTCTCCTAACATCTTTGTATTTGCCTTCCAGCTCCAGCAGTAAACACATCTTAGGTTACAGCCTGTTGTATCTGCTGTTGCAGAGCCTTTATAGAACCTACTTGGCCTAAACCTATAATACTTTCTGATTATCTCACCATCTGCAGTTACTGAGGCAATGTTGTGTTCAACAATTTTTGTGACCTCTATGGGGTTAAATCCTCGATGCGTAGAATCATACACCTTAGATTTCTAGGTATTGGCCTGGATTGAGTATCCTGACCTCCACCTCTGGAACCCTTTCTTTAACCAGCTTAGCAAAGAGTTGAGGATCTGTAAATACTGCATTGAATGTGTTGTAATGCATCGGTATAGCTATTCTTGGCCTTATTAGTTCTACAGCTTTCACAGCCTCTTCTATACCCATAGTAAAGTGCCCTCCTATTGGGAGTAAAGCTACATATGGTCTATAGAGCTCTGCTATAAGTTTCATATCGCCAAAAACCCCAGTATCACCGGCATGGTACAGAGACTTGTTTTTACTAAAGATAACAACACCTGTAGGAGCACCTTTAGATGAGCTATGAAAAGCCGGTGTAAATACAACCTCTAAATTCTTTTCAAGCCTTACACGTCCACCTATATTGACTGGGATAGACCTTTCAATAGCCCCCACCTTTTTTGCAAGCTCTTCTGCAAGCTCAAATACAGCCACAATTCTAGAGCTCTTGAATTTAGATAAAAGCTCTGCAGCCTCACCTACGTGATCTCCATGATCATGCGTTACAATAATGTAATCCACAGATTTATAATCCTTAGCAAAAGAATCAACACTTCTATATGGAGACAAGGGGTTAGTTATCCAGGGGTCAATCAAAATTGTTGCCTCATCTACACCTATTATGAATGCTGCATGTCCAAGCCATCTAATTAAAACCATGGCGTAAACCCATGAGAGGATTTATCAACATAACTTTTCTTGCTTTACACCACTAAAAGCTCTTTCTGTACTGTGTGAGAGACTTGATTAGTGATAATGAGATTGAGAACTATGTGAAAGCAGGGCGAATAGCATGTACAGTGCTGAAGGAGGTGGAAAGCCTTGTTAAGCCTGGTGCAAAGCTTCTTGAAATCGCTGAGTATATAGAAAGTAGGATACATGATTTAGGAGGTAAACCCGCTTTTCCTGTAAATATCTCCATAAATAGTGTTGCAGCTCATTACACGCCAATTCCAAGCGATGAAAGTATTATTCCTAGTGGAGCTGTTGTGAAAATCGATGTTGGGGTTCATGTAGATGGTTATATTGCTGATACTGCCACTACTATATCGCTTGACGATAGCTATAGATTGCTATGTAAAGCAACTAAATCAGCTTTGGAAAAAGCTCTAGAAGCTATAGGTCCTGGAATTAGATTTTCTGAGATTGGTAACATTGTTGAACAGATTATAAAAAGCTATGGATTTAGCCCCATCTACAATTTGAGTGGGCATAGTCTAGATAGGTACATTATACATGCAGGGGAGGTTATACCTAACCACAGAGACAGATTGATTCTGGGTTCTTTTAAGAGTGGCAAAGCATATGCAATAGAGCCGTTTGCTACAAATGGACGTGGTTATGTAAAGGAAGGAAACGATATAACAATATTCGCTCTCAAGCCAAATCCCAAGAAACTCTCTAAATTAAGCCATGAAGTTCGTGAGATATTTGAGCATATATATGAAGATAGAAAAACACTTCCATTTACTCTTAGATGGTACGTAAAGGAATTCAGCATAGAAAAGCTCAGAAGTGCTATGAGGGTTCTCATAGACAATGGTCTGGCTATAGCATATCCCATTCTCATAGAGATTAATGGCGGTATTGTTGCACAGTATGAGCACACTATTATATTGACTAGTAGAGGTGAGAAAATAGTGACAACTTTATGCTATTAAAGAAACCTTATTAAGCGTGTAACGGTATAAATAATGCATCTAAGTTATGCGAAGGGTGTTGAAACACGCTGAATATGATAAATATGCAAACAGGGGGGGATTGGAATACTTTAATATCAATATTATTCTGGGTTGTCTTTATGCTCTACTTTTTCACAGATCTGCCTCAGAAAACACAGTTTATGAGATATGAGAGGGGTGTCGCTGCAAGACTTGGTGTGGTAGAGGGGCTTGTCAAGGAAAGTATATCCAAGGTGAAGACATATTTGGTAAAACTTGGTGTAAGCAATGTTGATGCCTTGGTTAATAATACGCTGGAGGGCTACTTTGCAATAGAGCCTGTGTCGATAGAGCCAACAGATATTATAAAGAGATTGGATCACATAATAACAGTAAATGAAGATAAATTCAAAAGCGATTTGCAGAAAGCTATGCCCAACATGGGAAGACATATGCTTAACAACATAGCTGTCTCACTATCTGTCACCTCAGCCCTCTATACAGTATATAAGATATTGAGGCATTATTACCTCATAGGTAGGAAGTATGAGAACTGGATTCTGTTAATGCAGCTCTACCTCATGTTGCCACAGTTAGTCAGAGAGCTTATCCCCTATGTTAAAGCTGTTGAAACCTTTGCTAAGGGTGTACCTGTAGGCGATTCTGTAGGACCTGTAGTTGCATATAGACTTGCAGGGCTTTCTCCAAGGATAGATATTGAAGAAGATACAGTATACTCTGTTACTGAGATAGAAGGAAGAAAAATCTATGTAATAAAGGCTAAGGGTCCTGGAGCAACTGTTGGAAGACCTGGAAAAGCAGTAGCAAAGATGGCTGAAATGCTTGGCTATAAAGTGGCACGAATAATAACAATAGATGCAGCACTTAAGCTAGAAGGCGAGCCAACAGGTCTTGTAGCAGAGGGTTCAGGAGCTGCAATTGGGGATATAGGTCCAGAGAAAATAGAGATAGAGAGAGTTGCAGTAAGGTGTAATGCTCCCCTAGATGCGGTAATAGTGAAAATGAGTAATGAAGAGGCTATAAAACCCATGACAAAAGATGTTGCAGAGGGTGCTGAAAAAGCTTATCAAATGGTTTTAGAAATAATAAGAAATAGAACAAAGCCTGGGGACAACGTAATAATAGTGGGCATAGGCAATACAGTAGGTGTGTACTAAAATGTATATGCAGATAGACATCATAACAGCGTTACTAATAGCAGTAATGCTAGGATTAATAGTGTACGCAATAAAATCAGCTCTAGATTACTCAAAAAAGAAGAAAGAAACAATAGAGCAGGAAAACAAACCAATGAAAATTGTAAGCATTGTTACATGCCAGCAAAATGATTATACAATAGAAAGAGAATTCAAGGAAGGAGACTTCATAGGAAAAATAGATGGAACATGCCCCAAATGCAATTCACAAATGGTTATAACAAAAATCTACAGCGTAAATATAGAAATGACACAAAAATCTTTTAAACCCTAGCTACACCAATAATAAAAATGGTGCCCCGACCCGACCATAGCGGCTGGGCAACACCCGGACTCGTCAGATCCCGGAAGTTAAGCCGGCCGCGTTGGATGAGGCTGTGGCTTCCGAAAGGGGCCGCAGCCCATCCAAGTTGGGATCGGGGCACCAATAATTGCCTTTGGTTGGTGTTTTGAGATTTATCATAGTTTGATGATGTTCTCTTGTCATATTAGTACTAAGCACTTGCAAAACATTTACAAACTTTGAAAGCATATACACATGCTGGCGAGCTACAGGAAGTCTGCATCTAGATAACCAAGATTGGGTTCTAGGGGTGGCTCCGAAAGCCCCCAAGGCATATGCAGACTCAGGGAGCGACACAGAGGAAAGGAGATAAGGCTATGAAAAACATAAAATATGTGAACTTATACAAGAGCTGAACTATTCTGTCCCTAGGTAGCTATTCTCTGCATTTCAGAGTTCATCTAAGGATCTCTATCTTGCTTACAGAATTTTATGTCCCTCTATGAGTTTAGGTATAGCTATAGAACTCAATGAAAGGAATTTGCATCCATGTTGACAAGGTTTTAATTATGGTTAAAAAGCCCATGTATTCTAAAGTGTTCAATATTTTGTAATGTTTTGGTGTAGGTAGTCTTACAATCCTTGTTTTACATGTTTTGCTCGTTGATGAACTCTTTATATATATGTATATTGCATTGCTTAGCTATGAGAATCTGCTTGTTCTCAGGTATTTGCTCTATTCACTTCAATGCCTATGACTGCGTTTTAGAAGTAGCAGTACTGCTGATGAGAATATTGGTAAAGAGAAAACTCAGTTAATGTTACAAAACATTAAAACACCTTCTCTAGGAGTAAATGGTCGTGGAACTTAATAATAGTTATTAACGCCTAGTATGGCAAGGAGGGTGTGGGTTTATATACTGATAAGATAAGTATTTGCTACTGCTAACTAGTTAAAGTTATTTAGAACTAATTAGAAGTATTATTAATAGGTAGTGGGTACTGTAGTTTCTGAGATAAGTAGAATAATTTAGGTGGTGGTATTATCAGATTTTGTGCTTGTAAAAGCATAGCTTTAGCAAAGCTTTTTCACAAGCCATATAGCGCCATCAATATCCTCTACTACATCTGAGCATCCTAGGTCGTAGCATAGCGAAGCAATAGCTGCTAGTAAAGCATCTACGATATGCTTAACACCTTTAGAGACCTGTTCAATGTTTTTTATAGCGAGTTTTTCAGCTAATAACTCTACTGATCTGCAACTGCTACTCTTCAAAACACTTTTAGGGTGAGTCTCAATAACTATGATATTCAACTCTTTAAGTTTTTTAACAAGATCTGCTGCTCTCAAGGTCAGATCCCTCATATGTGAAAAACCTGGTGGAAAAACTCTGTAGCCTAATGAAAGCATCCTCCTATCTACCCTCCTAATAAAGCCATCTCCAAAACCGAAAGGAGCATCAATAGCTACAACAGGTTTTTGATAGAAATGGATTTTCTCAACTATCTCCCTATCATCACCTAGGCACAAAGCTTCAGCAACAGCTAATCCCTTTGACTCTATGGCCACAAAACCCGAGCATCTCTGTGGATTAGCAGCTAAGTCTATACCTATATATGCGCTATACCTGTTCATGGTGTACAAAGCCTGCTCAACTCTTCTAACCTTTTCCTGGTATTTCTCAGTTCACTTCTAATATAATTCCTTCTCATTTTAAGCTCCTCTAGTTGCCTCTCTAACTCCCTCAGCTCTTTCTCCAAAAGCTCAACTTTACGCTCCAACACATCTCTATCTAAGCACACCTCCTCTATGAAATCAAGCGATTTTCTCTTCATAAACCTCACTAAGTTAGTTCAGCACCTTTTCTCTTTATATATTCATGGTAAAGCTTTTCAACAGTAAGGTTATTAACATACTTCCCATGTGGTCTAAGCCCACCAGAAAAGCTTTTGGGAATGTGGAGAAGTTCATGTAGCAAAACCTTAACTCTATTACTTTCAGAAAGTGCAAAGAAGTTTCCCTCTATAACCTCTATTACATATATAGGCTCTAAGCCTAAGGCAAACCTCAGTACAGAAGGAAGCATATATATTCTGGCAACAGCCTTAGACCTGCAATCTCTACACACAACAACCTTCACTTTATCTACATCAACATTTGGAAAGAAATCCCTCAAAGTAAAGACAATATCTTTAACAAGCATGGATAAGGTATCATCATAATAAAACTTGTTGCGATGCATTAACAAAGGCCTCTACACGTTGTTTCTAGGTCTGTGCAGACATACACATTTATTTAAAGTTTATAGTTTATAGAATTAATAATTTAATTAATCATCAGCCACCGGAGGGTGTATAAAACTATATGAAATCTAAAAACAACAGCTAAAGGCTCTTTCACCGCATCTTTGTATATGTTTCATTAGTGTTTAAATATCCTAGCCATTTTTTTATGGTATAAGGGAGTTGTTATATGAATTTTTCAGAACTGTTTTTGGAGATGTATGGAGAGATTGAAAATATTCCTTTAATTGATGTTCATGAGCATTTAAATCCGCTAAAGCTATCTCATTCAGGGTTTGAAGATATTATCTTCTATCATTATATCGTTACAGAACTAGTATCAGCAGGTATGAGCAGAAAAGAGTTTGAAAAGAGGAAGGGTTTAGATAAACTTCTCTATGCACTGCCCTACCTCAGATATATAAGGAATACAGCTACATTTTGGTGCTTAAGGCAGATACTGAGTCGTCTACATGGATTGGATATAAGGGCTATTGATGAGAATAATTGGCGTGATGTTGTTAAGGTATTAGAGTCTTCTGCAAATAATGAGTCAAGAGCTTTTGAGGTGCTTATCAAGGAGTCTAAGGTTGGAAAATCGTTTTTAACTCTTTCTCCATTTTCTGAGGTTAAGGGGTATAACAGGGAGGTTTTTGTAGGAGTTCTTAGGGTAGATAACCTAGTTAGCTACTTGAGCAAGGATAGTCTGCAGAGCTTAGGGAGATTAACAGGCTTTGAAATTTCAAGTGTTGAGGAATTGGATCTAGCTATAGAGTCGTTATTTAAAAGATTTTCAGAGGATGTTGTAGCTATAGCCCTGAGTCCATTGCCCGAGGAGGTTTATAGATCAGTGAAGCCCTCTGAGATCTCGCTATATTTAAAAGATTTGATGCAGAGAGGATTCCTTGCAGAAAATCCGAAGAGCTTACTTTCATCATATATTTTAATGAAGTTCCTTGACTTATGTAATGAGCATAAGAAGGTTTTCCAATTTATGCTAGGCGTTGAAAGACCTGTATCTGGTGCTGCACCACCAGACTACGCAATTACACACTCAAAAGACGATCAGTTGCTAAATCTTGCCCAACTATTTGCAATATATCCTGATGTAAAATTTGATATATTCATAGCTGATGCAAGACTACTGCATCCAACTACAGTAATAGCAAAAAACTATCACAATGTATATGTATCTGGCTACTGGTGGTATTCAATGTATCAGACAATAATAAGAGACTATATTAGAATCAGACTAGAAATGCTTCCATACAACAAATTCAATGGATTCTTTAGCGACGCCTATGTTGCAGACTGGGTATATGGAAAAGCCACCTTAGCTAAGAAACAGCTAGCACACGTACTTACAGAGCTGATTCTCGAAGGCTACATAGACAAAAGCCTAGCTATTGAAATAGCGCATGCAGTTCTACATAAAAACGCAGAAAACATTTACAAAGTCTCTATTTGATCAACACAATACCTCCCACTATAAGAATATCACCATAAGTTATAAACCATAACAGAATAACACTATTAAAGAGTTATAATTCAAGTTCTTTGAAAACCCCTATCCTTAAGAACAGAGCTGTTTCCATTGATAAGGTTGCTTAAGTCTTTTTAGGGCTACGAAGAGACTTTAAACACTACAAAATATTGAGCACTTTAGAATGCAAGGGCTTTTAACAACTAAAAGCCCTTGCTTTTCAGGGTGGGGTTGAAGGAAAAGATTATGAGTTTTCTATATTTTGATTGCTCTTGGTGATGAGCATTAAATTCTCTGAGCTATTGGCAATGATCAACAGTTTATCCATAGCTCCGAGTCCAATGGATAGGGGTAATGGGCTGGAGACCCGGCCCGGGATTAAACCCTGAAGGGGGATATAACCCCAAACCTCCTCGCTCTAACAGGAACTCTCACTCCTTAAGGGCGGGGAGGAGGTCAGATACTCTAACTTGTTATAGAACGCTATAGAGGTATAGACTGATCTTGCATTCAGATTTCTATATCTTAATCTTACTGTAAAATTTGTTAATGCGTTTGGCGAATCTAGCCTAGGTGATCTCTTTTCAAAGTACCTTACAAAAACTTTGCTATTTCTAATAAAATCCTCCAAAGAAGCTATCCATTGTTACAGAACTCGAATATCGTATCTTGGACTATGGGATTAGAGTAATGCTTTAAAATGTTGCTAAACTTTACTTGCACTTACTCAAGGTATATGTAGTGAAGCTGCTTAGTATCTAAGTAGCAGGTCTATCTCTAAACAATAGCTAATAATGTTTAATGACTAGCTCTTACTCTTTTAAAACTTCATTACTAGTATGGAATAGTTTTTAGTGAGATATATCTTTCCACAGCAGGCCTAGGCTTTCGGCATAGCTGTATACCTCCTCTAGTTCCTCTGCATAAGGTCTTCTTGCGATATCCTTATATTCATAGGCTTTGTATTCTGGGCGATACTGATCCATTATATTGACTAAAACCCTTTCCTTCGGTAGGTTGTCAGCAATCCACTTCAATACTTTTTTAGAGCAGCACTCTACATGATTTGGTAAAACGAGGTGTCTTATTATAATATCTCCCCACTCAACAGCAATTTTATGATTTCTCCCAACAATATCAACATATCTGGGTATCTTTGAAAGCCTTAGGGCGCAGCTATTGTTACCATATTTGAAATCAGGTAACCATATGTCTATGACGTGTTTTAGCAGCTCCATAGCTTCTGAACTCATGTAGAAGTTACTATTCCAAAGCTGTGCAATGTTGGTATTTAAATATCTTAAGCTTTCTAATATATTATGAAGATTAGGCGTAGGCTCGCCACCAACATGATTTATATTTCTAGCACCATCATGTTTTAGCTCTTTTTGTATCAATGCTAATTGCTTGGAATCGACCTCTATACCTCCAACTGGATTTTCCTGAGAAATCTCCCAATTTTGGCAAAAAACACATCTAAAATTGCAACTTCCATAAAATATTGTGCCGCTTGGCACCAAAGGGGCCTCTTCTCCTATGTGGAGAAACCAGCTGTGAATATAGCTCTTCATGCTCAGTCTGCAAGTACCAGCTCTTCCACTAATTCTATCAACACCACATCTCCATTCACAGAACTTGCAATTCCTCAGCATACTATAAGCTATCTTAATCTTAACATCTACAAAATTTTCTGATGATTCGCCATACATCTTCTTAAATTCGTTAAATTTTAGCTGACTCTTTTTAACTTCATTCCACAGCGATACAAAGCTTTTTTCAAGCTCTCTGTGAACCCCCCACAAGCACTCTATATCACAGCCTTCAAACTTTATATCCCTAGGTACCTCAACAGCTTTAGCTATATGGAATTTTGCTGGGTAATCCTCTAGTAAAACTGCATAATACCAGCTAAGGGTCTTTTTGAATACATCTTTATGCAAAGCAGTAACAGCATCTGGTCTTATGTAGCTCCAAAAGAACTTTCTATACTCCGTCATAGAGTTCCTGTACCCCGATACTCATCATCTCTCAGTGGGCATGACTGAAGTCATCTATATACTGTATTTTCTAGACAGGAAAATATGCTTTATATAGCCCCTTCAAAGCAATTTCGCTATTGGGTGATTAGAGTTGAGAAGAGTGTATGTAGCTGGAGTTGGAATGACTAAGGTTGATAGACATTATGATAAAGGGTTCCAAGAACTTGTATACTTAGCTGTTAAAAATCTGTTGAACGATGTTAAGGAGTATAGCCCTCAGGCAATAGTTGTAGGCAACATGATGAGCAGTTCGCTGTATCAGCAAGACTCTCTTGCAGCTGTTGTTGCAGACGCTGTTGGGCTTAGAGGTAAGGGAGGTTTTAAAGTAGAGGCTGCGTGTGGAAGTGGAGGTCACGCCATCGCTGCAGGATATGCTCTTATCGCTTCTGGTCTTTATGACCAAGTGCTGGTCGTGGGAGTAGAAAAAATGTCTGATTACCCAACAAGTGTAGTAACTTTAGCTTTAGCACAGGCATCAGATTTTGAGCACGAAGCGATATATGGTGCTAGTTTTGCAGCACTTAATGCCCTTGCTATGAGGCTTTACATGCATAAGTATGAAGCAAAAAGAGAAGACCTAGCTCTGTGGCCTGTGAGAATGCATGAACACGGCTCTCAAAATCCATATGCACAGCTGAGAAACAGAATAACAGTTGAGGATGTGATGAAGTCAGCTGTGATAGCGGATCCTATCAGGCTCATGGACTCTGCACCGATAGGTGATGGTGCTGCTGCAGTTTTACTAACTTCAGAGGATGTTGTTAGGAAGCTTACTGATACACCAATACAAGTTGCTGGGGTTGGCTTAGGTAGCGATGGTTTGGATCTTGCATCAAGAGAAGACTTATTAAAGCCTATTAGCATAGTTGTTGCAAGTGAGAAAGCGTATAAAATGGCTGGTATAGAGCCTAAGCAAATAGATGTTGCAGAAATCCATGACGCGTTCACCATAACGGCTTTGTTATCCATTGAAGGTATGGGTTTTGCTAGTTTTGGAGAGGCTTGGAAACTGATTAGGGAAGGGAGGTTTGTGGCTGGCGATAAACCCTCATTAAATCTTAGTGGTGGTCTAAAGGCTAGGGGTCATCCTGTAGGTGCTACAGGAGTGTATCAGGTAACAGAAGTGGTCATGCAGCTGAGGGGAGATTTTCCAGGTGTGAAGATGAGTAAAGCTGAAATAGGTGCAGCTATGAATACTGGTGGAGTTGCCACCTTGACTTCAATAATCATCTTGAAGAGGTGATGTGCATGAAGATATCTCCAGCTAGAGTTTGGAGGGAAAAAAATGCTAGATATAGGTTAGAGGGGGGGAGGTGCAAAAGATGTGGCAAATTATTCTACCCACCAAAAACGGCATGCCCTTACTGTGGTTGCTTAGAAGTCGAAAAAACAGAATTGCCTAAGAGGGGCAAGGTACTCAGTTTTGCTATAGAGCATGGAGTTCCAGAAGGTTTTAGACACCAAGCACCAATTATAGTGGCCTTAATAGAACTTGAAAATGGGGTAAAGGTAGTATCAACTTTAACCGATGTAAATCCTGAAGAAGTATATATAGGTATGTCTGTGGAAGCCACTCTTAGAAGGATATGGGAAGAGTCAGATGAGGGTATAATAATCTATGGAATTAAATTCATACCAACAGAGTAGCAACAACCTTTTAATGTTTACATCATAGTGCATCTAGTGTTAAATAGGGGTATTCTTTTTGAAGAGGGTGCGGGCAGTAATCTATGCTATAGCTCAGATAAATCTAGCTATACTGGTTCTCGCATTTATAAACGGTATTCTCTTCTTTGTATATTACTGCACTGTGGGTGATGTTAAAGGTTATTCAATAACTGTTAAATATCTTTTCTCAGTTTCACTACTACTATTCTTATGGGCATCTATAGCATACACAAATAGAAAGAATGTAATTGAAAACTACATCGACTTAATGATTGCTACATCTCTTGTGTGGCTTTCTGTCCCCTTGTCCTCAACGATAATATATTTATCGACACTTAAACTAGATTTATTAGACGCCTTCTTTGAATCCCTTAGTGGATTCTCGGGAACAGGCCTAACAATTCTAAGCAATTTAGATGCCACACCATATGTTTTACTAATTTGGAGAGCCTTGACTCAGTGGCTTGGCGAGCTTGGAACAGTAGTTGTAGCAGGTGTTGTTCTGCCTTATCTTCACATCTCTCTAATTAGGATATATTCCATAGAGAGAGGACCTAGACTTGTATCAACAATTAGAAGATCTATGATCGACTTGTTTGCAATGTATGCTGCATATACGTTGTTAGGTTGTTTAATTCTATTTTTAAGTGGTATGGGACCTCTAGATGCAGTTATACATTCAATGACAGCTATAGCAACGGGTGGCATGTCATCAAAAGATCAAAATATTGGGTACTGGTACTTCAGAGGCTTGACTGCAACACTATTAGCCTCATCAATAGTAATGGTTATAGGTGCACTGAATTTTAAGGATCTTTATAACTTATCTAAAGGGCGTTTCAAGGGGTTCATAGACTCGCCTGAAGTGAGAGGCTTTTTTGCTATTTTTGCATTGCTACTCATATTTGCTATAATCTTTGGCAAGGCGTTTAACTTGAATATTGCTATAGTAGCTTATCATATAGTCTCTGGGTATACAACGACAGGTTTTCAAGTTGGTAACATATATGTATATCCAGACGCATTGAAGATCATTTTAATATTAGCTATGGCTATAGGCGGAGCAACATTTTCTACAGCCGGTGGAATCAAGACCCGGAGAATTGTAATAGCAGTAAAATCCATTGCATGGGATATTCAGAGAACAGTGTTACCAAAAGGCATGATAATAGTTAAGAGGTTGGGGCAGGAAATACTTGGTGAAGATACCATTACCTCGGCTGTGACTTATATCGTGCTCTATACAATAACCTTATTACTGCTATCATCAACACTATACTTCATATTGATAACAAGTAACCTAACAAATTATAGCTTTCTAGACTCTCTATTCGAAGTAACATCAGCACTATCCTGTGTGGGGCTATCTGTTGGTATAACATCCATCTCTCTCCCACCCACAGCAAAACTTATATTAATTACCGCTATGTATTTAGGAAGACTAGAATTCCTCCCACTATACCTAGTCATAGGATCATATTACATAAAGAAAAAATTGCCTGGCTAACTTTTATCTTATAGTAGGATCCTCTCTATGTTTGCTTAGTGTTATATCTATTTTTTGTTAAGGCTCTTTCGAAATTGATGGTTGGGAATTGGGTTTATGAACTCCGATCTCATTTCATTTATATCTTCAGAGCATGCTTAGATAGTGAGAAGTCTACCCCAAGCATTTCCCCGCTGACAGTGCTTGGTGGTATCTTGAATACTTGTACTTCTGTTAGCGGGGCTGGTCCTCATGGGTTTACAGTCCTCACCCACACTCAACAGGTCCCAGTAGAGCCAAACGCCACTAGGTCTCCATCTGAGTCTCTCTATGTCGCCGTAGAGCAGGTCATCCGAGAGTTTATAGCAGTGTGTAGAGCTGTTTAAACATTATTCTATAGAGCCAGGTATCTACAGCTATTCA
>Ga0080004_1121338_pt1 | contig 172691 bp, 152 predicted proteins | sample WasSprMetagenome_FD_69207 | JGI IMG/M metagenome (GOLD analysis project Ga0080004, IMG submission 69207) | Sulfidic aquatic microbial communities from Washburn Spring, Yellowstone National Park, USA - WS (SPADES assembly) (version 2) | ecosystem: Environmental > Aquatic > Thermal springs > Hot...
AGGCGGCGCGGGAGAGCCTGCAGCAGCGTTACGCGAGCCTGAACCCGATCCAGCTGCGCCAGCAGATCGAGCAACGTCAGAATGAGTTGCTCAGGACCCTCCGCCGGAGCGAAACCAGACCGGATTCGGCCCGCAAACTCACCCCCGTTCGGTTACTTCTTTCGTGACCCAACGGGCGGCTGTTCGGTTACCGGAGGAAATGACTTGACACGGTTCCAGGCGGCAGCTTTCGGCAACTGCGCAACCGCGTTACGGCGAGCCGGGGATCGGGTTGATCACCGCACGTATGTCGCAGGAAGGGCTGCTGAGGCCTGTGGGCAATAGCCTGCGACTGCCGCGAAACGGAGGCGATGGCTCGCCTTCGCAGCGGAGACGCCACGGCTGCGGGAAAGGACGTCCTCGGACTCCTGCACGGTGCGCCTGGCGCTGCCAGCTCAACGCGGTCCGCGTTTCCGGAATGAAATGCGACCGGACAGAAGACCCGCCACCAGCAGAATAATGAACAGGGCAAGTAGCGTGACGAGCGTGGCAACCGAACCGGCGACCAGGTAATCTCCCCGTCCCCACGGGCGGGGAAGCAAGTGCAGAGTCAGCGCTACCGTGGCCACAAACAATAGCAGCAGGATTGCAACGATCAGCAGCCAGCGGTAACGGCGCCGGGGCATATGGCGGTCAGGCGACGTCAGTCGCAGCGGAAGACAACCTGGACTCGGGGCTTCGCCTCTCCATCACGATAGCGCACCGTGGGGTGTGGCAGGGCGCTACGAATGTGCGGCGGGGCTCTCTGAACCTTCGAGCAACGCCTCGGCCAGCCGGCGAAAATCGCTGGGGGTCACCAGATGGAAACGAATTTCGAGTCGTGTGTGCTGGCGGAGTTCGCGCTCGAGTTTTTCGCTGGGGAGTTCGGGGCTGGCCACGAACAGATTGCCGCTAGCCACCCGGAACGGAAGCACCTTCCAGCGCTCGACCAGATGGGCAGGGAGGCTGCGAGCCACGGCGGGCGGGATTTGCTCGGGCTGGAGGTTTTCCAAAGGCAGGTCCTGCTGGGAGCTCAAAGCGGAATAGACCTGGCGCTCGTCCAGCTTGCGCAGCCGGACGAGATACTCGCCCAGGCGCAGATCCGCCGGTTTGGAGGCCAGGGCTTGTTCGAGATCGCGCGCGGTGAGCCAGCCCGACTCCACGAGCAGCTCTCCCAGCCGCCTGCGGTTGTCGGCAAGGGTCGCGCGCTGCGGCAGGCGATGCTCGGTTTTGCGCCACGCCAGGGAACGCTTGCCCAGACGGGCGCGCTCGTAGTCGTACACCGCCTGCACGGTGGCCACTGCGTTAATGGCGTTTGCCCACAGGATTCGCAAGGGCGACCCTATGGCGAAGGCCCAGCCGTAGATTCGCGCCACCAGGACGCAGCGCACAGCCATGCGCCACAATTGCATGCCGAGGGTTGCGGCCAGCAACCACTGCGTGTGCGCGGCCTGGCCGAATGCCCAAGGCTCACCTGCGATCTCTGCCGCGATCCACGTCAGCGCGCCGTAGAGAAAGATGAAATTGACCAGCACGGAGAGGGGATTGCCGATGAGGCCTTTGCGATCCCGCCACAGGAAGTACACCTCGGCGACTCTGCCGCGCCAGCCGAACTGCTCCCAGCCTTGCAAGGCGATCCCGGTCACCCAGCGCCTGCGCTGCCGTATGGCGGCCCGCGGCGACTGGGGGAAGTACTCTCGCGTGGCCACCGGCACGCCCTCCAGCAAGTGGACTCCGGCAAAGTATTGCGAGCACCCCAGTCTGCGAAGGCGCAAACCGCTGGCGTAGTCCTCGGTGAGCTCGCGCGGCTCGAAGACCCGACCGTTGTGGGAGGCGGCGAGCAGCTCGATGGCCCGCCGCGTATAACCCGTACCCACGCCATTGCCGGGCAGTGCCGCGCCGAGGCGCAGGCGTACCGGCACATCCTTGTGCTGGTATTCGGCGAACTCGTCACAGTACACGCCGTGAGTCAGGTAGCGGTGCGGCGTGGGCAGAGGCAGAACGGGCAGTTGCACCATGTCGTAACGCTGGGCGTAGAAGTTGATCCACTCCAGCTCGAGCGGGTGCATCCAGTCTTCGGCGTCGTGGGTCACGATGATGTCAAAGTGCACGCCCTGTTCGCGCTCGAAGTCGAGCATCCCCTGGTAAATCCAGTTCAGACAATCGGCCTTGGAGGTCGGTCCGTCGTGCGGGCAAAGCGCGATATGGACGTTGGGGTGGCGGCCGCAGACTTCCTTCACCGCCTCCACAGTGGGCTCATCGTTCGGATAGCATCCCACGAAAAAATCCACCGGTTGGTAGCGGCAGGCAGCCAGATTGCGCTCCAGCATGCGGCCGATCACGCGATGTTCCTGCCACAGGGGGATCCAGACGGCAATACGCTGCCGTGGAGCGGAGGCAAGCGATTGGGGATCGGGCGGAGCCGGGGATGCCGCGGGTCTCAGCGTGCGCCAGAGCAAGCTTGCCAGCCAGACGAAGTCCACAAACAAGTCATCGAGGCCGCTCACCAGCAACCAGACCGCCAGGGGAGCGAGCCACGCCGCTATCCAGCCGTCCAGCCAGTTCATCCGGCTTCTCCGCCAAGGGAGGAGTCCATCCAGAGATAGTGGCCGCAAGGTCAGGAAAGTCGCACTGCGTCGTTGGTCTCCCGCACAATAAGGACATGCGACGAAAATTCGGAAGGTTGATTCTGGTCTTGCTCGCGTTTCTGCTGCTGGGCCTAGGCCTGAGTCCGAGCGCTCCGCAGGCGCCGGCGAACGATTTCCACTTTTCGATTCTGGGTGATCGCACCGGCTCGGCTGCGCCGGAAATCTATGGCCGCATCTGGCGCGAGATTGACATGCTGGGGCCGGCTTTCGTGATCAACGTGGGCGACACGATCCAGGGTGTACGCGACGAGCGCGCCGAATCGGACTGGCAACAAGTCCTGCCCGCACTGGAGCGCTACCGTCGCTACCCGCTTTTCCTGGTACCCGGCAATCACGACATCTGGAGCGAGCACTCACGCCGGCTGTTCGAAAAGTACGCGGGCCGGAAAGTCCCTTACAGCTTCGACTACCAGAACGCCCACTTCGTGGTCCTCGACAACAGCCAGACGACCACCCTGGGGGACGATCAGCACGAGTTCCTCGAGCGCGACCTGCGCGCACACCGCAATCGGCGTCCGAAGTTTGTCTTTCTCCACAAACCGTACTGGCTTGCACCCCTGCGGCTGGGCTCGGGTGAATTCCGGCTCCATCAACTGGCGCGGGAATACGGGGTGGATTATGTGATTTCCGGCCACACCCACAATTTCGCGCGCATGACGCGCGACGGGGTCACGTACATGATCGTAGGAAGCTCGGGGGCAAACCTCGCGCGGTATCTTTCCGATCCGGCCAACTTCTCGCGTGGCTTCTTCTATCACCACGTCTGGGTCCACGTAAAGGGCACGGAAGCCCGCTTCACCGTCAAAGAGCTGAGCGGGTCGCCGGGGCAAGGCCGCATGTTTCGTGCGGAGGATTGGGGCCCGGACGGACCGCAGTTCGATCCGGAGGATCCGGCGCGCAAGGATCGTCCGGAAACCTGAGGGCTTTCGTCAGTCGAGCTTGCGCAGGACTTCGAGCACGACGCGCCCTACGACCTCGAAACTGTCCGCGCTCAGTTTGTCCGGGGTGTCCTGTTCGGTGTGCCAGTAGGAGTTGTTGGGTCCGTACTCGAAGTCAATCAGGTTGACGGCACTGGCGCCGCGGCGGAGGAAGGGAACGTGGTCGTCCTCAATCCAGCCCGGCTGATCCAGGAAGTAGCGGCGCAAGCCGAGCTCGGCCGCAGTCTGCCAGACCAAGTCGCGCAGCCAGGCGGTTGAATTCATCTCGCGCACGATGCCCAGATCGCGGTCGCCGATCATGTCCACATTGATCAGAGCCTTCAGGCGCGCCAGCGTGCCGTCGCTCGCCCAGCGTTCGGCCAGCTGACGGCTGCCGTAAACGCCATCCTTGTCCGACCACGGCCCGAACGACTCTTCGCCGTCGAAGAAGACCACCAGGATGTCGTTGCGAAACTTGAGGCCGGAGATTGCACGGGCCAGCTCGAGCAGAAAGCCCGTGGAAGAGCCACCGTCGTTGGCGCCCACGAATTCGATGTCCGGCATCCACTTGGTGTCGTAGTGGCCGCTGACGGCCACGGCTCGCCCGCTCGTTCCGGGGAAACGCGCGATCAGGTTTTCCATCTCGATGGGCCCCAGCGGCGTTTGCGCGGTGAAGCGGTCGCGAAGGATCTGGCAGCCGGTTTTTCCCAGCTCGCTCAAAATGTAGCCGCGGAGCTGGTGCAGGGCAGGGGAGCCGGGCGGACGGGGTCCAAAGGCGGTCGCGCGCTGCGCGTGCCTCAGCGCCGTGCGCGCGTTGAATTCGCCGCGCCGGGCCTGCCCGCAAGCCTGCCAGGCCGCTGCCAGGGTCAAGATCAGGGCTTGACGGCGATGCATATGTAACCCAGGGTAAAATCGCGCTGCCGATCCAGGCGATCCAGCAACGGCAAGACCAGAGCCAGCGGGGCCGCAACCAGCGCTGCCAGCACAAAGAACGGCCCCGGGAAAAATTGCAGCGCGTTGAGCAATCGTCGCGCGAGGAGCTGAAAGAAACCGCCTACTGCCTCCACACGGACCGGGGACAGGCCTGCTTTCCGGATGAGATAAGCGAGGCCGTAGCGCGTGAAGCGGTAGTAATCGTGAGGCGCCTGATGAATTTCCCATTCCTGCGGCGCCACCAGCAGCAGCCGACCGCCCGGCGCCAGCACACGCGCGATTTCTGAAAGCACGACTGCCGGTTCGGGTACGTGCTCCAGCGTGACCACGTTCAGACAGGCATCGAAGGCGCCGTCGGCGAAGGGAAGGGCGGCAAGGTCGGCAATCACGTCCAGCCGGCTGTAATCCCAGGAGGGATCGCCCACCGCCAGGTCCACGCCGCAGTAGCGCTGCCGGGCAAAGTAACTTGCGTAGGCGGCCTCGCCCGCTCCCGCGTCCAGAACACGGGCGTCTGCGGGAAGGCTGGCGGCGAAGGCCTGGACCGCATCCTGGATGGCGGCTTCGAAAGCGAGCAGGCGGCGACGGAGCCAGGCGGGCAAGTGGCGGCGGATGGCTTTGTATCTCACCGCTTCTTGCGCGCCTCCAGCATCACGGTGGAGCCGGCACGACAGGCGGCTTCGAGCAGGGTGAAAGGCAACGCGGCCACCACCAGCCCCAGATAGAGCAAGTCCTTGCACAGTCGCACGGCCGGTGATTCGCGGACCTTGCGGACCCTTCGCGCCATGGGATCCAGCCAGGGCGCCAGGCTGGTGGCGAGCCCTGCAGGGTTATCGCGCAAGGAAAAATATTTCCGCCGAGTAACTTCAAAACCGCAGCAATCCAGTAAATATTCGAGATCGCGATCCCGGAAATTCAGTAAGTGGCGCGGTACGTCGAGCCCGCTCCAGTTTTCGCCGAACAGAAGAAACTGCCAGCAGGCTGCGTTCGGGGTCTGGACGACCAGGCGACCTTCGGGCGCCAGCAGCCGCCAGGCGGCGTCCAGATACTCCGCGGGATCCTCCAGATGCTCGAGTACGTGAAACATGGTTACGACGGCGCAACTGGAAGGCGGCAGCGGCGCCTGCTTCAGGGAACCACAGACCGTGGGCGACCCGTTCGCGCGCCAGGCCAGGGCAGCCGCGCGCGGCGAGAGATCCAGGCCGATGGCACGGATGCCGCGCTCGCGCAGAACGCGGACGAACAAGCCTCCGCCGCATCCCACGTCGAGCACGAGGCCGTCCTCCCCCGCGTGGCGCAACGCCTTCCGTACGAACTCCACGTGATCGCTGATGACCAGTCTCCGCCAGGCCTCCTCCAGGCGGTCCGCCGCGCCATTGGCGGGCGCGAACCAGTAATCCTCCGGGTAGTAACTTGCGAGTTTTTCCCGGGAAGGCCAGGGATCGAGTCGGATCAGGCCGCACTGAGCGCACTGCAGGATTCGAAACTGTTCCGCTGTCGTCCGGTAAAGACGGTCACCGGCGTGAAACAGCACGCGAAATTCGGGTTCATCGCAGGCCGGGCAAGGTCTGCTTGCCGCTGCTTGAGTGCTCATCACGCTGCCAGTTCCATCATTCGCCGGAGGCTGATGCGATGCCTCAGGATGAGGCGCCTCAGTTCGGAATCGCTGAGTTTCCGGATACGCCGGAGCTCGCGCCGTTTGCGGAGCATCCGGGGAATCAGGGCCATCGCAGCCAGATCCCCTGCGAGCAGCGCCAACGCAGCCCGCAACTTGCCGGAGAAACCAGCATAGCGCGCCAGCTCGCCCCTGTTGCGGATCGCTGCCCAGACCCCGGCGGCTAGCCGTACGCCGTAATACCAGGGATTCAGCGCCAGCAGGCTCCAGGGAAAAAGCTTCACGGCAAGCAGCACACGGTTGCGTTCGATCAATTGCAGGCGCCGGGTGGAGGTCAGTCCCAGCGTGGCCCCGCGGTGGTGCCAGACCACGGCGTCCGGCACATAAAGACAACGCCAGCCGGCGATGCGAGCCCGCAGGCCCAGCTCGGCGTCGTCCCCGTAAGCGAAGAAATCCTCGTCAAAACCCCCGATTTGCTCAAGCATGCTCCGGCGGTACATCGCCGCGCAGCCGTCCGGCCAGAGGACTTCTTCCATGGCGTCGTACTGGCCCTGATCCAGCTCGCCCGATCCCCGGCCCCGGTTTTGACCGTCGGGATAAATCAGGTGGCCAACCTTGTCAATCCGGGCGGGATCCTCCTTGACCAGAATCTTCGAGGCCGCCATGCCTATGTCCGCACCGTACTCGAAAGCGCGTCGCAGCGCGGCCAGCCAGCCCGGAGACGCCACGGCGTCATTGTTGAGCAGCGCCACGTAATCGCCGCTTGCCACGGCAATGCCCTGGTTGTTGGCGGCGCAAAATCCCCGGTTCGAGGCATTGCGCAGGATCCGCAAGGGGAAACCGGGCCGGGATCCGAACTCGCTTTGCGCCATCTCTACGGAGCCGTCCTCGCTCCCGTTATCCACCAGAATTACTTCGAAGGAGACTTCACGCTGCTCCGTGAGAGAAAGCAGGCAATGCCGAAGCAACTCACGGCGGTTCCAGTTCACTACGATCACCGAAATTTCTGACATCGGCAAAGTCCCGGCGCCGGATCGAGTTGGCGAGGCGCAACGATCGCGCCGCGGATACGAGCAGGATTTGTTGTATTATAGCGATGGGGCGCGTGGCGGAGTAGCGATGTATTCGATCGGCCAGCGGCTGCGCGAGGAACGCCTGCGAAAGGGCATCAAGCTTTCCGAAATCTCCGAATTTACCCGCATCCGCACAGCCTTCCTGGAAGCCATCGAGAATGACCAGTTCGATCAGCTTCCGGGAGCCTTTTATGCCCGCAGCTTCATCCGGCAGTACGCGCGCTATATCGGGCTGGATGATCCGGAGCTGGAAGCCGAGATCAAGCGCCAGCTTGGCGAACCCGGCCCTGTGGTGAGCGCCCAGGAGGTCCTGACCGGCCTGAGCGTGAGCGGTCCGGAAAAGTCCCCCGTCTTGTGGCGCACCCAGCCGGCATCGCGGTGGTTGGCTTATGTGACGGTGGCCGGCCTAGTGGTTGCGGGCATCCTTGGAGTTTATCTGGGCTGGCGGCAGGTGCGGGTCCGCGCCGAGGCCGAGTTGCATGCGATCCGCCCGGCTGAGACCACAGTTGCGCCAGTCACGCCGCAGCCCGCTGTGCAGCCGCCCGCATCTACGTTGCCGGGACCTGCGCCGACGGCTGGCCCCGCGCCAGCGCCTCAACCCGCAGCCGCGGGACCCGCCGAGACCGCCCAGCCTGCGCCCGCGGCGGAGAGTACTCCCGAAAGACAATCGCTCGTGGTCGAGATCCGGGCGCAGAAAGACTCCTGGATCCAGGTGCACTCCGACGAAAAGGTCGTTTTTGTGGGCACGCTCCGCAGCGGGCAGGCTCGCACCTTCGAAGCTTCTGAGCGGATTCGGATTCTGACAGGCAACGCGGGAGGCTTGCAAGTGCTCAGGAACGGTTCCCCATTGGGTCCCATCGGTCCTGAGGGGCAGGTGCGGACCGTGGAGATCACGAAAGAAACCTACCGCATCTCGGGGCCGAGGCCGAAACCGCCGGAAGCCGAGCCCAAGCCGTCAGCCGAGCCGCCGTCCGGCGAGACTCCGCCGCCGCTCGCGTTCAATCCGCAGTAATTCGAGGCGTCTCCGCCGTTTGACTCCCTCGTCCACCGCGCGCCAGAACTTGCGGAAATACCCTGCCGCCGACCACACGGCAAAACCGGCCACGCCCCACATACAGGCTGCCGCCCACGGCTGGAGCTCGGGCCAGCGCATCGCCAGCAGGTACAAGGACACGGCCACCACTTGCGTGACCATCTTGGTTTTGCCGAGATCACTGGCGTGAATCGTATAACCCACGCTGGCCGCGATGCTGCGCAAGCCGGACACGGCAAATTCCCGTCCCACAATGACGATCACCAGCCACGCAGGCACCATGTCCACCTGCACCAGGGCGATCAGGGCCGAGGAAATCAGGAGCTTGTCAGCGATGGGGTCCAGCAGGGTTCCCACCGTGGTGATCTGACCCCAGCGTCGCGCCAGATAGCCATCGAGCAGATCCGTGATAGCCGCCGCGAGGAAAATAGCGAGCGCCACCAGCTCGCTGCTGACCACCACGCCCAGCAGGTTGAGCGACACCTTGCCCTGCACCAGGAGCGCGACGAGCAACGGGACGAAAAAGATCCGCAGCAGGGTCAGCAGGGTCGGGATGTTCATCAGGTATTTTCAATGATAAACCAGCCGGATGCTCCCGGGACCCGGCGACTTCAGCAGCTTTCCACGAGGTAGTTTGCTAGCCTCAGCTTCAGCGATTGCGGGACCTCGGCCTCGATTTCGTATTCCGAACCGTCGAAGCGCGCCGAGATCACGCGCCCCAGTTGATAGAGCAGGCCCGCCTTGGATGAGTCGCCAGCCGGAAAGCGGAAGGTCGCTGTTGTCAGGGGATCGAACGAGAGAGCCTCGTCCATGGCGCTCAGTAATTGGTCCACGCCCTGGCCGGTGAGCGCCGAAATGGCCACCGCTCGAGTCTGGGATCGGGCCGCCTCGCCAGCCAGTCGGACCAGCCAGGCCTGGGCGTCCAGGCCCTTTTGCTCCAGCAAGTCCACCTTGTTGAGGACCAGCAAGCGCGGTGTGGAACCAGCGCCGATGTCAGCCAGGACCTTCTCCACCTGCGCCATTTGCGCGGCGGCTTGGGGCGCGGAAACGTCAACGACATGCAGGATCAGGGCGGCTTCCGTCACCTCCTCCAGGGTGGCCCGGAAAGCCTTCACCAGGGTGACGGGGAGCTTGCGGATGAAGCCCACAGTATCGCTGAGCAGGACGCGACGGCGCGAGGGCAGCACCACGGGTCGCACGGTGGGATCCAGCGTGGCAAACAGGCGATCGTCCGTGAGCACGTGGGCTCCGGTCAGGCGGTTGAACAGCGTAGATTTACCGGCGTTCGTGTATCCCACCAGCGCCGCGGTAGGCAAAGGGGCTTCCTTGCGACGGCGCCGCTGAACGGCGCGGGCGGCGCGCACCGCTTCCAGTTCCTCCATCAATTTGCGGATGCGGCGGCGGATGCGCCTGCGGTCGGTTTCCAGTTGCGTTTCGCCCGGCCCTCGCGTGCCGATGCCGCCGCCCAGCCGCGACATTTCAGCGCCCCGTCCGGTCAGCCGCGGCAGCAAGTAGTTCAACTGAGCCAGCTCGACCTGAAGCTGGCCCTCGCGGGTACGGGCGCGCCGCGCGAAGATGTCCAGGATGAGCTGGGTGCGGTCCACCACCTTGCAGCCCAGCCGCTCCTCGAGATTGCGCTGCTGCGAGGGCGTCAGGTCGTGGTCGAAGATCACCAGATCGGCGCCCTCAGCCTGGACCCACTGCGCGATCTCCTCCACTTTCCCCGAGCCAATGAGGGTATCGGGCTCCGGGCGCGGTCGCGACTGGAGGGTGGTCCCGATGACTTGGGCGCCGGCGCTCTCAGCCAGCGCGACCAACTCCTGCAAAGATTCCTCCGCGCTGTAATCGGCGCCGTCGAGCGAGGAACGCGGCCGGCGGCGGCGATCCTTGAGGTCCAGGCCCACCAGAATGGCGCGTTCCATAGTCGGGTCCAGCCAGGCGCGGATCAGGCTTCCGCGGCCGGAGTCGCGCCAGGCGTGCTATGCGTCGTCTCCCCCGCGGAGTGGCTTGCGGCGTGGGTGTGGCTGGGCTTGGGAACCACCACGGTGGATATCGCGTGCTTGAAAATGAGCTGTTCCTGATTGTTGGATTCCAGGATGAGCGAGTACTTATCAAAGCTCTTGATGCGGCCAGATAACTTGACCCCGCTCATCAGGTAAATGGTCAGCAGGATTTTTTCCTTGCGCGCATTGTTGAGGAACGCTTCCTGAATGTTTTGCGCTGGTTTGTCCATAACTAATCTCCTCCGGCCAGGTCCCCCGGGGCCTTGCGGCGAGTATCATCCGCGTCACCCGATTTTAACACCACGAGCGATCCAGGGCTCGGCTCGCCCGGCATGCGAGCGCACGCAGGGCGACAGGTTGTGGCCTAAAGGGAGGTCCCGTTCTGGCGATCCCGCAAACGGTCATAGCGATGGTAAGCGTTGACAGTACCCAGGGACGTGTTGTACAGGCTCGTCAAGCCCAACGCCTCGCGCAGGTCTTCCTCGAAGGCGTGAAGCGCCTTCAGCTCCTCGGCGAGAGCGGGCCGGCGCCGTCCGCCCGGGGTCAGCCAGAATTTCTGATAGCCGGCATCCACCAGCCGCGCCGTTTCTCCGCCCAGATCGCGCCCCACCTGATCCACCTCAGGGACCTCGCCTGGACCGCGGCGCACCCGCGCCCGGCAACCGTCACGGAAAACAAGGACGCTGCCGTCACTCTGGGGCACGACCTGGAAGCCCCAGTCCTTCAAAGCCTGGATGCGCTCGGCGAAATCGGGTTCGCGCGGGCGTACGCGTCGGAAGAACATAGCCACTTTCCTATACTAAGCTTTTTGCTGCCGGGACGACCGTCCCACGGCGGGCACGCCCCTGCACTAGACTGTTGCGGAGGAGCGAACACCTATGAACGACCGAACGACGGGATCCCGCCGCGAGTTCCTGAGAAACGCCGCCATCGGCCTGAGCTGGTTGCCGGCCTCCGCCGGTTACGTGGGGGGCAGCGACGTAATTCGCGTGGGTTTGATCGGCTGCGGCGGGCGTGGCGAAGCCGCCGCCCTGAACGCCATGAATGCGGACAAGGGAGTGCAGCTCGTGGCCATGGCCGACCTGCTCATGGATCGGGTGCAGGAAAAGCGCACGGCGCTGCGGTTGAAGAAACCCGATCAGGTCCAGGTGACCGACGACCGTTGTTTTGCCGGATTCGACGCCTACCGCCGCGTGATCGAGTGCTCGGACGTGGTGATCATCGCCAACGCGGCCAAGTTCCATCCCTTGCACATGAAGGCCGCCATCGAGGCCGGCAAGCATGTGTTCGTCGAAAAGCCTCACGCCATAGATCCCGCCGGTGTCAAAGTGGTCGCCGAGGCCTGTGAGCTCGCCCGTCGCAAGAAGCTCTGCGTGGTCTCCGGTTTGCAAAGCCGTTACCACCCGGGCTATATCGAGACCGTGCGGCGCATCCACGAGGGCGCCATCGGCGAGGTCATCGCCATCGAGGAAAACTTCCTGCGCGCCCCCTATGTCCTGTATCCGCGCCGGCCCGGCTTGACCGAAGTGGAGTACCAGGCCAGCAACCAGTATCACTTCCACTGGCTCTCGGGCGACGACGTCCCGCAATCCCTCATCCATAATCTCGACCGCGCATCGTGGGTGCTCAAGGAGGCGGCTCCCTTGAAATGCCACGGCATGGGCGGGCGGTCCACGCTGCGCGGAGAGATCTATGGCAGCGTCTTCGACCACCACGCGGTGGTTTACGAATTCCCCAATCATGTCCGCGTGTACGCCTTCTGTCGCACGATCCCGAACTGCTATAACGAGACTTCGAGCCGGATCCTAGGGGCGAAGGGCCGGGCCAGCCTGCTCGAGATGCGGATCGAAGGCGAGACCACATGGCAGTATCAGGGGCCGAAGGTGAATCCCTACGATCTGGAGCACGTGGCCCTGTTCCGCGCCATTCGCTCCGGCCAGCCCATCAATAACGGCGATTACATGGTCCGCAGCACGCTGATTGCGATCATGGGCCAGATCAGTTGCTACACGGGCGAGGAAATCACTTGGGAGCGGATTTCCAAGTCGGACTTTTACTATCCTCCTCGCCCGGATGAGGTGCACAAGGACATGGAGCCTCCCGTGCGGCCCGATGCGGAGGGCATCTACCCGGTGTTCATTCCCGGCGTGACGAGGTTGCTCTGATGGCAACGTGCTGGGTCCGTTGGGGAACCGGCCTGCTGGGTATGGCCATCGCGGTCTGGGGACAGGCGGGCGGGCTGCGTTTCCGGGCCGCCGGCGCCGAATTCGTATTCGATACCGGCGTGTTGCGCGGCAAGCTGCGCGAAGGAGGGCGTGCGACTGGGCTGTCCCGCGTGGAGTACGTGCCGCAGGGAATCCCCTTGTCGAGCAGCATGGGATTGTTGAGCCACTACCGTGTGTTCACGAAAGGCAAGCGGTACGGGGATGGGGCGTGGAGCTGGCCGGGAGAAGCGAAGCTGACTCCTGAGGGGGAGGTCGAGGTTTTCTGGCCGGCGGACGCCGGGAGGCCGTTCGAGCTGGGGGCGACGTATCGGTGGCGGGAGGGGAACTGGGTGGAGGTGGAGACGAGGGTGCGCGCCATCGAGGAACTAGTGGATTTTGAGTCGTTTCTGGCCTGCTATTTCACCAAAGACTTCAACTTTTCGGCGGCCTGGGCCGGTGCCCCGCCCGGATGGGTGGAAGCCGCGCCAGAACATGGAGCCTGGCAAATGTTTCCGCGCGATAGCGGCGCGCTCGCTCTGATTCGCGACGGGCGTTGGAAGATCCCGCCCAATCCGGTGGATTGGGCCATCCGCCCCGAACTGGCTGCTCCCATCGCGATCCGGCGCGCCCGCGATCTTGGTCTGGCCGTCGTTTTGATGGCCGCTCCGCAGGATTGTTTCGCGGTCGCCACGCCTCGCCACCAGGACCCGCACAATTCCCTTTATCTGAGCCTGTTCGGACGCACGATCCGCGCCGGCGAAAGCGCGAGAGCCAGAGCGAGCCTGGCGGTGATCAGCGATTCCGAGCTGGGGCACATCGAAGCGATGTACCGCGAATGGCTCTCCACCTTGAGGAACCGGCGATAGCTCGAGGTGACACGGTGCAAGGGCGCGCGGCGTGCTTTTCGCGGACCGTCTCCCCAGTACAATGGAGGATCCCAACGCCATGAGAACGATAAGCCTGATGATTTCGGTCGGTCTTCTTGTCGCTCTTTGTTCCTGCCAGCCGCAACCGCGGACGGTGAAGCCCAAACAGTTGCGGGCGCGCACGTTCAACTCGGGCTTCCCGGAAGCCCATGACACTTACAACGGCATCGTCGCGGGCAGCGACGGCCGTATCTACTACATCCTGAGCACGGACTCGGTGGACGTAGGCGCGCGGATGTTTGTTTACGACCCGCTCCGGGATCGCATCGAGTTTCTGGGCGACATCACGGAAGCTTGCGGGGAAAAGGGGCTGAAGGCGATACCTCAGGGCAAGGTCCACGTAACCCCGGTGGAGAGCAACGGCAAGCTGTATTTCGCCACCCACATCGGTTACTACACGATCAAGGAGGGCATGGAAACCATCGGCGTGCCTCCGCCGGGTTACAAACCCTATCCGGGCGGACACCTCCTCGCCTTCGATATGAAAAGCCGCACCTTCGAGGATTTCGGCGTGGCGCCGGAACGTGAGGGAATTCTGACCATGAACATGGACACGCGCCGGGGCCGCATTTACGGCATCACCTGGCCCACGGGGTACTTCTTCCGCTACGATCTTGCGCGGCGCGAATGGAAGAACCTCGGTCTGTACGCGCGCAAGGGCGAAAGCGGCCGCGGCGCCGAGTACCGCACTCTCTGCCGTTCCATCGCCATTGATCCCGAGGACGGCTCGGCCTACTTCAGCAATGCCGACGGCCAGATCCTGCGCTACGTGTACGACAAGGACGCGGTGGAAGTGGTGCAAGGCGAGGACCTGCGGAAGGACTACTTCGGCCAGTACGACCCCTCCTCGCCCGGCCACATGGGTTATAACTGGCGGCAGACTTTCTGGTATGCGCCCGAGAAGCGCATTTACGCGGTGCACGGCAACTCCGGGTATCTGTTTGCCTTCGATCCTCGCGTTCCGCGCGTGGAAGTGCTCGAGAGGATTACTTCCGAACCCTCCAAGCGCGCGGGCATGTTCGACCAGTTCAGCTACGGCTACCTGGGCTTCACCTTGGGGCCTGACGGTCACACGATCTATTACCTGACTGGAGGGCCGATTTACGAGGGCGGCAAGCGGGTCACCGGCAAAGCCACCACGGCCATGGGGGAGGCCAAGGGCAGGGAAAACTTGCACCTCATCACTTACCACATCCCCACGGGGACTTACAAAGATCACGGCCCCATTTTCTTTGAGAACGGGGACAGGCCGAGTTACGTGAACTCGATTGCGGTGGGCAAGGACGGCACGGTGTACGCGCTCTCGCGCATCATCGAAGGCGGGAAAACCCGGACCGACCTGTTCTGCGTCAAACCCGGGCGTTAAGAAAAAGGCCGGCCCGACGGGGACGGGCCGCCGGGCCGGCCGGAAAAAGGGATCACGCCGTGCGCATCAGCTCGGCCTTGGCCTCGGCCGCCTTGGCGGCGATAGCGGCCTGGGCTGCGGCCAGCCGTGCGATGGGCACCCGGTAAGGCGAGCAGGAGACGTAGTTCATCCCTACCCGGTAGCAGAACTCCACCGAGCTCGGTTCGCCGCCGTGCTCGCCGCAGATGCCCACTTCCAGCTCGGGCCGCGTCTGACGACCGAGCTTGACGCCCATCTCGACCAGTTTGCCTACGCCTTCCTGATCGAGGACGGCGAAGGGGTCGCTCTTGAAGATCTTCTTGTCCTCGTAGACCTTGGAGAACTTAACGTAGTCGTCGCGGGAGATGCCCAGTGTCATCTGGGTCAGATCGTTGGTGCCGAAGCTGAAGAACTCAGCTTCCTGAGCGATCTGATCCGCAGTGAGCGCCGCGCGCGGCACCTCGATCATGGTTCCCACCATGTACTTCAGGTCAGTGATGCCGTGCTTGGCGAGCACCTCCTGCGCCACCCGGACCACGATCTCCTTCTGATGCGCCAGCTCGGCCACCGAGCCCACCAGCGGGATCATGACCTCCGGGATCACCTTGATGCCCTGCTTGTGGCATTCGGCCGCGGCTTCGAAAATGGCGCGGGCCTGCATTTCCGTGATCTCCGGATTCGTGATGCCCAGCCGGCAGCCGCGCAGCCCGAGCATGGGGTTGAACTCGTGCAGCTCCTCAACGCGCTTGAGCAGCTCGGGCAGGTGCTTCTTGAGCTCGCTGACTTTGACGCCGTAGCGCTCGGCCATCTCGCGCTTGGTCTTCATGTCGGCGTGCGGCAGCCTGGCCAGGTCCACCATGATCTGCTCGCGCTTGGGGAGGAACTCATGCAGCGGCGGATCCAGGGTGCGGATGACGACCGGGTAGCCGTTCATGACCTTGAACAGCCCGATGAAGTCCTTCCGCTGCATGGGCAGCAGCTTGTTGAGCGCCTTGCGCCGCTCCTTTTCGTCGCGGGCCATGATCATGGCCTGCATGTGCGGGATGCGGTCGGGGGCAAAGAACATGTGCTCGGTGCGGCACAATCCGATGCCCTCGGCGCCGAAGCGGCGTGCCACCTCAGCGTCGCGCGGGATATCGGCGTTGGCGCGCACCCCGAAGGAACCCCGGAACTCATCGGCCCAGCTCATGAATTTGGCGAGCACGCCGGAGGTGGGATCGGGATCCACGGTTTTGGCCTGCCCGGCGAACACTTCGCCCGTAGAGCCGTCCAGCGAGATCCAGTCGCCTTCCTTCAGGGTGATGGTGCGATCGCCCACCCGCACCGAGATTTCTTTCTTGTGCTCGTTGATCTCGAGCGCGCCTGCGCCGGCCACGCAGGGAGTGCCCATGCCACGCGCCACCACCGCAGCATGGCTAGTCATGCCGCCCCGCGAAGTGAGGATGCCCTTGGCCACTTCCATGCCATGGATGTCGTCGGGCACCGTCTCGGAGCGCACCAGGATGACCGGACCTTTCTTGGCTTGGGCTACGGCGTCATCCGCCGTGAACACGATGCGGCCCACCGCGGCGCCAGGGGACGCAGGCAGGCCCTCGGCGATCTTTTGCAGGCTCTTGCGCGACTCGGGCGCGATCATGGGGTGCAGGAGCTGGTCGAGCTGCTGCGGGTCCACGCGCATGATGGCCTCTTCCTTGGTGATGAGGCCCTCTTCCACCATGTCCACCGCGATCCGGACGGCAGCCTGTCCGGTGCGCTTGCCGTTGCGCGTTTGCAGCATGTACAGCTTGCCTTCCTGGATGGTGAACTCGAAGTCCTGCATGTCGCGGTAGTGACGCTCGAGCATGGCCGTGATTTCGCGGAGCTGGTTGTATACGTCGGGCATGAGCGTTTCCAGCTCCTTGATCGGCCGCGGCGTGCGGATGCCCGCCACCACGTCTTCACCCTGGGCGTTGGGCAGGAACTCGCCGTAGAACTCTTTCTCGCCGGTGGCGGGGTTGCGCGTGAAGCCCACGCCGGTGCCCGAGGTCTCGCCCATGTTGCCGAAGACCATGGCCTGGACGTTGACCGCCGTGCCCAGGTCATCAGGAATCTTGTTCATCCGGCGATAATGCTGGGCGCGGGGATTGAACCAGGAGCGGAAGACCGCGTTGCGCGCCATGCGCAACTGCTCGTGGGCGTCCTGCGGGAAGGGCTTGCCGGTCTTCTTTTCGACCAGCTTCTTGTACTCGGCAATGATGGCTTTCAGGTCCTCAGCCGTCAGGTCGGTGTCGTAGCGGGCCTTGACCTTCTTCTTGCGCGCCTCGAAAATTTTCTCGAACTCCTCCTTGGGGATGCCGAGAACGACGTTACCGAACATCTGGATGAAGCGCCGGTAACAGTCGTAGGCGAAGCGCGGATTGTTGGTCTTGGCTTCCAGACCCTTCACCGTTTCGTCGTTCAACCCGAGGTTGAGGATGGTGTCCATCATGCCGGGCATGGAGAACTTGGCGCCGGAGCGCACGCTCACCAGGAGCGGGTTTTCCGGATCGCCCAGTTTCTGGCCCATGCGTTCCTCGAGCTGGCGGAGGTGCTGCTGGATCTCCTCTTCGATTTCGGGAGGCAGCTCGCCGCCGCGCTCGAAGAAAATATTGCAGACCTGGGTGGAAATCGTGAATCCCGGAGGTACAGGAACGCCTGCCCGCGACATTTCCGCCAGGCCGGCGCCCTTGCCGCCGAGGATGTCTTTCATGGTTCCGTCGCCGTCGGCTGTGCCGCCGCCGAATGCGTATACGTACTTGGGCATACGGTTATTTCTCCTCTTGTCTGGTTACAATTTCCGAAAAATCGGCAATGGATGAGAACTCGCTCAACAGGTGGCTGAGTAAGTTCAGCCGGTTTTGCCGGATCTCGGGATCCGGCGCGTTGACGAGAACCTTGTCGAAAAACTGGTCCACCGCCGGGCGCAGCGAGGCGATCGCTTCCAGGGCCTCGCGGTACTCCTTGTTTCGGCGGCGCCGACGCACTTCGCGCCGCACGCGCTGAAACGCGCCCCACAGCTCCTTTTCCGGTCCGGCCTCCAGCTTTTCTTCGCGGACCTGGCAGGCGGAGTCCGGCGTCGCCGGCCAGTTCGCCTGACGCAGGATGTTCTTGATTCGCTTGAAACTGACCGCCAGCGGCTCAAAATTCTCTGTGGGCCGCACCTGCCGCAGGGCCTCCAGCCGGCTTTCCAGATCGGTCAGGTCGTCCCAGCCCGCGGCCAGGACCGCGTTCACCTCATCGTAAGCGAATCCGCGGACTTCGCGGAAGTAGTATCGCAGTCGGTCCTCGAAAAACTCGACCAGCGCCTGGTCCTTCCCCAGAAGTCGCCGCAGAGGCAGCGGCAGCCTCGCTTCAACGAGGATCCTGACCGCGCCTTGCGCTGCTCGCCGCAGGGCGAAGGGATCCCGCGAGCCGCTTGGAATCAAGCCCACCCGGAAGCATCCTTGCAGTGCGTCCAGCTTGTCCGCCAGCGAAACCAGGCATCCCGTCAAGGTTCCCGGAATGGCGTCCTCCATGCTTTCCGGACGGTAGTGCTCGTAGATCGCGCGCCAGACTTCTTCCGGCTCGCCCTGGCGGCGCGCGTAGAGCCCGCCCATTATGCCCTGAAGCTCGGTAAACTCCTTGACCATTTCGGTGGTCAGGTCGCACTTGGCCAGCAGGGCCGCGCGTTCCACGGGTCGCGGATCGGCCTTCAGCATTCGGGCCAGTCGCCGGCCCAGGCGAACCATACGGTGCGCCTTGTCCAGGTACGTGCCCAGCTTGGCCTGGTAAGTGACCTGGGCGAGCATGGGAACGCGGTCTTCCAGTTTCTTCTGCTGGTCTACTTCCCAGAAGAAACGGGCGTCTGTGAAGCGCGCCTGAAGCACCCTTTCGTTGCCCTGACGGACCAACCCTTCCGGATCCGCGTCCGTGTTCATGACGGCGATGAAGACAGGCGCCAGGCGGCCTTCCGCGTCCTCCACCGAGAAGTATTTCTGGTGGTGGCGCATCACCGTGACCAGAACTTCTTCGGGGAGACTGAGAAATTCGGTATCGAAGCTGCCCAGAATCGGGGTAGGATACTCGGTGAGGTAGACGAGGGTATCCAGGAGGGCGCGGTCAGGACGCAGCCGCAGCCTCGTTCCTGCCAGGAGCTTTTCGATCCCCTCTTCGATCTTTCGGCGCCGCTCCTCGGCGGAAACCAACACGTAATTTTGCCGTAACTGGTCCGAGTAAGTGGCCAGCGTCACCGGGATGCGATCCGAACCCAGCAGGCGGTGGCCGCGGGTGTGATTGCCGGAGCGAACGCCTGCCAGCTCGAACGGCACGATCTCGTCGCCCAGCAGCGCCACCAGCCAGCGGATGGGACGGATGAAACGCGGCCCGCCCTTGCCGGTCCAGTACATTGTCTTGGGGAAGTGAATGCCCAGGATGAGGTCCGGGAGCGCTTCGGCTAAGATATCGCGCGTAGGCCGTCCGGGCGTGACTCGCCGGCAGGCTACATACTCGCCGCGAGGGGTTTCGCGCACTACCAGATCCGTGACTGCGACGCCCATTTTGCGGGCGAAGCCTTCAGCAGCGGGTGTCGGCTGGCCATCGCGGAAAGCTGCCGAGCGGGGCGGGCCGAGGACCCACTCCTCGCGATCAGGCTGGCGCTCCGCCAGCGGCCCGGCGCGCAGTACAAGGCGGCGCGGGGTCGCGTCCACTTGGATCGCCAGCCCCTCGCCGGCCACGCCTCTTTCCTCGACCAGGCGCTGGAAGGAGGTGCGGAGGTCCTCCAGCGCGGGCGGGATCATCCAGTCGGGGATTTCTTCCGTGCCGATTTCCAGCAGGAACGCCAGGTCCGTCACGCTGCTTCCTCCAGCCGGAGCTGCTCGAGCCAGGCTTCGGCGACGCCTACAGCCAGCTTGCGGACGCGTCCGATCACGGCCGCGCGTTCGGTCACGCTGAGCGCCCCACGCGAATCCAGCAGGTTGAACAGGTGCGAGCACTTCAGCACCTGGTCGTAGGCAGCTAGAAGCGGGAAGCGACGCTTGTCCGGGTACTGCGGCCAGGCATCCAGCAGGCGACGGCACTCCCCCTCGTGCAGTTCGAACAGGCGCCACAAGGTGGGTACGTCAGCCAGTTCGAAGTTATAAACCGAGAACTGGAGCTCGTCAGCGCGTCGCACCTGCCCGTAGGTGATGCCCGGCGCCCACTCGATGTCATAAACGCTGGATTTGTTTTGCAGGAACGCGGCCAGCCGCTCCATTCCGTAAGTCAGTTCCACGGGCACCACGTCCAGGTCCAGCCCGCCGCATTGCTGGAAGTAAGTGAACTGGGTGATTTCCAGGCCGTCCAGCATGACCTGCCAGCCGATGCCCCAGGCGCCCAGAGTGGGAGATTCCCAGTTGTCTTCCTCGAACTTGATGTCGTGCTTGCGCAGATCAATGCCGATGGCGTGAAGACTGTCCAGATACTGCTCCTGGATGTCCTCGGGCGACGGCTTGAGGATCACCTGCAACTGCCAGTGTTTGTACAGCCGGTTGGGGTTCTCCCCGTAACGCCCGTCGGCCGGGCGGCGGCTGGGCTGGATGTAGGCGACGCGATACGGCTGCGGCCCCAGCACACGCAGGAACGTTTCCGGGCACATCGTGCCGGCGCCCACTTCCACATCGTAGGGTTCCTGCACGATGCAGCCGCGCTCCGCCCAGTATTGCTTGAGCCGCATCAGGATGTCCTGGAACGTGTACATGGTTCTCAGCCCGACTGGTCGCTCCTTGTGATCCTCATGCCGTCTCCAGGAGCGGCGCCGTCACCAGCTTGCGCTCGATGTGTTCCTCGATCTGGCGCACCAGGAAGCGCCGCAGGTCCGCGGCCGTAGTGCGATCCCAGACGCGGGGCGTCATCTGGCTGATGGGCGTGCGCAGCATTTCCTCGGCCAGCGCCTGGGAATCCGGCTGTACTCCCAGAGGGGGCAGCCAGCCGGAGAGCTTGACCGCCCATAAGGTAAAGTAAGCGACCGCCTGCCAGACTCCGGCGGCGCCCTTGTTGCGAAGGAACTCCAGAACCGCCAGCAGCAACCGGAAAAAGCGCTCGTTCGGCTCGGCCGGCGGCAGCAACTGCTCAGTTACTTCCGCCATGTAATCGAGCGCGACGCCCGTGGTGTAATCGGCAGCCAGATCGAACGGGGACCAGATCAGCTCGCAGGTGTCGAGCGTCACCAGCTCCCGCGTTTCGCGCTGAAAATACGTCATCCTCACGTGCGAAAGTCGCTCCAGCCCCGCGCCAAAGCGGCTTCCCGGCCGCCTCGCGCGTCGCGCCGCCCCGCGCAGCTTGCCCGCGTCCCGCGTCAGAAAACTCACGATCAAATCGGCCTCCCGGAAGGGATAGGTACGAAGCACAAGGGCTTCGCTCACGCGGGCCGGCATTAGCGAACGGCGAACATTTCAGGGTAACAAAGACGCCCGGCCCCGGTCCACTTCACCCGCGGTGCTATACTCGCATACTTCGAGGTTGCGCGTGAACGAGACCATGGAAGCCAGCAGCGAGACGCAGGTTCAGGATCCCAATCTGGTGGATCGCCTGCCCGACGGCACCAAGATCAAGCGTCGAATCCCGCGCCAGCGCGCGTGCAATGAAAAGGACTCCAAGGGCAAGCTCTGCGCGGGCCACTTGAAGCGCTGGTATTTCTTCGGCGAGGAAATCAAACGGCGCTTCGGCGAGGACGCGGAAATCTACCGTTGCGAGCGCTGCAAGACCCTGTACCTGCCCAATCCTGACGAGGAACCCAGCAGCGGAACCCTGTGCTGGTGAGGAAAGCCCGCGCGACGGGATGGGACCTCAGCGCGGGTGCCCGGTGCTCGGGCTGGGACCGGGCGCCGGGGCGGTCCGGAATGGGAGCACCCGCTTCGCCATACCCTCACCGACGAGGCCCGCGTCCGAAAATTCCATCGCCGGTAAGGCCGGACTGCACCCGGAACCTGCGGTCCCGGAAAGGAAAACGCTATGAGTGCAAAAAAAGACCCTCTGTTGCGACCAGCAGGGCGGCCGTGTGAGCGGCCTTGGCATGAAACACCGGCTCCCGCAAGCACGTCGTGTCGCACTGCACCGCTCACTGCCGATCTGCCTGACGCAGCAGAGGGCAGGTCATTCAGAGATCTCTCCTCAACTCGCCCTCGGAAAGTGCAAAGCGGGTTCCTCTCGCGAACGCTCCTAACCTATTGAAAATAATGAGTCAGAACAGCGGGTGGCCGCCTGCGCCAAGCGACCTCTGCCACAGCCCTGTGTCACTGTGACACAATCGGATTTGCACTGCTCGCGGCTGTTCCCCCTTTTGCTGGCCTGCCTGATTTCCAGCGCTGCCGCGGCGGGCCAGGACGTGATTGATTACCGGCCAGGTACGGCCCCACCGCGCCTGCTGTTGCGTCCCCAGCGCCTGCGGCTGTTACAGCGCGAGCGGAGTCGCCAGTCCATGCGCTGGGAACAATTCCAGGCTCTGGTGGAGGGACATGCGTCGTTGCCCGAACCGGGGTTCGCGCTGGCGCTCTACTACCGCGTCAGCGGGGACGAACGCGTCGGACGGCAGGCCGTGGCGTGGGCTATCTCCCAAGGCAACGATTTGCGCCAGCTTGCGTTCGTAATGGACTGGTGCGGCCCGCTCATGGATGAGGCGCAAATCAAGGCCCTGGTGAGCCGGCTCGAGGCCGCCTTGCAAAAGCCGCCCGGCGATAGTGTGGCAGAGGCGCGTTCCCGCGCGCTGGCCGCGATCGCCTTGGCAGACCACAGACCGAAGAAAACCGAGGCGGAACTGCGGCGCATCGTAGAGCAATGGTGGAAAGGAAAGATCGTTCCCGCGCTGAACCGTGGCAGACCTGTCCCCCGATCCGAGCACTACGCGCTCTTCGAGTTACTCCACGCCCTGCGCGACAATCTGGATCTCGATTTACGCGAGGACGCCCGCTGGTATTTCAAGGATCTTCCCTTTTACCGACTTATAACTTACTATCCCGCGACTTACCCGGGAGCAGAGAACGACTACCGCATCCCCGCCGCCGCCGACGCCAGGCCGGACCTGATCGCGGCCATGCTGTCGCGCGCCGCGGACATGGCGTTAGTGGCCTACGAGCCCAACGCGCAAGAAACCCAGTTTCTGCAAGGCTGGGTGATGCAGGACCGTTACCTCATGCGCCACCCTTTCGGCATTCCCTACGAGTTCCTCTGGGCCAATCCTTACCATCCCGGTCTCACTTATCACAGCCTGCCTCTGCTTCACCACGATCCGAAGTTCGGATGGTTATTTGTCCGTTCAAGCTGGGAAGACGATGCGGCCTGGCTGGGCTGGTTCGAAGGCTCTTTGCAGATGTTTCAGGATGGTGAACCGCGACGCCTGAATGTGGCCCGGCACGCAGAGCCGCTGGTGGTGGGCGAAACCGTGGTCATTGCAGTGGGCGAGCGGACCCGGTTGCGCATCCCGCAAGGGGCGGGTGCACGGTTCCTCGTGGGCCTGGAGCCCAACCGGACCTACGAAGTCGAGGTGGATGACGAGGAGATGCGCGAAGAGCGCACCGACTTGGGGGGCATTCTGGCCCTGCCCGCGGGCACCAGCGGCGGCCTGCGCCTTCGTCCCCGCGCGCCCGCGCGCTGAAATGCTCAGCGGTACCAGTCGCGCAGTCGAACTTCGATCCCTGTCCCGGCCAGCGCCTTTTCGAGCACGGTGAGATCGGAGTTGCGGTAGTGATAGGGATAAACCACTTTTGGTTTGAAGGCGCGAATGGCTTCGGCGGCTTCTTCGGGCGGCATCGTGAAGGGCAGATTCATGCACACGAAAGCCACGTCTATGTCTCGCAAGGCTTTCATTTCGGGAATGCTTTCGGTATCGCCCGAGATATAGAAACGCTTGCCGCCGTAAGTGAGCACGTAACCGTTGCCGCGGCCTTTCTCGTGATATAGCCGTCCGGGCGCCGGCCCGCGCTGGATATTGTAAGCCGGAATCGCTTCGATCTCCCACTTTCCAAAGGTCTTCTTTTCGCCGTTACGGATCACCGTGATCTCGGGCAGAGTCTTTTTGGCCGCCTCGGGCCCGAAGATTTGTGTGCCTGGCTTTCGCAACCGCGCGATGGCTTTCGGATCCAGGTGGTCGCCGTGGATATGCGTGATCAGGATGAGGTCTGCCCCAGGCAGATCGCGATAGTTCTGCTCGCCCACCGGATCCACGTGGATCACCTGCCCGCCCGCCTCGATCATGAGGCTGGCGTGCTGGATTGGCGTGATGCGGACCGGTCCCGCCGCCGTGGGAAACTCGTCCGCCGGTCGCTGGGCCTGGGCGTGCCACACAAAGCTTGCGAGCAAGACTATTGGCAGGATCCTCATGGCGAGCATTCTACCCGATGCCGGCCGGCCTCGAGCAGGCGATCCGGCGGGCACACAATGCATCTGGCCGAGGCTGAGGGCAGGCCCGCAAGGAAGGGGAGTCGGCGCGTCGAGGACCGCTGGTTCGGGGGACTCTCAGGGGAGCTGGCGCTGTTGGAATTCCGCCAGCATTTGCTCGAATTTTTGCCTTTGCCGCTCGTTGAGCAGCCGCAGGATGCGGTCCTTGCCCGTAGCGCGAACCTCGTCCATCTGGGCTTGCAAGGTGTGGTAGTAAGTGAAGAAGTCGTCGAGGACCTTCTCCAGTTCTGCGGCCTGTTCCGGGGTGAGGTCCAGTTCTTTCTTGAGGCGCTCGAGGGTAACCTGTTTCCCCCCTTCTTTCCAGGCGAGCGATTTGGGGTTGTGCAGGCGGTGGCCTGCCAGGTGCATCACGAGCACGCCTGCCGCCACTCCGCAAACAAACACGAGCAACAGCGTGGCGAGCACGCGCGGATTGCGAAGATATGCCGCACAGCCCGGCTTCATGCGAGCCTACTCGCGGTACGTCGCCAGGTTGACCAGGACCGTGTCACGATCCCGCAGTGGATCGCTCCCCAGATCCGGGGGATGCTCCTGGACGGCAATGACGGTGACGGCCGGCTCCGGCGGTTCGGCTTCCCGCATGAAGATGAATGAGCCGATCAGCAGCAAAGCCGCCACAGACCCCACCGCCAGCCTCCAGGCGAAGGCCGGGTCCAGCAGAGCGTTCCACACTGAGGCGCTGCGGCGCGCCTCGATACGGTCCATCACCCGGGCGTAAAAGCCCGGGGCCGGCGCGACCTCCTGCGAGTAGCGCAGCGACCGGATCAACAAGGCGTGGGACCGAAAGGCCTCCACCTGCTGCCGACACTCCTCGCAGGCCGCCAGGTGCAGCTCGGCCACGCTGTCACCTTCCAAAGATCCCGCCAGCAAATCCTCCAGGCGTTCCCGCACGACCTGGTGCATAGCTTCTTCCCTCACAGTTGCCCGCAGTCCGATTTGGCCACGATGGCACACCGGGCCTGCCCCACAAGCCACGGCCGGGGACGGGCACGGCGCTCCGGGGTCCGCGGATCTTTCGTCCGCTTGTCCGGTGACACCGCTCGCAGAGATCTATCATGGCGTAACTACACCCGGGGCGGTGCGCAACATGCGCTGGGCCGCCTTCAAGAGTTTCTGCCGGGCGCGAAACAGCTTCACCTTGATTGTGTTTTCGTTGATTCCGGTCATCTCCGCCAGCTCCTCGACGGAGTGACCCTCGACTTCTTTCAGCAAAAGCAGATCCCGTTCCTCGGGCGGCAGCTTCGCCAGCAGTTTCAACGCGAGGTCGCGTCGTGCCACCAAGTCGTCAATCGGCGGGCTTTGGTCTCGCGCCGGCTCGTTCAACTGCACCCGCTGGTCGTCATCTTCCGGAAGGTCGCTCTCATAGACGAGTTTGCGGACCTTCCGCTTGCGCAGGTAGTCGTAGCACTCGTTGACCGTGATCTTGTAAATCCACGTGAGCAGGGAGCTTCGGAAGTCGAAGTTGGGTATGGAAAAGTAGACCTTGGCGAAGACCTGCTGGGCGATATCCTCGGCGTCGTTGTGGTTGCGGAGGATCCCGTAAATGATGGAGTAGACTTTGGACTGGTAGCGCTCCACGATTTCGCGGAACGCTGCCTCGTCACCGGCCTGAACCCGGCGAACCAGTTCGGCCTCGTCGCTGGTCCGGTGATCCACTGTGACTCCGTCCCGAACCGAGCCACCGGCCCGCGGAAAAGGCAATACCGCGCTCAGGCCGCTCATCCTGTTGTGGGAGACGCGGGCGCCGAGCGAACGGTTTCAACCAGTTCCGTCGGGCGAACCGGGACCCGTCCCCGAGCATCCTACCAGATGGCAAACCCCGCCCGTTGGCCCGGGTTTCGGCTCGGGCGGGCGCCCCGGGTCAAAGATCTGCGACAATGTTCCACGGACAGCATCTAAACCGTAGAGGGAGACGATTCGCTTATGGTGCACTTGACGGACACGGCCATCCAGAAGGTCAAGGAGATTCTGGCCCAGCAGCCCGATCCCAAGCCCGCCGGCCTGCGTATCGCTGTCGTGGGAGGAGGCTGCTCGGGATTCACCTATTCCATGGCCTTCGAAAACAACCCGGGGATGCTCGACAAGATCTACGAATTCGATGGCCTGAAGGTGTTCATTGACCAGGTGAGCATGCTGTACCTGGACGGCGCCAGGATTGACTACGTAGAGACCCTGGAGGGCGCTGGGTTCAAGTTCGACAACCCCAACGTACGGAACACCTGCGGCTGCGGCAGCTCCTTCAGCGCCTGATCCCGACCGTCGCGTATCGGTGGCCCGTCGGCCCGCCTGCCGGCTTGCCCCGCGGTGGCCTCACGCCTCGCCTCAGGCGGGCTAATCTACGGGTATGCCCAAACTTGCCCTGCTTGGCGGTCCCAAAGTCCGCCCCCGCCCGTTTCCCTCCTGGCCACAGCCCAGCCCGGCCGACCGAAGCCGGCTCCTTGAAGTCCTAGAGAGCGGGAACTGGGGCGGCTACCCCTTCCCCAACCGGCTCGCCGGGGACGTCGCCCAGCGTTTTGCCGAGTACCACGGCGCCCGCTACGGCTGCCTCGTAGCCAACGGAACGATCGCATTGGTGGCAGCCTTGCAGGCGGCTGGGATCCGCTTTGGCGATGAGGTCATCGTGCCTGCTTACACTTGGGAAGGCACCGCGGCCGCCGTCCTCGCAGTGGGAGCCGTACCCATCTTCGCGGATATTGATCCCGACACGTATTGCCTCGATCCGGAGGCTGCCCGACGTGCGATCACGCCGCGAACGCGCGCTCTGCTCCCGGTCCACTTGGCGATGCGCTTCGCAGACATGGACGCTCTTACCCGACTCGCTGTGGAGCACGACCTCATCCTGATCGAGGACTGCGCCCACGCTCACGGCGGCCAGTACAAGGGGCGGGGAGCGGGGTCCATGGGGGACATGGGCTGTTTCAGCTTCCAGTCCAGCAAAATCATGACGGCCGGCGAAGGCGGCGCCGTGATCACCTCCCGCCTGGAATACTTCGAGCTGCTCCAGTCGCTGATCAATTGTGGCCGCGCCAGCCTGACCGACCGCTTCAAGCGCCGCGTGGTCGGCTGGAACTACCGCATCACGGAATTCCAGGCCGCCATCCTCATGGGTCAACTTGAACGCCTGCCCGAGCTGACCGAGCGCCGCGCCCGGAATGCAGCCGCCTTGAGCCGCGCGCTGGAGGGGCTGCCGGGCATCCGACCTCTGCCCCCGCAACCGGCCCTGACCCAGGAGGCGATCTACTGCTACGTCTTCCAGTACCGGCCGCCCGACGACCGCGTCTCGCGCGACTTGTTCGTGGCGGCTCTGGAGGCCGAGGGCATTCCCTGCGACGGCCGCTTTTACGAGGCCGTCTACCGCAGCGATCTGTTCCCGGCCCGGGCGGAGGATTTTCCTCAGCTTGCCATCGGTCGCGAACGCCCGCTCGATTTCCGCGAGTTTCACTGTCCTGTGGCGGAGCGTGCCGCCTACCAGGAAGCAGTCTGGCTCCCTCAATTCGTGTTGCTGGGCGAGCAGGAGGACATCGAGGATATCGTGCGCGCCGTGGCTAAGGTGATCGAGAACCGCGAGGAGCTGGCTGCCGCGGGCGAGGACTACGCGGGCCTCAAAGCTGTGAGCCGTGCCGAGCGACCCCGTCTGGAGCGGGACCGGAATTACTGACCATGTTGGAGCACTTGCTGACCGAACAACCCAATCCGGCCTCGCGTGATATAGACGCCAGGCCTGTGATCGAGATTCTGCGGATCATGAACGCAGAAGATCACAAGGTCGCGCCTGCGGTGGCGGCAGAGATCCCCAATATCGCCCGCGCGGTCGAAGCCGTGGTCGCCGCGCTTCGCGCGGGCGGAAGGCTGTTTTACATCGGGGCGGGGACGAGCGGGCGCCTTGGAGTGCTGGACGCCGCCGAGTGCCCGCCGACCTTCAATGTGCCTCCCGATCTCGTGCAGGCCATTATCGCCGGGGGCGAGGCCGCGCTGGCTCGGGCAACCGAGGCCAGCGAGGACGATCCGGAAGCAGGCGCCCGCGACTTGCAGCAACGCGGATTCGGCCCGAGGGACGTCCTGGTGGGCATCAGTGCCAGCGGGCGCACGCCGTACGTGCTGGGCGCAGTCCGCTATGCCCGGGACTTGGGCGCGGTCACCATCGGCATCAGTTGCACGCCCAACTCCGATCTCGCGCAACTGGCGCACATCGCGATCACGCCTCTGCCTGGTCCCGAAATCATTGCGGGCTCGACGCGCCTGAAGGCGGGCACGGCCACCAAGCTGGTGCTGAACATGATCAGCACCGCCACGATGATCCGGCTGGGGCACGTGTACGGCAACCTGATGGTCAATGTGCAGCCGAAGAATACGAAGCTGCTGGATCGCGCCCGGCGCATCATCGTGGCCGCGGCCGGGGTAGACTACGAGCAGGCAGCGCGCCTGCTAGAGGAAGCGGGCGGGCAGGTGAAGGTAGCGATCGTGATGGCCAGGCTGGGGCTGGATCGTGCCGCGGCCGAGGCTCGGCTGGAAGCGGCCGGCGGGCGGGTGTCGGAGGCGTTGCATGGACAAGTTCGTGATTGAGGGAGGAGTCCGGCTGGAAGGCGAAATCCCCGTGAGCGGGGCCAAGAATTCCGCTCTGCCTGCGATGGCGGCCTGCTTGTTGACCAGCGATCCGGTTGTGTTGCACCGCATTCCGGAGGTGCGGGATATCCGGACCATGGCGCGCCTGCTCGAGCACATCGGAGCGCAGGTCGAATTTTCTGATGGCACGCTGAAGGTAATTGCCGCCGAGCTCCGGGCGCCCGAAGCGCCTTACGAGCTGGTCAAGACGATGCGCGCTTCTTCGCTCGTGTTGGGGCCGCTGGTGGCCCGCTGCGGGCGGGCGAAGGTCTCCTTGCCCGGGGGATGCGCCATCGGAGCCCGGCCTATCAACTTGCACATCGAGGGGATGCAACGGCTCGGCGCCAGCATCCGGCAGGAACACGGCTATATCATCGCCGAAGCCCCCAACGGCCTGCGTGGCGCGCTCATCACCTTTGACCGGATCACGGTCACGGGCACGGAGGACCTGATGATGGCAGCCGTGCTGGCCGACGGTGAGACCGTGCTGGAGAATGCTGCCCGCGAGCCGGAGGTGTCGGACCTTGCTGAGCTGCTTTGCAAAATGGGCGCACAGATCGAGGGCGCCGGCACCTCGACCATCCGCGTGCGCGGCGTACCCAGGCTCCACGGCGCCGAACACACGATCATTCCCGACCGAATCGAAGCCGGCACTTTCCTGATCGCGGGAGCCATCACGGGAGGCGATCTGCTGGTCACGGGTTGCCAGCCCGAGCATCTGACGGCCCTGATCAGCAAGCTCACGCAGGCCGGTGTGGAAATTTCGGAGGCGGGTCCGAGTGCCCTCCGTGTCCGCAGGCCTGGTCGCCTGCTGGCAGCCGACGTGACCACCGAGGAGTACCCCGGCTTTGCCACGGATCTCCAGGCGCAGTACATGGCTCTGGCCACCCAGGCCGAAGGCGTCTCTCTCATCACGGAAACGATCTTCGAGAACCGCTTCATGCATGCCCTGGAGCTGATGCGTATGGGTGCCGATATCCGGCTGGAGGGCCGGCGCGCCATCGTGACCGGGCCGCGGCAGCTCACCGGCGCCGCCGTCATCGCTTCCGACCTCCGCGCCAGCGCCTCGCTCGTGCTGGCCGGGCTGGTCGCGCGGGGCGAAACGGTGGTGGATCGCGTCTATCACATAGACCGCGGATACGAGCGGATCGAGGAAAAACTGGCGCGCGTAGGAGCCCGCATTCGCCGCGTGCAAGAGTGAGGGCGGCTCACCACGGCAGCATCAGCAACAGTTGGACGCCGCGAAACAGCACGTAACCGAAGACTGCGAACTCCACGAGCCTCACGCCCTTCAGCACCACGCCGCCCATGAACTCAAAGCGCAGGAGCAGGCCGCTCACCACGCCTGCGAATACGGCGTAGGGACTCAGCGAGCCGGGGAAGCCTTCCGAGTACGCTACCAGGATGACGTAGTAAACGAGCGGCCAAGTCTTTTCGGCGGAAACCCGCAGCCGAATCCAGATCATGGCTGCCGTGGCCGCCATGAGCACCAAGGTAAGGGTGTTAAAGAGCGTGAACCGGAAGTACATGCCGGCCTCCGCGTGGCCCTCCCGGCCATTAGCTTGACCATAACACGGACCGGGCTGCGGCGTGGCTGGTGGCTTTCGCGCGATGGCCGGGGCGTGCGAGCCAGCCGAGCCCGTGTGCGAGAATAAAGTTGCTCATGGTGCGCGACGGGTTGCGCTACGCATTGGCGCTCACGGCCGCGGGGTGCTTCGTGTGGTGGCTGGCAAATCCGTGGGTCGCCTTGCCGCTGTGGGGCGGCGCCGCCTTTTGCCTCTACTTTTTCCGCGATCCCGAGCGAAAGGCGCCTGAAGGCGACGTGGCAGTGGCGCCCGCCGATGGTAAAGTGCTTTCGGTGATCACGCTGGGGCCCGAACTGACGCGGGTCAGCATTTTCATGAACCTTTTCGATGTCCATGTGAACCGGGCCCCCATTGGCGGGAGAATCGCCGAAGTCTGCTACCGTCGGGGCCGTTTCCTGGTAGCCAGCCGGGAACGCGCTGCCGAGGAAAATGAGAACAATACGGTGGTCATTGAGGGCGAGGGCACGCGGGTTTCGTTTCGGCAGATTGCCGGTATCATCGCCCGCCGCATCGTGTTTTACAAACGCCCGGGTGACGTGGTGGCCCGGGGCGAACGCGTCGGCTTGATCAAGTTCGGCTCGCGTGTAGATGTCTTTCTGGGCCGCGAGTGGGAGATTGTAGTGCGTCCCGGCGATCGGGTCAGGGCTGGCGAAAGCGTGATCGCCCGGCGGCGCGGAGACGATTGAGCAATGTTGCACCTTCCCAGACGATGGTTGCGCAGGCCGGAACCTCCCCTGCGGCGCCGCCGGGCGGCGTACGTGTTGCCCACTTTGTTCACTGCCGGCAATATCTTCCTCGGCTTCCTCTCCATCGTGAAATCGCTTCAAGGCTCGTTACTGGCGAGCAGCGCCATGGGGCCAAATCCGCATTTGGAAACCGCGGCCAAAGCCATTGGCGTGGCCGTGGTCATGGACGGCCTCGACGGGCGCATCGCGCGGCTCACGCACACGGTGAGCGAGTTCGGGCGTGAGCTGGATTCGCTGGCCGACGTGATTACGTTCGGCATTGCTCCCGCCATTCTGGCCTTCGTGTGGGGCGTGCAGTTCGCCACCGGTGGCGCGCCGATTCCCTCCGAGCACCTGATCCGGGCGGGTTATTTTGTTACTTTCCTGTACCTGCTGTGCGGGGCTGTGCGCCTGGCGCGGTTCAACATTCAGGTCAACCCGGTGCCCAAGAACCCGGGTCGCCCGGATCGCAAGTATTTCGTGGGTCTTCCGATTCCCGGCGCTGCGGCGCTGATTGCCGCCGTGGTTTATGCTACGGATGCCACGCCTCTGGTTCAGTGGCTGTGGGCCGCGGGCTGGATGCTATTGCTGGGCTTGCTCAGCTTCCTCATGGTCAGCACGTGGCGGTATCGTAGCTTCAAGGAATTCGCCTTGCTGCGCCCCCGCTCGCCGCTGACCGTCGTTTCTTGCGGGGTCCTGATTTATTTGTTGTGGTACTACTCGCAGCCGGTGCTGCTGGGGATGGCTGCGGCCTACGTGGGTAGCGGACTGGTGGTGCGCATCGGGGGCATGCTGCGACGCTGGTTCCGGCCCGCCCACGCCCGTCCGGAGCACGAAGTTGGCTGAGAAGCGACCCATTCTGGCGATTGTCGGCAGCACCACGCTGCTCGGGCGCGAGGTGCGCGAGCTGCTGGAGGAGAAGCCCTTACCCGCGGCGATCAAACTCATCGGGGCCGAGGATGAAGACGAGGACACGGTTACGCTGACCCAGCACGGCGGCGAGCCGGTGGTGATGACCTCGCTGGATGAAGAGAACCTGGTTGGAGCGAGGGTGGTTATCCTCGCTGGCTCGGCGGCCTCCAGCAAGCGCGCCGCAGAACTGCTGGAACGATCCGGGGGCAAGGCCGCGCTGGTGGACCTGACTTCCTTCTTCGAGGATTCACCGCGGGCGCGCCTGCGGGCGCCGATGGTCGAGCCGCCCGATTCCAAGCTCCCCGCAGCGGCGATCCACGTGGTGGCGCATCCGGCGGCGATCGCGCTGGCCCTAGTGCTGACGCAACTGGCCCGCGGTTACGCCATCCGCCGGAGCGTGATCCATGTATTCGAGCCCGCGAGCGAACGGGGTCGTGCGGGTGTGGAGGAACTCAGGCAGCAGACGGTCAGCCTGCTCACGTTCAAAGGCGTGCCTAAGCGCGTCTTCGACGAACAATTGGGCTTCAACATTCTGGTCCGCTACGGCAGCCAGGCTCCGGAACCGCTGGAGGATTTCGAGCGGAGAATCGAGCGGCACCTGGCTTCGTTGCTGGCGAGTTGCCAGGGGCCGCCGCCACCGTCGCTGCGTCTGATCCAAGTCCCCGTGTTTCACGGGCACAGCTTTTCGGTGTGGGCCGAGCTCGAGGAGCCGCCAGAGCTGGCCCAGGTGGAACGGACGCTCTCCCGCGCCGAAATTGACGTTCGCGGATCAGGCATGGAGGCGCCTTCCGCAGTGGGCTTCGCGGGGCAGAGCGGGGTGGCCGTGGGCGCGATCGAGGTGGACCGGAACAATCCTCGCGCCCTTTGGTTATGGCTGGTGGCGGACAATCTGCGAATCGCGGCGGAAAACGCCTTGAGCGTCGCCGCCCAGTTGCTCGAGGGCGAGGTTTCCGGGTGAGAACGGGCGCGCTCGTAGCCTTGCTGGCGATCCTGTGGACGCCCGGCTGCGGCTATCACATTGCGGGCCGCGCGGACCGCATGCCTCGCCACGTGCAAACCATCGCCATCCCCGCCTTCACCAACCTGACCACGCGCTACCGTCTCACCGAGCGCTTGCCTTCGGCAATCGCGCACGAGTTCATCGCACGCACCCGCTATCAGGTGGTGACCGATCCCGAGCAGGCGGACGCCGTGCTGCGCGGAGTCATCGTCAGCTATAACTCGTATCCCACGGTTTTCGATCCTGCGACGGGGCGCGCCACCGGGGTCGCCCTGAGCGTGGTCCTGCAACTGACTCTCACCGAACGCGCCACCGGCAAGGTGCTCTTTTCGCGGCCCCATTGGGAGGCGCGCGAGCGCTACGAGATTCCTGTGGACGAAAAAGCCTACCTGGATGAAAGCGACGCTGCCTTGGAGCGGCTGTGCCGCCAGGTGGCCCGCGCTGTGGTGAGCGCTATTCTCGAGAATTTCTGAACATGACTCCGCAACAGTTCCTCACCCAGATCCGGCAGCAGAAGTTCCCTCCGGCTTGTCTGGTGCTGGGTCCGGAAACGTACCAGCGGGACTATTGCCGGCGCGCGCTGATCGAGGCCTTCCTGCCGCAGGAGGAGCGCGAGACCGGACTGACGCGTTACGACCTGGAGGAAACCAGTCTGGAGACGGTCCTGGAGGACGCGTGCACCCTTACTCTGTTCGCCCCGCGCCGCGTGATCCTGGTGCGCAACGCTGAAGCAGCGCTCCCGAAAGGCCGCGCGGCGTCTGGTGCTGAAAGCGAGGGGGAGGAGGGCGGTTCGATGGCGCTGGCTCGGTATCTTCGCCGGCCTACCGAGGGCGTCATGCTGGTCTTCGAGGCGGCCAGGTATGCTCCCGAGGGCGAGGACAAAGCCCGGTTCGAACGAGTCCGTAAGTTCTACAGCGCTGTGCCGGCGATCGTGGAATGCCTTCCGCTACGCCCGGAACAGGCGCGCCAGTTGGCCGCTAGCCTTGCCCGCAAAGCGAATCTCCCCATCCAGGAGGCCGAGCTGGACCTGCTGGTGGAGGCGTTGGGGGCGGACGCGGCCCGGATCGCGGCGGAGATCGAGAAACTGAGTCTCTGGGTCCAAGGGGGAGGGAGCCTCGGCCCTACGGAGATGGCGCGGCTGGTGCCCGAGGCGCGCTCCGCCAACATCTTCGAGTTGTCAGACGCGCTGGCGGCCAGGGATCGGCTGCGCGCCTTGGAGGTGCTCGACGTGCTCGTCCATCAGAGCGAGTACCTGCCCCTTGCGCTGGCCTCGCTTTCCAGCCAGTTGCGGCTGGCCCTGGCGGCAAGGCAGGCGGGCTGGAAACGCCCCGAACAGATTCAGACGGAGGCGGCGCGCCTGGGCGTCAGGATGTGGCCTGAACGCGCCCGGCAGATTTTCAGGACGGCCTCTGCCTTCCCGAAGGAGCAGTTGGTTGCGGCTTTGCGCCTGGTTCACGAGGCCGACCGGGCGCTGCGGGACGCTCGTCCGGACGACCGCATCCCCATGGAGTCGTTCATCTTCCGGCTGACGCGGTGACGCTGCGGCCTTGCAACGTAGTCGAGCCAAATTGCGTCCCATGAAGTGGAAGCCGAAGCCAGAGGCTTTCGAGCGAAGGCAGGGGAGGTTCCCGGATGCGGGTCGAGGTAATGCCCGATGTGGCTGCCACCCGTCGGTTGCCCGTGACGGGTTGGTTCACACGGGTGGGCGAACAGTGGTGCCGATGGATGCACTCCGACATTACGTGGCCGGTTAACGGCTACTACACTTGCCGGAAGTGCTACCGTCGGTTCCCGGTGCCATGGGAGAAGCCGCCCGCCGTAGCTCCGGTGGTTCGGGCGAAGCCTCGCCGCGCCGAGGAGTCGTTGCCCGCTTTCGCCGAAGCCACGATTTGACGCTATTCGTTCCTGATGCGCAGGAGCGAAATGGCGCGGAGGTGGCTTGGTGCGTCGCGAAATGCGTTCGAATGGGCTCGATCCGGAGAGGTTGTGGCTTATGGTGTACCCCGGATTCCTGAGCTCCATACTTGCCGTTCTCCTCCCCTCCACCGCCCTCTTGCTTGGGCGACGGACGGTCGATGTGTTGGCTTCGGGTTTGATCGGCATGGCGGTGGCGGCTGCTACCACGGCAGCGTTGATCATGTTACCGGACGGGTTCCGGACGCCTGTTTTCGTGCGAGTCTCGACGGACGACGCCGCCAGAATGGACTGACCTCCGGCCGGATCCTTCCACCCCCGGGTGCCAGGGTGACCCGGGGGCAAGACCCGCCCGCTCCTGACCCTCCCGCCTGTTGGCCGCCCTCCTCGTCCCGCGCCGCCCTCGAGTTTGTGTGCTGGTCTTAGGAAGATAATCCTGCACCCAGGATTTGCCGGTGGCGCGCATCCAGGAAGCGGCGAGCCGCGACCTGGCCGGTTACTTCTCAAGACCAGCGGGCAGAGAGGAAAAGGCTCGACGCGAAAGCCTGGCTCGGCAATCGTTTCATGTTCCGCCTTCAGATACCGCGAGGATCGCGACGTGCTCTGCGGTCACATTTTCCACTTGCGTCGAAGCTGCTGATACTCTTCCGGCGAGGGTGGCTTGAAAGTCGGGTCCGCCGGGCGTTCCGAGATCAGCGGAACCGAATCCGAGAAGCGTTGCTGCCACTGCCGGAGCCGGTTCGTCAGGCGCTCGATGATGCTCGCATAACGCGGATCGCCGGCCAGGTCGCGCGTCTCTTCGGGATCGTTCTTCAGATCGAAAAGCTGTTTGCGGTTAATGCGCGGGTAGACGATCAACTTCCAGCGTTCGTCGCGGATGGCGCGCTGCACATCGCGGTAGGCGGTGAAAAGCGTGTCGCGAACTTTCGGGCTGCGGCCTGTGAGGATGGGCTTCAGGCTAACGCCGTCCAGACCGGGCGGGATCGGGGCACCGACCAGGTCCACCAGCGTGGGGAACAGGTCCATCAAATAAACCAGAGCGTCGCTGGAGCCTTTGCGAATGCCCGGTCCGGTAAGGATGAGAGGCACCTTCATGCTGTGCTCGTAAAGACTCTGCTTGCCCATCAAGCCGTGGCTGCCCAGCGCCAGCCCGTTGTCGGACGAAAAGACGAACAGGGTGTTGCCGAATAGGCCGAGTTCCTCCATGGCTCCGAACAAGCGGCCAAGGTGGTAGTCCAGGCCAGTAATGACTGCGTAGTAATCGCGCAGGTGGCGGCGAATTTCCTCCGGGGTGCGCGGCCAGGGCGCCAGCAGTTCATCGCGAACCAGCATTTCGCCGTTGTCGAAGGGGTGCACGGGCAAGTAATTGCGGGGCAGCGGCAACCGGGCGGCGTCGTAGCGGGCTAGATAATGGGGCGCCGCCACGCGGGGATCGTGCGGGTTGGCGAAAGCCAGGTACAGGAAGAAGGGACGGTCTTTGGGCCGCGCACGGAGAAACTCGATCGTGCGGTCCACGATTTCGCGTCCCGGCTCGCCGCAGGTGCGATCCTGCTCGTCGTTGAGATAGTGGCTGTAATCGAAGCGCTTGTGAATTTCCACGGCTTCGTTGCCACGCTTGCCGTAGTGCCAGGTGACGTAACCCGCGTCCCGGAGGGCATCCGCCAGGTTGGGGTCCGAGCCCGAAGCGTAGCGCTGGTAGCGAAAGTAGGCCCGCCCGCTCAAAAGCATGTTGCGGCTGGGCAGGCAGACCGCGGGGATGTTCGAACCCAGGCAGTACGCGTTGCGGAATACGAAGCCGGAGCGGGCCAGGCGGTCCATGTTCGGGGTGTGAATATGCGGATTGCCCAGCGCATGGATCGTATCCGCGCACTGATCATCGGTGAGCAGAAGCGCGATATTGGGCCGAGGCTCGGCGTTTCGTGCCGCGAGCAGGCCCGGGAGAGCGAAGAATTGCCGGCGGAGCATGTTCCTGGGATCCTCATTTCTCGAGCATGCCATAGTTGCTTGTGTCGAGCATGCCATAGTTGCCGGCGGTTGGGACGGCGATTTCTCTGTTCGCGGGATGGGGCGGCGGACAACCCATCCTCCCGGCACGAAGTGAGCAGACCGGAGTTATCATAAGGGGCGGCCGCTCGGGAGGTGGCGGCGGGAATGAATGCCCACAAGGGAGGAGTGACGCGGCGTTCTCTGTTATCCACTGCGTTCCTGATCGTGCCCAGGCATGTGCTGGGCGGGCGCGGGTACGTGGCGCCCAGCGACAAGATCACGCTGGCCTCCATCGGCATGGGCCGGCAGGGAATGGTGGTGACCATGGACCTGCTCACGCGCCCTGACGTCCAGGTCGTCGCCGTGTGCGATTGCAACGAGGCCAGCAAGGATTACATCGAGTACGGCGCCAACGCGCTGCTCAACGCGGCCCGGAAGCTGCTTGGCCCGGGTTACGAGAACTGGGGCGAAGACCTGGCCTCGCCGGGGTTCGTCCAGCTCACCCACACGTTCAAGAGCAGTCTGGGCATGGGCGGTCGCGAACCTGCGCGCCGCCTGGTGGAAGCTTATTACTCATCGCGGCAGAAGTCCGGCGCCTGGCGTGGCTACAAGGCGTACCGTGATTACCGCGAATTGCTCGAAAAGGAAAAAGACCTGGATGCCGTCTATGTAGCCACGCCGGATCACTGGCACGCGCCCATTTCGCTGGCGGCCATGCGCAAGCGCAAACATGTGCTCTGTCAGAAACCGATGGCCCACTCGATCGGGGAGGCGCGGCGCATGGCGCAGGTGGCGCGCGAGACCAAAGTCGCAACCGGCCTGCCCGTGAACAATCCCACCAGCGAGGCCACGCGCCTGATCGCGCAATGGATCGCTGACGGCGCCATCGGTCGCGTGCGCGAAGTGCACAACTGGTCGAGCCGGCCTTACTGGCCGCAGGGGATCGAGCGCCCCAAGGAATCCATGCCCGTGCCGCCGGGTCTGGATTGGGATCTGTGGTTGGGGCCGGCGCCCTGGCGTCCTTATCACAAGGCGTACCTGCCCTTCGTGTGGCGCGGCTGGTACGACTTCGGTTGCGGCAGCTTTGGCGACATGGGCTGCTACAGTTTCGCTGGGCTGTTCAGGATTCTCGACCTGACGCCGCCCGTCGCCGTGGAGGCTTCCACCACCGAATCGCACGAAGAAACCTACCCGCTGGCCTCCATCGTTCACCTGGATTTTCCCGCGCACGGCGACCGGGGACCGTTGCGGGTCACCTGGTACGATGGCGGCTTGCGACCGCCCCGTCCTGCGGGCCTCAGCGAGCAGGACGAGCGCCGCTTCCGGCCCGGGCAGGAAGGCGTCATGTACGTGGGTGACAAAGGAATCATTATCGGCGGATTCAACGGCGACAATCCCCGCGTCTACCCCGAGTCCAGGCAATACCAGCCACCGCCTCGCCCGCAGGCCGGCGCCTACCGCGATCGCGCCATTGATCAGTGGATCGAGGCTTGCAAAGGCGGCCCGCCGTCACCCACCAACTTCGAGGCTCAGGCGCCGGTGACCGAAGCTTTCTTGCTGGGCTGCCTGGCTCAGCGGCTGCCGGGCGAGCGATTGCAGTGGGATACGGCCGCGATGCGCGTGGTCAATTCCGAACGCGCCAATCGCTTCGTGGATCCGCCGTGGCGAAGGGAGTACGCGAGTTGATGCCGAGCCGGCTCAAGCCTCGGGCGCCGCGCTCATGCCGAGCTTGGCCCACCACGGCTTCGCAGCCCGAATCGCGGCGTTGACTGCCTGGATGTTCCGGACGCCCTCGGTCGAAAGCCAGTCTTCGAGCGCCTTGAGGCCCTGCCGCACGTACACAGGCACGCCGTCTTTCCAGGTGGCGCGTCCGCAGAGCACGCCTGAGAAGTCCGAGCCCGCCTCGGCGGCCATCTCCAGCGACTCGACGAACTGGCGGTTGTCCACGCCTGCGCTCAGGTAAATGAAGGGAAGCCGCGCGGCCGCGGCGGCCCGGCGGAAGTGCTCCAGTGCCTCGGCCTTGCTGTAAGCAGCCGGTCCGGACTGCGACGCGGCCCCTTCCACATAGCGCAGATTCACAGGAACCTCGACCTTCAGCACGTCAGCGCGGTAGTGCGGCTTGGAAAACTCCTCGACGCTGCGCGCCACGATTTCCGGCTTGACGCGTGCGTACTCGATGCCTTTTTCGTCGGGAATCTGTGGGTGATAGCCCACCAGCTCCAGGAAGAACGGAATCTGGTAGGTCTCGCACTCGGCGCCGATACGTTCCACCAGGGCCTGCTTGATGTCGTTGATGGCAGGATCCTCGAACGGCGAATAGTGCATCAGGAATTTCACCGCGTCCGCCTGCCAGTCTTCGGCGATGCGCTTGACAGAGACGTGCTCGAGCAGCTCGGGGAGCCGACCCGGGCGCGTGTTGTCGTAACCGCTTTTCTCGTAGGAAAGCAGCAAACCACAGCCAGGAACGCGGGTGCGCGCAGCCTCCAGTCCCAGTTCGGGATCGAGCAGGATGGCGCTGGCGTACGGCGTCAGGATGCGGGTGACGGCGGTCTTGAACTCAGCCATCATCTGGTCCGTGACCGCGTCGCAGCCTGCGGCCGCCAGCATTTTCTTCAGACTTCCGCGCTGGTCCATGGCTGCGGCTGCAATAATTCCGTCCTGGTTAGCCAGGCGCTTCATGCGGACAAGTTTGCCGGGGGACAGCATCGGCGCCTCCTTACGGAACCATTATGCGCCAGCAGGTTGTATCGAATGGACGCGGGTGGCGATCCCCGCCTTGCGACTTACAACTCCTTGTTCTTGTAACGCCGCGCCATTTCTTCCAGCGGGATCGGCTCGTAATCGCCCGCGTGCCCTGCCTGGCCGAAGGCGATCATACGCTCCATGACGACTTTCTTCATGGCTTCGCGCGCCGCCTTCAGGTACGTGCGCGGGTCGAACTCCTCCGGTTTTTCGTAAAAGACCTTGCGGATGGCGCCGGTCATCGCGAGCCGGTTATCCGTGTCCACATTGATCTTGCGCACGCCGTAGCGAATGGCAGTCTGGATTTCTTCGATGGGCACGCCCCAGGTCGGCTTGATCTTGCCTCCGTACTGATTGATGATGTCCTGGAGTTCCTTGGGAACGCTGGAGGAGCCGTGCATGACTAAGTGGACGTGCGGGATTTTTTCGTGAATTTGCTGGATCCGCTCGATCACGAGCACGGAGCGGTCGGGCTTGCGGCTGAACTTGTAAGCGCCGTGACTGGTGCCGATGGCGACGGCCAGCGCATCCACGCCCGTGCGTTCCACGAACTCGGCCGCCTGGTCCGGGTCGGTGAGGTGGGCCAGTCCGCTGACGCCGGCGCCGTGGCCGTCCTCGATGCCGCCCAGCACGCCCAGTTCGCCCTCCACGGTGACGCCGCGCTCGTGGGCCATTTCAACCACTTCCCGCGTGACCTTCACGTTGTACTCGAAGGTGGAAGGCGTTTTTCCGTCGGGCATGAGCGAGCCGTCCATCATGACGCTGGTGAAGCCCATCTCGATGGCCGAGCGGCAGACTTCCGGCGTGTTGCCGTGATCCAGGTGCAGCGCCACGGGGATCTCGGGATAAAGCTCGACCGCAGCCAGCATGAGGTGATACAGGTAACGGTCCTGGGCATAGCTGCGTGCTCCGCGGCTCGCTTGCACGATCACGGGCGAACGCGTTTCGCGGGCGGCCTCCATGATTGCCTGGATCTGCTCCATGTTGTTCACGTTGAAGGCGCCCACGCCGTAGCCGCCTTTGGCGGCCTCGTCCAGAATCTGACGCATGGATACCATTGGCATAACTTTTGACTCCTTTACGAAACTCCTATCGGCAGTCAGGCGCCGGCAGATGAGCCGGCCTCGATCACGAGTAATCCCCACCATAGCACGCGCTCCGGGCGGTTGACAAGGCAGAGCGGGGGCTGTTGGTTCCGGTCCAATAGTGCCGGGTCGTCGCTACCCGGTCCTACCCGGCACTTGCGGGCCGCTGCGCAGCCACTTAGACTGTACGCAGAGAGGAGGCGTTCATGCGGCGGTATTGCAGCGTTGCGGCGGTGCTCCTGCTGCTGGCTTGCGAGCTGGCGGCGCAGGGTCCCCGCAGGCTTCGGCCCGGCTTCAATCTCTTCACCAAAGAACAGGACATCGAGCTCGGCAAGGAAGCAGCCCGGCAGGTCGAAAAGGAAATGATCGTCGTGACCGACCCGGTGCTCAATGACTACGTGCGCCGCATCGGCGAGAAACTGGCCGCCACCCCCGAAGCCGATGGCTTTCCCTACAGCTTCAAAATCGTCCACGACAAGACCATCAACGCTTTCGCTCTCCCGGGCGGTCCGACTTACCTGCACACCGGCTTGCTGGCGGCCGCCGACAATGAGGCCCAGGTGGCGGGGGTCATGGCGCATGAAATCGCCCACGTCGCCCTGCGCCACGGCACGAACCAGCTTTCCAAGGCCAACCTGATCCAGTTGCCCGCTGCCCTGGCTGCCGCAGCCGTTGATCGTACGGGATCGCTCTGGGGGCGACTGGTCCAGATGGGCATCAACCTGGGCGCCGGATCCCTCTTGCTGAAATATTCGCGGGACGCGGAAAGAGACGCCGACTTGCTCGGGACCCGGATCATGGCGCGAGTCGGCTATGACCCTCGCGAAATGGCACGCTTCTTCGAGAAGCTCGAAACCTCGGGCGGCTCTCGCGGCTTGCAGTTTTTCTCCGACCATCCCAACCCCGGTAACCGGATCAAGGCAGTGGAAGCCGAAATTCAGTATTTGCCGCAGCGGACTTACACGACGGGCGATCCCAGGGAATTCGAGAAAATCAAGCAGCGCGTGGCCTCGCTGGGCGAGCCACCGGCGAGAAAGAGCTCCCCACCCAGGCCTTCGCTGAAGCCTTCCCCCTCGCTGCGAGAGTACCGCATGAGCTGCTGCGTGCTCTCGTACCCCGACAACTGGCAGATAATGCAGGACCGGCAAGGGCAGGGCGCCGTGATCGCCCCACGGGAAGGTATCGTTCAAACCGCTACCGGGACCGCGATCGGCGCGGGCATGGTCATCGGCATCAAACCACGCAGCGGGACGGCTGGCCTGCGCGGCCAGACGGACGAGCTGATCCGCCAGCTCATTTCCTCCAACCCCGGCATGAGGGTTCAGGGATCCCGACAGGGCGAGGTCGGAGGCCAGCCCGCGTTGCTGGTGACGCTGCACTCGACCTCTCCTTACGCGGGCGAAACCGAGGTGGACTATCTGGCGACCGTCGAGCGTCCCGAGGGGCTTTTCCACGTGATCCTGATCAGCCCGCAGGGCGCGCTGCCCGAGCTGCAAGGCGCCTTCGATTCCATTCTGCGTTCGATCCGGTTTCTGAACTGAGTCGCGATCGCGGCAGGCCGACCGGTTCCGGGGCGGCAAGCAGTATGCTGTCCCGCTGGAGTAAAATCCACCGGGAGGTTGCATCCCGTGACGCGTCGAAGTTTTTGCCTGATGCCTCTGGCCGGAGGCGCCGCAGCACTCCGCCTGGCTCCCGTCGAAGTTCCCGGCGCGCCTCGCGCCGCCATCGAACGGTGGAAGGACATGCGCTTCGGGCTGTTCATCCACTGGGGGCCGGTCAGCATCGTGGGTACGGAGATCGGCTGGTCCCGCGGTGGGGAACGCCGCGGCTGGCAAGGGGGCCGTCCTGGCATCGTGCCCGTCGAGGTCTACGATAACCTCTACCGCATGTTCAACCCCGTCAAGTTCGATCCCGACGAGTGGGTGCACCTGGCGCGCAGCGCAGGCATGAAATACCTGGTTTTCACCACCAAGCATCACGACGGCTTTTGTAACTTCGATTCCAAACTTACTGATTACAAGATCACCAGCCCCAAGTGCCCTTACGGAAGGGATATCGTTCGCATGCTTTCTGACGCTTGCCGGCGAGGCGGCGTGGCCTGGGGAGTTTATTACTCGCAGCCCGACTGGCATCATCCCGACTATCTGAACGGCGCCAACCATGCGCGCTACATCGAATATCTGCATGGCCAGGTCCGCGAGCTGCTCACCAATTACGGACCCACCACGGTCTGGTTCTTCGACGGGTTGGGTCGTCCGCCTGAAGACTGGGATGCTCCGCGGCTGATCCGCATGATGCGCGAGCTCGAGCCCAACCTGGTCATTAACAACCGCGCCGGCATCCCGGCCGACTACGACACGCCGGAACAGCGCCTGGGCCGTTTCCAGAACCAGCGACCATGGGAGACCTGCGCCACTCTCGGTTCCCAGTGGGCCTATAAGCCTGATGATCCGCCCAAGTCCCTGGAGACCTGCATTCGCGCCCTGGTGTGCTGCGCCGTCGGCGACGGCAATCTGCTGCTCAACGTCGGCCCGCGGCCTGACGGTCTGATCGAGCCTTCCCACGCCGCGCGCCTGCGCGAAATCGGCGTCTTTTTGAGCAAGTACGGCGAGAGCATTTACTCCACGCGGGGCGGCCCGTTCGTGGCCCCCGACGAAGACAAGGCTCCCGAAAAACCGGGGCCGCTCCAGATTCCCGGCGGCCGCTGGTGGGGCGGCAGCACGCACCGGCAAAACGTGATTTACTTGCACGTGCTGCGCTGGCCGGACGACGTTCTGCGTCTGCCGGCGATACCGCGCAAGATCGTGCGTTCCACCGTGCTGACCGGAGGCGAAGCTTCCGTGCGCCAGACGGCTGCCGGAATCGAGGTCAGCGTACCGGTTGCGCAACGCCATCCGATTGACACCATCGTCCGGCTCGAGCTGGACGGCCCGGCCGGCGACATTCCGGTGGTGCGGCAAACCTGAGTCAGGCGGCAATGACTTCCAAGGAACGGGTGCTCCGAAACTACACCTTCCAGCGGATAGACCGCTTCACGATTGACTTCTGCGCCGAGTCCGTGGTCTATGAACGCCTGCGCAACTACTACGGCGCGAAAGACGACCTGGAGCTCATGGAAATCCTGCATGTGGATTTCCGCTATCCCAAGCCGCGGTGGATCGGCCCTCCGCTGGTGGACGAGCAGGGCCGCCCCACCGATTACTTCGGCATCCCGCGCGGGGGCGTGGGGGATTTCGGCTATGCGCTCGAGCATCCCCTGGCGGGCGTGCGCTCGGTGGCCGAGGTCGAGGCCTATCCCCACTGGCCTTCGCCCGACATGTGGGACTATGACCAGTACGCGGAAGATTGCGCCCGTTTCGAAGAGTACGCGGTGCTGGGCGGCGTGTGGGCTGGTTTTTCGAGGCCGCCTGCGAGTTGGTCGGCATGGACCGCTTCTTCCTGCTCATGTACGACCAGGCCGAAGTGGCACACGCCATATTGGAACGCATCGTGAGTTTCATGGAGCGCACTTCGGAAATTATGTTCGAGAAAGCCGGAAAATACATTGACATTTGTTTTACCGGCGACGACTACGGATTCCAGACCGGCCCCATGATGAGTCCCGCCCTGTTCAATCGCTTCGTGCGCCCCTATCTTCAGCGGATCTACGACGTGGGACGCCGGCACGGCAAGCTGATCATGCATCATTCCTGCGGCAGCGTGGCGCGGTGGATCCCCACGCTCATGGAAATGGGACTGAACATTCTGGAACCCATTCAGGTGCGCGCCGCGGGCATGGATCCGCGCGAGCTGGCGGCCAAATACGGTGGCCGCCTGTGCTTCCACGGCTCCATAGATACCCAGCAGACGCTGCCCTTTGGCACGCCGGAAGACGTGCGCCGCGAAGTGAAAGAGCGGGTGGAGACGTTCCGCCCGTATGGCGGCTTCACGATCGCACCGTCGCAGCACCTGATGAGGGACATACCTCTGGAAAACATCGTGGCTATGTACGAGGCCGCCTGGGAGTACGCCTGGCTTTAACTCGGTCGGCGGCGACCGTCCCGGCACGCGGAAACGGCGGTTCAACCAACCGCCCCCGGAATAGCCCGGCCGGTTACGATAGAACAAGCCCGTGCACCTCCGACAAATCCTGCGTCTGCCCAAACGGCGGCTCGAGTTCCTCGCCGGTGCGGCGTTGGTCGGCTTTCTCGTGGGCCACTTCGTTTCGCCGGCAGGAGCGGGGACGGTCCTGCTGGCCCTGGTCGCCTTGCTGCTCAGCTCAGCGGTGCTGCTGCGCTGGCTGCGGTGGGGCATCCGCAAACTGATCTGGAGACTGCGAAACCGCTTGCTGGTGGCGTACGTGTTCATCGCGGTCGTTCCCGTCGTGCTGCTGGTTGCCCTGGCGGCGATCGGCGCGTGGATCCTGGCCGGGCAGATTGCCGTTTACGTCGTCGCCAGCGAGCTGGACCGGCGCGGCAAATACCTGGCCGAGGTCGCCGAGGGACTGGCCATCACGCCCGCCTCTTCGCTGGCCGACAGGATCCGTTGGGTTGGCCCCTATCTGCGCTCCCGGCATCCCGGTTTCCAGTTGACCGTTTCCAGCCCGCAGGGTCAATGGCGTTATCCATCGGATAGCTCGCCGCTCCAGCCGCCTGCGGGCTGGGCTGACAACTGGGGTCCGGTCGTCAAGGATGGCGCGTTGTATCTGTGGGCCCATGTCATTCGGGGACCGAATGAAGTTACTTTCCTGGCGCCGCTCGACAAGGACGCCCAGGCGTCGCTGGCGCCGCAACTCGGGGAAGTTTCGATCCTCGGACGTTCTTTGTTGGCCGAAGACCAGGCCCGATCCCGGAAATGGGTGGTTCGCGAGCGCGGGGATCGTCCACCGCCTGCTTCCTCCCGGTTGCCCCCTCCCGCCGCCCGTTTCGATCCCGAGGTGGACTATGCCGCTCCTGTCGCGGTGAGCTTGTGGGACCAGCCCAACCGCAGCGAGAACTACATCCTGTTCGTGCGCACGCGCTGGTCGGCCGTTTTGCGCACGGTCTTCGGGCAGACCGTGGAGTGGCGCGAGGGCATCACTTCCGCGTCGGTTGCGAGCGTGTTTTTCCTCGCGGTAGCAGGCGCGTTCCTTATCGTGGAGCTGGCGTCGCTGCTGATCGGAATCAACCTCACGCGGACCATCACGCGCGCGGTCCATCATCTATACACTGGCACGCAGCGCGTCATGCAGGGTGACTTCACGCACCGGATACCCGTGCGGGGGAGCGATCAGCTCGCCGAACTGGGCCACTCCTTCAACCTCATGAGCGAGAATCTTGGTCGCCTGCTCGAGATCGCCCGGGAGAAGGAGCGGTTACAGACCGAGATCGAAATCGCCCGCGAAGTGCAGAACCAGCTTTTTCCGCGCGCCGTGCCGCCTGCCCGCACCTTGCGGCTCGAGGCGTTGTGCAGGCCTGCGCGGCTGGTCTCGGGCGATTACTACGACTATTTGTCGCTGCCCGATTCTCGGCTCGCTCTCGCGATCGGGGATGTGGCGGGCAAGGGGATCTCCGCCGCTCTGTTGATGGCCACCGTGCAATCCAGCATGCGGGCGCAGCTTCGCGCTGCATGTGAGCAGGCCGGCGCCGATGGTCCCGGATCTTCCTCGCGCGGCTTCTGCACGGCTGAGCTCGTGAGCCGCCTCAACCAGCACCTGCACGCCTTCACGCCCCCGGAGAAATTCGCCACTTTCTTTCTCGGCATCTATGACGACGTCACGGGATTGTTGGTCTATACGAATGCGGGCCACCCGCCGCCTGTGCTGATTCGCAAGGGCGAGGCGCTGCGTCTGGAGATCAACGGCATGGTAGTGGGCGCCATCGGCTCGGCGACTTACACGGAAAGCTCCCTCCGGCTCGAGGCCGGCGACCTGCTCGTCTGCTTCACGGACGGGGTCACCGAGCCGGAAAATGAATACGGAGAGATGTTCGGCGAACCACGATTGATCGAGTTGTTGCTCAGATACGCCGAAGCCGAGCCTGAAGCAATCGTGGCTGCCGTCGAGCAGGCGGTGCACCAGTGGACCGGCGCGGCCGAATTGCAGGACGATCTGACTCTGCTCGTGGCCCGCAGGATTTAGCGCACGATGTCATCGTCAGAGAGCGTATCCCCGCTTCTTATCCCCTCGCATCCGGAGGCTGTGGCATGAAGATCCTGACCGCGGAACAGATGCGCGAAGTGGACCGTCGCACGATCGAGATGGGCATTCCGGGGCTGGTGTTGATGGAAAACGCCGGCCACCGCGTGGTCGAGTTTCTGGCTGAAACGTTTCGCCCGCTCGCGGAGCACCGGGTGGTGATCGTCTGCGGCAAGGGCAACAATGGCGGCGACGGCATGGTGGTCGCCCGGCAGCTTTGGACGCGGCTGCGCCCGCAGCGTCTGGACGTGGTGCTGGCGGCGGATCCCGCCGAACTCAGGGGCGATGCGGCAGCCAACTACCGGATGCTGGAGGTGGTTGGCTGCCCGGTCGCTCGCGAAATTACCCCTGAGATGCGCGACGCCACCATCGTGCTCGATGCCCTGCTCGGCACGGGATTGAAAGGCGCTGTGACCGGGCCCATGCGGGAGTGGATCCGCGAGATCAATACCGGTTTTCCGCGAGCGCGAATCGTCGCCGTGGACATTCCGTCGGGCGTGGAAAGCGACGCGGCGGAGACGCCGGGAGACGCCGTGCAGGCGCACTACACCGTGACCTTCACGGCGCCCAAGGTCGGGCAAATCCTGCCGCCCAACTGCCGTCGCGTGGGGCGGTTGCGGATTGCGCCGATAGGAAGCCCGCCCGATCTCTACGAGGCTGACGATTCCATCTTTCTTTCCCTGGTGGAGGCTCGAGAGCTGGCGCCGTTGTTCGCGCCGCGCCTGCCCTGGTCGCACAAGGGCGACTTCGGGCACGTCCTCGTGATTGGCGGATCGCGCAGCAAGCCCGGTGCCGCGGCCATGGCGGGTCTGGCCGCCCTGCGAGCGGGCGCCGGTCTGGTCACCGTGGCGTCGGCTTCCAGCGCCCTGCCCATGATCGCTGCGCACGCGCCCGAGATCATGCCCGAGCCTCTGCCCGAGACGTCCGAGGGCGCTATCGCCGCCCGCGCGCTGGAGCGTTTACTGGAGCTGGCCCAGAATAAGGACGTCATCGCGCTCGGCCCGGGCCTCGGTACGCACCCAGAGACGGTGGAGGTGGTGCGTCGCTTGTTCGCTGAATTGCCGCAACCCGTGGTGGTGGATGCCGACGGATTGAACGCGCTGGCTGGGACACCCTTCCGCGGCGAGGGCAAGATCCGTATCCTGACTCCTCACCCCGGTGAAATGGCCCGGCTGGCCGGCCTCAGCACGCGCGAAGTACAGGCCGACCGCGTAGGGATTGCCCGATCGTTCGCGACCGAGCGGCAGGTCACCTTGGTGCTCAAGGGATACCGGACGTTGATTGCCACGCCGGACGGCCGGGTGCGCGTGAATCCCACCGGCGGGCCGGGCCTGGCTTCCGGAGGCTCCGGCGACATCCTGACCGGCGCGCTGGCCGGGTTGCTGGCCCAGTTCCCCTCGGATGCGGTGAGGGCTGCGGCGGCTGCGGTTTACCTGCACGGTCTCGCGGGTGAGCTGGGGGCCGCCGAGTGGGGCGAGCAGGCGCTGATCGCGACAGACCTGCTGGGCTTCTTCCCGCAGGCCATGCGGGAAATCGCGGAAGGGCGCCCGCCCGCGTGGTTCTGCTGAGGATCCCCGTGCAGGTTTACTTCACAAACTCGGAAGAGGAAACCATCGCGCTGGGTCGGCGGCTTGCGCAGGAGTTGCCGTCGCCGGCCGTGGTGCTGCTGATCGGCGAGTTGGGAGCAGGGAAGACGACGCTGGCCAAAGGCATCGTGCACGGCCTTGGCGCCGGGGAGCCGGACGACGTTTCCAGCCCTACTTTCACGCTGGTCCACGAGTATGGCGAGGGTCCCAGGGTTTACCACGTGGATCTCTACCGCATCAGCACAGCTCAGGAGCTGGACAGCGTGGGTCTGGATGAGTTGCTCGACCGGGACGCCGTAGTGCTGGTGGAATGGGGCGAACGCTTTCCCCATCTCTGGCCCGCCGATCGCATCGAGATTCACCTGCGCCGCCTGGACGACGATCGCCGGGAGGTCTGCGTTCAGTTTGGCGGTTCGGCTGCCCCGTGTCCGGAACGGACGTGACGCCGTTTCCAGGCTCGCCAGCACGCTTGCATCCTGCCGCGTTTTGTGATAGAGGTTTGCTGCGGAGGCATCTACATGACCGCTCGCCACCAGAAAGCCTTGATGACTTCGGCCTTGTTTGCCCTCAATGCGTGGATGCTCTCGTGCACCGGCGGTACTCCCCCGCCGCCCGCCAAGGGCACCCCCGCCTTCTACTGGACCGCGGCTAAAGAGACCTTCGCCGCGGGCGATTACGTCAAGGCCAGCGATCATCTGGAACAACTGGCCAAGACCGAAAACGAGTACATTACCCGTGCCCAGCCCTGGAAGCTCGTCCTGGATACCGGCATGGCCAAGGGCTACATGATCCTGGCCGATTGCTTCGAGCGGGGCGGTTTCGCCAACCGCACCAACCCCACGCCGTTCCGCCGCCAGATGTCCCAATTCCGGATCCATGCCGGCCAGTATGCCGTGCAGGCGGCCGAAACCATGTTCCGCTTCCGCGAAAAAAACAAAGATCCTGAAATTGTTCTGGAGTTCACCTACCCCACGGGAAGCGCGGCCGAAATCCCCCAGCTCAACAAGATCAGCCAGGGCATTCTCATCCAGGAAGCCGAGCTGGAGGCCGTCGAGCGCAAGACTACGCAGCGGGAAGTCCTGCTCATGACCTGCCGTGCGGTGGGCGCTCCGGACGACACCGCCAAGACCCAGGAGTTGTTCAAGTCGCCCCCGGTGAAAGTCCCGCGCGCGACCTTCCTGATGGCCTTTGCCGAGGCGTTCTATGATCTGTCGAGCCTCTTCGGTCCCAAGAAGCTGGATCAGCCGCAGCGGCTTGGCGTGCTCTGCAAGGAGGCGCTGGCGATTCTCCGCGAGGTGCCTGAAACCAAGAAGACCAAGGACCTGAAGGCCAAGATCGAGAAGGCGCTCAAGGAGGCCAAAATCACCTGAGATCGCGCGGCATCACGGCGCCGCCAGCTCGAGCGTGCCACCGGCTGTCCGACGGATTCGACAGGGCGCAGGTTGCTGTCCGCAGTCAGGTAGCGCCCGCCCCGCATAATAATTGAGGCCGTAGCGGTGCTCGCGGTCCACGCCTTCCAGACAGCAGGCGGCTGCACGGCCTTGGGTTTCGCGCCAGAAAGACCGCACGGAGACCCGGCGGTCGAGCGCGACGAGCGTCGTTGCGGACATCCAGAGAACCGCTGCGGCGAGGCCCACTGCGATGGCTGCCATGGCCAGCTCTCTGCGTCGGGGCCCCCACCACCAGCACCAGGCCGCCAGCGGCAATGCGCCCGCCATCGCGGTCCAAGGCCACTCCGGCCACTCCGCCTTGCGGATCCCGACCTCCAGCGCCGAGGGCAGCACTCCGGCGGCCAGAGGAACGAGCGCCAATAGCAGGGCGGAAATCACCAGCGTCCAGCGCACGCGCTCCACACGATCCAGCGCCACTCCGATCAGCGCGCACACCGCCGGCAGCAACGGAAGAAGATAGCCCGGCAGCTTGTTGCGGACGAGCGAGAAGAAGGCCAGACCGAACAGCGCCCAGGCCGCGAAAAATCGCAAACGGACGTCGCCGTAGAGCTCTCGCCGCGCCAGCAGCGCCGCCAGCGGAGTCCAGGGAAAGAGGCCGGCCGCCAGCACGGGCAGATAGAACCACCACGGCTGCACGTGCTGGAGGCGGTCGGTGTAAACGCGGGCAACGTGGTGTTCCAGGAGGAACTCCTGCCAGAACGCCCAGCCATTGCGCAGCGAAACGAACAGATACCATGGGGCCGCGACGATGAGGAAGGAGAGGATCGGGGCCGGCTGCAGCCACGCGCGCCACCTTCGTCGCCCCATCCAGAGAAGGGGCAAAGCCAGCGCCGGCGCCACGAACCCCTTGGCCAGAACGGCGAGGCCCAGCAGCGCTGCGGACCCACTGAGTCCCTTCGCCTCGCCCCGGACCAGCCAGGGCAAGGCCGCCAGCATCGCGGCAGAAAAGCTGACTGCCAGCGGCAGGTCCGTTACGCCTGTGCGGCTGTAGGCCAGCCAACCGGCGGTGGTCGCGAGGATCACGGCGGAATACAGCCCGGCGCGCTCGCCGAACTCGCGGCTGAGCCTGCGCCAGTACCAAACCACAAAGAGCGCGCTGGCCAGCGCGATGGGCACGCGGGGCGCGAGGTCGTCGTCGAGCCCTGCGCGGAATGCCAGCGCCATCATCCAGTACGTGAGCGGCGGTTTCTCGAACCAGGGCTCGCCCCACAGGCGCGGCGTGAGCCAGTCGCCCGAGCGTGCCATTTCGCGCGCGATGGAGGCGTAGCGGGGTTCGTCCGGCCCGAGGATTCCCGTGCGATTCAGCCCGGCTCCGTAAAGCAGAGCGCACAGCGCGATGAGCGCGGCAACCGTCGCTCGCCTTTGCCAGTCCCCGGACAACTCTCAAGTATAATGGGCGCGGATGATGCGGCTGTTCCTGCTCGTGCATTTATTGCTCTTTCAGGTGCAGCGGATCATCGAGGTCGGCTGCCCCTGCGATCCCTCGAAGCCGGAAACCATGGAGCTGCGCCAGTGCAGCCTTTGCCGGGAGGCCGAACGCCAGCCCGCGGACGTCGAATTCTTCTTTCTCCCTGACGCCAACCCGCGCAAGCCCAACCGCACACTCCTGCTGCTTCGCACGCACCAATATGACGGACTGCGGGCCATGGAGCGCATGCCGCACCGACTTCGTACGCGTATGTGGGAGACGGCCATCCGAAAAGCGCGCGAGCTTTGGGGCAACGAATGGGGGCTGGCTTACAATGGGGATCAGGTGCGCACCCAGTGCCACTTCCACATTCACATCGGCAAGCTGCTCAAGGGCATCGAGAACGACCGCGCCCTGCGCATCGTCAACGGCCCGGCCGAAATCCCCGTACCCAAGGAGGGCAGCGGCATGTGGGTTCACCCGCACGGCCGGCGGTTGCACGTTCACTTGAACGAGCAGATCTGCGAAACCGTCTTGATGCGCTGAGCGGCGCACCGCGCCCGCAATGAGTCTGGTTGAAATCCAGCGCGCTCCCCGTCCGGAGGACGCAGCCCTTCTGCTCCATCCCGAGGACAACGTCGCTGTCGCGCGCGTGCCCCTTGCGCCCGGCGCGCGGCTGCGTTTCGGCGATCGCGAGATCGTGGTGCGCGATGAGGTGCCCGTCGGCCACAAGGTCGCCGTGCGCGGGATTGCGGCAGGCCAGAGCGTGGTCCGCTACGGCGAGACCATCGGACGCGCCAGTCGCGCCATCGAGCCCGGCGAGCACGTGCATACGCACAATCTGAGTTTCGAGGACCTGGCGACCGAATACCGCTTTCCGGAGCGGGAGTTGCCTTTGCCCGAACGGCGTGAGGACGCTCCCGCGTTTCTTGGGTATGTGCGCGAGGATGGCCGCGTGGGCACGCGCAACTACATCGCGGTGGCGGCGGCCAGCAATTGCGCTGCGCACGTGGCTGAGCTCGTAGCCCAAAGCTTTCAGCAAGAGCCGCTGCCGCCGGGTGTGGACGGTGTGGTGGCCTTCCCGCACGGCGAAGGCTGCGGGCATGCCATCGGGCCGGATACCGAGCTGCTCCGGCGCACGCTGGCGGGCGTGCTCGATCATCCCAACGTGGCAGCTGCGCTGCTGATCGGTCTGGGCTGCGAGGTCAATCAGATCAGCAACTACTTCCCCGGCGACGCCTGGCGCACGGAACGTCTCGTGGGTCTGACGATTCAGTCGAGCGGCGGCACCCGGGCCACGGTCGAGGCCGCGCGCAGCGAGATCCGTCGCCTGCTGGAGCGCGCAGCGGCCGCAAGGAGGAGGCCCGTCCCTGCGTCCCGGCTCGTGCTCGGGTTGAACTGCGGCGGCTCCGATTCCTTTTCCGGGATCACGGCCAATCCCGCGTTGGGTGTTTGCTCGGACCGGCTGGCCCAGTTGGGAGGTACGCCTGTGCTGGCCGAGACGCCGGAAATTTTTGGCGCCGAACACTTGCTGGTCCGCCGCGCACGCAGCCGAGAAGTGGCCGAAAAACTCCTGGGCTACATCGAAAGCTACCGCCGTTATCTGGCCGCCTTCGGCGCCACCTTTGACGACAACCCTTCGCCGGGCAACAAGTACGGAGGCCTGAGCAATATTCTGGAGAAATCCCTGGGCGCGGTGGCCAAAGGCGGCAGTACGCCGCTGATGGATGCGGTGGACTACGCGGAACGCATCGTCACGCCCGGCCTCGTCTTCATGAACACGCCCGGCTACGATCCGGTTTCACTGGCTGGGCTGGCGGCCGGCGGCTGCACGGTGATCGCCTTCACCACCGGGCGCGGCAGCGCCATCGGGTTTCCCACCGTGCCGGTCATCAAGATCGCAAGCAACAGCAGGACGTTCCGGGCGATGCGCGAGAACATGGACGTCAACGCCGGGCGCATCGCCGACGGAGAGGCGACGCTGGAAGAGGTGGGCGAAGAAATCTTCCAGCTTCTGCTGCGCGTGGCATCGGGCGAGCGTACCGCCGCCGAGCGGTTCGGTCATCGCGAATTCGTGCCGTGGCGCATCGGTCCCGTCATGTAAGGTGCGAACGTAGAATGGGAAGAAGATGACGCCGCGCGAGCGCGTACTGGCTGCTCTCGAGCACCGCGAGCCTGATCGCCTGCCCATGGACCTCGGCACCGCACGCTTCACCGGCATGACGGCGCCCGCTTATGAAAAGTTGCGCACGCTGCTTGGGTTCGGCCGCCCGGGCGTCGTAATTGACCGCATGCAGCAACTGGTGGAGATGGACGAGGCCATCCTCCAGCATCTGGGCGTGGATCTGCGTGCCTTCAGTTTCGGCAACCCCGATTCGGGTGGCGACATCGAGCTCGGCAACGGGCGCTACCGGGACGAGTGGGGCGTGGTGCGGCGTCGCCCGCCAGGCTGCCATTACTACGAACTGGAAATCTCGCCGCTGGCCGGGGAGCTGAGTGCGGAAGCCATCGCCCGTTACCCCTGGCCCGATCCTACGGATCCCGGGCGATTCCGCGGCTTGCGCGAGCAGGCCCAGCGCCTGCGTCAGACCGGTTACGGCGTCATGTTCAACGCCCGCTTCAACCTGGTCCACATGACGCAGTACCTGCGCGGCTTTCACGACTGGTTCCTCGATCTGGCAGGCAATCACGAGCTGTTTCAGACACTCATGCACGCTGTGCTGGAGGTGATGATCGAGATGAACCGCCGGGCGCTGGCCGAGGTGGGCGATCTGATCGACGTGGTCGCTTTCGGCGACGACGTGGGCATGCAGGACCGGACGATCTGCTCGCTGCCTCTCTACCGCAAGCTCATCCGGCCCTTTCAGGAGCGCATCGTTGCGACGATCCGCGCGCACACCCGCGCCAAGATCCTCTATCACACCTGCGGATCGGTCTACCACTACATCCCCGATTTCATCGAAATGGGGATTGACGCGCTCAACCCGGTGCAGGTCAGCGCGCGGCACATGGAGCCCGAACGGCTCAAGCGCGAGTTCGGGGACCGCATTGCTTTCTGGGGCGGCATAGACAGTCAGCGGCTGCTTCCCCGCGGCACGCCGGAAGAGGTGCGCGCCGAAGTGCGGCGTATGTTTTCCATCATGGGGCCGGGCGGGGGCTGGGTGCTGGCCGCGGTGCACAACATCCAGCCCGACGTCCCGCCGGAAAACGTGGTGGCCATGTTCGAAGAAGGGCGGCGTTGCGTGTACGCGGGCGCAGCGGCCGCGGTGTGAGCTGCGAGGGGGGCGGTGATGATGGCGGGGCGCGCGGATTCCAGGCCGCAGGTCATCATCGTGGGCGCCGGCGTCATCGGCGTCTGCTGCGCCTGGTTTCTGGCGCGTCGCGGGGCGCGCGTGGTTGTGCTCGAACGGGAGCGCATTGCTGCGGGTGCCAGTTTCGGCAACGCGGGCGTGATCGCGCCCGGACACCTGCCGTTGGTCAAGCCCGGGCGATTCTGGTCCATCGTCAAGACCATGCTTCGCCCGCTCAGTCCGGTGTACGTTGCGCCTCGCTTCGATCCGGCTCTGATCGGGTGGTTGATGGACTTTGCCCGGCGGTTCGGTGAGGCGGAGACGGACGCGGCGATGCGCGCGATCGCGCCCTTGGGTCGCGAGAGCCTGCGCCTCTACGAAGAGCTGGTGGGCGAAGAGCGCCTGGCGTGCGCGTTCCGCAAGGCCGGTTACTACGAGGTCTGGCGCGGCGAGGAGGGGTTGCGGGAAGCCGAACGGGAAGTCGCCTTCGCGCGTCGCCACGGATTCCGCGCCGAGCTGATCGAGGCGGAGCCGCTGCGACGCCGCGAGCCGCATCTTCGTCCCGGACTTGCCTGCGGCGTGCACTTTGCCGATGCCGCCACGCTCGATCCCTACGCTTTCGTGAGCGGTCTGGCTGAGCGAGCGAGGGCGACAGGGGTCACGTTCCGCTCGGCCACGCAGGTCGCGCGCGTGCTGGTGGAGAAGGGTCGTGTGCGAGGTGTGCGCACGGCCACGGGCGAGGAGCTTGCGGCGGACGCGGTGGTCATCGCGGCGGGCGCCTGGAGCGCGGCCCTCCTGCGACCTTTGGGTTATGCCCTGCCGCTTCAACCCGCCAAAGGCTATCACTGTGACGTGGCTCCGGATGAGGGTGGCGGCCCGCCCGTCACCGAAGCCTGTGTGCTCGCCGAGCGCCTTGTTTTCGTGACGCCGCTGGGCAACCGTACGCGGTTGGCGGGGACGCTGGAATTTTCGGGACTGAACCTCGAAATCCGTCGCCCGCGGCTGGACCAGCTCACACGGGCTGCGCGGGAATATTTCACGAGTCTGGAAGCGATCCGCAGCCTCTCGGAATGGTGCGGTCTGCGGCCCTGCCTGCCCGACGGGCTGCCCGCGATCGGCCCCGTCCCCGGAGTGGAAGGACTCTACCTTGCGACGGGACACGCTATGGCAGGCATGACACTGGGGCCAGTTACCGGCAAGCTCGTTGCGGAAATGATCCTGGACGGCGCCCCTTCGCTCGATACCGCCGGCCTCGATCCGGCCCGATTTGCCTGACTTCGGGGCGGGCCTGCTCAGTACTTGGGCACGCTCGGGTCTACCTGATCACTCCAGGCCAGGATCCCGCCCTTGAGGTTCTGCACCTTAGCGAAGCCCGCCTCGCGCAGCAGCTTCGCGGCTTTCGCACTGCGCTGGCCACTACGGCAATGAACGACGATGCGGTCTCGCGAGTCGAGCTCGTGCAATCGCCGCGGAAGCTCCCGCAGAGGGATCAGCCGGGCTCCGGGAATCGAGCAGATGCGGTACTCGTGCGGCTCGCGCACGTCCACCAGCACGAAACGCTCGCCGCGATCCATCAACTCCTTGAGCTGGCGGGGTTCGATCTCGTGCTCATCCGATTCCTGGACGCCTGGTTCGCGCCGCACGCCGCAGAACTCCTGGTAGTCTATCAGCTCCCGGATGGTCGGATGGTCGCCACACACCGGGCAGTCGGGATTGCGCCGCAGCTTTAGCTCGCGGAAACGCATTGCGAGCGCGTCGTAGAGGAGGAGACGGCCCACGAGGGGCTGGCCGATGCCCAAGATCAGCTTCACCGTCTCCGTCGCCTGGATGAGTCCTACCAGGCCGGGCAGGATGCCGAGGACACCGCCCTCGGCGCAACTGGGGACCAGACCCGGCGGCGGCGGCTCCGGATACAGGCACCGGTAGCAGGGGCCGCCCGGCATGGCGAAAACCGTGGCCTGCCCCTCGAAACGGAAGATCGAGCCGTAAACGTTAGGCTTGCCCAGCAGCACGCAGGCGTCGTTGACCAGATAGCGCGTGGGGAAATTGTCCGTGCCGTCCACCACGATGTCGTAATCGCGCAGGATTTCGAGCGCGTTGGCGCTGGTCAGCGCCGTGTCGTACCGGTCCACGCGAATCGTGGGGTTCAGGGCATGGATTTTTTCCACCGCCGAGTCGAGCTTCTTGCGTCCCACGTCCCGCGTGCTGTGAAGGACCTGGCGCTGCAAGTTGGTCAGATCCACGACGTCATAGTCCACCAGGCCGAGTCGGCCGACGCCGGCGGCGGCCAGATAAAGGGCGAGCGGCGAGCCCAGGCCTCCGGCGCCTACCAGGAGCACACTGGCCTGCTTGAGCTGCCCCTCCATGGCCACTTCCGGCATGATCAGGTGGCGGCTGTAGCGCAGGATTTCCTCCTGGCTAAGACCCGCGGCCGTTTCGGCAATGGCCGAGCCGCCGGCGATGCTGGGCACGATCGAGATGGTGTCCGCCGGAGTTACTGCCGTCTGCTCGCGCTGCAAGTAACGGATATCTTCGTCATTTACATAAATATTAACGAAACTGCGTAACTTGCCTTCTCCCGTGAACAGGTGACGGCGCAGTTCGGGATATCTGGCGGCGAGCTGTTCCAGCAGTTCACCCACAGTTGCGCCTTGCAACTCGACTTCGGCTTGTTGATCGGCGTACTGTCGCAGTGCGGAAGGAATTAGGATTTTCGGCATACGCTATCCTCTTGGATCGTCACAGGCAGACTGAGCGGTTCGGGCGCGGCGGACCGGAGTTCCTCATCCGGCTGCCAGCAACCCGCGGCCGCGAATTGACCGTTCCGGATGGAGAAAAACCACGTAACAATACCAGGGGCAGGCATTTTCCAGATCGGTCCGCGAAAAGTAAGCGTCCTCGTCGGGGTGGGTGTGATATATTCCCAGGACTATCTGGCCCTGCTCGCGGGCAGCCCGCTCCACGCGCAGCAGCTCCGTTGGATCCACCTGGTAGCGGTCGCGTCGCGAGCCCTGCCAGACGTTGGCGAGGGGCACCGCGCGGAGCACGCGCTTCCGATCGCCCTCCCGCACGCCCAGCATGGCGCCGCAGGCTTCCTCGGGGTAAGTGCGGCAGCCATGTTCGAGCATGCGCTCCCAGGCCTCCTGTTCAATATGGATCATTCCAGAACTCCTCGCTCAGGTACTTCTGTCCGTCATCGCAAAGCACCGTGACGATCACGGCGGGCTTGCCCTCGGCTTGCAACCGGTGCGCCAACTCCAGCGCAGCGGCCACGTTGGCGCCCGAGGAGATGCCCACCAGCAGCCCCTCCTCCCGGGCCAGCCGGCGCGTCATCTCGTAGGCCTGCTCAGTTTCCACGCGCAGTATGCCGTCCGCCAGCGTAGGATCCCAGATGCCGGGCACCAAGGCGGTTTCCATGTGTTTCACCCCTTCGATGCCGTGGAACGGTGAGGCGGGTTGCACCGCCCAGCACTCCACGCCCGGCACATCACGACGTAACCGACGGCTGACGCCCACAAAGGTCCCGCTGGTGCCCAGGGCAGCGACGAAGTGCGTGACCCGCCCTGCGGTCTGCCGGATGATCTCGGCGCCGGTAGTGCGAAAATGGGCACGCCAGTTGGCAGGATTGTTGTACTGGTCCGGATAAAAATAGCGTTCCGGGGCTTCTGCATAGATGCGGCGGCACTCCCGGATGGCGCCGTCGGACCCCCCGGCCGGATCGGTGAGCACCAGTTCGGCTCCGTAGGCACACAGGATCCGCTGGCGCTCCACCGAGGCGTTGCGGGGCAGGCAAAGCCGGACCCGGTACCCTCGCGCCGCGGCGATCATGGCGTACGCAATGCCCGTGTTGCCGCTGGTGGCGTCGAGAATGATCCTGTCGGGCGTCAGCAGACCGACGTTCCCCGTCCTCGATCATGGCCAGCGCCGGCCGGTCTTTGACCGAGCCGCCCGGGTTCAGAAACTCGGCCTTAGCATAGATCTCGATGGCCCTCAATCCCTTGGCGATCCGGTCCAGACGGACCAAGGGGGTGTTGCCGATCTTCAGATGCCCGGCCGAGATTGCTGCCCGGCGACGGCTGGTGATGGTCGAAATACCCATACGCCCAGAGCCAGCCCCTAGAGGGCATTATCGCATTCCCGATTATCTACGTCAAGATATGGGAATTAGCGAGCCGCAACGCCATTGCCCGCTGTTGCCTCTTTAAGCTGTCAGATGGTGAGCGGCAGGCGTGGGTTGCCGGGTCTGACTCCTCCCGCAGGCGCCTTCATCGGCTTGCCACGGGACTCGGCGTGGGTACCGGCGAGGCACAGATCTCTGCGGCATGCCGCTCTGCGGACCGGTCCAGTTCTTCGATGAGGGAGCGGACGTAATCGCCGCCGGGTTCCTGGCGTGCGGCGTGCAAGTAAGGATTCATCACGCAGGCTCGCAGCACGAGCAGTCCCTGACGCTCGTACTCTTCGACGGCGCTCTCATCCAGGCCGCACCTGGCAAAGAAGGCGGCCAGTCCTTCGGCCGGGTATTGGGGCGGTTGCATCCTGGTGTGCGAGAGGAAGAACGCCTGGGCGTAGCTGTACTCCCGCTCGCCCAGCTCGGAAAGGATCGTGAAATCCTCATAGACCAGCTCCGTCAGCCGGTTCATTTCGGCCAGCGAGGAGGAGGCCTTGCGTTTGACTACGAAGCACACGATGTTGGTGTCGGGCTGCTCGGCCGAGAGAGTCACGAAGCGGGTGGAGCGTCGCCCGCCGGTGAGCGTGTCCCAGCGATTCAGCCACTCATAGAGCTCGCGGGCAGCGAGCAGGGACTGTTTGACGATAAGGCCGTGGCCGCGGGCGGTCAACGGTATGGTTTTGACGGCCAGCCACAGGGCGGCCGCGGCGGCGCCCGGCTTGGATCCTTCCAGGATGAAGGGGCTAAACGAGTCAATCACGATGCGCCCGCCGTCGCCTTCGATCTGGCGGTGGCGTGGCGGGGTGTGGAGCAGGGGGTCCTGCGTGGAGGAGGTGACGTAAGGCGCGCGTTGCAGCACGAACAGCCGCACGCGGTCGTTGCGGAAAGCGACGCAGCCGCAGGGGTAGGGCACGTAGCCCATCTTGTGCGGGTCCACGGTGATGGAGTCGGCCTCGGGAAAAGCCACGAAGGCGTTGCCCACTTCGGGACTGGGCCAGTTGACGTGGAAGCGACGCCCGGCGCCATCGGCGCGAATCGAGACGTGCTCGCGCACGAACTCGCGCACCCAGTGAGTCAAGTCGTAAGGGGTCAGACGGAAGTTCTCGATGGGCGGTTCTGTGGGCCTATGCTCGAAGCGGTCAGGGAAGCGCTCCAGGTGGGCCACGTAGCCGTCGTAGTCTTGGGCCTCGAGCCGCTCGGCCATCCGCGCCAGTTCGCGCTCGGTATTCCGGAGGAACTCGGCCTCGGCGGCCTGGGTTCTCTCCGGGCGCGTTGCGGGCGCAGGGCGCCGTGCGTGCGCGGCCAGTTCCATCACGCGCTGGGAGAAGCGCCGGTGCCAGTCGAGCAAGTCCCCGGAGTAGGGCACGTCAAGGTGGCGCCCGATCTTGAGCGCCAGCGCCACCGCCCGGTCTTTGGCTTCGATGGAAAACAGCGTGCGGATAAAGCCTCCCCACGCCGCATCCACATGGAGCCAGAAGGAAGCCCTGCGGCCCGCTTCCAGTTCCGAGCGCAGGTGCACGATGCGATGCACTGGATCCACGGCGCCGTGTTCCGTGGTGCCGACCGTGGCTACGACGCAAAGCGGCACGCGCCGTTGCTCGATTACCTCCAGCAGGGCGCGCCCCAGGTCCTCCACATCCATGCGGAAGGCAGAGTCGGTGCGGATGCGGATCACGTTGCCCTGGCCCACGCCGATCACGTCGGCAGCCTTCGCTACGGAATAATGACGGCTACCCGCCACCAGGATCACCGCGGGGAACTCCGAGAAATACCGGCCTGCGCCGCCCGCCAGCGCGTAGCGCGTCTCATTGAGGTATTGCCAGGCGGTTTGCCAGAGCGGGTCACCGCCTTCGCCGGTCTTCTGCTTGCGCAGGGCCTGGATGAAGCGGGGCAGCAGGAAAATAGCCTCGCGCGGCTTGATGAGCAGCAGTTGGTACGGGTCCACGTGGCGGATGTCGGCGCGGTGGCCGTCAGGGAGCTGGACCGTGATTTCCAGGCCGTGCTCGCGGGCGGCTTCCCGCACCGACAGAGGGAAATACCGGACCTGCCTCGCGATCCACAGCGCCTCGATGTTGGCGATCGTGCCCCCGGAAGTGATGTGCGCCCAGCCGTACTCTTTTCGGCCTGCGCGTTCGTAGTAGCGGCGCACGTCCTCGCCGGGCGGGGGCGGCTCGGGCGGCGGTTCGTAGCCCAGCATGCGGAGCACGGCGCTGGTGGCGTCAATCTCCAGTTCGGTGGTCACCGGGGCCGCCTCGGGCGTCACGTTGTTGGGATTGAACATCAGGCCGGTCATGAAGCCGAGGGTGGCGGCCATGGTGGTGTCGGACAGCATGTGACCCATATAGCGCGGGCTGTAAAAGGGGAAGTTCCGGCGAAGCTGGGCCAGCAATTCGTCCAGGCGCTCGCGTAAGGCGTCGTGCTCGGGACCGAACTCGCGTTGCAGAGTGCGTGTAACCAGGATGGGGTCGCCGGGGAAGTAGTTCTTGCGCCAGTGGATGTAGTCGCGCAGCGCCTGAAGCAACAGGCTTTCCATGACGTCGGCGTTTTCGGCCTTGGGTCCCAGGAACCAGGCCAGGTGGCGGAGGCGTTCGGGTACGCTCATGGCGAGGCCTCGCTTCCAGTGTAAACCGTTTTGGGCCGGATAGCACCACCTGAAAGGGGTGCTTAGTGGCCTGCCCTCACAGCCCGTCCCAGACCAGCGCCGCGAACCGCCGTCGCACGCGGAATCCTACCGATTCGTAAAGTTCCACGGCCCGCCGGTTGGCCGTGGTCACGGTAAGGCTGGCTTTGCTGACCCCGGCCTGCGCCAGCGTCACTAGAGAGCGGCGCAAAAGCTCGTAGCCCACTCCCCGCCCCCGCGCTTCGGGCAGCACGCAGATCTGGGTAATGTGGCCCACGTCGTCGGCGACCAGGCTGGTCAGGCAGATGCCGCAGAGCTGGGACGAGCGGCTGTCCACGGCCAGCCATGAGGCGGGAGCGAAAAACGTCCCGCAGCCGGGGAACTGGATCACATTGCGCAGGAAGCGGCGGGCGCCGGCTATAGACCGATACTGGTCGTTGATCTCGCTGTCAATGTGACCGCGATAGGCGCCTGCGATGACACAGGCTGCCTCGTCCTGGTACCTTGCGTCCCACGGGTGGAAGGCGACGTCCGCAGCGCTGCGTGGCCTGAGCTGCGCCATTTTCTCGCGGTCAATTACCATGAGCTGTCGCTCGAAGCGCCTCAGGTGGGCCGCTTCCGGCAAGGGGCGCTCCAGAGCCGCCTCCAGCAACATGAGTTGCGATTCCACGCGGCGCACGTGGCGCTGGCGCCGCAACGCGGTCAGCACAGCGGCCAGCAGGCGGCCCTCGCTGTCGTGAGCCCGGAAGGCCTCCATCACGTAGAGGTCGCCGACCAACCCCTTGTGTTCCTCCCAGACAAAGTACGTGTAGCCAACTACCTGTCCTTGCGCGGCCAGAGCGAAGCCGGCCAGCGACTCCATCTCGACGTAGCGGCGCACCAGTTGGGCGGTGGGGACGAAATCCCACTCCAGATCGCGCTGCCAGACGTGGGTTTCTTCGGCCAGCAAAGCCTCCAGGTCCGCCGCACGGACGCGCCCGAGCTGGATAACCTCGGGCTGGCAACCTGGGGCAATACTCACCACGGGCGCATTATAGAGCGGATCGGGGCCGGGTGGCAGCCGCTTCAACTTCCCCCGCGAAGAAAGCGGCGGATGGAACGGGTGGCTTGCCGGATGCGGTGCTCGTTCTCGACCAGGGCGAATCGCACGTAACCTTCGCCCAGCGGCCCGAAGCCGATGCCGGGCGAAACCGCGACCAGGGCACGTTCCAGCAGGAGCTTGGAGAATTCCAGCGATCCCATCTCGCGGTACGGCTCGGGGATGGGCGCCCAGACGAACATGGACGCCTTCGGGGGTTCCACCTCCCAGCCTGCACGCTTGAGTCCTGCGACGAGCACGTCCCGCCGCTTTTGATATGTCATGGCGATGCGCCGGGTATCTTCCTCGCACTCGCGCAGCGCGATGATGGCGGCGATCTGAATGGGCTGAAAGACGCCGTAGTCCAAGTAACTCTTGATGCGGGCCAGCGCCGCGATCATTCGCGCGTTTCCCAGGCAGAAGCCGACGCGCCAGCCCGCCATGTTGTAGGACTTGGACATGGAGAAGATCTCCACCGCCAGCTCCTTAGCGCCTTCCACCTGCAGGATGCTGGGAGCGCGGTAGCCGTCGAAACAAATGTCGGCGTAGGCGAAATCGTGGACCACCATGGCGTCGTGCTCACGGGCCAGCGCCACCAGGCGGCGGAAGAAATCCAGGTCCACGCACTGCGTGGTGGGGTTGTGCGGGAACGAGACCAGAATCAGCCGTGGACGGGGGCCGCGCCGGCAAATCTCTTCAAGACGGTTCAGGAATTCCTCCGGAGTGGGCATGGGCAACAGCGCCGCCTGCCCTTCTGCCATCAGCACGCCGTATTGGTGGATCGGGTAGCAGGGGCTGGGCGTGGCCACGACGTCGCCGGGACCCACCACGGCGAACAGCAAGTGAGCCAGCGCATCCTTGGCGCCCATGGTGACAATGGCTTCCCGCTCGGGATCCAGCTCCACGCCGTAGTTGGTTTGGTACCGCTTGCAGATTTCTTCGCGCAGCTTCGCGATCCCGCGCGAGACCGAGTAGCGGTGGTTGCGGGGATTGCGCGCGGCCTCGATCAGCTTGTTGACCACGGCTTTGGGCGTAGCCCCGTCCGGATTCCCCATGCCCAGATCCACAACATCCAGTTGCGCCGCCCGCATGCGCGCCTTCATTTCGTTGACCACGCTGAATACGTAAGGAGGCAGCTTCTGGATGCGATGGAATTCGACAATGGTGTCCAGCATTCCTTTCATTGTAAACACGGGCGCGACCCGGAATCGCGCCTCGGCTATCATGAGACTATGAACTGGACTCGGAGGGAGTTTCTGGCCGCTGCCGCCGCCGCGCCGCTGGCCGCGCGCCCGGCTTACTTCGGTTTGCATCCCTTCATCGAAGCCAATCCCAAAGCGGTCTTCATCCGCCGCACCAAAGTCAAGGACAAAACCGACGCCGAAGCCAAGCGTCGCGAGGGTCTGCAACTGGCGCGCGAAATCTTCCAGCTCCGGGATCGTCCGGGCGTGCCGCTCACGCATCGCATCATCCTCAAGCCCAATCCCACACCCGTCCGCAGCCCCCGGCGCCCGGAAATCGAACTTTGGGGCGCGGCCACGGATCCCGATTTTTACGAAGGCCTCATCATCGGTTTGCGCGAGCTGGGACTGCGCAAGTTTTACTTCGCGGATGCGAACCACCGGCACTCACTGAACTGGCGGGGCTTCATGGACATTCACGAGCGACACGGCGTGGAGACGGCGGATCCCGACCGGCGCTCGCGCCACTTCCGCGAAGGCTTTGAAATGACCTGGAGCAAGGTGCCCGAGCCGGTCATCTTCCGCCGCATCCCGCACTACGCCCCGGTCAACGAGCCGGACACCTGGCTGCTCAACATCGCCAAGTGGAAAGCCCACGGCATGTGCATGACCCTCTCGGTGAAGAACGAGCAGGGTCTGGTGGTGATGCCTTTCGTGCGGTTTTGCCAGGGCTGGCGCATGGTCACCGGCGTGCCCGACTTCATGAAGCCCGAGATCTGCCCGGACGCAGAGGAGCACGTCAAGCGCTACTTCGAGAATCACCGGCGGCTCGGGTATTCGCGCTACGACAGCCGGGCGCCGCTGGGGCCGGTCGAGCAGGAAATCTGGGCGCAGAAGACCTGCGATCACATGAGCGTCATGCGCACCGGGCTGGCCATCATCGAAGGCATTTACGGGCGCGATGGCAATGGCTTTGAAATCGGCAACGATTATCTGACCAACCTGGTGATGTTCAGCCTGGATAAGTTCCGGCTAGATATCATCGGCACCTGGCTGGCCGGTCACGAACCAGGCAACGTGCACCTGTTCCGCATCGCCAAGGAGCGCGGCCTGAGCGACACGTTCAATCCCTGGGAGATCCCGGTTTATGAGTGGGAAGAGGGCGGACGGCCCGTGCCGCGGAAACTTACTGATTTTCCCCGCACGCCGCTGAAGACTTACTATCTCCAGCGGGAAGGGGAGCCGCTTTTCCATCTGGTCAACGAACCCTTCGACTACGACAAGATCAAAATCTGAACCGCGCCGGGAAATGACAGCGCAGACGCAATCCTTGCTTTCGCCAGTGCACCTGCTGATCTTCGATCTGGACGGCACGCTGATTGACTCGCGGGAGGATCTGGCCCATGCTGTCAATGCGGCCCGTCTTCACATGGGGTTGCCGCCGCTGGATCCGCGGGTCATCGCCTCCTACGTGGGTGACGGGGCTCCGGTCCTGATGCGCCGGGCCCTGGGGCCGGAGGCTCCCGAAGAGCAGGTCCAGCAAGCTCTGGAATACTTTCTGAATTACTACAGCGAGCACAAACTCGACTTCACGCGACCGTATCCGGGCGTACCCGAAGCCCTGGAACGTTTCGCCAGCGCCGGCATCAAAATGGCGGTGCTGACCAACAAGCCGGTGCGGATCAGCCGAGCGATTCTGGAGGGACTGGATCTGGCCCGTTATTTTTTTGCGATTTACGGCGGCAACAGCTTCGAACACAAGAAGCCGCACCCCATCGGCGTGGAAACCCTGTGCCGGGAGGCGGGCGTGTCGCCCGAGCATACCCTGTTGGTGGGCGACAGCGGCGTGGACGTGCGAACGGCCCGCAACGCGGGCGTGCGGGTTTGCGGCGTGACTTACGGCTTCCAGCCGGAAACCTTGGCCGAGGAACCGCCCGACCTGTTGGTGGATTCGCTGCCTGAACTGGCCGACCGGCTGGGCCTTGGCCGCCAGGCAAGCCCGTCAGTCGGGCCGGGCCTCCAGCAGCAGATGCCGCTGGAACTCGACTTCTAACGCGGCCTTCGGGCCGCGCAAGTTGCCCAGATCGCGCTGGTTTTCGTAGTCCACAACGCGGTAAGTTCGCAGCGCAAGTCCCCGCAGCTCGATCCGTCCCCGGTAAGCGGGTGCGAAAAAGGCATAGTACAGGGTTTCGCCTTTCCGCACGACGTGGGCTTCCGGGCGATCGAATCCGATGTCGTAGAGGTCGCCCAGATACTCTCCGCGCGACAGCATTTTCTCCCGGTAGAGGTTCAACCATTTCTGGAAATGTTTTTCCCTCTCCGGCGTCAGATCGCCCCTTCCCTTGCGCTGGCCCCCGGAGCCAGGCGGCCAGCGGAAGTTCGTGCCCACCACGCCGCCGATGCCCATGGTGGAGGCAAAGTCATCGCCGTTGTCGCTGAGCTCGACGTGATCGCCGAAGAAAGCCACCCCGTCGCCATGCAACGCTTTCAGGGTTTTTCCTTTCAGCCGGATTTGCCAGGAGCCGCGCGGATCGGAGGCCACGCTCATATTCAGATAGGGGAGATAGTGGAAGGCGTAGGCAGTGCCGCAAGGGCAGAGCTCGATCAGAGCGTCGGGCTTGATGGCCAGCGCGGTCTCGTAAATCATCTTGAAGAAGCGGGGCAGCGCCTCCACTGATTCCTCCGGGCGCGCATGTTTGTGCGCGGGGTTGTAACAGGGTGGCACGCCGTTGAGATGCTGCCCGTCGAGTTTCAATCCGTCATAGTCCCATTCCCTTATAAACTTCTCGACCAGTTTGCGGTGGTGCTCGAGGACGCCAGGATACGCGGGGCACAGGTACCATGAATTCCACCATGTAATCCGTTGCGGCGAGCCGTCGGCGTTCAGCAATAACATCTCGCGGTGCTGCCTGAGCAGCTCGGTGTCGGGATCTGCGGCCAGCGGAGCCCACCAAAGCTGGGCGCGAAAGCCTTCGGCATGAAACTTGTCCACCATGGCGCGCATATCCCGATCTCCGGCGGGGAATTTTTCCTTGACGAGAAACCAGTCGCCCTCGGCGGTTTGCCAGCCGTCATCCAGCGTGACCCACCCGAACCCCAGCTTCTTCACCATGGGCAAGGCGCCGTAGATTTGGGCGGGAGTGAACTCGCGCCCGTATCCCCAACCGCACCAGATCGGCAGGAAAGCGCTCTCGGGCGCGGGCCGGAACCGGAACCCAAGCTTTCCCATGGCGCGGCTGTAATCGCGCAAAGCCTGGAAGTGATCGCCCCGGTGCACGGCCACGAAGGTATGCCAGGTGGTCAGCCGCCCTCCCGGCTTCAGGACCTGCCCGGATTTCTGACGCAACGCGAGGCTAGCGCGCCCGTCGCTTTCCACCTCGACTGGCAGCGAAACCAGACGCGGGACCGTTTCGGTGTGCCCCACGGCCAATCCTGCGTCCTTGCGCCAGACGTCCACCACGGGCGTGCCGCCCCCGTAATCGGTTGCGTTCATGCCGAGATAGTTCTCTTGTTTGAAGCCGGCGCGGAGAGGCAGGACCCAGTCGGGCCGCTTGCTGTAGGAGCCAGGTTGGAAGGACCAGAAGGGCGGGTCTGTGGCTTGTTCGGCGGGCAGCAACCGGTAGTGATGGCTGGTCCAGCTTTCGACGACCAGCTCGGCCGATCCTGTGTTGAGGTATTCGATGCGGAAGAAAATCTGGCGGGGGAACTCATCGTAGACGGCCGCGTTGATGACCTTCCTCAGGCCGGGCGCTTCTCCGACCAGGGTCACCTGGCGCCCCACGCCGAGCGCGTCGCGGATCGTTCGCCGGCGGACGCTTCGCAAGCGAAAGTCCTGGATGCGCCGACCGGCCACTTCAAGGAAATCGGAAGGGCCGAACTCGGTGAGCGCCACGGAACGCTCGTCGAAACGCGCGATCACGCGGCTGTGAAGCGAGCGGTCGAATTCGACGGCGATGGAGCGGCCCTCTACCCGCGTCACCGCAGGCTGAGCTAGCGCCGGGCCGCATGGGAAAGGCAGGACCGCTGGCAGGAGCCAGAATCCGATGGCGGAAGCGATGCTTCTTCCTGGTTGCCGCATGGTCCCACGATAGCAGCCGGCCAGCGGGCACGGGGCGGGCGGGGCCGGTGGGTTGGTATCATGGGTATCTCATTCACAGCGCAAGGAGCGTAGCCATGAAAGATTCCATTTCGCGCCGCAATTTTATTCGCGGCTCGGCGCCCGTGGTCGCCGGAGGGCCAGCCGTGCTGCGCGCCTTGGGCGCCAATGAACGGCTCAATATCGGCCTCATCGGCGCCGGAGGCCGCGGTTATTACTTGCTGGAGAGGCTCTACAAGGGCGTGTCGCCCCCCTTCCAAGTGACTTGGGTGTGCGACGCCTACGACGGACGAATCGCGCGGGCTAAAGATCGGGTGCAGACCATGGGCGGCAACACGCCCAAGACCACGCGGGAGTACCGCGACATCCTGGCCGATCCCGAGGTGGACGCGGTGATCATCGCCACCCCGGAGCATCTGCACCACAGTATGACGATCGCTGCCCTGAAAGCCGGCAAGCACGTCTACGTGGAGAAGCCCATCGCCCACACCATCGAGGAGGGCCAGGAAATCGTGCGTGTGGCCCGCAAAGCGGGCAAAGTGGTACAGGTGGGCACGCAGAACCGCAGCAATCCGCTCTACATCAAAGCGAAGGAGATGGTGGAGCAGGGCCTGCTGGGCGAGATCCACTACGTGCGGGCCTTCTGGTACCGCAACTCGCTGGAGGATAACCCTGCCTGGCGCTACCCCATTCCGCCGGATGCGGACGAAACCAATACCGACTGGCAGCGTTTCCTCGGCCCGGCGCCCAAGCGCCCCTTCAACAAAGCCCGTTTTTATCAATGGCGCCTGTACTGGGATTACTCGGGCGGAATCTCGACGGACCTGCTGGTGCATCAGACGGACATTACGAACTTTGTCTGCAGCAAGACGGTTCCGCTGTCCTGCATGGCTTCGGGAGGCATTTATCGCTGGGTGAACGATGATCGCGAGGTTCCGGATACCCTGAGCGCTATTTATGAGTATCCGGGCCGTTTCCACGTCAACTACAGTTGTTACTTCGGAAACGATCACTTCGGCTACGGTGAACAGTTCCTGGGTAACGAGGGCACGCTGGAAGTTCTCAACCGGCAGTATCTGAATTTCTATCCGGAGAAATTTGGCGGAAAAGCTCCGCCCCACGTTGCCGCGCGCAAGGAGGTGAAGCTTCATATTCCCAACGCCGACAATTTGTCGGTGGAGGCTCACCTCCGGAACTGGATCGAAGCCATCCGGGGCAAGGAGAAGGTCCTGGTCCCGCCCGAAGTGGGCCAGCAAGGGGCCATCCCGGGCCATCTGGCGACGCTTTCCTACCGCCACGGCAAGAAGGTCTACTGGGACGAAAAGACCGAGCGCTACCGCTTCGGCTGAGGGAGCCGGGCCACGCGCCCGGCCCGCCTTTTTGATAAGATCGTTTGGCCGACTTCACGGCGCTGAGTACGGAGGCTTTCCATGCTGATTGCCGCCGCCATTCTGGCCATCTTTGTCTACGGCATGATCGCCGCCATGCTGGGCACGATCCTGCCGGACCTTTCCCGCCGTTTCCAACTGACGCCCGAGCAGAACGGCAACATCGCGCTGGCCCAGGCTCTGGGTTTGATCGTGGCTTCGGTTTCCGTCGGCCCTTTGATGGATAACTACGGCAAGAAGCCCGGCCTCGTGCTGGGCCTCACGCTCATCGCTCTGGCCCTGTTCCTGCTGCCGAAATCGCGTGGTTACCGCAGCATCATGGTCTACCTGCTGCTGCTGGGACTGGGCGGCGGCATCATCGTGACGGGCGCCAACGCCCTGGTGAGCGACATCGGCGCCGAGCGACGGGCTACCGTGCTGAACTTTCTGAACCTGTTCTTCGGGCTGGGCGGGCTGGCCACACCTTTCATCTCCGCCAACCTGCTGGGACGCAATTCGACCCGGCTTTGCTACACGGTGTTCGGCCTGAGCGTGCTGACCCTGGCGATTCATCTGGGGGCGCCCATTCCGCCGCCGACGGGCGAGCGCAGCTTCCAGTTTGCGCAGGCGGGGGATCTGGTCGGACAGCCGGCGCTCTGGCTGCTGGCCTTGATGCTGTTCCTCTACGTCTCCTGTGAAGTGGGTATGTGGAACTGGCTGCCGCGCCACCTCATCGCCCAAGGGATCCCGGACAGCAAGGCGCTCAACATTCTCTCGCTCGGCTTCGCGCTGGGACTGCTGCTGGGACGCGTGGCGGTGGCGCCGGTATTGATCACGGTAGCGCCTGAGACCGTGACGCTGGCGGCCGCAATCCTGATGGCGATCACCACGTATCTGGCCTTGCAGACGCGCAGCGCCAGGATCTCGTGGATCGCTGCCTTCTGCGCGGGCCTGGCCATGGCGCCGGTATTTCCCACGACCCTCGCCATCGTGGGCAACACCTTCCCGGTGGCCACGGCCACGGCGATGGGGATCGTCATTACCTCGGGGTGGATCGGCCTGGCGGTCTCCTCGCGCATCATTGGCGCCATCGCCGGCGAAGATCCGCTGCGTTTGAAGAAGGCCTTGCTGGTGCTTCCCGGGGCCTCGTTGCTGATGGTGGTGGTGAACCTGGTGCTGCGCGCCGTGCTGTGAGTGGCGGCCTCACTCTTCTTCGACTACCGAGGCCAGCCGCTGCACGACGCCCAGGTCCTCCAAGGTCGTGATATCGCCGCTCACGCTGCCCGAGGTGACGATTTCTCGCAGCACGCGCCGCATGATCTTGCCGCTGCGGGTCTTGGGCAAGGCTTCCACAAACCGGATTTCCGCCGGCCGCGCAAACGCGCCGATTTCGTGAGCGACCCAGGCGCGCAGTTCGTCCGCCACCCGTTCGTAATCGGTGTGTCCCTGCTTGAGTGTGACGAAGGCGCAGACGGCCTGCCCCGTGATCTCGTCGGGCCGGCCCACGACGGCGGCCTCGGCCACGGCGGGGTGCCGCACCAGAGCCGATTCCAGCTCCATCGTGCTGATGCGGTGGCCGCTCACGTTGATGACGTCATCCACCCGGCCCAGGATCGTGAAGTAGCCGTCGGCATCGCGGCGCGCCGCGTCCCCGGTGAAGTACAAACCGGCCGTGGACGGGAAGCGGCGCCAGTACTGCAATTCATATCGCTCCGGGTCTCCCCAGAGGGTGCGCAGCATGGAGGGCCAGGGTCGCCGGATCACCAGGAAGCCTTCTTCGTCCGGACCCAGCTCTCTGCCCTCCATATCCACGATGGCAGGATCGACGCCGGGCAATGGCAGGGTTGCGGAACCGGGCTTCAAGGGCGTCGCGCCGGGCATGGGCGAAATCAGGATTGCGCCCGTCTCGGTCTGCCACCAGGTGTCCACGATGGGGCAGCGTTCCTTGCCGATCACACGGTAGTACCATTCCCAGGCGGCGGGATTGATCGGCTCCCCAACCGATCCGAGCAGCCGCAAACTGGACAGGTCGTGAGCCAGCGGCCAGTCGTCGCCCTGGCGGATCATGGCGCGAATGGCGGTGGGCGACGTATAGAAGATACTGACTCGGTATTTCTCGACGATGCGCCACCAACGATCCCACTGGGGATAGTCGGGAGCTCCTTCGTACATCACCACGGTGGCGCCTGCCGACAGCGGCCCGTAAACGATGTAACTATGGCCGGTAACCCAGCCGATGTCGGCCGTGCACCAGTAAGTATCTTCCTCGTGCAGGTCGAAAACCCATTTCATGGTCGCCGTGACCTGCACCAAATAACCACCGGTGGTGTGCAGGATGCCTTTGGGCTTGCCCGTGGTGCCGGAGGTGTACAAAACGAAGAGAGGATTCTCTGCATCCACTGGCTCCGCGGGACAGACCTCGCTGGCGTGCTGATCCAGCTCGTGCCACCAGAGATCGCGCCCGGCCTGCATGGGCGCCTCGGATCCGGTGCGGCGCAAGACGATAACTTCCCGCACGGTAGGGCATTCCGTGAGCGCCTCGTCCACGGCCTCTTTGAGGCGGACTTCCTTGCCGCGTCGCCAGCCACCGTCCGCGGTAATGACAAGGGTTGCGCCCAGATCCTGGATGCGGCCTTTCAGTGCCTCAGCCGAAAACCCGGCGAAAACCACGCTGTGCACGATGCCCAGACGCGCGCACGCGAGCATGGCCACCGGCAACTCGGGGACCATGCCCATGTAGATGACCACGCGGTCCTCGCGAGTCAGACCGCGGGACTTGAGCACGTTGGCGAAGCGGCAGACCAGGCGGTGTAACTCGCCGTAGGTGAGGATGCGCTGGTCCCCGGGCTCGCCTTCCCAGATGATGGCTGCCTTGTTACGTCGCCCCGAGGCCAGGTGGCGGTCCAGGCAGTTATAGGAAGCGTTCGTTTTGCCACCCACGAACCAGCGCGCGAACGGCGGATTCCACTCGAATACGTGTTTCCACTTTTCGAACCAGAAAATCTCCCGTTCGGCCACCTCAGCCCAGAATTCCTCGGGATGTTGCCGGGCGCGCTCGTAAAGCGCACGGTAAGCTTCCATGCTGCCGACGTGGGCCCTGGCCGCCCATTCCGGCGAGGGCGGATAGACACGTGAGGAAACCTGCTCCAAGCTCCCCATGCAGCCTCCTGAGTTGTTTTCATCAGCATATCACAGGAGTTTTTCGTCCGCAGCGTGCCCAGCGTCGAGCGTGCGGTCCGCCGCTGGCGCGTTCTATGATGGTGGTAACGTCCTGATGTTGTTCGGACCCCTGAAGTCCGCGCGCAAGCTTCCTCCGTGGCTGCTCCCCGCAGTGGGTTGCCTGATTTCGGCGGGAGCGCTGTACTGGACCTTTCATGGAGTGGACTTGCGCGCGGTGGTTCAGGATTTGGCCGCGACATCCTGGGGATGGGTGCCGCTGGCTGCGGCGGCGGATTTGTTCGTCTATGTCTGGCAGTCGTGGCGCTGGAACCTGCTGCTGGCGCCCATTGCGCGCATCCCGGTGTGGCGCTCGATTCGCGCGATCTACGTCGGGCTGTTTGTGAACGAAATCCTGCCCATGAGGCCGGGAGAGCTGTTGCGCGCCTATCTTCAGGCCCGCTGGAGTCACCTGCCCTTCAGCGTGGTGCTCTCCTCGGTGGTGATCGAGCGTTTTTTTGACGGTATCTGGCTCTTTCTGGCCACTTTCGCGGCGACGTTTTTCATCCGGCTTCCCGGGCATATCGTGGGGCTGGCGCGCTTGCTGCTGGTGGTCCTCGTGGTCGGCGCTGCGTTGCTGGTGATGGTGAATCTCCGCCGGCAAAACAGCGGCGCAGAACCTTCAGGATGGCTGGGCGTGCTGCTGGCGGATCTGCGGTTGATGGCGCGTTCCCGCCTGTTCTACTGGTCTTTCCTGATGAGCCTTCCCTACCTGCTCTTGCAGGCCGCGCCCATTTATCTGCTTTTGAAGGCGTACGGGCTGGAGCTTTCCCTGTGGGCTTCCCTGGTGATCGTGCTCATGCAGCGCCTGGGGACAGTGGTGCCGCAGGGGCCTGGCAACGTGGGCGTTCTTCAGTTGATGACCAAGCAGGCCCTGGGTTTGTTCGGCGTGGATGCCACTACCGCGGCAGGTTTTTCGATGCTGGCTTGGATTGTGATCACTGCGCCGCTCCTTCTTGCCGGCTCGGTTGCGGTAATTGTTACGGGCATGAGGGTGAGCGAGCTGAAGCGGCACGTGGCGACGATCACCCCTGCCGCCAGCCGTACCGGCAGCGACTGAGGGCTCATCGGCTGTGCTAGCTTGATGCCATGAAGCGCAGGCATTTCTTGCTCTCACCTCTGGCGGCCGGCACGCTGACAAGCAGAGCGGCGCCGGTCACGGCGGCTACCGGTTTCCGGGCCGGCTTTGCGGAAGCGGATATCACGCCCGAAATCGGCATGGAACAACCCGGGGGCTACGGTAAGGCATATCACAAGAGCTTCCACGATCCGTGCAAGGTGCGGGCGGCGGTCTTTGAGGGCAGCGGTCGCACCGTGGCGTTGATCAGCCTGGATGCCCTCACAGCCCCGCGTTATCTGGTGAACGAGGCGCGACGTCGGCTCGCGGCGGAATGCGGCCTGGCGCCAGAGGCAATCCTGATCGGAGCCACGCACTCGCATTCTTCCGGTCCCATCGGCATGATCCGCCCCGGCGACTATGATCACGCGCCGCCGCTGGTGCAGAAGCTGGCGTACGAGCATTCCACGATTGACAACCCGCGCTACGTGGGACGCGTGCTCGACCAGATGGTGGCGGCGGTGAGCCAGGCGCGCAAAACAGCGGCTCCGGCCGGGGCGGCGGCAGGGTTCGGCTACGAGTCCCAGGTCGCTTTCAACCGCCGGTTGCGCATGAAAAACGGGCTGACGTGGAGTCACCCGGGCCAGGGGAATCCGGACATCGTGGGTTATGCCGGCCCTGTGGATCCGCAGGTGGGCGTGGTGGGCGCCTGGGATGCGAGCGGACGCCTCACCGGCTGCCTCGTCAATTATGCTTGCCATGCCACGACGAATCCGGGCGGAATCTCCGCCAACTGGATTTACTATCTCGAGCAAATGATTCGCGGCGCGTTCGGCCAGCAAGTGGTGGTTCTTTTCTTTCCGGGCGCTTGCGGCGATGTCACCCAGGTGGATAACCTGAGTCCCTACGCGCGACCCTCAGGGGAGCAGTGGGCAAGGCTGGTGGGCGGCAGGGTAGGGACCGAGGCGGTAAAAGTATTACTCAGCGCTACACCCGGCGAACTTCTGCCTGTGAACTATCGCCAGAAAGTCTGGAAAATTGCGCGTCGCAAGCCTGCGCCGGAGAAAGTTCAGCGGGCTTATGCGCTTGTTCAGCAAGATCCGAAACAGGTGGGCGAGACGGAATGGATTTTCGCAAAAGAAACCGTACTGCTGGACGCGCTGCTGAAAGTTTCGCCCGAAGCTGAGGTCGAAGTTCAGGCTATCCAGCTCGGGCCCGCGGTTTTTCTGACGAACCCCGCGGAACTGTTCTGCCAGTTAGGGCTGGAAATCAAAGCTCGCAGTCGTTTTCCATTTACCTTTCCCGTCGAGCTGGCCAACGGATGCGTCGGGTATGTTCCGACGGAAGAAGCCTTCGGTCCGAACGGCGGAGGTTATGAAACGCGACTGACCAGTTACAGTAACCTCGAAATTACTGCCGGTCGTGAGATCGTGGAGGCGGCCGTCGAGCTGGCCGGCCAGCTTGAGCCCGGCCCCGTCCCCGAGCCTCCCAAGGCGCCGCCCTTCAAGGCGCCCTGGTCTTACGGGAACGTACCGCCGGAAATCTCCTGATCTTCTTTGCCGAGGGTGCCCGGAGCATTCAGGCGCCCTCTGCCATTCAGCCTGGAAGCCTCCAGCAAGGTTTGGGAATTCCCCTCGCAGGCCTCTCACGCGGCGTGCCCGCGTGGGGGATTAAAATTCGGGAGCGAGCCTCAGAAATTCAGGCGCAGCCCAAGCTGAATGTGGCGCGGCCGGCGCGCCGCGGTAGGCTGCAAAAACAGGGGATTGATCTGGGTGCCGTCTCGCTCGAAGCGGGCGGTCGTATCCAGGGCTGAAAACTGGGTGTGATTGAAAGCGTTGAACAGCTCGCAGCGCAGTTCGAGACTCCGTTTTTCGTCCAGCAGGCGCACGCGGCGACTGATCCGAAAGTCCCAGTTGTTGATGCCGGGACCGCGCAAAATGCCGGCGCCGGCGTTGCCAAAGTAAGGCACTTCGATCTCCCCTGGTTGCCGAGGCGGCGCCGGTCGGGCGAAGGTAGTTCCGCCGAGCCAGTCCGGGCGAGCGCTTTCGCTACCGGTGCCCAGGAAATTCATGCCATCAACTGTGGCCATCCCGGGCGTGAAGGGTTGGCCCGCGGAGAACAGAGCCGTGCCGCTCACCTCCCAGTTCCGGGCCACCGAACGCATCCATGGCCCCATCCCGAACGCGCGAGCTGGCATGCGCCACGTGAAGTTCAGCGCCAGCACGTGGTCCCGATCGTAGCTGAGCCGGCCATAGTTGCGCTCGCGTGGCTTGAGAAACGTACTCACTTGCGTAGTGTCGCTGGCTGCGGTGCCCAAATTCTTGGCCCAGGTGTAGGAAGCGCGCAGTTGCAACCAGGATTTCAGGTGCAGGAGAGCAGCGGTTTGCAGGGAGTTGTAGTTGGACGTGCCGCCCCACTCGTACTGCAAGATGTCCCCGTAGCCCTGGTAGGGCCGCAGAAAGTTCGGAGAGTATACATTGTTGGTCACCGGATCGCGGTTCTCGGGGTGCAAGTTCAGGAACCGGGCGCCGAGCGGTTCAGGGTTGATGTTACGCCGCCACAGTAAATGGCGCGCGACGTTGCCCACGTACGCGATCTCGATCCTGAAGCTGCGGCCTACAGCGTGCTGGATTCCGAAGCTGTAATTGTAAACAGTGGGCATGAAGCCTTTGCCGAAAAGAGAGTGACTCACGCTGGTGGGCGCTAGCACGGCGCTGCCGGCAGTCGCCAGAAGTTCGTCGAACGTGGTGTAGTAAACGGTGGGCGTGAACACGATGGGCGGGTTAGTAGCCATATTCATGGTGGGGTTACCCTGGACCCGATCGTAGAACACGCCCGCGCCTCCGCGCAGGGCAGTGTGACCCCTGCCGGTAAGATCGAAGGCAAAGCCGAGGCGCGGTCCCAAGACTAAGCCTGGCCCGCGGTAGAGAGATTTCGGGAAACCCTGCGTGCCGCCCTGCACCATGCCAATCGCCGGATCGCCGAAACCGGGGGCGAAGGTGCCCACGAAACCAGGATTGAAGATCTGCCCGGTAACGGGATTGACGCCTACGCGACGGCCATTCTCGTCCCGACCGGTCCGGATCAGGACCGGCGCCCGGGCGGGGTCATAGAAGTCCGCGACAAAGGCCGCGAGCTGTTTTCGCACCTCGTATTGCGGCAGGTTCCGGTAAAAGCGCATGCCCACATCGAGAACCAGCCGGCGATGTACCTTCCAGTTGTCCTGGATGTACCACTCCAGATTGGTGAAGCGATAGAGGCCGTAGGGCAGGTGTGTGGCTTCCTGATAGCTGGTCATGACTCCCAGCAGTGCGCTAGCGAACCCGTAGCGTGTGCGCAGCGGATTGTTGGCGTCGTCGGCGAAACTGATGGAGCCGCGTACCGGCGTGCCCTGCCGTTGATCCTTCCGCGTCCGCTCGATGTAGACGCCGCCGCGGAAGTAATGCCGTCCGTGGAACTTTGAGACATTGTCCACGATGCTGAAAATGTGATTCACATTGCGGTAGGGAAGGGCATTGTGCAACGAGGGATTGACTGCGTTAGGAACCTGACCGAAAGAGGTGATGTTGGGGATGTATCCCTCGGGGTTGAGTTCCGGGTGCCACTGCGGCAGATCGAGGCCCAGCGCCTTGCGACTAATCCTTTCTGGGCGATCCGGTTTCGAGGTGAGCCGGTTCATGCTGTAACCCAGGATCAGCTCGTTCATCCAGCTTGCCCCGATGGTCCGGGATACATTGGCGGTGAAGCCCCGCCCCGGCTGCTTGAAGGTTAAGGGAGTCAGATCGTAGTTTACGCTGCCGTTGATCCACACTCCGTATACGGGGTGTTGCTCGTCGGCATTTTGGGTGTAACGGAAGTAAGTCTGCCAGCGCGAGGCGGGATTCCAGTCTATCCGGATCATATCGGAGCGCCGCGGGTAGGGGCCGGTGACTTGGGATATGTAATTCCACTGGTTCACGCGGCTTGGCTCCGGATCCACGAAGTTCGGCTTGGGAAACATGTTGAGGAGTGCGCGGCCGATCGGGTGATGGCGGTCCTTCGGGATCACATTGCCGGGGAAGGGCTGACCGGTCAGCGGATCATACACGGTGATACGGCGGTTGTTGACGTCATAGGTTTCCGTAAAATCCCCTTCGCGCTCCAGCAGGTTGGGCACCCGCACGGTTCGCGCCGGGTAATAGACCACCTGGCGGGTGAATTCCTGGGTCACGTAAAAGAACACATGTGCATGGCGACGGTTCCGCGGCCACACCGGGCCGCCCAAGGACCAGGAAGCGATATTGAAACGGTAGGGCGGCCGGGGCAAGCCGTTGCGGTTGTTGAAGTAATCGTTAGCGTTGAGAGCTTCGTTGCGGAAAAACCAGCTCGCCGATCCCCGGTACTCCTTGCCCCCGCCTTTGGTGATGACTATGATCGTGCCTCCCACGGCGCGGCCGAACTCCGCCTGGTAATTGCTGGTCAATACCTTGACCTCGCGGATCATGTCTACGGTTGGCGCGGTGTGAGTGGTGTTGTTGGAGCCCGTGTCCATATTGGTGACACCATCCACGGTCATGTTTTTCTGGTTCTCCCTGGCCCCGTTGATGAAAAGACCGCGAATGCCGTCGGGCCCGGGAACTTCGCGACCTTCCCTTTCGTCCACAATGCCGGGCAACAGCCGCAACATGTCGAGAAAATCACGCCCCCGCAGCGCCGTGTTTTCCAGCTCTTCCGCCGTGATCAGGCTCGACTTCTCCCCGCTAGCCAGTTGAACGGGCGCCACTGTGTCTTCGACCGTCACCGTCTCTGTAACCGCGCCCAGTTGGAGGATGATGTCTCCCAGCGAGCGGACCTCACCTGCGCTCACCTCGATGCCGGTTTGCCGGTGATTCTTGAAGCCGGGTGCCTGGATCTCGAGGGTGTACCGACCAGGTAACACGTCGCCGAACACGAACTGCCCGCTGGCATCCGCCGTCGCCAGCCTCGCCGCGCCGGTTTGCTCATTGGTGAGCTTGACTGTCACCCCGGGTAGGGCCGCGCCGGAGGGGTCACGGACCGACCCCATCAATCGTGCCGACACGTTCTGCGCTAACAGTGCAACCGGGCAGAGTACGCTTGCGACGAGAAGACCCAAACCCCGCCACATGGCCACCAACCTCCTGGTGACCGTATTTTATATCGCGTCTTTGCCCGGGGCTCCCGGCCTGAGTCACTTTAGGCTTCCCGAGCCCTGATTACTCTCCGCTTCCGGCAGGCTGGTCGGCCCCCCGCGATGGGATGGGCCAGGTGTCGAAAAACAGGAAAAGCCTGGTAGGGGACACACAACTCAGATTGGTATTCGCAAACGCTGAATAGTTGGGGCATGATGCGCGGCCCTGCCCGCCTGAGGCCGCTCAGGCAGAACACGCGATGACTTAGATCCTTGCGTGCGAACGTTTAAACCGAGGACCCTTCTTTCGCCACCTCTTCCCACGTGACGATGCGGCGCTCGTAAATGGCCCGGGTGCCCATGATGGCCTGTAAAGTGGAGCGCAACGCGGAACGGGCGTCATTGAGCGGCTTGCGGTTGTTGGTCCGGATGTTTTCCAGAAAGGCAGCCAGAGACATGTAGTCGGCTGTCTTGTCGGCGTCGGGCACGTCCAGTTTGATCAGCCCTTTCTTGGTGCGCGGTTGCCAGGCCCCGGCCGGCAGATCTACTGCTCCTTCGCTGCCAAAGACGAGCTCGCGGATGCCCGTGAAGCCCGGCGGATCGAAGTAGTGATGACTGAAATTGACGCGCTGACCGCCCGGATACTCGAAGATCAGGCTGTAGTTGTCCATCACCGTGCGTCCCGGTGGATCGTCAATGAACAAATTGGTTCCGCCGGAGGCCAGCGCGCGCACCGGATGCGAGCCGATAGCCCAGGTGAACAGGTCAAGGATATGAATACCCTGGTCTATCAGGATGTCGCCGCATTTGGTCTTGTCGAAATACCAGGGGATATTCCGCGGCAGGTCGCCGCCATGGCGGATGCCATGGCACATCAGGACCTTGCCGATGCCTCCCCCGTGGATGAACTTCATGGCCGTATTGCGGCGGGGATCGTGACGGAGCTGGAAGCCGACCTGGAAAATGCCTTTGGCCTGCTCGGCGGCGCGAACCACCATGTAGCAGTCCTCCGGAGTCAGCGCCAGAGGCTTCTCCGCGTAGAGGTGCTTGCCAACCTCCAGGATGGCGATGTCCAGATCCTTGTGCGTGTAGTCGGGGGTGGCCAGGACCACGGCGTCAATATCCTTCTGTTCGTCGAGCATGCGGCGGAAGTCGGTCCATACGCGCGCCGACCCGCCTGCTTCGGAGACCAGCCGTGCGGCGTTCTGCGCCCGTTCTTCGACAATGTCACATACGGCCACGACCCGCGCCCCAGGTATCTTGAGCATGGTGCGCAGCAGGTAGGTCCCGCGGTTTCCTGTGCCTACGAAAGCCACGCGGATCTCATCCGAACGTTGTTGGGAGCGGAGGATGGTCGGCGCGACCAGCGTCCCGGAAAAAGCGATCATTTCGCGGCGTGTGATTTCGGAATCTTTCATGAGAACCTCGCTATCCCTGTATCCTACAGCAACGCGCTCCGCCTCGAGGCCACGTTCACAACGTCTCCACGCTGACGCGAGCGCGCAGGTTTGCGACGCCCGCCGTGTAGCGGCTGTCGGTCACCGTGAAAGCCACGGCGTCCTCGAGCCAGTCGTGCCAGACGCCGTCGGGATCGTGGGAAGCCGCGGTCAGCGTGTATTGCTGCGCACAGAGATCGCAACGGAACGAGAAGGTCACCCGCAAGGTCTGGCCGGCGTCGCAGGGCCCGAGCTTGACCTGCTCCAGCTCCGTGTTCGTGCCGTAGACCTCCATGCCCACGCGCGTGCGAATCATGATGCCGATCACGGGGTCGGCCACCGGCTGTTGGAACTGGACGGTGACCCGGACGCTGACCGGTTCGCCGCTTTGCCAGACCATGGTCGGTTTGCCGTCCGCGCCGAGCGTTTCCAGCGCGATGAGCCTGGCGCGACCGTCGCCTCGCCGGAAAGCCGGCGCCAGGGGCGAGCTGACCGTCTCACCCCAGGCCCGCAAGCGGCTCGCCACGTGACGGCGCCATGCGGCCAGCGTTTCCCGCGGATCGCCACGTGCTGCCAGCCGTCCTTCGTGGATCCACCAGATCTCGTCGCTCAGCGCGGCCAGTAACTCTTCTTCGTGCGAGGCGAGAAAGATCGAAGCGCCGGAACGCCGCAATCGTTCCAGACCGATTGCCGCTCGCGCCCGCACGAGGGCGTCATGGCAGGCGAGGGCATGATCCAGCGCCAGGACCTCCACGGGTCCCAGATTGAGCGAATCGAGCGGTCCCACGTAGCGGCGCGAGGAAGGTCCCCGCACCTCGCCTTTCGCGGGCTTTTCGATCCCGGCCGCCAGTCGGAGCAAGGCTCGGGACCCGGCGGCATCCTCGCCGATCAGACCGACTACAGCGCCTTCGGGCGCTGTTGCCGTGAATTCGACCAGAGGCGGATGCGTGACTGCGTGAAACTCTACGGCCATCGAAGATAGAATGCCACGACGTCCGCCGGCCTACTCGGCGTCGTCCCGGCGCGCTCGTGGTCTGGCGATCCCGCGTTCCGAGCGCCGGATAAACGCGACCAGGTGACGGGCTTCTTCCGTCGCAACTTCGGCTTCGATCCGCGCCAGGGCTTCCTCCAGCTTGAGGCCGGAGCGGTAAAGCAGCCGGTATGCTTTCTTGAGCGACGAAATTTGCTCCGCCGTGAAGCCCGCCCGCCTGAGGCCCACCAGGTTGAGGCCCTTCGGTTCCGCGTACAGGCCGCCGTAAAGGAAAAAGGGCGGACAATCGCGGTTCACGCGCACGCCGCCCGCGATCATCGCCAGCCGCCCGATCTTCGAGAACTGGTGAATCTCGACCCCGCCCGAAATGAAAGCCTGGTCCTCGACCTCGACGTAACCGGCCAGCAGCGCGCAACTGCAAATCACCGTGTTGTTACCGATGCGGCAGTTGTGCGCGATGTGGCCCGAAGTCATGATGAAGTTGCCATCCCCGATTTCGGTGACCGATTCCGGTCGCGTGCCGCGCGAGATGGTGAAGTGCTCGCGGATCTTGTTGCGGTGGCCGATGCGGAGGTAACTGCGCTCGCCGGTGAAGGCCTTGTCGAGCGGCTCCGTGCCCAGCACCGTGCCGGCGGAGATTTCGTTGTAGTCGCCCAGCGTGGTCCAGCGCTTGATGTGGACGTACGGTTCGAGGCGGCAGTACGCGCCGATGCGCACGTCCGCCTCGATGACCACGTACTCTCCCACAATGGTTTGCGGTCCGATCCAGGCGTCCGGATGCACGCGAGCGGTGGGGGCGATCACTGCGGAAGGGTCCACCGGCATAAATTTGTATGATACAAGCAAGCAGGAGGACAATCGCTGTGCGCGTGCGAGAGCTGGCTGAATGGCTCGCCGCCACGTTCGAGGGCGACGGCGAAAAGGAATTGACCGGCGTGGCGCCGCTGGAAACCGCCGGCAGCACGGAGCTGGCTTTCGTGGGCAACCGCAAGGCGGCGCAGCAGGCTCAGGCCTCGGCGGCGGGCTGCCTGATCGTGCCGCTGGATTTTCCCAATCCGGGCGGGCGCACCGTTATTCGCGTAACCGAGCCGCGCACGGCCTTCGCGCGCGCCGTGGCGCGTTTCCATCCGCCGCCTCCTTTGACTCCCGGGATCCATCCCACGGCGGTGATTGACCCCGGGGCGGAAGTGGCCGCCGAGGTGGAGATCGGTCCTCATGCTGTCATTGGCGAAGGTTCCCGCATCGGCCCGCGCTGCCGCATCGGCGCGGGCTGCCTGATCGGCAAGCGCGTGACCATCGGCGAAGGGTCCGTGCTTCACGCCGGCGTCATCGTGTACGACGATGTGGACATCGGGCGCAATGTGATTCTGCACTCCGGCTGCGTGATCGGCGCCGACGGCTTCGGATTCGTGATGGCCGGCGACCACTACGAGAAGTTCCCGCAGATCGGGCGTGTGGTGATCGAAGACGACGTGGAGATTGGCGCCAATTCCTGCGTGGACCGGGCAGCGCTGGGGGTGACCTGGATCGGGCAGGGAACGAAGCTGGACAATCTGGTGCACGTGGCCCACAACTGTCGCATCGGGCGGCACGTGGTCGTAGCGGCGCAGACCGGCTTCTCGGGCGGCGTGGTGGTGGAGGACTACGCTGTGATCGGGGGTCAGGTGGGCATCGGTGACAAAGCCCGGATCGAATCGCGAGCGGTGCTGGGCTCGGGTTGCGGCGTGTTGAGTTCCAAGATCATCCGTCGTGGTCAGGTCGTGTGGGGAACGCCTGCCCGGCCGCTCAAAGAATACCTGGAGCAACTGGCCAATTTGTCGCGCTTGGGCGAGCTGAAGCGACAGGTCAGTGAACTCATGGAGCGCGTGGCCAGGTTGGAGTCGCGTTGAAATGCGGGTGGATGACAACGGGGAGGACGGATGGTCCCGCTGGGTATAGTCCGCGTCGCGCTGGGCTTGCTGACGGTTTTCTTTGCGAACTTCCTCGGGCGAGCCGCGGTGCGCACGGCGCGCGGAGTGCAAGCGCCGTCGCGGCTGACGCCGTGGATGATCCGCTACCTTCTGGCGCTGGGAGCGATCCTGTGGAGCGGCGGCCTGGATCTGATCGCCATCCTCACCCTCGCGCTCTCTGGCGCCACCGGGGGCTACGGCGCCTGGCGCGAGCTTCATCCCAAGCCGCCTGAGAATCTGGTGGCGAAGATGTTCCCGAAGGACCCCGGCGAAAAGTGAGCGCCGGCTGACTGCGACGCCACAGAACGGAGTGCACTTCCATGCTGGTGGTGGTGAGCGACATTCACTTCACGGATGACGCGGGCAACAAGACCATCCCCGCACAGGCGCTGCGCATCTTTCGCGAACGCCTGCGCGACATGGCTTACGACGCCTCGTGGCGGGCTGACGGAACCTACCGCCCGATCGAGGAACTCGATCTGGTGTTGCTGGGCGACATTCTGGACGTGATCCGCTCAGCGCGCTGGCCTGCGGTGAGCGAAACCGACCCGGCTTTCGTCCGCCCCTGGACCAGCCCGGACGACCCGCGCTTCCAGGCCAAGGTCCGCGAAATCATCGAGGCCATCCTCGAACGCAACGAACCTTCCTTCGAAGTTTTGCGAAGCCTCAATTCACCGGAGGTCATGACGCTGCCTCCTGCCACGCGCGAGGGGGGCGTTGCCCGCGTGTCGCGCGAGCCGGATTCGCCCGAACGCGTGCCCGTGCGCGTGCGCATCCATTACGTGGCCGGCAATCACGACTGGTTCCTGCACCTGCCTGGAACTGCTTTAGACCAGGTGCGCCGCCTCGTAATCGAGCGGATGGGCCTGGCGCAGCTCGCGGATCCGTTCCCCTACCAACCCGAGGACTCCCCGTTGCTGAGCCAGCTCTGCGAGCAACACCGCGTTTACTTCCGCCACGGAGACTGCTACGACGTCTGGAACTACCAGGGCGACCGGCGCGCTTCATCCATCGGCGACGCCATCGTGATCGACTTGCTGAATCGTTTCTGCGCCGAGGTGGAGAGCAAGCTCGGGCCGGACTTGCCCGAGGAATGCCTGCGCGGTTTCCAGCAGATTGACCACGTGCGCCCGTTGTTGCTGGCCCCGCTCTGGGTGGATAGCCTGTTGCGTCGCACCGGGGTCGAGCCTGGGCTTGCCGACAAGGTCAAGAAACTCTGGGACGATGTGGCTGACCGCTTCCTCGACATGGACTTCGTGCGCGAATGCGCGCGCTACCTGCCGGCTTTGACCTTGGACAAGCTGGCTCTGGCCCTGAAGTTTTCCAAAGGCCTTTCCCTCGGCATGCTGGCGCAACTGTTTTCCTGGATCACGGACGCGCTTCCCTGCGCGAACGAAAGGCCCACGGCCGAGGATGCCATGAGCGAGCGGGCTTTCAAAACACGGCGCGCCCGTGCCATCGTCTACGGCCACACGCACCATCACGAAATCGTGCCCCTGAACGTGTACCCCACTCCCAAAGGCTTCGTGGAGCAAATTTACGTCAACACAGGCACGTGGCGCGTATACAACGAGCGCGTGCAGATGCGGCGGGACCCGCCCGACTTCAGCGCTTGGTGGGTGATGACTTACGTGGGCATCTACAAGGACGACGAGCGCGGCGGCCGGCCCTTCGAGGCTTGGTCGGGAGCTCTGGCTTTGCCTGCCGGTGAGCAGTAACTCTCGCGTGACTTAAGTCACAGCCAGACGCAGCCTCCCCGTGACATCGTAAACGGTGGAGAACACTGATTCCGCCGGAGTAATGTCATGAAGAGGCTTTGGCTCGTCCTGGCTGCTGTTGTCGTACTTTCCTTCGCGGTTTTGGGTTGGATCGGGACACGCATCTATCAGGAGGCCCCGCCGATTCCCGAGCGCGTAGTTACTACCGAGGGCACGGAAGTCTTCGGCCCCGGGCAGATCCGCCGCGGGCAGAACGTCTGGCAGGCGATGGGTGGAATGGAGGTGGGATCCGTCTGGGGGCACGGCAGTTACGTGGCCCCCGACTGGACTGCGGACTGGTTGCATCGCGAAGCCGTCTTTGTGCTGAACGAGTGGGCGCGGCAGGAAGGCGCCGCCACATACGAGCAGTTGTCCGCGGAGCGACAGTCGGCGCTCCAGGGCCGGTTGCAGCAACTTTACCGCACGAACACGTACGATCCCTCTACAGGAATACTCCGGATCGAGCCGGTCCGGGCACGCGCCATCGAAAGCTGCATCGAATACTACACGCAGCTATTCATGCACGGCAACGAGGCCTACGCCATCCCGGCGGGCGCGGTTCGAGACCGCGAGCGCATGAGGGATCTGGCCGCCTTCTTCTTCTGGACGGCATGGGCGGCTGCGGCCAACCGGCCTGGTCACGAGATCTCCTACACGCACAATTGGCCGCATGAACCGCTGGTCGGCAACCGCCCCACGGGCGAAAGCGTCATGTGGACGGGCGTGAGCATCATCATGCTGCTGGCGGGCATTTGCGCCATGGTCTGGTGGTACGCCGCCAGCCGTCGGGAAGCGGAACCGCTGCAGCCGCCCGCTTCCGATCCGCTGCAAACCTGGCAGGCCACGCCCTCGCAGCGCGCCACCCTCAAGTATTTCTGGGCCGTCGCCCTGCTGTTTCTGTTGCAGATCCTGACCGGAGTACTGACGGCGCACTACGGCGTCGAGGGCCACGGATTCTACGGAATTCCTCTGGCGCGATGGCTGCCGTACCCGGTCACGCGAACCTGGCATATCCAGCTAGGCTTGTTCTGGATCGCGACCGCATGGCTGGGCGCCGGTCTCTTCATCGGCCCCTTGATTAGCGGGCAGGAGCCCAAGCTTCAGAAGGTGGGCGTCAACTTGCTGTTCGCCGCCCTGCTAGTCGTGGTAGCCGGTTCGCTGGGCGGCGAATGGATGAGCGTGATGAACAAGATGGATGGCGCCAGCTCGTTTTATTGGGGCCATCAGGGCTACGAGTACATAGACCTGGGGCGCGGCTGGCAAATCCTGCTGTTCGCAGGACTGCTGATCTGGCTCTTGCTGGTGATCCGCGCGGCCCGCCCCGCCCTGCGACAACCCGGCGAGCAGCGTTCCCTGCTGTGGGTGTTCCTGGCTTCTGCCGCGGCCATCGGGCTGTTCTACGGCGCCGGGTTGAATTGGGGCCGGCACTCGCATCTGTCCATGGTCGAGTACTGGCGCTGGTGGGTCGTGCACCTCTGGGTGGAAGGCTTCTTCGAGGTTTTCGCCACGACAGTGATCGCCTTCTTCTTCGCGCGACTGGGCTTGATGCAGGCGGGCCTGGCGGCGCGGGTCGCGTTGCTGTCGGCGACAATTTACCTTGCGGGCGGCATCATCGGGACCTGCCACCATCTCTACTTCGCCGGCACGCCCACGGCGGCCCTGGCCTTCGGCGCCGTCTTCAGCGCCCTGGAAGTGGTGCCGCTGACAATGGTGGCGTTCTCGGCCATGGATGACATCCGGCGCGGGCGCGTGGCGCCGTGGGCCGTCCGCTATCGGTGGCCCATTTACTTCTTCGCGGCCGTGGCCTTCTGGAACATGGTGGGCGCAGGTCTGTTCGGTTTCATGATCAACCCGCCCATCGCGCTCTACTTCATGCAGGGACTCAACACCACGCCGGTGCACGGGCACGCCGCTCTGTTCGGAGTCTACGGCATGCTGGGCATCGGGCTGATGCTGGTTTGCCTGCGTGCCTTGCTGCCGCAGGCCCAGTGGCCCGAGAAATGGCTGAAGTTCAGCTTCTGGGCGATGAACATCGGACTGCTGGCCATGTGCGTGGGGAGCTTGCTGCCTGTCGGGCTGTTGCAAACCTGGGCGGCGGTGAATCGCGGCTATTGGTACGCGCGCAGCGCCGAGTTCCTGGACACTCCTCTCATGGACACGTTGCGCTGGCTGCGCGTGCCGGGGGATACGCTGTTTGCGCTTGGCGCCGTTGTATTGGCGGCCTTTGTATTCGCCTTGACATTGCGCGGTGAGCGGGCGCAGGCCGCCGGCGCCTGATCCTGGGGCTGCTATACTGAGGGCGGACTCGGTCCGGCTCATGTGGCCTGCGCTCTGCCTGGCAGCCTTGCTGGTGTCGGCTGATGCTCCCCAGCCGGTGCGCGGGGTTTTGGTGGACCAGGAAGGGAACGCCGAGGCCGGCCAGATCAGCGTGCGGGCCGCCGACTTTTTCGTCCACGTCTTCCTTTGTGACGCGCGTACCGAAGTCTGGCGTGACGGAAAGCTGACGAGCTGGGTGGCTCTTCGCCGCGGCGACGTGGTGGAAGTTGAGTGCGCGACGCCTGCGGCCAGAAGATGCCGCGCCGGGCGGATCGTTGTCATCAGGAGTGCGCCCGAGCCCCTGGCCGGAGCGGGCTTGCCGCGTTGGACTTCGCCGGACTGGAACGCAGGTCCGTTCCCCCGAGGGAATCTCTGGCTGGCGGGCGCGATTGCCGAGATTCAACCCGACTATCTTCGTCTACGGCTGCGGGGCGGGGAGCGACAGTTGATCCGCTTGCGTGATGACACCCAGTTTGTGGCCGATGGACTGCCGGCGGAACGGCCTGCCTTACGCGTCAACATGCACGTCTTCGTCCGGGCGGGGCGCAGTCTGGAGGGCGATCTGGAAGCCTTCCAAGTCATGTGGGGCCGCATCGTTTCCGGGCGCTGATGCCCGCGGCGGTTTTCGGGGTTCGGGCCTGCCGAAGTTTGACAGTCGTGAAAACCCAAATCTATACTGAGATTTGGCCGAGGGCGTCGCTCGAAAGCTCAGTGTCAGGGGTGCGCCAGCGGCCTGTGGATCACAATGCCGAAACGTACCTATCAACCCAATAATCGGCGGAGAGCAAAGACTCACGGCTTTCGCGCCCGCATGCGGACCAAGGATGGGCGGGCGGTGCTGGCGCGGCGTCGCGCCAAGGGCCGCTGGAAGTTGACGGTCAGCGATGAGCGGGCCGTCCGCTGGGCCAAGTAATTCGACCGCACGCCCAAAACGCAGGTTCGCGTTTCCCAAGAGTGTGCGGCTTCGGCGCCGCAAGGATTTCGACCGGGTCTTCGAGCAGGGCTTCCGCGTGAGTTCTCCTTATTTTGTGGCTCACTGTTATGCGCGCGGGGATCAGCAAAGACCGCGGGTAGGTTTGTCGGCGCCGCGCAGCCTGGGCAAGGCTGTGGTGCGGAATCGGATCAAGCGCCGCCTGCGGGAAGCCGTGCGTCTGAACCTGGAGAAGCTGGCTCCCGGCTGGGACGTGGTAATCACCGCCCGCGCCAGTGTGGCGGAGGCGCCGTTCCAGCAGTTACTGAAAGCGGTCGAGGATCTTTTTGCGCGATGCCAGAGCTGAAGGCTGGCGCCAGGTTGGAGCGGGCGGCGCGATGGCCCGTGCTGGCGCTCCTGCGTTTCTACAAGCACGCGGTTTCGCCGTGGCTGCCCTCGGCCTGCCGTTTCTACCCCACGTGCTCCGAGTATATGATGCAAGCAGTGGAGCGATACGGCGTGGCGCGCGGGGTGTGGATGGGCGCGAAGAGACTCCTGCGATGCCATCCTCTCGCCGAGGGCGGATTTGATCCTGTTCGTTAGTAAGGGAGGAAGATTCTATGCCCGACCAGGACAGCGAGCCGGGAAAGCCGATTCTGATCGGTCCGGAAGAGCCGCGCATGGAATGGCGGCTGCTGCTCGCCTTCCTGCTGACCGGGCTGGTGATGTTTCTGGCGCCGTACATCTACCACCGGCTGTACGGTCCGCCGCCGCAAACGACGAAGACCGCCGCAAAGACCGCTCCGGAGGCTCGCCAGCAGTCCAAACCGGCGGCCGAATCTGCGAAGCCCGTGGCAGCGCCGGCAACCCTGGCGCCTGTCACCGCCGCCAAACCGGAAGAATTTGTCGTGGAAACGGACGTCTATCGCGTCCACTTTTCCAACCGGGGCGCCGTGGTTCTGCGGTGGGAGCTCAAAAAGTACAAGGATGCCGCCGGGAAGACGCTGGAGCTGGTTAACACCGCGGCGGCGCCGCAGGTCGGCTACCCGTTCGCGCTGGAATTCAAGGATCGCAAGCCGCCGATGGACCCCAATCAGGCGCTGTTCGCTGCGCGTCCCGCGCCGGACGGTCTGGGCGTGGACTACGAATTTTCTGACGGGCGAGTGTGGGTGCGGAAATCATTCCGCTTCGAGAAATCCAGTTACTTGTGGCGGTTGGTTTCCGAGGCGGCGGACGGCTCTGGCGGCTTGCCGCATCGCTTGCTGTGGCGGGGTGGCTTTGGCGATCCGGCGGTGGTCAATCCGCCGGCTCGTCAGCGCACCCTGCATTTCGATCCCGCAGCGGGCAAGCTCGTGACCCAGGAGGCCAAGGTCGCAAAGAACGGCCCGGTCGTGTTGTCCGGGGCATTTACTTTCGCGGGGATCCAGGACACTTACTTTGCCGCCGTGTTCCTGCCGCGTGCGGGAGCGACGATTGACCTGGAAGTTCTCAGCGACACCGTGCGTTCGGAGCTGGACCCCGCCGAGGCGCCGCACGTGGGCGTAGCGGTGGGAGGCGCGGCGCGCAATGAGTTCGCAGTGTTCGTGGGACCCAAGGATTTGGACATTCTCAGGCAGGTGGACCGCCGGCTCGAACAACTGGTGGATTTCGGTACGTGGTTCGGCTTCATCGCCAAACCGCTTTTCCTGATTCTGAAGTGGGTTTATTACAACGTGGTGCCCAATTACGGCTGGGCGATTGTGCTTCTGACGATATTTATTAACTTCGCCTTGCTCCCGCTCAAACTCTCCAGCCTGAAATCCATGAAAAAGATGCAGGCCCTGCAACCGCAGATCGCGGCCATCAATGAAAAATACAAGGGCATCAGTTTCCGCGATCCGCGCAAGCAGCAGCAGAATCAGGAACTGATGGAGCTGTACCGCAAGCACGGCGTCAATCCCATGGGCGGCTGCCTGCCCATGCTGTTGCAGATCCCGTTCTTCATCGGCTTTTACAACGTGTTGAGCGTGGCCATCGAGCTGCGGGGGGCGAGCTGGCTATGGGTGAAGGACCTTTCGCAGCCCGAGCACTTACCCATTCGCATCTTACCCGTGGCCATGGTCATCTCCCAGTTCGTGATGCAGAAGCTGACGCCTTCGACCACCATGGACCCGCGGCAGCAGCGTATGATGCTGCTGATGCCGCTGGTGTTTGGCTTCATGTTCTACCATTTCTCCAGCGGTCTGGTGCTGTACTGGTTGACGAGTAATCTGGTGGGCATCGCGCAACAACTGCTGTTCAACAAGCTGACGGCCGCGCCGGCGGTCGCGGTTGCGGCCCCTAAGGTGGCGACGGGCGAGGCCCGGAAGCGGAGGAAGGCAGCACGGTGAGCGTCCGGCGCAAGTACAGTGTGGCGGCGTTGCGTCCGCGGATCGAGCGCTTTTTGCGTCCGATCCTTCAGCGCTGCCGCCTGCGGCTTCGTTTCGAGATCACCGAAGGTCCCATCCAGGATCGCGAATGGGAAAGCCCCGACGTTCTGGTCAAATTCAGCGGGCCGGACGTGGAAATGCTGCTGGAAAACCGGGCCGAGTTGCTTCTGGCGCTCGAATACCTGACGATTCAAATGTTGCGTTTGCCGCCGGAAGATCACGAGCGGTTGTGCTTTGACGCCAACGATTACCGGCTGCTTCGGATCGAGGAGCTGCGCCTGGGAGCCGCGGCGGCAGCCGAGCGCGTGCGCCGCAGCGGGCGTCCCTACCAGTTCGGTCCCATGACCAGCCGGGAACGGCGAATCATTCATTTGGCGCTGCGCGACGAACCGGGCGTGCGCAGCGAGAGCCAGGGCGTGGGACCCAACCGCCGCGTCGTCGTTTATCCCGTCCCGGACAGCTCGCGACCGCGCCCCCAATCGTCGGTGGAGTCTGCCAGCCCTGCTGCGCCGCCTGACGCAGCGCCCTGAGCCAAGCACCCGTCGTTGATGAACCTCCGCGACACGATCGTGGCCGTCTCCACTCCCCCAGGCCGCGGGGGTCTTGGAATCGTTCGTATCTCGGGCGATGAGGCCCGCGCGATTGCGGAGCGCCTGCTTCGGTTTCGCCGGCCCCCATCGTGGCGCCCCTGGACGGTCACCCTGGCCGAGCTGCCCGATCCCGACGGCCACACCGTGGATCAGGTGCTGGTCAGTTTCTTCGCCCGGCCGCGATCCTACACGGCGGAGGACGTGGTGGAGATTTCCTGTCACGGCTCACCTGTGGTCCTCCGCTACTGCGTGGAGCGCGCCTGCTCGCTCGGCGCCAGACTCGCGGAGCCCGGTGAGTTCACGTTGCGGGCCTTCGTCAATGGGCGGATTGACCTGCCGCGTGCGGAAGCGGTTCGCGATCTCATCGAAGCGCGCACGCTGTACCAGGCCCGCATCGCAGCCCAGCAGGCCGAAGGCTCCGTCTCGCGGAGACTGGCCCCGGTCAAGGACCAGCTCACCGACCTGGTGGCCCTGCTCGAAGCCGGTATAGACTTCGCCGAGGATGACGTGCCCGTGGCCAGCGCGGCCGAGATTGTCGCTCATCTGGACCCCGTAATCGCGGCCATTCGCGAGCTGGTTTCCAGCTTCAGCTACGGCAAGCTGGTCCACGACGGCCTGGTGCTGGCGATCGTCGGGCGACCGAACGTGGGCAAAAGCAGCCTGTTCAATCGCCTGCTCGAGCAGGACCGCGCCATTGTGACCGATATTCCTGGCACCACGCGCGACCTTGTCTCGGAAACGGCTTCCCTCGGTGGCATCCCGGTGAAGTTTGTGGACACCGCCGGGGTGCGGCAAGGCGAGGATCTAGTCGAGCGACTCGGCGTGGAACGCACGTTCCAGGCCATGGCTGACGCGGACTTGACCTTGGTCGTCGTGGATCTTTCGCAGCCCATCGAGGAGGCCGATCGCGAGCTGATCGAGCGTGCGCGGCGTCAGGGCCGCTTTCTTCTGGTGGGCAACAAGTCGGATTTACCACGGCGCGCCGAGCTGGACGAACCGCACGTGGTGGTCTCGGCATTGACCGGCGATGGACTGAGCGAGCTGCGCCGCCGCATCCTGGAGGCGATCGCGCCCGGAGGCCCGGACGAGGTTCCACCCGGCTTCATCACCAACGCCCGCCACGAGAGGCTGCTTCGCGACGCCCTGGCGGCTTTGGAAAGGGCCCGGCAGAACGTGGAAGCCGTTCCTCACGAGATGCTGCTCGTTGACCTGTATTCAGCCATGCAAGCCTTGGACGAGCTCACCGGCGCCACTACTGCCGAAGACATCCTCACGCGCATCTTCTCGACCTTCTGCATCGGCAAGTGAACGACTTCGCCCGACCTCCGCGGGACATGGCGGGATCTTCGGCACATGCCCGCGCGGCCGCATGTTGCTTGCCCCCGGCCGTCGTGCTAGCCTGAAAGCGACGTGGATTGATTTAGGGCCTTCGGCATCGGAGGCCTGGCTACTTGCAACCACGTAAAAAAAGTGCTAAAGGCAATCGGTCATCTGCAATACCGCGCGTAGCCCGGCGGCCTTGGCTTCCGGGTTTCTCGTTGTTGGGCCGGTTGCCTGTGCGGGTTTGGAGCCCGCACGGGAGGAAACATGGATCCAAGGCCCGACGTTCCTACGCAGCCTGCTCCCGCGCTCATGGGCGAGCAGGGCGAACTCCTCACCGTCTGGATCACGGTTGAGCCACGAAAACTAGAGGCGCTCCTGGAGGCGCTCGCGCAGCTGGATTTTCCCGTGAATCCGCAGATTTACCATCGCGCCTGTCTCGTGGGCGTGCGCGCCGACGGTAGCGAAGAGGAACATCCGACGCTGCTGGTCGAATTCCCTGCCTGGTCCAGGCGCCTGCCCGAAATCCATCGCGCCGTTGAGAAGCTCAACCTGCCGCCGCATGCCGTGAGCACCATGCCTCTGCTGGTGGCGATGCGGCAGCGCGCCATCGCATCACCTGCCCCTGCGGATTCTCCTTATCGCATGATCATTCGCTACCGCAGCAGGGAAGACCGCCGGCAGGATCCGCAGGCGGGCCCCACGCTGCTTTCTCGGGCGCCTGACAAGGCATAATCATTGGCATGAGCTCGCAGGATTCCACGCAACGCTGGCTGTTTCGTCTTCGAGAGCAGGCCCGTGACATCTACCGGCTGGCATCGGGCCTGAACGAAGCGCAGCTTTCCCAGCGGCTGGAGGCAGGTCAGTGGTCCCTGAAGGAGCTGGTCTGCCATCTGGCGCGCGTGCAGCAGATTTTTGTGGCGCGCATCGAAGCCATGCTCACGCAGGACAATCCCGAGATCGCTGTCTACGAACCGGATGGCGATGAAGAGTTCGAGCGCCTGGTGCAGCGCCCGCTGGTGGAGACCATGACGAGCTTGATCACCGAGCGGCAGCGGCTGTTAAAGCGCCTGGAATCGCTCGAGCCAGCCGACTGGGAGCGGCCGGGTCAGCACCCTGAATTCCCGTTTTTCAACGTGCGGTTCCAGGTCGAGTACATGGTGCATCACGAGGCGCACCACATCTACCAGATGTACCAGCGTCGCGCGTGGCTGGCCGCGCCGCCTCGTTAAGCCGATTCGCGGGTTTCCTCTCGATCGCCGGCGCCCAACTCCGCAGGCAGGCGAGTCGCCGGGCACCGCAGACCCACATAAAAAGGCCCGAATTCTGCGTACTCGGCGCTGGCTTCGTCGAAGCGCATTTCGTAAATCAGTTTCTTGAAGTCCACCGGATCTTCCGCAAACAAGGTTACGCCCCATTCCCAGTCGTCCAATCCCATCGAGCCGGTGACGATCTGGCGCACCCGATCGGCGAAGCGGCGGCCGGTCTCACCGTGTTCGCGCATCATCACGCGCCGCGCCGGCATGGGCGTGCGGTAAAAGTTCTTGTGCTCGCCGCGGCGCCGGTTCATGGGGTAAAAGCAAATCCAGGCCGACTCGGGCAGTCGCGGGTAGAGTCGCGGCAGCATCGCCTGGCGCTGGCGATCGAGCAACTCCTGGACTGCGGCCTGCCATTCCGGACTGTGAGGCGCCACCCCGCGTCCCGCCAGTTCTTCCCAAAGCTTGGTGGTGGATTCGTAGAGACCGAGCTCGACTACAGAGACGAACGACCACACCGGTTCCATCCACTGCCACAGCTCCAGAGCAGCCAGTTCCCGTTGCGCACGGTACAGCGCCGCGAAGTCCGGACGGAAGTGAATCCACAGCCAGTCACCCTTGTCTCCGACGATCCCGTACACGGCGGACTGCCCGTCGCTGCGGGTTTCGGCGGCGGCGAGCCATTCGGCAGCCTGGGCCGCGATTTCACGGCGGCGGTCCGCAGGCAGCTCGCGCCATGCCGCGCGACGCATCCTCACGATCTGGTGCAACACCGCGGCGCCTTCCAACGTGAGAGGCGCTTGGGGAAGTGCTGACCAGTCCACTTGCAGCCGGGACTCGCCGCCCGTGCCCTGCATCGAGACCGTGCTCTCTGTCTTCGTCACCGGATCCATCCTCCTCCCAGCACGACATCGCCGTCATAGAACACTGCGGCCTGCCCCGGAGTGATGGCGCGCTGCGGTTCATCGAAGCGGACCTCAACCGCATCCGAATCGGGCAAGGGCCGCAGTTCGGCCCAGGCGGGCTCATGCTTGTGCCTGATTTTAACCAGCGCCCGCAAACGTTCCGGAGGGCGCTCAAACGCAATCCAGTTGACCTGCTCGGCGACCAGCCGATCGCCCAGCAACTCGTGGTTCCTGCCTACCGTCACCTTGCCTTCCGCCGGGTCCGTAGCGATCACGTAGAGCGGTTCGCCTGCTGCGATGCCAAGGCCGCGTCGCTGCCCGATGGTGAAACGGTGAACTCCCTGATGCTCGCCGAGCACGCGTCCCTCGCGGTCCACGATCGGCCCGCGCCGGGGCTGGAACGGTTCGCCGCGCGATCGGAAGTAGGCCTCGATAAAGGCGGCGTAATCGCCGTTGGGAATGAAGCAGATTTCCTGGCTGTCCGGTTTGCTCGCCACGGGCAGTCCTTTGCGGCGGGCCAGCTCGCGGACCTGATCCTTGGTGAGATCGCCCAACGGAAACAGGGTGTCCGCCAATTGTTCTTGGCGGAGTCCGAAGAGGAAGTAGCTCTGGTCGCGCGCCGCATCCACGCCGCGCAGCAACAGCCAGCGTCCCGAAGCAGGATCGCGGCGAACGCGGGCGTAATGCCCGGTAGCGATCTTCTCGGCGCCCAGGGAGCGCGCCAGGCGCAGGAACTCGTCGAACTTCAGGTAGGTATTGCAATGCGTGCAGGGGATGGGCGTGCGTCCGGCGAGATATTCGCGCACGAACGGCTCCACCACGCGCTGCTCGAACGTCTGCTCGAAGTTGACCACGTAGTAGGGGATGCCGAGAAACTCGGCCACGCGCCGGGCGTCGTAGACGTCTTCCAGCGAACAGCAGCGACCCACCGCGGGGTGAGGGCCAGTGAGTTCGGGCAGTCGCCGCTGGTTCCACAGTTGCATGGTGAGGCCGATGATGCGATGCCCGGCTTCCGCCAGCAGCGCTGCCGCCGTCGAACTGTCTACGCCGCCGCTCATGGCGACGGCGATCGTGACGGGCTCAGACACGGTCCCCCACCGGCGCCAGCGCGCGGAGTCGCGCCACTGCTTCCGCCACAGCCTCAATCAGGGCTTCGATCTGGTCTTCCGTGTTGAGCCGGCCCAGAGAGAATCGGAGGCTGGCGCGGGCATCCTTGCGATCCAAGCCAATGGCCGTGAGCACATGCGAGGGCTCGGAGGCGCCGCTCGAGCATGCCGAGCCGCTGGATACCGCGAACCCGGCCAAATCCAGCGCGATGAGGAGGGCTTCGCCATCCACGCCGTGGAAGCAGATGTTGCTGGTATTGGGCACACGGAGCGCGCCGCGCCCGTTTATGCTGACGTTGGGAATGCGCTCCAGGATTCCTTGCTCGAGCCGGTCGCGAAGGCGAGCGAGGCGGGCGGTTTCCTGCTCGAAGTCGCTCTGCATCAAGGAAATGGCCGCGGCCAGCCCGACAGCGCCGGGAACGTTCTCGGTGCCGGGGCGGCGATCCCGCTCGTGATGTCCGCCGAACTGGATGCGACCGAGGGGGACTCCCTGGCGAACAAACAGCGCGCCCACTCCCTTCGGCCCGTAAATCTTGTGCGCACTGATCGAGTACAGATCCACGCCAAGCTCGTTCACATCCACTGGCGTCTTGCCCAAGGCTTGCACGCCATCGGAGTGCATCCAGACGCCGGCTTCCCGGGCCAGCCGCGCGATCTCTGCGATCGGCTGGATCGTGCCCAGTTCGTTGTTGGCGTGCATGATGGTGATGAGCACGGTTTCCCGCCGCAGCGCTCGGCGCACGTCGTCCGGATCCACCAAACCTTGCGAATTGACGGGGACGCGCGTCACTTCCACGCCCTCGCGCTCCAGTTGTGCGCAGGTTTCCAGCACCGCAGGATGCTCAATGGCGCTGGTGATGACGTGTTTCACGGGGCGCGTGTCGTAGCGGACCAGCCCCAGGATCGCAAGGTTGTCCGCTTCCGTGCCGCCGCTGGTGAAGACGATTTCGTTGGGTTGAGCTCCGAGAGCGTGAGCCACCTGCCGCCGCGCCTCCTCCAGTCGCCGTTTGGCCGCCTGGCCGAAGGCGTGAACGCTGGAAGCGTTGCCGAAGTCATCCCGGAATACCGTTGTCATGGCGTCCAGGACGGCAGGCAGAACCGGCGTAGTGGCGTTGTGATCGAGATATACGCGCATCCCGCGGCCTCGCTCGTCGGCGTGGCTGTTTCTCTTTCTATTCTAGTTCTGTGAGCCTGATCCCATGAGTCGCGGAATCGTTACGCTGACGACCGACTTCGGATTGGCGGATCCCTATGTCGGCATCATGAAAGGTGTCATCCTGGGAATCGCACCTTCCGCTCGCATCGTGGATCTGACGCACCAGATCAAGGCGTTCGAGATCAGCGAAGCGGGTTTCGTGATCTGGCAGTCGTGGCGCTATTTTCCCAGGGGTACGGTCCATGTAGTGGTGGTGGATCCTGGGGTGGGCACGCTGCGGCGACCGATCCTGGCCGAAGCCGGCGGACACTATTTCCTGGCGCCGGACAACGGCGTGCTTTCCATGATCTTTGAAGAGGCGCCGCACAAGGTGCGGGCCATCACGGCAGAGCGCTATTTCCTGAAGCCGGTGAGCAAAACATTTCATGGTCGGGATGTTTTCGCTCCCGTGGCCGCCCGTCTTCTCCGGGGGGTGTCTCCCGCGCGCCTGGGCAAGCTGATTCGGGATTACGCGCGCCTGGAGTTTTACAAACCCGTGCGCTCGGGCAAGCGGATCTGGACGGGAGCGGTGATGCGAGTGGACCGCTTCGGAAACATGATCACGAATTTCCGTTTCAGCGAGTTCCCCACCATCGCCACGCGTCCCTTCCTTCTTCGCGTCGGCCTGGAAACCATCACGCGTTTTGCTTCGACCTTCGCCGACTGCCCGCCCGGCGAGCTGGCGGTGCTGGAGGGCAGCACCGGCTATCTGGAGATCGTCATGAACCAGGACTCGGCTGCCAGGCGGCTGGGATGCGGTCCCGGAAGCCCGCTCGAGCTGACGGTTTACTGAGACGGCGGGCGCTGCACTTGGGACAATGAGAGCAAGGAGGTGTTCTATGCGCATGGGCGCCGGTGTCGGATTTCTGCTGTGTGTCTCGCTTTGTCTGGCGGATACGCTCACGCTGCGAAACGGGAAGGTGATCCAGGGCACGTACCTCGGGGGCACCGCCCGGCAGATCCGGATGGCGGTAGAGGATCGAGTGGAAACTTACGACGTCAGCGAGGTGGCGCGGCTGGAATTCGAGGCGTCTCCGTCCGCAAAGCTGGAGCCCGCCGCGCGAGAGGCACCCCGGGGAGGTCGCATCATGGGCCCGGTGGGGATCGTGCGCCCAGCGCAGCCGGCATCCGCGCCCGCGCAGCCTGTCGAGATTCCGGCAGGAACTACGCTCGTGGTGCGGATGATTGACAGCGTGGATTCGGAGACGGCGCGTCCCGGTCAGACCTTCCGGGCCAGTCTGGACGAGCCCGTCGTCATTGACGGGCAGACCGTAATTCCCGCCGGCGCGGACGTTCTCACGCGGCTGGTCGAGGTCAAAGATCCTGGCAAGCTGACCGGCGGCGGCCACCTGACGCTCGATTTGGACTCGATCACGGTGGGAGGCCGGACGATCCCCGTGGGGGCTGCGGAAGTGACCCAGGCAGGACGTTCGCGGACGGGCGAGTCAGCCAAAGTCATCGGCGGCACAGCCGCGTTGGGCGCAATCATCGGCGCCATCGCGGGCGGCGGTCGCGGAGCTGCCATCGGCGCCGCCTCGGGAGCCGGCGCGGGCACGGCCATCCAGGTGCTCACCTCCGGCCCGCGCGTGCGCATCCCGTCGGAGACGCGTCTGACCTTCACCTTGCAGCAACCGCTTCGGTTATGATGACGGCTTGCAGCCTGCGCGGGCTCGCGCGTCGGCGCTACGGGCCGCGCGGCTGTTTCGCGGATCATGCCGGTAGACAACGACGCTCGACCGACTGCTATCGTGACGGGCGCCAGCCGCGGGATCGGGCGGGGCATCGCCCTGGAGCTGGCGCGTACTCATCGGGTCATAGGTACGTATCGCGGGCGTCGCGATGCCGCGGAATCGCTGAAGGCCGAGGCCGGGGTGGAAATCTTCCAGTGTGACGTCAGTTCGGCCCAGGACCGCGGCGCCCTGATCGAGTTCGCCCGCCAGAAATTCGGCCGCCTCGATTTGCTCGTCAACAACGCAGGGATGGCGCCGCGGGAACGCCGCGACATTCTCGAGGCCACCGAAGAAAGCTTCGACGAGGTTCTGGCTACGAACCTCAAAGGGCCGTACTTTCTCACCCAGGCGGCGGCGAGGTGGATGCGCGAGCAGGGCGGTGGAGGGCGGATCATTTTCATCACCTCCATTTCCGCCTACACGGCTTCCGTGAATCGCGGCGAATACTGCATCTCGAAGGCGGGCCTGAGCATGGCGGCTGCGCTGTGGGCCCAGAGGCTTGCCGCAGACGGGATTCTGGTTTTCGAGATCCGGCCCGGCATCATTCGCACCGACATGATTGCCGCGGTCCAGAAAATGTACGAGGAAAGAATCGCCGGCGGGCTGCTGCCCCAGAGGCGGATGGGCGAGCCGGCGGATGTGGCGCGTGCGGTGCGCGCCATTGCCGACGGTTTGCTCGATTATTCCACCGGGCAGGTGCTCAACGTAGACGGCGGGTTTCACTTGCGGAGCCTGTGAGCGCGGCTGGTGAGGCCGCGTGATATAAAACCTGACAAGCGAGGTGCGCAGGTCATCATGAAACGGAAGGTTTTCTACGGCTGGTACGTGGTGGCCGCCGCGTTCGTGACCTTCGGGTTGGCGGTCGGCTGGCCTTACTACAACATCTCGTTCTTTTACGACTACTTCGAAAAAACCTACGGGTGGACGAAGGCCCAGATCACGTTCGGTTTCCCGCTGGCCGCGGTGTTGACGCTGTGGGTGGGGCCAGTGCTCGTGCCTCGCTTCAGCCCGCGCAAGCTGATCGTAGTGGGCACAGGGCTTACGTGCCTGGCTTTCATCGGCTTCGGCAACATGGGCGGCAACATTTACGTGTACTGGGCGCTGTGGTTCGTCTACACGGTCGGCTACCTGCTGTCCGGGCCGATTCCCCATCAGATCATCGTCTCGCAGTGGTTCCGGGCCAAGCGCGGGCGCGCCATGGGCGTGCTCTATGTGGGCGTGGGACTGATCGGCTTCCTGGGATCCTTTGTGGTCAAGCCGCTGACCGAGGGCACGAATTTCCATACGGCTCTCGTGGTCATGGGGTTGACGCTGTTGCTGGCCTGGCCGCTTGCCATCTTTGTCCATCGCGATCGCCCCGCGGAAAAGGGTCTTTACCCGGACGGCGCGGATACGCCACCGGCGGAAATTTCCGTGCCCTCACACAATTTCCGCTTCCTGCTGAGCCGGTATCCGTTCTGGCTACTGTTGCTCGGAAGCGCCTGCTCGATCGGCTCCATCGGCGCGGTGAACTTCCACATGAAGTTCGTCTTCCTGGACCAGATGACGATTCCACCGACGGATCCGCGCTTCCAGAGTTTGCTGAATTCGACCTGGCGGGCCGCTTCCATGATCATCCTGGCGTCTTCCATCGCGGGCCGGCTGGTTATCGGCTGGCTGTTCGACAAGCTGAACAAGAAACTGGTGATGATGGGCAGTTATTTCCTCTCCGCTCTCACCATTCCGATTCTGCTGACGGTGCGGCCGCCGGAAACGCCGTGGGTGTTTGCCTTGCTGTTCGGTTTCGCGATGGGTGCGGATTACATGCTCATCCCGCTGATGGCAGCCGAACTCTATGGCGTCAACTCGCTGGCCCGCTGCATGGCGATCATCCTGCCTGTCAACACGATCACGCAGACCTGGTTCCCGTACCTGGTTTCGCTCATCCGGCAGAGCTTCGGCACTTACAACGTGGCGATGGGAGTGGTCGTCTTCGGCGTGGCGCTGATGAGCGGCGTTGCTATTGCATTGATCCCCATGAGCGAGCGGGAACGGGCGGCCAGGCTTGCGCCCACCGGCGAACGGGCGCCCATCCAGCGCTGACTTCTTCGCGGTTGTGATGAGCGGCTGCAAGTTCTGCCAGATCGTCACCGGTGAGTTGTCGGCAGAGGTGGTTTTCGCCGACGAGGCTACCCTCGCGTTTCTCGATTACAGGCCCTGGCGTCTGGGCCACTGCCTCGTCATCCCGAAAGTCCATTACGAAACTTTGCTGGACGTTCCAAGGGAGGAACTGGCGGGGCTGTTCGCGACCGTTCAGCTCATAGGCCGCGCCATGGAGGCCGGTCTCGGCGCCGAGGGAAGCTTCGTCGCCATCAACAACCGCATCAGCCAGAGCGTTCCTCACGTTCACGTTCACGTGGTTCCGCGCCGTCGCAAGGACGGGCTGAAAGGTTTCTTCTGGCCGCGCGAAGCTTACAGCAGTGCGGAGGAACAGCAGCGCTACGCCTCCCTGTTGCGGGAAGCGATCGAGCGTTTGCGAGCCTCGGAGGCGCCGGGCGCTCCGGGCCAGTAGCCTGAACGCGCACCCTCGGCGAGACGAGAGGCGGCAAGCGCGGAGCCAGTGACCTCGCCCGCGCGATCGCAGGGCGCAGTGGCTCGCGCAGGGCCGCCTTGTCAGCGCACGAACTCCACCTCTACCCGGTGCGGAATGAGGCCTGCTTCCCAGCCAAGATCGAGCAGCTTTTGCGCGGCCTGCGCGACAGGTTCGCCCGCTTCGAGCGTGTAGTCGTTGACGTACATGCCGACGAATTTTTCGGCCAGCGCGGCGTCCATATCGCGCGCGAACTGCATGGCGTAGGTCAGCGCTTCCTCATGATGCTCGAAGGCGTACCGAATGCTCTCGCGCAGCAGCCGGCAGCACTGGGCCTGCACTTCGGCGGGCAGGGATCGGAGCAGGGCAGTGGCCCCCAAAGGGAGGGGCAACTGGTAACGCTGTTTCCACCAGGCGCCCAGATCCACGATGCGATGGAAACCGCCGCGCGCGTAAGTGAGCTGGCCTTCGTGGATGACGAGAGCCGCGTCGGCGGCGCGCTGGCGAACGGCTTCCAGAACTTTGTCGAAGTCCACGACGACCGGCTCGATGTCCGGCTCCATCAGCCGCAGCACCAGATAGGCGGTGGTGAGCGTGCCAGGCACCGCGATGCGCTTGCCGCGAATCTCGGCCGGCGACAACGGCGAGGTCGCCACGAGCATCGGGCCGTAACCGTCGCCCACGCTGGAGCCGCAAGCCATGAGCACGTAGCGGTCGGCGACGTACGGCCAAGCGTGGTAGGAGATGGCCGTCATGGCATAGGCGCCCTCGCGCGCACGCTGGTTCAGCGTTTCGATATCGGCGAGCACGTGCTCGAAGGTCACCAGCGGGGAACGTACTTTCCTTGTCGCCAGTCCGTAAAACATGTAGGCGTCGTCGGAATCCGGACTGTGCGCGCACACCAACGAGAGGGGCGATGAGGCCGACATGCGCAAGCTGACCCCAACAATATAGCAGGCTCGTTGCGGCGTGCGTGTTCGAGAAATGTTTCAGCTGCGGTTGAGTTCCTCGGCCAGGCGCAGCAGAGCGCGTTCGAAACGCGCCACCTCATCTTCGAGTTGAGGCGCAGCCTCGCGGGCCTCTTGCAACTGGCCATTGCGAGCCAGGATTTCCAGCCGGCGCGCCGCTTCAAAGGCAAGGCTTCCGCCCAGATTGCCTACACAGCCTTTCAAGGTATGTGCGGCGCGAGCCAAGGCTGCGGCATCGCCCGCCTGCATGGCGGCGTGGATCTCAGCCATGAGGCGGTCGCGCTGTTCGCTGAACATGGCAGCCAGTTCCAGCAAGAATGCGGCATCGTCGCCGACTCGGTCGAGCAATGCGTTCCGATCCAGAATTTCGGCCGTGGAGTGCTCGTTCACGTCTCCCCTCAGCTCTCATCGGCCGCAGACCTCCTCGGCTTGAACGCGGTCTGCCTTCCATTCACTGGGGCCGGCGTTCCAGAAAGAAACGAATCTGCTCGAGCATGTTCTTGACCTGGCGCACTTCGTTTTCGATGCGAATGACCTTCCACATCACGAACGCCATGATGGCGTAAAAGATCACCGCCTGTACCGCGGTCATCACCAGACCGATCATCTCGCTCGGGGCCATTCTCTGCTCGCTCCTGCCAGAGGTCTTGCCGGCGCATCGGTTGCGCCTTCACGGCATTATCTCCGAAAAGCGTGCTTGCGGGCGCAGCGGCCGCGGTTCGTCGGGCGCCGAGAGAGAGTGCGTGATCAAACCACGCCCACGTGAAGGCACACGATGCCACCGCTCATGGATTCGAATGCGACACGAGAGAAGCCTTCCTCGCGCATCCAGCATGCCAGCTCCTCGGGCGTGGGGAAGCGGTGGACCGACTCCGGCAGGTAGCGGTAGGCGTCCGGATGACCGGAAATCCAGCCGCCGATGCAGGGCAGCATCCGCGTCGCGTACCAGCGGTAGAGCGGGGCCAGCAAGCGCCCGGTGGGCTGCGAAAATTCGAGGATCGCCGCCGCCCCGCCCGGACGCAGGACGCGGCGCATTTCGGCCAGCCCGGCGCGGTAATTCGCCAGGTTGCGAAATCCGAAGGCGACGGTGAGCAGGTCGAAGGATGAGGGAGGCAGCGGGAGCTGCAGTGCGTCGGCCTCGATCAGATAAGCTCTGCGCAGCTTGGGCCACGCCAGAATCAGCATGGGATGACAGAAGTCGCATCCGGCCAGCAAGGCCGCGGCGCCAAGGCGGTCCGTTTCCAGCTCGAGCGCTCGCAGCAGGTCGCCGGTGCCGCAGCACAGATCGAGCACGCGCGCGTCGGGACGAAGCAACCATGGACGGACTCGCCGGGCTACGCGCCGGCGCCAGAGCCAGTCGAGGCCGAAGGAAAGCAGATGGTTCAACAGGTCGTAACGCGGCGCAATCCGTGCGAACATGCGCCGCACCCAGTCGGCGACCTGCTGGGGTTCGCGGGCGCCGGGCGGGGCAGCCCCTGCCTTCACGAGAGTGCGGCCTCGAACGCTTCGCCCACCAGCCGCTCGTCCACTCCGGACAGGATGCGCACGCGGCCGATGGCCTCAGGCAAAACGAAGTGGACTTCGCCGCGGACGGTTTTCTTGTCGCTGCGCAAGCGCAACAACAGCGCCTGCACGGGAACATCGGAAACGGACGGGACAGGCCCGTACGCATCGAGCAGAGCGAGAATCCGCGTCGCAGCCTCGGGGGCGAGCAGGCCCAGCCGGCGGGCCAGCAGCGTGGCGGCGCGCATGCCCAGACCGACCGCCTCGCCGTGCAGCAGGCGCGCATAGCCGGTCTCTGCCTCCAGCGCGTGACCGAAAGTGTGGCCGAAATTGAGGATGCGCCGCAGATCCTGCTCGCGTTCATCCGCGGTGACGACTTCCGCTTTGACGCGCACGCATTCCGCGATCATGCGTTCCACGACGTCGGGCTGCCGGGCCAGCACGTCGTCGCGCCGCGTCTCGAGCAGTTCGAAGAGCTCGGGGCTGCGGATGATTGCGCACTTGATCACTTCGAACAGACCGGCGCGATACTCGCGTTCGGGCAGGGTCTCCAGAACTTCCGGGTCAATGAGCACGGCGAGCGGCTGATGGAACGCGCCCACCAGGTTCTTCCCGGCCTCCAGGTTGACGCCGGTCTTACCGCCCAGGCCCGAGTCCACCTGGGCCAAGAGCGTGGTGGGAAGCTGGATCACGGGGACGCCCCGCATGAAGATGGCGGCCAGAAAGCCGGCGACGTCGTTGACGATACCGCCGCCAAAGGCGAGCACGATGCTGGAGCGATCGCCTCCGCGAAGGACCATCTCTTCGGCCAGCGCCTCCACGGTGGCCAGCCGCTTGCGTTCCTCGCCGCCCGGAAAAAACAGAATCTCGTGCGAACGTCCGGCCAATCCGGGGGCCAGGCGCGCCGCGTGCGGTTGCCAGACGTCGGCTGTGGTCACCACGAAGATCTTGCCTGCACGCTCGGGCAGGAACTCGCCGAGACGCGCCAGGCAGCCGCGCTCCACCACCGCCGGGTAGGTGCGCTGCGGGGTCGTCACCACGAACGTGGGCATAACATCCCTTTGTACCACGCGACGCCGGCTGGATCCCTATCGGCGATAATGGTCGGCTATGAGATCGCTCGTTGCCATTCTCTTCCTCCTGGCGCCGTACGCGGCAGAGAGTGCGGATCCGCTCGCCACGCTGCGGCCCTCGCACCCTCGACTCATCGCATTGAACGAAGACATACCGCGGATTCGCGAAACCATCCGCAGCTCTGCGCAGGCCCGCAAGATTTACGAGGCCCTCGTGGAAGAGGCCAGCCGCATTCAGACGGCTGCGCCGGTGGAGCATATCCTGATCGGCCCGCGGCTGCTGGCGCAGAGCCGGCGTTGCCTGGATCGCATTTACACGCTGGCGCTGCTTTACCGGCTCGACGGCAAAAGGGAGTATCTGGACCGCGCCTTGCACGAGCTTCGCGCCGCTGCTCAATTCCCGGACTGGAATCCTTCCCATTTCCTCGACACGGCGGAGATGACCCATGCCTTTGCCATCGGCTATGACTGGTTGTACCCCGCTCTGAGCGAGGAAGAACGCCGTTGGATCCGTCAGGCCATCATCGAAAAGGGCATCCGTCAGGCCCTTCCTTTCTACGAGCAGCAGCGCAGCTGGGTCGTCAACCGCTTCAACTGGAATCAGGTCTGCAACGGCGGCATCGGATTGGGCGCCTTGGCCATCGCCGACGAGGAGCCCGAGCTGTGCCGGCGCGTTCTGAACTGGGCCCTGGAGTCACTGCCGCGCGCCCTGGCTTCCTATGCGCCCGACGGCGGCTGGCCGGAAGGCCCCGGTTACTGGCACTACGCGACACGGTACACGGTCTATTTCCTGGCCGGCCTGGAGACTGCGCTGGGCACGGATTTTTCTCTCTCCGCGCGTCCGGGATTTCGTGAGGCTGGACGCTTCCGCGTGTACTTTACCAGCCCTGCGGACAAGACCTTCAATTACGCGGACGCCAGCGACAGTGTGGGCGGCGCGGCAGAAATGTTCTGGCTGGCCCGCAAGTTCAACGAGCCCGTGTATGCGTGGCATCAGCAACGTCGCTTGGAGAATCCCAGGGTGAGGCCCGAGGCGCTGGACCTGGTGTGGTACCAGCAGGAAGGGCGTAGTCCGCAGCAGGCCGGATGGCCGCTCGATGCGCTCTTTCGCGGTGTGGAAGTAGCTTTCATGCGCAGTTCGTGGGAGGATCCGGACGCAATTTTCCTCGGCGTGAAAGCGGGTGACCTGAAAGTCGGTCATAGCCAGCTCGACTTGGGAACTTTCGTTTTGGACGCCGGCGGCACGCGCTGGGCCATGGACCTGGGCGCGGACGACTATAACTTACCCGGTTACTTTGGCAAGGAGCGATGGACTTACTATCGTAACCGCACGGAGTCCCATAACACGCTTCTGATTGAGGGTGAAAACCAGGATCCCAAAGCCGAAGCAGTCATCATGCGACACAACTTCCGGCCGGAGCTGGCGTGGGTAGTTATGGATCTGAGCAAGGCGTACCCGGCGAAGGTGAAGCGGCAGTGGCGCGGGTTCGCTCTGGTGGACCGGCGGCACGTCGTCGTTGAAGACGAACTGGAAGCGCCGCAGCCGGTGGAGGCTCTGTGGGGCATGGTAACGGATGCGGAGATTAAAACCGAGGGCAGTCGGGCTGAGCTGAGCAAGCCGGGCTGGAAGCTTTCCGCTCGGATTCTGGCCCCGCAAGGCGCCGTCTTCGATGTGGTCTCGACGACGCCACCGCCGCCGCAAAACCCCAACCGCGGCACTCGCAAGCTCGTGGTGCGATTACCCGGAAAGACCGCGGATCTGAGGCTGGTGGTGGCCATGACCCCGCACCGCGCCAACGAGAGGGCGCCGGAACTTTCCTGGAAGCCGCGGCCGCTCTCGCAGTGGTGAGGCGGCCCGCGGTTTTCCCTCTGCCTGCCGCGCTACCGTAGGAGTTATGGGGCCAGCGGCGTGGCTGCTCGGGCTGGTGGCCTGGTGGGCGCAGGACGAGAGTCTGCATCGCGCTGTCAAGGCAGGGGATCGCGCAGCGGTGGAGGCGCTGCTCGAAGCCGGCGCTGATGTGAATGCGCGGGATTCGCTGGGCGGAACGCCCCTGCACGATGCGGCCTGGGCAGGGCACGAGGAAATCGTTCGTCTGTTGCTCGATCACGGCGCCGACATCAATGCGCGGCACCGCGAAGGTGGCTCGACGCCGCTGCATTATGCCGTGATCACGAACCGCCGTGGCGTCGTGAAACTGCTGCTCGAACGCGGGGCGGACGTTCATGCGCGCCACCGAGCGGGTGCCACTGCCTTGCACTTGGCGGCTGCACGGGGCTATCGCGAAGTGCTCGAGTTGCTACTGGACCACGGGGCGCGCGTCTCGGACGCCGACGAAACGGGCGCCACCGCGCTGGACGAAGCGGTCTGGAAGGGACACGCGGAAATCGTCCAGGCGCTGATCGCGCGGGGCGCCGATTTCCGCCGCCGCAACCCGGAAACAGGCAGCACGTTGTTGCATGCGGCGGCCGCCAAGGGTCACCTGGAAGTCGTGCGCGTCTTGCTGGCGGCGGGAGCGGATCCCGAAGCCAAGGATAACTACGGCGCCACGCCGCTGGATGAAGCGCTGCGATATCGCCACGGCGCGGTCGTCGAGTTTCTGCTGCGTCAGGGAGCGAAATTGCAGGCCAGCAACGCGCTGGTGCGGCGTTTGCAGGAAGCGGTGCTGCGCGGCCAGCCCGAGGTGGTTCGCGTGCTGTTGGATGCCGGGGCAGACCCTGCCATGGCGACGCCCCAGGGGTCCACTTTGTTGCACGATGCGGCGCTGAAAGGCCATGCCGAAATTGTCGCGCTGTTGCTGGACCGCGGGGCTCCCGTGAACCTCACCAACAGCACGGGCGCGACTCCCTTGCACGACGCTGCTTTGGCGGGCCATGCGACCGTAGTGCGGCTGCTGCTCGAGAGAGGAGCGGATGTGAACGCCCGGGAGCGCGAAAAAGGCGCGACGCCGTTGCACCTGGCCGCTTCCTGGGGGCGCTCCGAGGTAGTCTTGGTGCTGCTGGAGCATGGCGCCGACGTCAACGCCCGAAACCACGCCGGTCAGACGCCTCTTGCGGTCGCCCTCGAGAACAATCAGGAGGAAGCAGCCGCCTTGCTGCGTGCGCGAGGAGCGCGTTGAGCTTGCCGCCCGCCCGGGGCCGCTCCCGAAACCCCGATGTTATCATCGAATCAAGTGAATGCCGTCGGGATGCATCGCTGCGCCTTCTTTGCAGCATGGCTGGCTTGCCTGGCTCTTGTGCTGCACGGGCGTTCCGGCGAGCCGAGCTTGCCGGTGAAGCAAATCCGGTTCGTACCGGAGGCGCAGCCTTTCCCGCGCGAACGCCTGCTGGAAATGCTGCCCTTTCGCGTGGGTGAGCCGATCCTGCCCGGACAAGCGCGGGCCGCGATCGAAAGGCTCTACGCCACAGGGCGTTACGCCGACATTCAGATCGAAGCCTGGCCGCTGGACGGCGGGCTGGAAATTCGCATCGTCACTGAGCCGGCGCAATTTGTGGGGCGGGTAACTGCAGAAGGCGCCCCCGACCCACCCAATGCCGCAGCAGTGGCCAGCGCTGCACGGCTGGATCTGGGTTCTCCTTTCGACCGCGCGGACTTGGTGGCCGCCACCGAGAACATCCGCCGCACCCTCGCAAATCACGGCTATTTCGAGCCGCGGATTCGGCATCGCCTGGAGTACGATCCCCGCACCCAGCAGGTGAACATCGTTTTCGAGATTGACCGTGGACCGCGAGCACGTTACGCCTCACCCGAGATCCGTGGTGATCCTGCGCGTTCTCTGAGAAGCCTGGTCAAAACGACGCGGTGGAAAGGGTGGTTCCGGTGGAAGCCGGTCAGCGAGACTCGGACGCAGGATGGCCTCGAGCGGTTGCGTCGGTCCTACCAGAAAGAGGACCGTCTGGCCGCCAGCGTCGTCCTGGCCGGGCTCAATTACCAGCCGGAGGCGCGATGCGCCCAGCCTCTACTGGAGATTACCGCCGGGCCGAAGATCCGGATCGAGGTGGAGGGGGCGAAAGTGTCGCGGAGCCGGCTGCGCGAACTGGTGCCTGTGTATCAGGAAGGATCGGTAGATCGTGACCTACTCGTGGAAGGCGCCCGCGAGCTGACCGAGTATTTTCAAAGCAAAGGGTACTTTCACACCCGGGTAGATTTCAAGACCCGGGCGGACGGCGACCGTCAGCTCATTATTTTCGACGTAGAGCGAGGTCCGCGGGAGAAACTGGTCGAAGTCACCATCAGCGGCAACCGTTACTTTGACACGGCGACGATCCGTGAGCGCATGGCGGTCCGCCCCGCGGCTTTTCCTTACCTCCGCTATGGTCGCTTCAGCGATCAGATGCTGCGCGACGATCTGGAAGCGATTGCCGCCCTGTACCGGGCCAACGGATTTCGCGACGTTCAGGTCCGTTCGCGCATCGAACATGATTATCGCGGCAAACGCGACCAGATGGCGGTTCATATCGAAATCGAGGAAGGGCCGCAGTGGCGGGTCGGCTCCTTGACCCTGCGTGGCGCAAGCCCGGAACACGAGGCGGCGATCCGCAGCCTGCTTCAATCCGGCGAGGGGCAGCCGTTCAGCGAAGCCAACGTGGCCATTGACCGCGAGAACATCCTGGATTATTACAACGATCAGGGTTACACGGACGCGACGTTTCAGTGGAGCTGGCGACCCTCCGCTGACCCTCACCGGGTAGATCTCACCTTCACGATCCAGGAAGGGCAGCGGAAGTACGTTCGCGAGATTCTGCTGAGCGGCCTGCGCATCACCGATCCCGAACTGGTCCGGCGGCGGCTGCTGCTCGCGCCCGGCGATCCCCTTTCGCGGACCGCGCTGATCGAAACCCAGCGAAGACTCTATAACCTGCAAATTTTTGCCAGGGTAGATGCGGCCTTGCAAAATCCGGGCGGCCAGGAGCAGGAAAAGTACGTGCTGTTCGATTTCGACGAGTCGCGCCGCTACTCGTTGACGACCGGTTTCGGTGCGCAGATCGAGAAAATCGGGGGCGATGAGCTCAGTTTCGAGGCGCCGGCTGGCAAACCGGGATTCAGCCCGCGAGTTTCCTTCGATATCGTACGGAACAACATGTGGGGCAACGCTCATAACCTGAGCCTGCGCACGCGGGTTTCCACCGTGCAAAAGCGCGGCATCCTGAGTTATGAGGTGCCGCAATTCCGCAGCAGCGCAAACTGGAATCTGCTGTTCAGCGGCATGTATGACGATTCGCGGGACGTGCGAACCTTTTCGGCGCGGCGGCAGGAAGGATCCGTGCAGCTCGGTCAGCGTCTTTCTCGGGCGAATACTTTGCTTTACCGCTTCACTTACAGGCGGGTGACCGTGGACCCCGAGACTTTGAAAATCAGCCCGCTGCTCATCCCGCTGTATTCGCAGCCTGCGCGCCTGGGCATTCTGGCGGGTAACTTCGTGGCTGATCGTCGCGACGATCCCACCAATGCAACGCGCGGAATTTATACGACGCTGGACGTCGGCTGGGCGTCGAGGGCTTTCGGCTCGCAGGCGGATTTTACCCGCCTGCTGGGACAGAACGCGACTTATCACCGGATCGGCTCGCACCACAATTATGTCCTGGCCCGCTCACTTACCTTCGGCTGGTTGCACAACCTCCGCGCCGATGCCGAAATTCCCTTGCCGGAGCGCTTCTTTGCCGGCGGCGCGGAGTCGCATCGCGGCTTCCCGCAGAATCAGGCGGGGCCTCGCGACCTGCTGACCGGGTTCCCGCTCGGCGGGCGCGCGGTGCTGCTGCACCGGCTGGAGTTGCGCTTCCCTCTGCTGGCGGATAATCTCGGCGGAGTGCTCTTTCAGGACGCCGGCAACCTGTACTCCGGCCTCGACTCGATCTCTTTCCGGGTCCGTCAGCGCGACGTGACTGACTTCGACTATATGGTGCACGCGCTCGGTTTTGGTTTCCGCTACCGCACGCCGATCGGTCCCATCCGCGTGGATCTGGCTTACACTTTCAATCCGCCGCGCTTCGTGGGATTCAAGGGGACGCGCGAGGAGCTGTTATTCGGCGGCGGCGTGCGTACCTTGCAGCAGATCAGCCATTTTCAGTTTCACTTTTCTCTGGGGCAGGCGTTTTGATAGCAGGCATTCCAGCGCTGTGGCTGGCGGCGATTCTGGCGCAGGGCAAGGTATTGGACCGGATCGTCGCAACCGTGGACAACCAGGTCATTACCTTGCAAGACGTGCTGGAAGAGGTGAGACTGGCCGCCCTGCTGGACGGCCTGTCGCCGGAGTTCACGCCCGAAAGCAAGCGAAAGGCTGCGGAACGCATGGTGGAGAATCTGCTGTTGAGCCGGGACATGGAACTTACCCAGTTCCCGCTTCCTTCCGATGAGGAGGTCACAGAGTTCATCGCGCAGATCCAGAAGGCTCGCGGGCTGGACGAGCAGGGATGGAAAGCGGAGCTCGAGCGTTATGAACTGGCGCCCGGGCGCGTGCGGGAGCTGTTGCGGCGCAAGCTGGGCGTCCTGCGGTATATCGAGTTCCGTTTTCGGCCTCAAGTGCAGTCGGGCTTCACCGGTGCTTCGCAAGCTTCCGGGACCGCCCTGGCCGGCAGCGACGCGCGTCCCTCGGCGCACCCGGAGCGTTTGGTGGAGATGGCGCGGCAGACTGCGGAATCCGCTCTGATCGCCAAACAGGTGGACGAGCTGGTGGACGCATGGCTCAAGGAGGCGAAACAGCGGGCCCGCATTCGCTGGCGGGAGGCAGCCCTGCAATGACACGCAAGCGTCGCGTTTTGTTCTGGCTGGCGGTCGCAGGGATCGCGCTGGCGGTGGTTTCGGCGGTTGCGGTTGCTGTCCTGCGTTCGGAATGGTTCCACCGCCGGGTCCGGGCGCGCGTGATCCACGAGATCGAGAAAGCGACCGGAGCGCGCGTCGAATGGGCGGGCTTCGATTTCGACCTGCGGGAGATGCGAATCCGCGTTCGGGACCTCGTGTTGCACGGCAGGGAAGATCCTCGCGAGGCCCCGCTGTTCCGCGCTGCCGGCGTGGAGCTCAACCTGAAGCTTCGGACCTTGTGGAAGCCTTCGGTGGATCTACGATCGCTGGTTCTGGAGCAGCCCCAGTTCCACCTGATCGTTTATCCCGACGGCAGCACCAACCTCCCGGCGCCGCCCGTGCCTCGCGTGCGCCGCAGGAACGCTGTGGAAGTGATGCTCGATCTGGCTGTGGATCGCTTGAATCTCGAAGAGGGGTTGGTGCTGTTCGAGCAGCAGCGGATTCCCTTGTCCTTGCGTGCGGAGCAGTTTCGCTTTCGCTGGAGCTACGATCTCGCGGGTCCCGCTTACGAAGGTCGTTTCTCTGCCGAATCTCTGGCACTGACGCTCGCCTCGTGGAAGACTATCCCGCTGGCTTGTGAAGCGGGCTTCCGCCTCGGGCGGCAGCGCCTCGAGCTGCGGCCTGTCAGGCTGCGGCATCGCGGCTCGTGGTGGGAAGGGACGGCGGCCGTGGAGCGGTGGGAGTCACCTCGCTTCAGCACGCGTTACACCGCGCACCTGCGATTGGATGAGCTCAGATCGGCCCTGGCAGCGCCGGCGCTTCCTGCGAGGGGCACGGTGCGGCTGGAAGGGCAAGCCGAGTTGAGCGCGGCGGATGCATGGACGACGGGACGTTTACGGGTCGGCGGTCTCGCCCTGGACTACAACGGCGTGCGGATCGAGGGCATTGCCGGGACGGCAGATTATGCCGTGCGGCGCGAGGGTCTGGAGTGGAAGAACCTTGCCATGAGCTTGTGGGGCGGGCGGGTGCGCGGGGCAGGCCGCTGGTCCAACTGGCAAGAACTGGATTTTACGGGCTTCTCGGAGAATCTCGCCTTGCAATCGGTGCTGGCGGCGACAAGCCAGCGTAGCGTCCCGTATACAGCGCGGCTCAGCGGACCCGTGCGCTTTGTTGCGCGGACGCGGGGTACCAGCCTGTTGAGCTGGCGGGCAAAGGCATCTCTCGATGTTTTGCCCGAAGCCGGCGAGCACGCGCTTGGGGGCAGGGTGGAGGCAGAGTACGACTCGCGCACGCAAAGCCTTTTACTGGCGCCCTCGTACCTGTTCACACGTTCGACGCGGGTGGAGTTCCGCGGCGCTCTGGGCAAGGAACTCTTCGTGAACGCGCAAACCAAGGATTTGGCCGATCTCGAGCCCTGGATGCCCCGCGAACCGCAATCCCGGGCTCGGGCGCCCATCCGGCTCGCCGCGGGCGGCGCCGCGACGTTCCGTGGCGTGATTCGTGGACCGCTGAGTAACCCCGAAGTGGATGGGCACCTGTCCCTGAGAGCCTTCGAGGCGGAAGGCGTAAATTTTGACTCCCTCGAAACCGAGATGGAAGCTTCGCCTTCCTGGCTGCGCCTCACGCAATTACAGTTGCGCGGCCAGCAGCTTTCCGCTTCGGGATCTGTCCATGTGGGATTGCAGAACTGGCGGGCCTCCGATGCGAGTGCGTTGAACGCGACGCTTTCGCTTCGGGCGGCAGATGCCTCGCTGCTTCTCGAGAAATTAACCGGGCAACGCCCGGTTTCCGGCGCGCTGAACGCTGGTCTCATGTTGTCGGGGACGATGGCGGCGCCGCAATTCAAAGCTCACTGGGAGCTGCGCCGGGGCCTTTTCTTCGAAGAATCCTTTGAGCGGCTCGCCGGTGAAGTCAGTTACCGCGGCGGCACGCTCACGATCCGGCGCGTGGAGGCTGAAGCGGCAGGAGGCCGGGCGAAACTGGCTGGCGCTTATCGGCACGAGAAGGACGATCCCGGGCGCGCCCGGTTGTCTTTCGATCTCAGCGTTCAGGGCTTGGGGGTCAGCGATCTCAGCATCGCGCGGAAGGCGTTGTCGGGCGCGCATGCCCGCGTTTCCGCACAGGCCAGGGGCGAAATCCAGGTGACGAATCGCCAACCGGCGCTGGTAGCGCTGGCCGGCAAAGCTACGATCGCGAACCTCTCCTGGCAGCAAGTCGCTCTGGGCAACATTACGCTGGAGGCATCCACCGCGGGCCCCGTTCTCGCGGTGACTGCGCGCGGCAAGCTGCTCGGGGCGGAGATACATGGGGAAAGTCGCTGGAACCTGGAGAAGGGTTACGAAGGCAGCGGCACAGTCAAGTTCGGGCGGATGCATATCGCGGATTGGCTCGCGCGGCTCGGCGTGGCCGGCAAGGAACGGGAGACTCAGGCGCGCCCGGAACTTCCGGTAGAGATCGTGACCGAGGGCAGCCTGAACTTTCACGTTCCGTCGCTGCCGGCCCAAGCGTGGAAAGCTGCTCTGGAGCTAAGTTCTGTGGAGATCGCGCCGCGGGGCGCGGGCCCGAATGGCGCCGCGCTGACTCTTCGGAATCAGGGTCCGTGGCTGGTGGTCGCCGACAAGGAACAGGCGCGGATTCGTCAGGCGCGGCTGGTGGGCAAGGGTAGCGAGCTGGAGCTATCCGGCAGCTGGCGCTTTGTTTCAAAGTATCCCATGGATCTCAGGTGCCGTGGGGCTGTAGATCTGGGCTTGCTGGCATCGCTGGATCCCGAACTGCGCACCGGGGGCTCCGTTCAGTTGGACGCCACTCTGCGCGGCGCTCCCGTTCGCCCCGATCTTTACGGCCGGTTGGAGATCCGCAACGCATTCGTGAACTATGGCAACCTGCCCAACGGCCTTGACAAGCTCAACGGCGTCCTGTTCCTGTACCGTGACCGTGCGACCATCGAGAAACTCACCGCGGAGAGCGGAGGCGGTAAGGTCAACTTGCGGGGATTCGCCACCTTTGCTGCCGTGCCCACTTACTGGTTCCAGTTAGACGCAGCCGAGGTTCGCGTTCGTTATCCCGAGGGAGTAAGTTCCACGGTGGACGCGCTGCTCACCTTCACGGGGAACCCGGCCCAGAGCGTGCTGAGCGGGGAGTTGACCGTGCGGCGCGCGGCTTTCCACCCGCAGACGGACCTGGGATCGTTGCTGGTGCGCAGCGCGCAGAGGCCCGAGCCGCCGTCGCATCCGTTTCTGGAAAACGTTAGGCTCGACGTACGCATCCGCACGGCGCCGCAAGTGCGGCTGGAAACCTCGCTCACGCGGAGCTTGCAGGCCGAGGCCGACCTCAGGTTGCGTGGCTCGGCGTTGCGTCCGGCACTGCTGGGTCGGGCGCTGATCAGTCAGGGTGAAATTCTCTTTTTCGGGAACCGTTACACGATAGACTCCGGGGAAATCCTCTTCGTAAATCCCAGCCGCATCGAACCCGTAGTCAACCTGCACCTGGCGACACGCGTGCGCGGCGTCGAAGTGACATTGAATATCAATGGTCCTTTGAGCAAGACCACTGTTACCTACCGGTCGGACCCGCCTCTGCCTTTCTCGGACATCGTGGCGTTGCTTGCTACCGGACGGACTCCGAGCACGGCGCCGGGTCTGGTAGGCGCGCGCTCCGAGTTCGCGCAAAGCTGGGAGCAGGCGGGGGCCGGGGCTCTGGTGAGCCAGGCCATCACCAGCCCTTTGGCCGGGCGTCTTCAGCGCTTCCTGGGAGTGAGCCGGCTGAAAATTGATCCCACGGTGCGCGGCATCGAAAATACGCCGGAGGCGCACCTGACTCTTGAGCAGCAGATCACGCCCGACATCACCCTGGTTTACATCACCAACCTGGCCCGGGCGCAGCAGCAGACCATTCGACTGGAGTGGGATTTCACGCGAAATTTCTCGGCCCTGGCCGTGCGGGAGGCAAACGGACTTTTCGGTGTGGATTTTCTCTACAAGAAACGATTCAAGTAAGAGCGGGCTGCAGCCGCGCATGTCGCACGGGTGGATATAACTCGGACCTCGCTAAAATGGGGAATTTGCTCGCATGCCGGGACTTTTGGATGGCAAGAATGCGCTGATTCTGGGGATTGCCAACCGGTGGAGCCTTGCATACGCGATTGCCGAGGCGTTCCGCAGGGAAGGGGCGCGGCTGATGGTGACCTACCAGGGGGAGCGCCAGCGGCAAACCGTAGAGGGACTGGCGGCCGAGTTGGGGGCCGAGCACGTTCTGGCTTGCGACGTCACGCAGGCTGAGGACTTGCAACGGCTGGACGAGGTCCTGAGAAAAAACGAGCGCCCCCTGGACGCCATCGTCCACAGCATCGCCTATGCTCCGCGTGAGGATCTTTCGCGCCCGTTTCTGGAGACGTCGGAAGCCGGTTTCCTTATTGCGCATCGAGTAAGTGCGTACTCGCTGGTCGCGGTGGCGCGCGTGGCCGCACCTTACATGACGCGCGGCGGTTCCGTGACCACGCTTACTTATCTGGGGTCCACGCGGGTAGTGCCCAACTACAACGTGATGGGAGTCGCCAAGGCGGCTCTGGAGGCTTGCGTGAGGTACCTGGCCAGCGAGCTGGGACCGCGGCAGATCCGCGTCAATGCAATTTCCGCCGGGCCTATCAAGACGGCAGCAGCTCGTGCGATCAAGGATTTCTCGTCCGTTCTGGACACGGTTGCCGAGCGCGCGCCCTTGCGCCGCAACACCGAGCCTGCTGAGGTGGCCGACGCGGCTGTGTTCCTCGCGAGCGATCTGGGCCGCGGCGTGACCGGCAACATTCTCTTCGTGGACGCAGGCTTTCAGATCATGGGCCTGTGAGGCCGGCACACCCCGGACACACTGGCGAAGGGCAGAGCGAACGATTGCGTGGTCGGCGCCGTCCGTAAGCCGTTGATTTCAAAGTGCCCGGGGCGGGACTCGAACCCGCACGGGAGTCGCCTCCCAGAGGATTTTAAGTCCTCTGCGTCTGCCGGTTTCGCCACCCGGGCGCACCCAGATCCCAGTGTATGACGGATGAGAGCTGCAAGAGCGAACCACACTGGATACGCTCATCCCGAGAGTCGGCGGCGAACCTCGTCCCGAACCTTGCGCCAGCCGCGGCCCTTGTCCAGAAGCGCGGACAGCTCACGGACAGTCTCCGCGTAGGCGTTCAAGCCGGCAAGGTTGGCGCCCGGGGCGTCCTCCTTCGAGTGGTCGTAAAGTTCGCGGGCCGTCACGTTGCCGGTCTGGCGTTCGATCCATTCCGTGTAGCGCCAGCGCTCTGTGCGCATCGAGTACCCCATCAGCTTGCCCCGCGGGTACTGGCTGAAAGCCGCCGCCTTCCACGGGCGCTGCGGATTCTCGAAGAGCGGCAGCATGCTCAGGCCCTCGCAGTGAGTCGGAACTTCGAGACCGCAAGCCTCGGCAAGCGTGGGATAGATATCCACGAATTCGACCAGGGCGTCGGTGGCTGCGCCTGCGTTCTTCTGTCCGGGGATGGACAACAACAAGGGAGCGTGAGTATCCAGTTCGAAGTTAGTATGTTTGCACCAGGCGCCGTACTCGCCCAGCTTCCAGCCATGATCGCCCCAGAGAACGACAATCGTCTTTTCTCGTAAATCGAGCCGATCGAGCTCGTCCAGCAGCCGACCCACCTGCGCGTCCGTGAAGCTCACGCAGGCATAATAGCCGTGGATCAGGAGCCGCATCGTGGTTTCATCCACCGGACCTTCGGCAGGCATGCCGGTGTAAGACCGCAGCTCGCCCCAGTTGGAGCCCGCCACCGCCGGCATGCCTTCTGGCCACTGGTTGCGCGCGGGCAGCTCGATGTCCTCGGGGGAATACAAATCCCAATACTTCCTGGGAGCATTGAAAGGCAGATGCGGCTTGTGGAATCCGACAGCGAGGAAAAAGGGTCGGTCTTTGAGGCGCCGCAATTCCTCCAGGGCCTTCTCGCAAATCTTGCCATCGGGATACGCGTCGTCGGGCACGTCCGGCGCTTCCATAGCGGGGCCGCGCCCGTACTCGGGAGGCTGGACGCGCTCTCCGGCTTGCAACGCCTTCTGGTAGCGGGCACGCAGCACGGCGTCGTTCTGCCGCACGGCATGAATCGAGAATGGATCCAGATACCCGCGGCCCACCCAATTACCCTCCGGGCGCCATGGCGGTACGCTCCAGGCCAGGGGATCCTCGTTCGGGTGATGATACACCTTGCCCAGGGAGACCGTTTCATAGCCGTGGTTCTTGAAGTGCCGAGGCAAACTGACCAGATCCGGTCTCACCGTGTTGAGTGGCGTTCGCAAATCGTAAACGCGGGTCGTATCGGGCCGCGCGCCGGTAAGCAGGCTGGCCCGGCTGGGTGCGCACACTGCTTGCTGGCAATATGCACGGTTGAAGCGAAGGCCCTCGCTGGCCAGCCGATCCAGGTTGGGCGTTTTCATTTGTCTGTGACCGTAGCAGCCCAGTTGTGGACGCAGATCATCCACAGCGATGAAAAGGACGTTCAACCGGGAAGGGGCGAGACGGGAGATGGCTTGGATTGCGCCCGGCGCAGTCAGCGCCAGAAAGTCGCGTCGTCGCATGTTTGCCTCCCGGTCATTCTAACTTGCGGAAGCACGCACGGGGCGCGGTGTGTCATGCCCGTTCGGGCAAGGCCGGAAGTGGGGATTCGCAGGTTGCGGGCCGAGGCGGCACGGCTTGGGGACTGACGTTTCGATGGCGGGCCGAGACCTCGGCCCAGCGAGCCTCTCGATTCGGGCGGGCGGATGTCCCCTTCCGCAAACGGGCGGCTCACCGTGGCTCACGTCCTCCTCCGGTCCGGGCTGCACAACGCTAACCACTACCTGTGATACTTGCCGAGGTTAGGATGCGAAGGAGCGGCGAAGCCGCAACTGATTGCAACTACAGGGGAAATCGGTATGGCGGAGAGAGAGGGATTCGAACCCTCGATAGGGGGTTACCCTATACACGCTTTCCAAGCGTGCGCCTTCAACCACTCGGCCATCTCTCCGTGACCGCCTGACAAGTTGGTCCTCATTAATTAATGTAGCATCGGAACCGCCGACCGGTCACTCGGCGGTGCGCAGCAGGTAATCGCGGACCCGCAGGTACCACTCCGCCCCCTGTCCGCTGGGCGTTCGCGGTTCGCGGCACCAGCCGGCCAGATCAGCGCCGCCGGCGATTTCCAGAATGCGCTGCCGGACCGCCTCCCGCCCTAATCGCGCTTCCAGAAGTTCCGCCAGCGCCATGTCCTGTGCGGCGTTCCTTCGGATCATCCGGCGAACCGACAGCGGGGCGGGTCCCGCGGCGGCCTTGCCGCTGCACAAATATCGCAACAGAGGGCCGAGCGCGCTGCGGTCGGCAGGTTCGTGGATCGGAGCCAGCGGCTCGCCGGGAGGAGGATGGTCGGGGATACGCGCCGGTCGTATTCTCACTTCCATCGGCGCGATCACCCAATGATCGCCCACGTTGAGCTGGGCCTCCAGCCTCACGCGGCGAACCGGCGCTTCCGCAGGCGTCCAGACATCCAACCAGAACACGGTCGTCGTGCGGCCCGGGATTGGATCCTCGGGAGGCTGTGCACGGCTGTCGTAAGGTTCGAGCACGCGCACCAGGCCGTCTGGGATCCAGCCGCGTCCCACAGGCTCGAATTTTTCGCGGTACAGCGTCAACTTGAAGACACCGTCGGGATTCTGCCCGAGATAAAGCCGGAACGGTGTGCCTTCGGGAACGGTTACCGCCACGTGAAACGACGCGTAACCATTGCGGGGCACGGCGGGCGAAAGGATTTCGCGCGGGCGCTGCGCTTTGTCCACCGCCACGATCTGTCCGAACGGATCAATTCGCTGGAATTCCGAGTAAATGCGGAGCTGGATCGGTTGTCCGGCCAGCGGCGACAAAGCCGGCGTCAGTAACGCCAGAAACGCGAGACAGTTGGTGCGCACCTTCCACTCCTCACTTAGGCCAGCCTGAGGTTTGCCTCCGCTTTCAGGGAAAAGTCGGCGAACTCCTTGCGCTCCAGCTTGGGATAGGCTGCAGCCGCGATCATCGCCGCGTTATCCGTGGCCAACTCGGGCGAGGGAAAGTAGACGGGGCAGGGCAATGCCCGCCGGGCTGCCTCTTCTCTCAAACCTCTGTTCGAGGCCACGCCGCCGGAAAGAATCAACGAGCGGGCGCCGATCAACTCTGCGGCCTGCGCGACCCGTCGCAGCAGTTCCTCGATGACGGTGCGCTGGAACGAGGCCAGAAGATCCAGAGTGGGCTTCGGCGTCACCGCCAGCCATTCCTCGACCGAGGGCTTGGGGTTCCGGTTGAGTAAAGCCTTTCGTGCCTCGATTTCGGCTTGCATGTCGCGCGCCTGCACCCAGCGCAGCACCGCCGTTTTCAACCCGCTGAAACTGAAATCGAGCGGGTTGCCTTTCATGCGCGCCAGCGTGAAGGGGACAGCTTCCGGATCCCCGAATGCGGCAAGCCGGTCTATCACGGGGCCGCCCGGATATCCGAATCCCAACAGCTTGGCGACCTTGTCGTAAGCTTCTCCCGCAGCATCGTCTCTGGTGCGGCCCAACAGCCGGTAGCGCGGGCCTTCCGCGTACTCGAACAGGTGCGTGTGCCCGCCGCTCACCACTAGCGCCAGCGCAGGAAGTTCGATCGTACGGCCCTGCCGTTTGGCTTCCAGCGAGACGGCGTAAATGTGACCTTCCAGGTGGTTCACTGCGATCAGCGGCAATCCGCGCGCGAAGCACAGCGCTTTGGCGTAGGTCATGCCGACCAGCAACGAACCCACCAGACCCGGCCCCGCCGTCACCGCCACCGCCGCCATCTCGCCCAGATCCTTGCCCGCGCGCTCCAACGCCAGCCGTACCACAGGTACAATGGCTCTCAGATGCTCGCGGGAAGCCAGTTCCGGCACCACACCGCCATAAGGAAAGTGAGTCCCGAGCTGGGAGGACACGACCGAAGATAGAATCGTCTCTCCCGCCTGAACTACCGCGGCCGCAGTTTCATCGCATGAGGTTTCAATGCCTAGAATAAGGGCGGACGGGTTACCGTGCATGCGCTTGTCCGACTTCGATTATGAACTGCCGCACGAGCTGATCGCACAGGAGCCGCTGCCCGACCGCGCCGCTTCGCGCATGCTCGTGGTCTACCGGCGCGAGCAGCGCTGGGAGGACCACGTCTTCCGCGACCTGCCCCAGTTCCTGGGACCCGGCGATTGTCTGGTGCTCAACGATTCGCGCGTGCTGCCCGCCCGCCTGCTCGGTCGCCGCACCGGCGTCCGCGCCCTGCCCATCGGCAAGAAGAATCCCGCGCGCAAACAGTACCTGAAAGGCCAGGTCGAAGTCTTGCTCCTGCGACCTTCCGCCGAGGACCCGGCCGTCTGGCAAGCCCTGGTCCATCCCGGGCGAAAAATGCGGCCCGGGGAGCGGGTCATCTTCGACGAGGGCCTGGAAGCCGAGATCCTGCACTGGGGACCGTTCGGCGAACGCACCATCCGGCTGCACTATGAGGGCGACCTCCTGGAAAAGCTGGAACGCGTCGGGCACGTCCCCCTGCCGCCCTACATTCGTCGCCCCGACCGACCCGAGGACAGGGAGCGCTACCAGACCGTTTTTGCTCGCAAACCCGGCTCGGTGGCCGCACCCACCGCGGGTCTGCATTTCACCCCCGAGATCCTCGAGCGTTGCCGGCAGGCCGGCGCCGAAATCGCTTGGGTGACCCTGCACGTGGGCCTCGGAACCTTTCAGCCCGTCCGGGCCGATCCCATCGAACAGCAAAAGCTCCACTCCGAACCTTTCGAGATCACGGAAGAGAACGCTGCCCGGATGCGCTCCGCGCGCCGCCTGGTGGCGGTGGGAACCACTTGCGTGCGCGTGCTCGAGACCGCGGCCCGTACCCAGGGATTGGTCGCCATGCGCGGCGAAACCGATCTGTTCATTTATCCCGGATTCGAATTTCGACTTACCGGAGCTTTGCTTACCAACTTCCATTTGCCGCGAAGCAGCCTGCTCATGCTCGTTTGCGCTTTCGCTGGCCGCGAGCTTACTCTGGAAGCCTACCGCTATGCGGTGCAGCAGCGTTACCGTTTCTACTCTTACGGCGATTGCATGCTGATCGTTTGAGTGCTGTCCGCCAGGCCTGTCTCGCCCGGCTTCAGCGCGATCAGGAAACCGTCCGCCAGACCGCCCGCATGAGTAGCTTGCAAGGCGCTCTCTGTCACCGGGAACGCCCGGTCCTGCACCGAGCCGGCCACATAAATCGTGCCGTCAGGCGCCACAGCAATGCCGTAGCCTACATTGATGCCCGCGCGCCCCAGATACGTGGCATACCGCAGTGCGCCAGGACCTTGCTGTCGCGGATCCAGCACGGCACAGAACGCCTCTACGCCTTCGCCGAAGTCTTTCTGAAAAGCGTTCGGGGTAACCGGGAAATCCCTGGACAACGTGTATCCGGTGAGATAGATTCGACCTTCGGCATCCAGCGCGAGACCGTAAGCTACCTCGCCGCCGCTCGCCCCGAAATAAGTGGAGTAAATCAGGCCTGCCTGCGAGGGTTGCCTCGGATCGAGAATTGCTACAAAAGCCTGGCCGCTGCGGTTTTGCGCAAGCTGGTAAGCGTTGGGTGTTACGGGAAAGTCGCCGGAGAGAGTGTAACCGGTAAGAACCAGCCGTCCTGCCGCGTCGGCCACCATGCGCCTGGGGGCTTCACTGCCGGAGCCTCCCAGGTAAGTCGAGTACAGCAGGGCGTCGTACTCCGGAATTTTCATGTCCAGGACCGTCACGAAAATGTCGCCGCCGCCCTGATAGGTGGGTCGGAAGGCGTTGCCCGTCACGTGAAACAGCTCGGAGGTGGTCTCTCCCGCGACGGCCACGACGCCCGGCCCCAGAGCCACTACGGCCCGGGCCTCGTCGTTATACTCTCCGCCCAGATAGCTGGCGTATCGAATGGCGGACGGGGGATCGGGGGCATTCGGGTCGAGCCATACGATGAAACCGTCCTGATCTCCCCAGCGACCCCGCTGCAGAACTTTCTCGGTAACGGGAAAATCCTCCGATTTGGTAACTCCAGCGACGTAAATGAAGCCGTTTGAGTCCGTAGCGATCGCGTAACCGGTGTCGCTACCGGTGCCGCCGAGGTAAGTCGAGAAAACCAGCCCCAAAGGCCCCGGGATAGCGGGATTCAACTTCACGACAAAGGCATCCTGACCGGTATCTCCGGCCCGCTGGATCTGCGGCGCATTGCCGCCCAGCGGAAAATCCGTGGATTGAGTCCAGCCGGTCAGGTAGACATTGCCCTGGGCGTCCACCTCGAAGGCCGTGGGCGTGTCGGCTTCGCTGCCCCCAAGGTACGTGAAATAAATGAGGGCCTCGGGACCTTCCTTTCGCGGATCGAGTTTGGCGACGAAAATGTCCCGCTTGCCTGCGTTGGCGGTCTGGATGCTGTCCGACGTGCTGGTCAAATCGCCAGAAGATGTATAACCGGCAATGTACACCATGCCGTTCGCGTCCGCACGCACGCCGATGATATTATCGTTGGTCGCGGTGCCGAAATAGGTGGCATAAACGAGCACCGGGTCCACGACGAGCGCGCGCTGCGGATCGTAGCCCCTGGCGATGAGCGCAATCCGGCGCCTGTCGGCGAGCCGGTAGCGGCAGTCCACGACCCGCCGTATGCTTCCGATATCCTGCCACGCCACCGGCTGCTTTTGAATCAGGCGATGCTGGCCCACCAGAATCTCGAGATGCCCTTCCGGAGTGAGTCGCAAGGAATCGGCGCCTTCAATTCTCAGGCGGGCAAGTTTCAAATCGGCGCCCGGGGCCAGCTCCAAGTCGTATTCCAGCGCCTGCCCGCTGGCATAGAAACGGGCATTGATCCCGCGGTACAAGCCGTGGTAACGGACGCCGCGGTAGTGCGGCACGCCGGTGCGCCAGTGCTCACGCCGGTTGCCGAGGAAATAGTTCGTCCGCGAGGGGAGCGGTTGCTCGCCCATGACAAGGACGCCGGCCCTGGCGCCTTCCCAGATCATTCGCACCGAGCGACCGTCAGTGAAGCGCAGTCGCACTTCCCTGGGACGGAATTCTGCGACGAAATCCCGGAAATATCCCAGGAACGCCGTGCCGCTCCCGTGTTTTTCCGCAGGCTCGAATCGGGGCGGCAGAGCGCCGCGCCAGTCAGCACGCCCGAGCGCCGAGCCTCCCAGGCAAAGCCCTGCCGCCAGCCACCATGCCACGCGATGACACCAGTTCATAGCCGCACCAGATCCCGCAAGACCCTAAAGCAACAGTGTAACTTCCCCGCCGGGCTACCTGCCCGCTAGAGCACCACCCGCTGGTCGCCCTCGCGGCGCGTTACGCGCTCGCGGTCCAGGTATTCGAGCAGCGGGATGGCGTACTTGCGCGAGACACCGGTCCACTGCTTGAACTGCGCCACTCCGAATCGCTCGCCCTTGCGGGCCGCGATCATGCGGCGCAGCCGGTCGAGCACGTTGGCATGGAAGATCAGTTCGTCCCCCACGCGCACCAGCTTGCCCTGTCGCAGCAGGATTTCCAGCAATGCCCGCGCTCGCGCAGGATCCACGCCGGATTGCTGGAGCACCTCCGCAGGGGCCGGCGCTGCCAGCCCCGCCTTCTCGAAAGTCCGCTCGATGGTTTGCAGGGCTGCCTCCTCGTCCGGCCGGAGCGCTACCCTGTGCGAGGCCAGCCGCACTGTCTCTCCTTCCACCACCACGCCGGGCGCCTGGCTCAGAACGCAGTCCAGCAGAAAGGGCGGCGCACCGGGCAACAAACGGTTCCGTACTTCCTCCCTCGGCATGCCAGGCTTCAACGGGTTGGCCCGGTGATGCTCCGCTAACATTTCCAGCAACGTCTTGACGGCGCCCTCGAGGAAGGTCTTGCTCACGAGCCACGGCTCGGCCTGGCGGATGAGCACCAGATCGGCCTCCCCGGCTGCCTGTTCGATTTCGCCAGGCATCCACCCTGTCCGCGCAATGAGTTCTTTGACGGGGACGCCGTAGCGTTCCTCGCCGGCCAGCAAAGCCAGTCTGGCTGGGATCGGGCCGCTCGCCAGTACTTCCAGCCGTTCGCCCGGACGGTCGTCGCGCCGGTAGCGACGGGGTGCAATGTCCACGACCGTGCCGCCACCGATCGTCACTACGGGCGAGAACATGCGAATGATGAAGCGATCGCCGGGCAACAGCAAGGCAGGCTCGCGCAGTACGATACGGACCCACGCCGTCTGTCCCGGTTGCAGGGCATCCGAGCCTTCCAGCAGCCGCACCTCGGCCTGGATTTCGGCTGTGCCCGCGTGGAAGTGCACAGGCGCCCGGTTCTTCAGCGGACGCGCTGAGGCGAGCAGCTCGAGCCGGGCGTCGAACTGGGTCACAGCGCGAAAGAGACCGGGCGCGGTGAGCACCGTGCCGCGAGCCACTTCCGTCGGTTCTGCCCCGATCAGGTTTAGTGCCGTTCGCTGGCCCGCCCGCGCTTGCTCGACTGGCTGCCCATGCACCTGGATGCTGCGCACGCGAAGCCGCCGCCCGAGCGGGTGCGCCTCTACTTCGTCCTCCTTCGCTACCGTGCCCGAGATCAGCGTTCCCGTGACTACCGTCCCGAAGCCGCGCAGACTGAAGGCGCGGTCCACCGGCAATCGGAAATGGCGGGTGGCGTCCTTTTCTGGCGTCCCGGCGGCCACTTGCGCCAGAGCGCTTTTCAATTCCTCCAGTCCCTGACCCGTGACCGCGCTCACGGGCACGATCGGAGCCCCCTCCAGAAAGGATCCCCGCACGAACTCTTCTACTTCGAGTCGCACCAGTTCGAGCAGCGTCGGCTCCACCAGATCAGCTTTTGTCAGAGCCACCAGACCGCGCTGGATCCCGAGCAGGCGACAGATTTCGAAATGCTCGCGTGTTTGCGGCTTGATGGATTCGTCCGCGGCCACCACCAGCAGGACGAGGTCTATGCCCCACGCGCCGGCCAGCATCGTCTTGACGAAGCGCTCATGACCAGGCACGTCCACGAAGCCGAGACGCAGATCGGGTCCCAGCTCCAAGTGCGCGAAGCCCAGCTCGATGGAAATGCCGCGGCGCTTCTCTTCTTCCAGCCGGTCCGTGTCAATGCCCGTCAGGGCCTTGACCAGCGCGGTCTTGCCGTGGTCAATGTGCCCGGCGGTACCCACGATCACGTGCTTCATGCCCTCACCCTGCTCACGGCTGCCACTCAAAGTAGCTCGCGTAGCCGCCGCCAATGTTGCGCGCCATCCACAGGCGATACTCGCGGCTGGCGGTTCGCGTCACTTCGCGCCGCGCGATGGGCTGGATGTTGGTATAGACCATCAGGGCTGAAGCGCCCTCGGGCGTACGGCCGTAGCAGACCACCTCGTCGCGGTAGTCGCCCCACAGGTCGGCCACCATCGGACAGCTTCCCTCGCCCGGGTTGGGACCCGGCATCGCGTAGGGCACCACGTTCTTGCCGTCGAAACGTCCGATCTCGCGCCCGTTGGCCCTCATCAGATCGCGCACCGGACCGCCCGTCCAGTTCACCGGACGCCACCCTGAGGGGAACGGGTTGACTAGCACTTTGCCATCCGCCGAGAACAGAACCAGATCCTTTGCTTCGTGGCCGTCGCGATTGGCCAGAAGCTCCATGCCCGGCGAACCGTCCCAGATGTCGGATGCCCAGCCCACGTGCCCGTGCGTCCAGCGCGGATCGTCTTCGCGGTTGACTTTCCAGATGAGCTTGCCGGTGGAGGCGTCCACCAGATAGACGCCCGCGTGCGTGCTGGTCTCCACGACGTAATAAACCTGCCGCGTTTTGAGGCCCGGCAGGATGTGCTTGATCGCCACAATGTCCGGATGTCCGCGGTAGAGCGCCCAGCGCAGGTGCCCGTCCGGATTGAGCAGCATGGTGCCGTTGAAGACTTCGTCGCGGCCGTCGCCGTCCACATCTGCGATGTCAATATGGTGCGAACCGCTGCCGTTGGTTTCGGCGAAGCTGCGGTAGGTCCAGAGCTTGTTCAGCTCGGCGTCCCAGGCATCCAGCACTTCGTTTTCGTACAGGCCGGTTTGCGTGATAATGGCCGGACGCTTGCCGTCCAGGTAGGCCACGGACATGTGAATCCGCGTGGAGGAACGCGAAAAGTCGGAGACCATCGGCGTCCACGGGGCCTTGCGGCGAACGCGTCCGCTCATGCCGTCCAGCACTGCCACGTAGGTCTCTTCGCCTTCCTGCAAGCGACAGATCACTTCCGCTTTCCCGTCACCATCCAGATCCCAGACCACCACGGGCACGTTGTTGGCGTTGCCAAAGCAGTGATCGTGCCGCACCAGCGGGCGTCGCCACAGGCTGCGGCCGTAACTGGTGAAGGCTTCCAGCTCGACGGGCACGCCCGGATCGCGTGACATCTCGCGGATCCCGTTGTCCAGTCGCAGCACGACGTCGAGCAGGCCGTCGCCGTCCAGGTCGCCGAAAACGGGCGCGAAGCCCCCCTGCTGCACGGTGGGCTGGTAGACTGCCACCAGCCCGCTCGTAGCCAGTTGCGTTTGCGTGCCCGGCTGACCCGGGCCGCCGGCCGTCACCATCTGCACGGCGATGCGCATACCTGCGCCGCCGGGCGGTTGCGAGGGATTCACTCCAGCCCACTCCGAGGGCGGTCCCTCTTTCCCGTCGGCCATCACCGCCCGCACGCGGTAGTACAGCCGCGCGGCCTTCGGCGGGTCGCGATCCACGAAATTAGTCGAATCGCGTACCGGCGCCGGCGTGATGCGCTCACCGGCAACGTCGCGCCGCGTGGCGCGGTAGACGTGGAAGCCGACCTCCGGCGGGTCCTGCGGCAGCAATTGCCAGCCGATGTAAATGGCGCCGCCCCCAGTGGGCAGCGCAATCACGCGCCGCGGCAAGCGCTGGAAGTGCGTGGCTCCCGCAGGTTCTCGCACGAGCCGGAACCCGAGGTCGGGATGACGGATGCCGGCGGAAGCGCCGCCGCGGACTCCGCACCTCAGGTAGTACTCGCCCCGCGCCCAAGAGCCGCCCGCGATCGCGCCTTCCTCCAGCTCCGGCGATTCGATGCGGTATTTGAACTGGGCGGTGGCCGGATCCGGGTAGGTGTCCACCATCTGCCAGACGTTGCCCGCCATGTCGTAGAGGCCCCATGCGTTGGGTGGGTAGCTCTTGACGGGCTTCAGGTGCTTGCGCCAGTCGGCGAAGTTGCGGTCGCCCCTGGCATCGTAATTGGCCCGCCCATCCGGCGGCGCGTCGCCCCAGGGGTAACGTGCATCAGGCACGCCCGCGCGGGCTGCGTATTCGAACTCGGCGGCCGTGGGCAGCCGGTAGGTGCGCTTTTCCTTGTGCGATAGCCAGCGGGCGTAAGCCCATGCATCGCTGCGATTGACGAAAATGACGGGATGATTCTCGAAGCCGGCGGGTATGCGGCCCTTTTCCCAGTGTAGCGGCGGCGGGTAACCGGTCTCGTCCACGAAAACTTTGTATTCGGCGTTCGTGACCGGATGGACGGCCATTTCGAAGTCGTCCAGCCGCAACATGGGTTGTCCCGGGCGAAGCAACCCGCCCCGCACCAGCACGTAGTCGGCGGCGGCCCCGTAAGCGGCCGCAACAAGCAACAGCGTGAACGCGCGCACTTCAATCCTCCGCCCTTGATTGTAGTCCGGCGCAGGGATCGGGACTGCGGCGCGTCCTTCGTGCGCTGTGTTATAGTGGCGGCGGTCGGCCTGGCGCCGCGGGTGAGCGCTTGGAGGCCGCCGGTGAGTTCCTGCCCCACGCCTTTCAGGGCGGGCAGGACGGGGAAGGGCACTGTGTGCGGCATCGCCGGTTATACGCACTGGAATCGTGCTTTCGATCCCGGGCGGATTCGCAAGGTCACGCTGACTCTGCTCCACCGTGGTCCCGATCAGCAGGGTGTCTACCAGTCCGCCACGGTTTCGCTCGGCGCGACGCGGCTGAAAATCATTGATCTGGAAGGAGGCGATCAGCCCGTCACCACCGGCGATGGCGCTGTCGTCGTCTACAACGGCGAGATTTACAACTACGCCGCTTTGCGGCGCGAGCTCGAACAGCTCGGCCACCGCTTCCACAGTCGCTCGGACACCGAGGTCCTGCTCCGCGCATTCCTTCAGTGGGACACGGCCTGTTTTGCGCGCTTGCGGGGCATGTTCGCTGCTGCCATCTGGCTGGAGCGCGACCGTCGCCTCGTGCTCGTGCGGGACCGGATCGGAATCAAGCCGCTTTACTACTGTTGCCGCGGCAGCGATCTGTACTTCGGCTCGGAACTGAAGGCCATCCTGGCTCATCCCGAGATCGAGCGAAAGCTGGATCTGGAGGGCCTCGACCATTACCTGACTCTGAATTACGTGCCTTGCCCGTTCACCTTGGTGGCGGGCATCCGCAAACTGCCGCCTGGATGCTGGCTGGAATGGCGGGATGGCGGGCTGCGAGAGGGCCGCTACTGGCAACTGGAGTTTCGCCCCCGCCGCAGACCCATCCGCGAGGCCTGCGAGGAGCTGGACTCGCTCTTGCGCGACGCCGTGCGCGAACACCTGATCTCGGACGTGCCTTTGGGCGTGTGGGCTTCCGGCGGAATTGACTCGACCACGATCCTCCATTACGCCTCCGAGCTGCTCGGCGCACCTCTGAAGACCTTCTCGATTTCGTTCCGCGGCCGCCGCTTCGATGAGTCGCGGTATTTCCGCGAAGTCGCCGCACGCTATCGCACCGAGCACGCCGAACTGGACCTGAACGAGAGCCTCGATCTGCCGGGCGCTATCGAAAAGATGGTGTGGCACTCGGACGAGCCCAGCGCAGACGCCGGGGCCGTGCCCGTCTGGTTTCTCTCGCAGTTGAGCCGCCGCTCGGTGACGGTAGCCCTGAGCGGGGAGGGCGCCGACGAATTGTTCGGCGGCTACATCACCTATCTGGCGGACCGTTGGGCGCGTCGCCTGCGCTGGATCCCCGCTCTCGTCCGCCGCATGGCCCTGCGTGCGCTCGAGCGCTGGCCCGTTTCCGACGACAAGATCAGCTTCGAGTACAAGGTCAAGCGATTCCTGGCCGGCTCCCTGCTGGATCCCGGCGCCGCCCACTGCTACTGGAACGGCGCGTTCGCTTCTGCCGAGAAAGACGCTTTTTACTTCGGCCCGCGCTTCGCCCCGCTGCCCGTGGCCTCGCCGGATCTGGCGCGCCGCATCGGGTATCTCAACCAGTTCCTGCTCTTCGATCAGCTCTATTACCTGCCGGACGACATTCTTTACAAGGTGGACCGCATGAGCATGGCGCACTCGCTGGAAGTGCGCCCCGCTTTCCTGGATCACCGCATCGTGGAGTTCGCTGCTTCCTTGCCCGAAGACTTCAAGGTCCGCGGCGGCTGTCTGAAATACGTGCTTCGCCGGCTCATGAAGGATCGCCTTCCCGCGGCGGTCATCCATCGCGACAAGGAAGGTCTCGATATCCCGGCCCACGACTGGATGCGGACCGTTTTGCGTCCCCTGCTGCTGGACACCCTCACTCCCAAGGCGCTGCGCGAGACCGGCCTGTTCGATCCGGAAGCCGTGCAGGCGATGATCCGCCGGCATCTGGAGCGCCGTGTTAACCTCGGATTTCAGCTATGGGGTCTGCTGATCCTGTTCCTGTGGATCCGGCGGTTCAACGTTCAGACGATCGCGCAGCCGGGCGAAGAGGCGGCGCTCGTCAGGGTTGGATCGTCGTTTTCCTCGCAGCCCTGATTTTCCTTGGTACGATCTTCAGTCCTCCTTCCCTGATGGACGACGTGGACGCGGTCCAGGCCCAGATCGCGCGCAACATGCTGGAATCGGGCGATTGGGTCACGGCGCGGCTCAACGGCGTCAAGTACCTCGAGAAGGCCCCGCTCAAGTACTGGCTGATCGCCTGCTCGTTCCTTGTCTTCGGGGTTCACGATTGGGCGGCGCGCATCCCCCTGGCGCTTTCGGCAGTGCTGCTGTGCTGGCTGGTTTACCGCATGGGCGCGTGGGCGTTCTCGGAACGGGCGGGCAAATGGGCTGGGGTCGCTCTGGCCACTTGCGTGGGCCTGTTCCTGTTCACGCGCGTGCTGATCCCGGATGTGATGCTCACGCTCGCCGTGACCTTCACGCTATGGGCTATCCTTCGCGCGCTCGAAGAGGACGAACCGCGGCCTCGGCTCTGGGCGACGCTCGCCGCCGCAGGCATGGCCGTCGGAGTCCTGCTCAAGGGACTCGTGGGCGTGGTGTTCCCCGCCGGCGCGAGCCTGCTCTATCTGGCTTTCAGCCGCCGCCTGCTGGATCGCAACGTCTGGCGGCGCCTTCATCTTTTCTCCGGGGCACTGATCTTTCTGGCCATCGCCGCGCCGTGGCACGTGCTCGCCATTTTGCGCAACCCGCCCTACTTCGATTTCACGCTCAGCGCCCAGCCCTTCCGCTATCGGGGCTTCTTCTGGTTTTACTTCATCAACGAGCACGTGCTGCGCTTCCTGAACCTTCGTCATCCGCGCGACTACAACACGGTTCCGCGGCTGGCGTTCTGGCTGTTGCACTTCGTCTGGCTGTTTCCCTGGAGCGTTTATTTGCCCGCGGCCGCGCGGCTGGGGTACCGTCCTGTGGATCGCGCGGGGCGCACCCGGCTGCTCTGCCTGTGCTGGGCGGGCTTCATCCTGCTGTTCTTCACGTTTTCCACGACCCAAGAGTACTATTCGATGCCCGCCTACCCTGCGTTGGCCTTGCTGATCGGTGCGGCGGTCGCCGAAGGTGGGCGCTGGGTGAACGTAGGCACGCGAGTGGCGGGCGCGCTGGCCGGCATCGCGGCCGCAGCTTGCCTCACGATTCTGTATCTGGTGCGCAACGTGCCCGCGCCCGGGGACATCTCGGTCGCGCTGAGGCAGAATCCCGAGCTCTACACCCTTTCGCTGGGCCACATGGCGGACCTCACGCTGCGTGCCTTCGCCTACCTGCGATTGCCCCTGGCCGTAGCCGCGCTGGCGTTTCTGGCGGGCGCAATGGGCGCGTGGAAGCTGCGCGGCGAACGCGCCGGGCTGACGCTGGCTGCCATGATGGTGCTGTTCACTCACGCCGCGCGACTGGCCATGGTGGTCTTCGATCCCTATATGTCTTCGCGTCCGCTGGCTGAGGCCCTGCGACGCGCCCCGCCCGGCGAGTTCATCGCCAGCGATCAATACTATGCGTTTTCGTCCATTTTCTTTTACGCGAACCGGCGCGGCTGGCTGTGGGACGGACGGGTGACCAATCTGGAGTACGGGTCTCTTGCGCCCGACGCTCCCGACGTGTTCCTGGACGACGCGCGCTTCGCGCAACTCTGGCACAGCCCGAAGCGGTGCTACGTGGCGGTGGCGCAGTCCTGGTTGCCGCGTCTGGAGAAGATCGCGGGGCCGGACAGAATGCACCTGGTGGCCGCCGCCGGCGGCAAGTACCTTTTCAGCAACCATGCGCCTCACGATTGACGCCACCCCCTTGCTGGTGCGAAGCGCGGGAGTGAAGAATTATCTCCACTACTGGCTGCGCTCCCTTCGCAGTCTCGCTGGAGATTTCGCAGTAAGAACTTTCCCCATCAACCTGCACCCGGAGGCGCTCGACCACGAGGGCTCGATGGCGGGACCGGTAGCCACGGTGGCCGGTCTGGCGCGTTTGCATCTGGCCAACTATCTGCGCTTGCCGCTGGTGGACGGATTCGGCGTCCGCTGCGATGTCTTCCATGCTTCCTGGTTGCTGCGGCAGCCGCCGCGATGCAGCAAGCTGACCGCCACGGTTTTCGATCTGACTTGCTGGCTGATGCCCGAGGTCCACACTGCGGCCAACGTGAAGGCGGCGCGCCGCTTTGCCGAGGTCATGCTCCGCCGGGCCGACGGCCTGATCGCCATCTCTGAGCACACCCGCAACGACGCCGTGCGGTTGCTCGGCTTGTCGCCCGAGAAAATTGCGGTGATCTGGCCCGGGGTGGCCGACGCGTTCTTTCAGGCGGCCCCGGAAGCGGTGCAAAGGGTCCGCGAGCGGTATGGGTTGCGCCGCCCTTATCTGTTATTCGTCGGCACGATCGAGCCGCGCAAGAATCTGGCGCGCCTGCTCGAAGCGTGGCAGTCGGTCAAGGCGGATCTTCGCGAGCATTACGAGCTCGTTCTGGCAGGGCCGCCGGGCTGGGGCGATGCTGGGCTGATCGAGCGCTTGCGCTCTGGCTCTCCCGGGGTCCGCTATCTCGGCTACGTGCCCGAGGACGGGCTGCCTGCGCTGACCGCGGGAGCTACGGCCTTCGTTTATCCGTCGCTTTACGAGGGCTTCGGACTGCCCGTCGCGCAGGCCATGGCGGCGGGCGTGCCGGTTCTCACCTCGGCGGTCAGCTCGCTGCCCGAGATCGGCGGGGACGCTGTACTGTTGGTGGACCCGCTCAGCGTAACGGACCTTCGCAACGAAATGGAACGCTTGCTGGAATCGCCTTCGCTGCGCAGCCGGCTCGGGGCCTTGGGTCGCCAGCGCGCGGAACTGTTTCGCTGGGATCGTGTCGCGCGCCAGAGCTGGGAGTTCTTCCAACGCATCGCGGGCCAATGAGGGCGGAGGAAGATGGGCGTACTCGATCTGTTTCGATTGGACGGAAAAATGGCGCTGGTCACGGGTTGCCGCCGCGGGCTGGGAAAGGCCATGGCGGTGGCGCTCGCTGAGGCCGGCGCGGATATCATCGGAGTCAGCCGCTCGCTCGAACCCGAAGGCAGCGAGGTCGAGCGCGAGGTGCGTGCCGCAGGCCGGCGCTTCTTCCCCTATCGCTGCGACTTCCGCGATCGCGCCGCTGTTCGCCAGTTCGCCCGCCAGGTAGTCGAGGACTTCCCCGTCATTGACATCCTGGTCAACAACGCGGGAACCATCCTGCGCGCCCCTGCCGCCGAACATCCCGACGAATACTGGGACGAGGTGATCGAAACCAATCTCAATGCCCAGTGGATCCTGACGCGCGAGGTGGGGCGGCGCATGCTGGCGCGGCGCAGCGGCAAGATCATTTTCACGGCTTCGCTTCTGTCCTTCCAGGGCGGCATCACGGTGCCCGGCTACGCCGCCAGCAAGGGCGCTATCGCTCAGCTGGTCAAGGCACTGGCCAATGAATGGGCTCCTTACGGGATCCAAGTCAATGCGATCGCGCCGGGCTACATGGAAACCGACAACACAGCCGCGTTGCGGGCCGACCCGGTGCGTTATCCCGCGATCCTGGCTCGCATTCCTGCGGGTCGCTGGGGACGCCCGGACGATGTCAAAGGCGCCGTGGTCTTCCTGGCTTCCGCTGCCTCCGAATACGTGAATGGTTCGATCCTGGTGGTGGACGGGGGCTGGCTCGGCAGATGACAACAGATGCCGAACGAGGGTGAACCATGACGCTGGCAGGCCTGCTTCTCGCGGCCATCACGGTGCATTCGAATTTCGAGGCCGGCAGCATCGGCAAGGTCGAGTTCGTCGGCCCGAGTCACCTGCGCTGCGCTGTCAAAGGTGAGACCGATCAGGAGGGACGCAACCGGCAGCCCAGCTGGTTCTATTTCCGGCTCGACGGCGTTCGGGGCCGGGAGCTGGTGATCGAGCTGACCGACCTGCACGGCGAGTACAACTACCGTCCCCACGACGGCTCGGGGCACCGCAACATGCGCCCGGTCTATAGCTACGACAACGAGCACTGGCGGCACTTCGAAAGCTCGGAATGGAACCCGGCTCTGCATGCCATTCGTGTGCGCTTCACGCCCGAGGCCAGTCGGGTCTGGATCGCCCGCCAGCCCCCTTACACCACCCGACGCCTGGCCCGGCTCCTCGATGAATTGCGAGGCAAGCCGGAAGTGCGCTGCCAGATTGCAGGCCGCAGCGTCCGCGGCCGCCCGATCTGGTTGTTGACGGTGACGAACTTCAAAGTTCCTGACGCCGGCAAGAAAGTGATCTGGTGGATGGCGCGCCAGCATGCTTGGGAATCGGGCACTTCGTGGGTGACGGAGGGGGCGCTGCGCTATCTGGTTTCCGGCGATCCGCACGCTGCCCGCATCCGGGATACCACGATCTTTCTGTTCTTCCCGATGGCGGATCCCGACGGCGTACACCGCGGCGGCGTGAGGTTCAATGAGTTCGGCTACGACCTCAATCGGAACTGGGATGCAGTAGACCCGCGGCGAATGCCAGAAATTGCCTGCCAGCGACAGGCCATCCTGAACTGGGTGGACAGCGGCCGCCGTCTGGATCTTTTCCTGACCCTCCACAACACGGAATCCAGCGAATACATCGAGGGGCCGCTTTCAGGCAGCCCGGAAATCCGGGCCCTCGGCGAACGCCTGTGGAAGTTGCTCGTCGAGCAGACCGCTTTTCATTCTCCTGGCGGACCGCGGGACCAGCCCGCCAGTACGGACCCGGGCAGAAACGGACGGATGACCGTAAATCAAGCTCTCTACCAGGAGCGCCGCATCCCCGCTTTTCTGATGGAGCTGATGGTGGACCCCAGCCCGCGGTTGGGCCGCCCGCCCAGCGTTGAGGACCGGCTGGAGTTCGGCGCTGCGCTGGTGCGGGTTTTGAGGGCGGCTGTCGAGGGCGCAACGCATGCTAAAATCGAGAATTAATGGCTCCCGAACTGAAGCTGGCGATCCGGCTCCAGGAGCTCGATACCCGGATCGAAGAGCTGCGGCGGGAGATCGTCGCACTGCCCAAACAGATTGCCGAAATTGAGAAGACGCTGGAAAGTCACATTCGCAAGGTGGAGGCAGACCGCGCCGCCTTGCAGGCCAACCAGCGTGACCGGCGTCACCTCGAGCTCGAAGTCCAATCCGAGGAGCAGCGCCTGGCGCGTCTGAAAGATCAGACGATGCAGGCCAAGACCAACGAGCAGCTCTGGGCGTTCCAGCACGAGATCCAGTACGTGGAGAACCGGATCCGACAATTGGAGGACCGGATCCTGGATCTCATGGCCGAGTCGGAGCGCCTCGAACAGAACCTCAAGGCGGCCGAGGCGGCGCTGGCGCAAGAGCGTCAGCAGGTCGAGCAGGAAAAGCAGCGGGCGCGGGAGCAATCGGAGCGGGATCGCAAGCTGCTGGAAGAACTCACACGGGAGCGCCAGCAGGTCGCCGCCTCCCTTCCGCCGTCCCTGTACAAGGCTTACGAACGGATTCGCAGGTTGCGGAAGGGTTGGGCGGTGGCCGAAGTCGTGGACGGGCGTTGCACCGCCTGCCACGTCGTCTTGCGATTGCAGTTCTACCAGGATCTGCGCCGTGGCGAGCAGGTCATGTTCTGCGAGAGTTGCGGTCGGATCCTGTATTACAATCCCCCAGAGAGCGTTGAAGAGATGGACCCGGACGAGACGTCGCCGGCGCGCCGGATGCCGGCTGGCCCTTGAACCGGCGCGGATTTCCTGGCGGCGGGACTCTCGCTGAGGTTCGTGGATCCAGGAGATGGGTGTGAAGGTTTACGAAGGAAAAGATATCCGCAACGTTGGACTGATTGGTCACGGTCATAGCGGCAAGACCACACTCGCCGCTGGCATGCTTTATGCCGTGGGCGCCACCAACCGGCTCACCCGCGTGGACGAGGGCAACACGATAACCGATTTCGACGACGAGGAGATCCAGCGCAAGGTGACCATCTCCACCGCGCTGGCCTACGTCGAATGGCGCAAAACCAAGATCAATCTGCTGGACACGCCCGGGTTCAACACCTTTCTGAACGATACCCGTTCCTCGCTCATCGCGGCGGATTCGGCCCTGGTGCTGGTGGATGGCATCGCCGGCGTGGAGGTGGTCACGGAAAAGGTCTGGGAGTTCGCCAGCCAGTACAATCTGCCCGTGGCCCTGATCGTCAACAAGCTGGACCGCGAGAATTCCAGCTTCGAGCGTGCTGTGGAAAGCATTCACGGCAACTTCGGGCGCACCGCGGTGCCCATCCAGATTCCCATCGGGCAGGAGCGTGATTTCCGCGGCGTCGTGGACCTCATCGCCATGAAGGCTTACCTGTACGAGCCGGACGGTGACGGCAAGGGCCAGGCGACCGATATCCCCGCCGAGCTGGCCGAAGCCGCTGCCAAGGCGCGCGAGGCGCTGGTGGAAATGGTGGCCGAGGGCAACGACGCCTTGATGGAAGAATACTTCGAGCAGGGCACCCTTTCCCCGGAGCATCTGCTCGAGGGCCTGCGCGACGCGGTCAAGCAGCGGCGCCTGTTCCCGGTGATGTGCGCTTCTGCCCTGCGCAACATGGGCACGGACCGCATCCTGGACTTCGTCGTGGAGTTTTTCCCTGCGCCGGTGGAGCGCGGACCTGTCCGGGGTAAATCCGGGGATCAGGAGGTCGAGCGGCGCATCGCCGACGACGAGCCTCCGTCGGTGTTCGTCTTCAAGACCGTTGCCGATCCGTATGCCGGCCGCGTCAGCTACTTCAAGGTGTACTCCGGCGTGATCAAGAATGACGCCAGCCTGTACAACCCGCGCACGGGCGTCATGGAGCGACTCTCCCACATCGGCTGCCTGATGGGCAAAACCATAACGCCCGTGACCGAGCTGCACGCCGGCGACATCGGCGCTGTGGCCAAACTGAAAGAAACCCTTACCGGCGACACTCTCACGGACAAGGCGAATCCGATCCAATACCCGCCGGTGAAATTCCCCGAACCCTCGATCGCTTACGCCATCGAGGCCAAGTCCCGCCAGGACGAGGACCGGATGGGGGCCGCCATCCAGCGCATTCTGGAGGAGGATCCTTCGCTGCGCTTCTATCGCGACCCGCAGACCAAGGAGTTCCTGCTGGCAGGCAGCGGTCAGCAACACGTCGAAGTGGTCGTCAGCCGCCTGAAGAAGCGCTACAACGTGGACGTCACTCTGAAGGCGCCCAAGATCCCCTACCGGGAGACCATCCGCGGCACGGCGGACGTCCAGGGCCGCCACAAGAAACAGACAGGCGGTCACGGCCAGTTCGGCGATTGCCGCATCCGCATGGAGCCTCTGCCGCGCGGCGCCAAGTTCGAATTTGTCAACCAGATCTTCGGCGGCGCGATCCCCAAGCAGTACATCCCCGCCGTGGAGAAAGGCATTCTCGAGGCGGCGGAGGAAGGATATCTGGCCGGTTATCCCGTGGTGGATTTCCGCGTGATCCTCTACGACGGCTCTTACCACGAGGTGGACTCTTCGGAACTCTCGTTCAAACTGGCGGCCCGCAAGGCGTTCAAAGCGGCCATGGAGCAGGCCAAACCGGCCCTGCTTGAACCCATCATGAACGTGGAAATCCAGACGCCCGTCGAGTTCGCCGGCGACCTGATGGGCGATCTGAACGGGCGTCGCGGGCGCATCACCGGTACCGAGATTCGCGGCAACATGCAGATCATCCGCGCCCAGGTTCCCATGGCCGAGATGCTCACCTATCAGACCGATCTGATCTCGATGACGCAGGGGCGGGCATCCTTCACCATGGAACTCAGCCACTACGACTTCGTGCCGCAACAGGAGGCCGAGAAAATCATCGCCGCGGCCAGAGCGGCTAAGGCGGGCGCCAAGGAGGAGGAAGAAGAGGAGGAGTGAGCGCGCGCCGGACTGGGACCCGGCCGGCGAGCAAGAAGCAGATTGCCCGGGACCCACCGAGGGGGAGACGATTCCATGGCCGGGCTTCTCAATACGCCCTTGGGCGCTGCCTGGCTCGCTGCGGTCATCGCAGTGCTCGCGGCGGCCGCGGGACTGCAGCTGGCCATCGCGCCTCACTGGGCCCGGCGCCTCATCCCTTTCAGCGCGGGCTTGCTCGCGGGCATCGTTCTTTTCGGGATCCTTCCCGAGCTCGTAGAAGAACGCGGACGGTGGCCCGGTATAAGCTTGCTGGCTGCGGGAGTGCTCCTGCTGTGGGCCATCGGACGCTGGGTCTACGCGGTTTGCCCAGCCTGCTCGCACACGCACGATCATAGCCTTTGCGCGGCTTCCCTCCACGGCTTCGCTCCCCCGCTTGTGCTAGCCGCCTCGTTGCATGCGTTTTTGGACGGTGTGGGCATTGCAGCGGCCCGCCATGATCACGGAGCGACCCTCGGCAACGCGGTGCTGTTCGGCGTCGGACTGCACAAGATTCCCGAGGGCATCGCGCTGGGAATCATCCTGCTCGCCGCGCTGAATTCCCGCCGGGCGGCCTTGGTTTGGTGCCTCATCGTCCAAGCGGCTACGCCGGCAGGCGCTGCGTTGGAGTCCTGGGTCAGCGCACGGGTGGGAACGACTGCGGTCTCGTGGGCGCTGGGCCTGGCCGGCGGCAGCTTTCTCTACCTGGCCTATCATGCGGTCCACGCGGATTTGCGTCGGCGCGGACCTGCGGCCGCCTTGGGCGCTGCCGTGGTGGGGCTGGCGAGCGCCGCGCTCCTTCAGCACGGCCTGGCAGCCTGGCATCATTGACGGGGACCGTTATGCGGCTGGCGATCGCGCTCGCAGCAAGCCTGCTCGTCGCCCAGACCGACCAGGCGCCCGGAACCCCCGAGCGTTCCGTCCTCGTGAACACGGGCGCGCCCATGCGCATCCCTTCCCCTTGCACGGAAGAAGACATTCGTGCTCTGTCGCTGACTTGCCCTCCCGATCACCCCTGTCCCGTATACTTGGAACTCAGCGATTTTGCGCGACTGGGGCAGAAAATCTTCCTCACCGGTAATTTGCACACCGAGACCACGACGCTGGCTTCCGTCCTGCTGGCCAGCGAGGACGACGGCAAGACCTGGTACGAACCCTATGAGCGCATCCGCAGCGCCGGGCTGGACCTGATTCGCTTCGTGGATTTCGAGACAGGCTGGGTTGCCGGTTACCTCGTTCACGCACTGCCGCGCGATCCTTTTCTGCTTATCACCAGTGACGGTGGCAAGACCTGGCGGCGGCGCCCGATATGGTCGGAATCCCGGATCGGCCTGATCGAGCACTTTTACTTCGAAGACCGTCGCAACGGCTGGCTCTGGATGGACCGGTTTTCCGAAGGCGAGGCCGGGCGCTACGAGTTCTACGAATCGAAAACGGGCGGCGAAAGCTGGATGCTCCGGCAAATCAGCCAGCAGCCTGTGCCCAAGAAAGGCCTGAAAGAGCCGATGCCCGAGTGGCGGCTCCACGCAGACGCGGCCTCCAAATCCTACCGTTTGGAGCATGGCGGGCCGAAAAAGTGGCAGCCCGTGGCCAGCTTCCTGATTCACGTGGGCGAATGCCGCGAGCCGGAGACGCCGCTGGTCGAGCCGCCGCAGCCGCCCGAGCCGCGGCATCGGGAAGAACCGCCGACGCCGAAAACGCCGCGCAAGCCGCCTAGCCTGAAGCCCAAGCCGCGCTGAACCGCAGCGCTCCCTGCCACGACGATCGGCTATCATGGCTAATTTTGGAGGCGGCTTGGAGAAGCGAATCCGGCTCACGCGGCGGCAGTCGGTGGGAGTAACTGTGATATGCACGTTCCTGGGTGCGGCCGGCCAGGTCCTGATCAAGCTCGGCGCTGCGCAGCTCGGCGGCAGCACCAGCCCGGTGGCCATGATCACCAACCCCCTGCTGCTCGGCGGCTACGTGCTCTACGGCTTGATGACCGTGCTGTTCGTGCTCGCTCTGCGCGATGAGGAACTCTCGATTCTCTATCCCATCATCGCCTTGACTTACGTCTGGGTAACGGGCCTGTCGGTCTGGCTGTTCCGCGAAACGTTCAACCTGGCCAAAGGCGTGGGGGTGGCCACGATCGTGGCCGGCGTCAGCATTCTCGGATGGGGATCGGAAAAATGACAGGCACGCCGGTCTCCTCGATGCTGCTGGTGCTGGTGGCTTCCTTCGTCGGGTCCTTCGGCGCCGTCTTCCTGAAATCCGGTGCCAGCCGCTTGCGTTTCAACCTGAAGCATCTCGTGACCAACTATCCCCTCGCTCTCGGCGTGGGTTTGTTCCTGCTCTCGTCTTACTTTTTCGTGCTCGGGGTGCGGCGCGGCGAGCTGAGCGTGCTCTACCCGTTGGTCTCGCTTGGCTACGTGTGGACCATGCTATGGTCGCGGCTGTTCTTCGGCGAGCGCCTGACGCGGAGCAAGTGCGCCGGCCTGTTGTTGATCCTGGCGGGCATCGCTTTCATCGGTCTGGGGGCCAGGCGCTAAATCGCTGTTGAATCCTCCGCTGAATTGGAGTACATTCGGCTTGGACGCCCGGGCGGGCGGACCAGAGGGAGGGTTCCATGGCGATTCTCAAGAAGCTTCAGGAGTTCCTCGAGGCCAGCGGGGTGGAGTACCGGCACGCGCAGCACCCGACCGCCTACACCGCGCGCGAGGTGGCCATGGCCGAGCACATTCCCGCTCACGAGGTGGCCAAGACCGTCGTGTTCCTGAGCGAGAACGGCTATGGCATGGCGGTGCTGTGCGGCGATTGCGTGGTGGACTTGGAACAGTTGCGCAAGGATCTGGGGCTGACGCGATTGCGTCTGGCCACGGAAACCGAGCTCGGCGAATTGTTCCCGGATTGCGAACTCGGCGCCATGCCGCCCATGGGCAACCTGTTCGGGCTTCCGGTTTACGTGGATACCCAGCTCGCGAGCGAACCCATGATTGCTTTCAACGCGGGCACGCACCGCGACGTGATTTACATGCGCTTTGCGGACTTCGAGCGACTGGTCAAGCCGCAGATCCTGCCGTTTGCCCGGCGCGTCACCGCAGCCGGTTGAGTCAGTGTCCGGATTCCGGCGACGGGGAACCGTCAAGGCAGCGTCGTTCCCGCGTCACCGCACCCGGTTGAATCAGTGCTGGGATTCCAGGGGCAGGGGAGGGTGGTCCGTCTCGATTTTTCTCTCCCCGTGCAGCGTTGACAGGCCGTATTCGAAGCCTTTTTCGAAGGCGCGCACGTTGAGATCCCGCGTCGCGGGCGGGACCGAGTCTATCACCGCTTTGCGCAGGGCATCCGGTTCCAGCAACGCGGTGATCGCCCCGAAGAAGCCGACCATGACGACGTTGAGGACCATGCGGCGCCCCAGCTCCTCCGCCAGTCGGGTCGCGGGAATCGAATGCACGCGAACGCCGGCGGGCAAGTCCGAAATGCGGACGAGGTCGCTTTCCACCAGCAGCAATCCGTTCGGCTTCAGCTCGGGGAGGAAACGATGGTACGCCTCCTGGGACATCGCGATCAGGATATCCGGCCGCGTCACGTACGGGTAGAGAACGGGACGATCCGAAAGGATCACCTGCGCGCTGGCTGCGCCGCCCCGAGCCTCGGGACCGAAGCTCTGCGTCATGGTGGCGTAAGCGCCTTGGTAGACGGCCGCCGCCTTGCCGATAATATGGGCCGAGAGCATGACGCCCTGGCCGCCGAAGCCCGCGATGCGAATCTCGGTCAACTGCATACCAGGTGCTCCACTTCGACGTAGCGATCGCCAAGCTGGGCCGCCAACTGCGAACGCATCAGCTCCATGTATTCGGGCCGCTCGCGATCCACGAATTTGCCGACGATGATATCGCCGTCCAGGGTGAGGGCGACCTCGGAGGTGGGCGCGCCGTGCCGGACCTTGCTTTTCTCCTTGTAGTACTTCATCGCATCCAGGCCCTCGCCCATGCGGTTCTTGCGCTGATAGAGCGTCGGGCAGGGCGTGATGACCTCGATGAAGCAGAAGCCCTTCTTGCGAAAGATGTCCACCATGGCGCGGGTGAGCTGGCGCACGTGATAGCTGGTCCAGCGGGCCACGTAAACCGCGCCAGCTGCATCCATCAGTGCCGGAAGGTTGAAGGCAGGCTCGAAGCAGCCGTAAGGAGTGGTCGTGGTTGTGGCCCCCACGGGCGTGGTGGGCGCCACCTGGCCCCCGGTCATGCCGTAGACGAAGTTGTTCACGCAGATGACCTTGATGTCCAGGTTGCGGCGTGCAGCATGAATGATATGATTGCCGCCGATGGCGAACAAATCGCCGTCGCCGGAGTAAACGACCACCAGCAGGTTGGGGTTGGCCAGCTTCAACCCGGTCGCGAAGGGAATGGCGCGCCCGTGCGTGGTGTGGAAGGAATCCAGCCGCACATAGCCGGCCACGCGGCCCGTACATCCGATGCCCGAGACCACCGCAACCCGGTCCAGATCCACCTTGGCTTCCAGCAAGGCGCGCGCGAAGGAATTCACCGTAGTTCCGATTCCGCAGCCCGGACACCAGATGTGCGGCATGCGGTCGGTGCGCAGGAACTGTTCGACCGGATTTTCGGGAGTGCACTCACAGGCTTCCGGCGGGATTTCCGCTTCGGGTCGCGGTCCCAGTTCCGCCGGATCTCCCACTCCGCCGTTCATCGGACCACCTCCATGATTGCATCGAGAATCTGTTCCGGATCGTGGACGCCGCCGCCGGCGTGGGGAACTGAGATGGTCTCGGCCTGGCCCGCCGCGGCGCGTTCCACTTCCAGCACCATCTGACCCAGATTGAGCTCGGGCACTACGAAGGCCTTGATCTGGCGCGCCAGCGCCCGGAGTTGTTTGGTCGGGAAAGGCCACACCGTGATGAGTCGCAACCAGCCTACTTTCACCCCTCGCTCTCGCGCCAGATGGACCGCACGCAGGGCGACGCGCGAGGTGATGCCGTAGCAGACCACCACGACGTCGGCGCCCTCGACGCCATCGGTCTCGTAGCAGGCCAGCCGGTCCGCGGCGCGCGTGATCTTGGCCTTGAGCCTCTTGACGAGACGGTCCTGGGCCGCCACCGTCATCGAGGGATAGCCGCGCTCGTCGTGGGTGAGGCCGGTGACGTGGAACCGATAGCCCTCCCCGGCGTGAGCCATGTCCGGCACCAGATCCGGCCCCGGCTCGAAAGGCTTGTACTCGCCGGGCGGGAGACGGGTGTGGCGACGCGGATAAATCTCGATCTGTTCAGCCGGCGGGATGACGACCTTTTCGGTCATGTGGCCCACGACCTCGTCCATCATGAACATGACGGGCACGCGAAACTCCTCCGCCAGGTTGAAAGCGCGGATGGCCAGATCGAAACATTCCTGCGGAGAATTGGGGCAGAGGGCGATGATCTCGTAGTCGCCGTGGGATCCCCAGCGCGCCTGCATCATGTCGGCTTGCGCCGGGAGCGTGGGCAGCCCCGTAGAAGGTCCGCCGCGCTGAACATTCATGAACACGCACGGCGTCTCGGTCATGGCCGCAAAGCCGATGTGTTCCATCATGAGCGAGAAGCCGGGGCCGGAGGTCACCGTGAAGGCCTTGGCGCCAGCCCACACCGCGCCCGCAATCGCGATCGAGGCCGCCAATTCGTCCTCCATCTGGATGAAGACGCCGCCCACGGTCGGAATGCGTGCAGCGAAACGTTCCACGATTTCCGTGGAGGGCGTGATGGGATAGCCCGCAGCAAACCGCGCCCCGGCGGCGATCGCCCCTTCGCAGGCGGCGTGGTCCCCGTCCATGAAGTGAACGCCGGTGAGTACGCCTTTGGGATCAGCGTGCGGCATCGCGTTTGGCTCCGTTCTTGGACTCAGGGGCTTTCCAGCCGTAGATCGCAAAGTCCGGGCAGTACATCCCGCACAAATCACAGCCGGTGCACTTGTCCGGATTCACCACGTGCGGCGGGTGATAGCCCTTGGAGTTGAAAGCTGAGGACATGGCCAGCACGTGCGTGGGACAAAATTCTACACAAAAGCCACAGCCTTTGCAGCGCTCGACGTTGATCGCCACATAACCTTTCGGCATGCCAAAGATGCCCTCCCTGGGCTTGAGCCCAGTGTAGCAAGCGGCGAGCGAGTTGAGGCGTCCGGGACCGGCTTGTTAGTGCCTGGGATCAGGAGCGCGGCGTTTCCCGGACTCGTTCCAGCGCCCGCTCCAGCAATTCCCGGATTTCTTCGTCCGTATTTTGCGCGAAATCGTCGTACCACAGGCCGACCGAATAAAACGGGTCGGGCGCAAAATCGCACACCACCTCGTCGGCTTCTTCCGCCAGCAGTTCGCAGGCTTGCGGCGCCGCCACCGGAGCAGCCACGACGATCCGTGCCGGCTTGAGCTTTCGCAGGGCAGCGACCGCGGCGCGCATGGTGGACCCGGTCGCGATCCCGTCATCCACAAGGATGACCGTGCGGCCTTCCACTTGCAGCGGGGGACACGTTCCCCGGTAGAGCTTTTCGCGTCTTTCCAGCTCGCGCTGCTCCCGCTCCGTCACTTCTTCGATCACGCTCGCCGGGATGCCCCAGACGTCCACCACCGCCGGATTCAGCACCCGCACGCCACCACTGGCGATGGCGCCCATCGCCAGCTCCTCTTGTCCGGGCACGCCCAGCTTGCGGACCACGAAGACATCCAGCGGAGCATGGAGGCCTCTGGCGACCTCGTAAGCCACCACGACCCCGCCCCGCGGCAGCCCGAGCACTACCACATCCGGACGGTCACGGTAATCGAGCAGTCTCTCAGCGAGGCGCTGGCCCGCTTCCCTCCGATCCCGGTATCGCATGGCGCCGCACCGCTAGTTTAGACGAACGCGCGGCAAATTTGACAGCCCGCGCGCCCAAACGTCAAAGTAGTTTTATCCCCTCGCCATGCAGCCGGTGGAACCAAGCGATGCCCGCGAGCTGGCGGAAGCCCTCGCCGAGGCCGCTTCCCGAAAGCACCGCATCTTGCTGCGCGGCGCCTCCAGTAAAGACGCAATGGGCGGTCCGCTGGCGCCCGCGGACGTGTGCATCTCCACGCGACGGCTCAACCGCCTGCTGGCTTACGATCCCGACGACCTGACCATCAGCGTCGAGGCCGGCATGCCTTATGCGGAAATCAGCCGCTTGCTGGCCGAGCACGGCCAGATGGCGCCGTTGGATCCGCCGTTCGCCCAGCAAGGGACAATCGGCGGCATTCTGGCCGCCAATCTGAGCGGTCCGCGACGTCGCCTCTACGGGTCGGCGCGGGACATGCTCACCGGCATGAAGTTCGCGACGCTGGAAGGAAAGATCGTGGAATCGGGCGGCATGGTGGTCAAGAACGCGGCGGGCCTGGACCTGGGCCGTTTGATGATCGGCGCTTTCGGCACGCTAGCCGCGATCGTCTCCGCCAATTTCCGGGTGTTCCCGATTCCGCCCGCCTGGCGCACGTTTCTCAGGTCCTTCCCTGCGCTCGAGCAGGCCATCGGCGAGCGAGATCGCGTGCTGCGCAGCGTGCTGTCGCCTGCGGCTCTCGATCTGCTCAACCCGGAAGCGGCCCGGCGCACTGACCGGCAGGGATACGTGCTCGCACTCGAAGCCGGCGGCAGCCCGGCCGTGCTCGACCGCTACCAGCGCGAACTGCCAGGCTGGGCGCCGTTGGATGAGGCCGAGGCAGCAGCCTTCTGGACCGCCGCACGGGAGTTCACGCCCGCGTACTTGGAAGAGCACCCCGAAGGCGCCGTCGTGCGGCTGACCACCACGCTCACAGGAGTCACGCACGTACTGGATGGCGTGTCACACCCCACGGTAGCGCGCGCAGGCAGCGGCGTGCTCTGGGTGCACTTCCCCGATTGCGAAGCGGCGCAGACCTGGGTCCGGCAGATGGCGCAGCGCGGTTACTGCGCGGTGATCGAATTCGCTCCGCCGGAGCGCAAAGCGCAACTGGAAATGTGGCCCGCGCCGGGCCCGGATTTCTCCCTGATGCAGCGGCTCAAAGATCACTTCGATCCGCATCGTTTGCTCAACCGGGGCAGGCTCTATGGCCGTCTCTGAACGAGTTGCACAAACCTCACCGATCGCGTCCATCCGCTTTGACCTGGACCGCTGCGTTCACTGCGGCCTTTGCCTGAACGCCTGCCCGACGTATCGCGAACTGGGTCTTGAAGCCGACTCGCCCCGCGGGCGCATCTACCAGATGGTGCGGGTGGCCGAGGGGGCCAGTCCCATCACCGACTCCTACGTGCGTCACCTCGACCTCTGCCTGGCATGCCGCGCCTGCGAAACTGCCTGCCCGTCCGGCGTTCCTTACGGGCGGCTGATCGAGGCGGCGCGAGCCGAGATTGAGTTGCGGCGTCCGCGTCGCTGGCCGGTGCGCCTGCTCCGCCGCGTCGCCATGGATGGCCTGCTGCTTTCCCGAACCGGCTTGCGCGCCGCCGGCCTGGCGCTGTGGTTATACGAAGCGACGGGTCTTCGCGCCCTGCTGGAAAGCTCCGGCGCCCTCGATGCCCTCGGCGGCTTGGGACGTCTTGCGCGCCTGGCGCCGCGGGCCGAACGCCCGTTCTTTTGTCGGCATATCGGACGCGTCTTCCCGGCCGAAGGCGAGCGCCGCTACCGTGTGGCGTTGCTCGCTGGTTGTATCGCGAACATCTCGTTCGCCCGGCTCAACGAGGCCACCGTGCGCGTGCTTCAGAAAAACGGATGCGAGGTCGTCATCCCGCGCGGTCAGACGTGTTGCGGCGCGCTGCACGCGCACAGCGGCCGTCTGGACAAGGCCCGGGAGCTGGCGCGGCGCAATATCCAGGCTTTTCTGGCGGCAGATTGCGATGCTATCGTAACCAACGCCGCCGGGTGCGGATCCACGATGAAGGAGTACGGCGAGTTACTGGCCGGCGACGCCGAAAATGCCGAACGCGCCCACGCCTTCGCATCCCGCGTGCGGGATATCACGGAGTTTCTCGCGGCTATCGGACTGCGCGGCGAGCTGCGGCCCCTGAACGCTGTGGTCACGTATCAGGATTCCTGCCACCTGGCTCACGCCCAGAAAATTCGCGCGGCGCCCCGGCAGTTGCTGGCTGCGGTACCCGGTCTGGAGCTGCGCGAGCTGCCCTCGGCCGAGATCTGCTGCGGCAGTGCCGGGATCTACAACGTCGTGCACGGGGAAATGGCGGACGCCATCCTGCGCAGCAAGATGGATCAGATCAACGCTACGGGCGCGACGATCGTCGCCACCGCCAATCCGGGTTGCCTGCTCCAGTTGCGCTACGGTGTATCGCGCTGGGGGCGCGGCCAGCGCGTGTTGCACGTGGTCGAAATCCTGGATGAGGCCTATCGCGGGGTCGTTTCCCGAGGAGACGACTGACCGAGCCAGCGCTGCATGATGGCGCGTTGCAGTGCGTAGACTCCGGCTGCGTTCAGAGCGGGAAGGAGCAAGGCGGCGCGCAGTCCGAAGGTCTCGGCCACGGCTCCTACGATCCAGGGCAGAGTGGCGCCGCCCACCAACGTCACGGCGAAAAGGAGGCTGTAAACCGAGCCGGCGCGGGAGGCGAAACAACTGCCGGCCTGCCCCAGGACGGTCGGGTAGATCGAGCCTGATGATGCACCGGTGGCGACGAGGGCCACAGCCGCAAGCGCGGGTTCGCGCGCATTAGCCAGCAACAGGACCGTGCCCGCCGCAGCGAGCGATCCCGCCCGAACCACGGCCTCCGGCGGCGTTTTCGGCAGCGCGAAGCTCAGCAAGACTCGGATGAACATGAAAGCGGCCCAGTACCCGGCAAGGCAGTAGGACGCGCCGCGCAGTCCGAGCCGGACCTCGCGCGTCAAAAACAGGCTGGTGTACCCGCTCAGAATGAATTCGCTACCCGATTGCAGGAACAGCAATGCGGCGAACAAGCGCAGCAGAGGGTCGCGGGCCAGCTGACGCAGCGACGTCGGAGCGCCACGCACCGCTGGTTTGGGCGGAAACGACACAGCCACCGCAGCCAGTCCGGGAACGAGACTGATCGCTGCTGCCGAAAAAAGGATTCCGTCCAGCCCCAGCGCCTCGATCAGCCGCCCGATCGCCAGGGGTATCGCCAAAGCCCCGGTTCCGAAGAAGACGCCCAGGAAGTTCAAGGCCGCGCTCTTGCTGCCCGGATCAGGATGCAAATCCGCGACCAGGGTGTTGGTGGAGACATTCAGAGAGACTCCGCCGGCCCCCAGCAGAGCCAGACCGGCCAGCAGTTGGGGATAGCTGCGGGCCAACGCCACCACGGCCATTCCCGCGGCGCTGGCGAGCGATCCCGCCGCCAGAACGGGCCGCGTGCCGCGCCGGTCCATCAGCGGACCGAGCCACAGGACCGTGCCGAGCATGGCCGCATTCAACGCGGAGAACAAACAACCGGCTTGCCTGAGATCGAGCGCGAGGCGCGTTGTGATCACAGGCAGAATCGCCCCCAGCAACGCCATCGCGAGGCCGAACACGAACATTCCCACCCACGCGATGGGCGCCAGGCGCCTGTAGTGGGTGCGGATCCTGGCCTCCCGGCCACTCACCTCCCGTTCGCGCTATTCGCTAGGCGGAAGGATCCGCGGCCGCGGGCATGGCTTGTGCGGCCAGCTGACGCAGCATGTAAGGCAGGATGCCACCGTTGCGGTAGTACTCGGCCTCCTGCGGCGTGTCTACGCGCACTTTCACTTCGAACGTTTTTTCGCTGCCGTCCGCGGCTACTGCGCGCACTCGTGCGCGGCGCGAGCCGGCCAGCGCCTCGGCAATGCCTTCAATGGCGAAGGTCTCCGTGCCTGTCAGGCCGAGCGTTTCGCGATTCTGGCCTGGCTGGAATTCGAGCGGCAGCACGCCCATACCCACCAGATTCGAGCGATGGATGCGTTCGAAGCTCTCGGCGATGACCGCGCGCACCCCCAGCAGGCGCACGCCCTTGGCCGCCCAGTCGCGCGAGGAACCGGAGCCGTATTCCTTGCCCGCCAGGATCAGCAACGGGACGCCGTCCTGCCGGTAACGCATGGCCGCATCGTAGATGGTCATCTTCTCGCCGTCGGGCAGATGGATGGTCCACCAGCCTTCCACGCCGGGCACCAGCAGATTCTTGAGCCGGACGTTGGCCAGCGTTCCGCGAATCATGACCTCGTGATTGCCGCGGCGCGCACCGTAGGAGTTGAAGTCCCGAGGTTCCACGCCGAGCGAGATCAGGTACTGGCCGGCGGGACTGTTGGGGTGGATCGAGCCGGCGGGCGAGATGTGGTCCGTGGTGATCGAATCGCCGAGCACGGCCAGCGCGCGCATGCCACGGATATCGGCCAGCCACTCGGCCGGATCCACCATCTCGTCAAAGTACGGCGGGCGCTTGATGTAAGTGGACTGGGGATCCCACTGGTAGAGATCCCCGCTCGGCGCCTCCAGCGCAGCCCATTGTTCGTCGCCGCGAAATACTTCCGAGTATTCCTTCAGGAAGAGATCCGTGCGGACGGAGCGGGCCACCGCTTCTCTGACTTCTTCCGGCGAAGGCCACACATCCCGGAGATAGACGGGCCGGCCTTCACGGTCCTCGCCCAGAGGTTCGGTGGTCAGGTCAATATCCACGCGTCCGGCCAGCGCGTACGCCACGACCAGCGGCGGCGAAGCCAGGTAGTTGGCGCGCACCAGCGGGTGCACGCGGCCCTCGAAATTGCGGTTGCCGCTGAGCACCGCGGCCACCACGAGCTTGTCGCGCTGCACCGCCTCCGTCACCGGATCGGGCAGCGGGCCGCTGTTGCCGATGCAAGTCATGCAACCGAAGCCGGCCAGATGGAACCCGAGCGCCTCCAGGGCGGGCAACACGCCAGCCTCGCGCAGGTAGTCCATGACAACCTTGGATCCCGGCGAAAGGCTGGTCTTGACCCAAGGCTTCGTGCGCAGGCCGCGTTCCACCGCCTTGCGCGCCAGCAGGCCAGCGCCGATCATGACCGTCGGGTTCGACGTGTTCGTGCAGCTGGTGATGGCCGCGATCACCACCGAGCCGTCGCGGAGGCCGGCTTCCTGGCCGTTCATCTTGATGCTCACCTCACGCGGGGCAGCGCCGAGAGTATCCAGGAAGTTTTTCTTGACTTCCGGCAGGGTGACCCGGTCCTGCGGGCGACGCGGGCCGGCCAGCGAAGGCTGCACCGTGCTCAAGTCCAGCTCCAGCGTGTCGGTGAAAATGGGTTCGGGCGCATCGTCGGTCCGGAACAGACCCTGCTCCCGCGAGTAGGCTTCCACCAGCTCGATGAGTTCGGGCGGTCTGCCGGTCAGCCGCAGGTAGTCCAGCGTGGCCCTGTCAATCGGGAAGAAGCCCATGGTGGCGCCGTACTCGGGGGCCATGTTGGCGATGACGGCTCGATCCGCAGCCTCAAGCGCGCTGACGCCCGGCCCATAGAACTCGACGAACTTGCCGACCACGCCCTTCTTGCGCAGCATCTGGGTGACGGTCAGCACCACGTCGGTGGGCGTAGCGCCGGGCGGCAGCGTGCCGTAAAGTTTGAAACCGACGACCTCGGGAATCAGCATGGGGATGGGCTGACCGAGCATGCAGGCCTCGGCTTCGATCCCGCCCACGCCCCAGCCCAGCACGCCCAGGCTGTTGATCATCGTGGTGTGCGAGTCGGTGCCTACCAGGGTGTCGGGGTAGGCCCAAGTCTCGCCGTCCCGCTGCTCGGTGAACACCACGCGCGCCAGGTACTCCAGATTCACCTGGTGAATGATGCCGGTCTCGGGCGGAACCACACGCAGGTTGGAGAAGGCCGACTGGCCCCAGCGCAGGAACGCGTAACGCTCGCGATTGCGCTCGTATTCGCGCTGCGTGTTGAGACGGAAGGCGTCCGGGGAACCGTAGTAGTCCACCTGGACCGAGTGGTCAATGACGAGGTCTGCGGGGATGAGCGGGTTGGCGCGGCGGGGGTCGCAGCCCATCTTCTTCAGCGCGTCGCGCATGGCGGCAAAATCCACCACGCAGGGCACGCCGGTGAAATCCTGGAGCAGCACGCGCGCGGGCATGAAGCTGATCTCGGTGGGCTCAGGCCGTCCGCTCCAGTTGGCGAGCTGCTGGATCTGCTCGGCGGTGACCGTGCGCCCATCCTCGTGGCGCAGTAAATTCTCCAGCAGGACCTTGAGGGAGTAAGGCAGCCGGGCGACATTGGGGAAGCCGGCTTTTTCCAGGGCGCGCAGGGAATAAATCCGGAACGAGCGCTCGCCGGTGCGCAACACGGAGGCGGCGCCGAAAGAGTTCTTGTTGGTCATCGTGCGTTATTGTACTCCGGCGGCCGGCCGCTCAGGGATCAAGCCACGACGCGCCGCCCGACCGCGTCCCACCGCAACCTCCGCCCGCTGCGCAGCGCTTCCATCGCCATGCACAGCACGACGGTGGCGTAATGACCGGCCTCGACCGGTGCGCTGGGATCCTGCCGGCTGCGGACCGCCTCCAGGAAATTGCGGATGTGGGCGCGGGTGGCCGACGCAAAGGCCCCCGGCAACCGCTTCGCTTCCACCGGCTTCGGATCCAGCGTCTTGGGATCTTCCGGGAACAGCGCGTAACTTTCACGGCCCACGTCGAAACGGGCTTTGTTGCCGTTGTACTGCACCATCTGGTCGTTGGTCAGCGGGTAGCGCATGGCCTTGTAACCGCAGGTGAAGACGGCAAGATAGTTTTCCGGGTATTCCACGCAGACACAAGTGGTCTCGGGAACTTCTGCACCCTCGAGGTTGGGACGGCAGGCTGCCGCTGTTACTGCAACCGGGTAAGTGGAATTCATGAACCAGTGGATGGCGTCGAAAATATGGGCGCCCTGGCCGATCATCAGGCCGCCGGAGTAATCCCAGTAGTAATACCAGTTGTAAAACCGCACCGGATCCAGGGGCCGTTTGGGCGCAGGACCGAGCCAGCTTTCCCAGTCCAGCTCGCCCTTCAACTCCGCCCGTCGCAGAGAGGCTTGGTGGTTGTACCACCACGAGTTGACCAGGCGGACCTCGCCCAGCCGGCCCGAGTCCATGATCCGTTTGGCCTCCAGAAACAGATCGAAGCTGCGCCGCTGGGTGCCGACTTGCAGGACGCGACGCGTGCGTCGCACCGCCTCGACCATGCGAAAGCTTTCTTCGATGGTGTGGGCCATGGGCTTCTCGACATAGACGTCCTTGCCTGCTTCTACGGCGTCAATGGCCATGCGGGCGTGCCAGTGATCCGGGGTGGCGATGATGACGATGTCCAGCGACTTGTCTTCCAGCATGCGCCGGTAATCCCGAAAGGGTTGCGCCCCCGTGGAGGCGACTTTCAATCCCGCTTCGAGGTTGGGCTGGTAGACGTCACAGACGGCTGCGACCTCAACGCCGATTTCCTTGAACTCCGCCGCCAGCAAACGCCCGCGGCCTCCGGCGCCGATCAGCCCGGCGCGCATTCGCTCGTTGGCGCCCTGCACCCGGCTCAAAGAAGCTGCTGTGGTGGCCAGAAACGTCCTGCGCTGCATAGCGCCTCAAGTATATCGAAACCGCGCGCAGGTTTCGGGCCGCTCTACAATGGGGACGAATGATCAGCCTGCTCGTTGCGATGTCGCTCGTTGCCCAACCCGCCGCCGTGGTGTTGAAGCCGGTGGCCAACATGTATTCCAGGCCCACGCGCGAAGCGGACGTGGTTTCGCAGGCGCTTTACGGCACGACCGTCGGCCTCGTCGAGGAACAGAACGGCTGGGCGCGCGTGCGTACTCCGGACGACTACACTGGCTGGATGCCGCTGGAATGGCTGCGCCGCCTCGGTCCGGACGAGCCGCCTTATGCGTCGCAGGGCGCCGTGGCGCAGGTGGAAAGCCTCTTTGCCAACCTCTACCGCGAGCCGGATGTCACCCGACACGAGCCGCTCATGACGCTGCCCTATGAGGTGCGACTGGAGATCGCGGCGGAGCCCGAGCCCGGCGGTCGCTGGCTGCGCGTCCGACTCGCGGATGGCGGTGAGGCCTGGATCCAGCGGGGCGATCTCCGGTTTGACTTTCGTCCGGCTTCCATCGAGGAACTTCTCGTGTTCGCGCGGCGCTTTCTGGGTCTTCCCTATCTTTGGGGCGGGACCTCCACGTTCGGTTACGATTGCTCCGGTTTCGTGCAGATGCTTTGCCGGCGTCGCGGCGTGCTGATCCCGCGCGACGCCCACCCGCAGTGCCACTGGGATGGAATGCTGCCCGTGGAGCGTGAGAATCTGAAACCCGGGGATCTGCTCTGTTTCGGGAAATCGCTCGAAAAGATCACGCACATCGGGATGTATCTGGGCAACGGCGAGTTCATCAATGCCACGACCTACCAGCAGCCCGTCGTGCGCATTGATCGTCTGGACGACCCCCATTGGCAGAAACTGTTCGTGGCGGCACGGAGGCTGAAATGACGCGTCGGGACCTGGGACGCCTGGCCGCTGCGGCATTCGCGGCGCCCGCGGGCAGAAACCGTTTCCAGACCGAAATCGTGCGTTTGCAGTTGCGACATACCTGGACGGTGGCGACCTCCACCAGCGACTACCGGGATAACCTTTATGTCCGCTTCACGGCGCAGGGGGTTACCGGAATCGGGGAAGGCGCGCCGCTGGCCCGTTATCGCGAAAATGCCCGCGAAGGCCGGGAGGCGCTCGAATCGGTACGCGAGTTTCTGGAAGCGGCCGATCCCTGGCAATTCGCCGGAATCATGGAGGAGGTTTTCCGGAGAATCCAGGGCCGGTATGCCGCCAAATGCGCGCTGGACGTGGCCCTGATGGACTGGGTGGGGAAGAAACTGGGCATTCCGCTTTATCGCTATTTCGGACTGGATCCGCGTCGCGCTCCGCTCACCACTTACTCGATCGGCATAGATACTCCGGAAGTTACTCGCCAGAAAGTCCGGGAAGCAGCCGAATTTCCCGTGCTCAAGATCAAGGTAGGGCTGGATACCGACGAAGTTACTATCCAGGCGGTCCGCAGCGTTACCGACAAGCCGCTGCGCGTGGACGCCAACGAGGGCTGGAAGAGCAAGGAGGAAGCGGTTCGCAAGATTGAATGGCTGGAGAAGCAGGGAGTGGAGCTGGTCGAGCAGCCGCTGCCCGCGCACATGATTGAGGAAAGCGCCTGGGTGCGGGAACGCGTGCGCATCCCGGTCATTGCTGACGAATCCTGCCGGCATCCCGAAGACATTCCGAAACTGGCCGGCGCGTTCGATGGCGTCAACGTGAAACTGGCCAAGGCCGGGGGACTGCTGGCGGCGCGGCGCATGATCGAAATGGCGCGTGCGCTGGGCCTGAAGGTCATGCTCGGTTGCATGATCGAGAGCTCGGTGGCGGTGACTGCGGCGGCGCACCTGTCGCCGCTGGTGGACTGGGCGGATCTGGACGGGAACCTATTGATCGCCAACGACCCCTACCGCGGCGTGCGCGTGGATCGCGGCCGGCTCATCCTGCCGGAGGGTCCCGGTCTGGGTCTGAGTCCGGCGCCGGGATCGGGGAGCTGATCGCCAGCCGGCGCGGTACGCGATCCACGGTGTTGAGCGTGGCAATCTCGGACGATCCCGCGGCGCCCAGATCCTGGAAGCGGCGCGCCGCAGCCAGAACGCGGCGCTCCAGCGAGCCGGCGGCATCGTTATAAGCCTCGACGGCGTTTTCCAGAGCGCGTCGCAGCTTGTCGAAGTGGCCCGCCAGCGTGCCCAGCCGTTCGTAGAGCGTGCGCCCCAGCTCGCTGATCTGACGCGCGCTTTCGGCCAGCCGGGCCTCGCGCCAGCCGTAAGCGACGGCGCGCAGCAGCGCGATCAGGGTCACCGGCGTCGCCACCAGGACGCGCTTTTCCGCGCCGAACTGGATCAGTTCAGGGTCCTGCTCGAGGGCAGCGGCGAAGAAGGCCTCACCGGGAACAAACAGCACGGCGAATTCCGGCGCGGGTGAGAACTGGTCCCAGTACTGCTTTTCGGAAAGCCGCTGCACGTGGGCGCGGAGCTGGCTGGCGTGCTCGCGTAACTTTTGGAGGCGCGAAGCCTCGTCGGGCGCTTCGAGCGCCTCCAAATAGGCCTTCAGTGGCGCTTTCGCATCCACCACGACCTGCCTCTCGTTGGGCAGTTTGATGATCATATCGGGACGCAGGCGCCCGCCGTCCCCGCCCGTGGGTTGTTCGAGGAAGTCGCAATACTCGACCATCCCGGCCATTTCCACCACACGGCGCAACTGGATTTCGCCCCAGCGGCCGCGCGCGGCCGGAGTGCGCAGAGCTTGCACGAGCCTGGCCGTCTCCGATTGCAGATTCTGCTGATCCTGCGAGAGGCGGCGGAGCTGCTCGCCGAGCTGAGCGTACTGCAACTGGAGTTGCTGCACAGCTTCGCCCAGCGGCTTGACGATGCTCTCAATGGCCGATTGCCGGCTGGCAAGATCTTTTTCAGCCGCGGCCTGGTATTTGCCGAGGCTTTCGCGGGCCAGCTCCAGAAACTGCCGGGTGTTTTGCGCCAGCGCGTCTGCCGAGAGCCTGCCGAGCGTTTCGCCGAGCTGGGCGTACTGCAACTGGAGTTGTTGCACGGCTTCGCCCAGCGGCTTGACGATGCTCTCGATCGCCGATTGCCGGCTCGCCAGGTCGCTCTCCGCCGCCGCCTGGTACTTGCCCAGGCTTTGGTGGGCCAGTTCCAGGAATTGTCGGCTATTCTGGGCGAGAACGTCTGCCGCCAGTGCCTTGAAGGTCACCGAAAGGCGTTGTTCGGCCTGCTCGGCCGCGGTGGCGCGCTGTTTGGCCGCCTGGTACTGCACCCACAGCCAGGCGGCAGCCAGCCAGCCCAGAATCGCCAGAATGCCCAGCAAAAGTTCCACGTGCGCCTCCTCAGTGATGGGCCAGCGCTGCGCGGGCTACGATGCGCAGTTTTTCCGTGAGCGGCAATTCCACGCGATGCTGGAGGACCGCGACGCCCGCCCGTTCGATGCGATCCAACAGACGCGAGTAAATTTCGATCAGCGCCCACAGCGATGGCCGGCTTTGCGGTTCGATGAGGTCGAGTACGGGACGGCCTTCCGCGTAGAGAGCGCGCGCCCGGGCGACCTCGAAGCGCAGCAATTCGTCGAAGCCCTGCGGCGGCTCGGGGCCGCGCAGGCTCTCCTCATCCACGCCGAAGCGCTCCAGATCTTCCTGGGGAAGATAGAGCCGCCCCCGGTTCAGGTCCTCGCGGATATCGCGCAGGATGTTGGTGAGCTGGAAGGCGACGCCGCACTTTTCGGCCATCGGCAGCGCTTCGGGTTTGCGGAAGCCAAAGATATGCACGATGGTCAAGCCCACGACCGAGGCCACCTGATAGCAGTAACGGTAAAGGTCATCGAAAGTGGGGAAACGCCGCGGCTCCAGGTCCGAGCTGACGCCCTCGATCACTTCGAAGAAATATTCGTGCGGGATGCGGTAGCGGCGGACGGTGTCGTGGAAAGCCGGCCAGATGGGGCAATCGCTGTAACGGCCTTCCAGCGCGGCCTCCAGTTCCGAGCGCCAGCGGGCGATGGCCTGGCGGGCGGTCTGCGCGGCTCCGGGTTCGTCGCACAGATCGTCTGCGCGCCGCATGAAGGCGTAAATGGCGCAGATGGCGTCGCGCTGCGGGCGAGGCAGAAGCAGAAACGAATAGTAGAAATTGCGCGCGCGACGGCGGGCTACCTCGCGGCAGTAGGCGTAGGACTGGGCGAGTTCCGTCATGCTGCCCGTCGGAATGCCTGTCGTGCGAGGGTGGAAAGAAACAACCCGAGGCGTTCCGTGCGGCTGATCACGGGGCGCGCGCGGAGCACATTGTAGTCCAGTTTTTCGATTCGCTCCAGTACGCGCAGCCCGCCGCGGCTGAACAGCTCGATGTCCACGGCCAGCCGCCGGTCGACTCGCCGCACCAGCGGCAGCCCCCGGTAAAAGAAATCGCGGGCCAGTTCGACGGCCTCCCTCATCAGGTTGCGAAACGCGGGCGTAAAGCGGCGCGCCTGCAACTCCTCGAGCGAATAGCCGTGACGCTCGATCGCTTCCAGAGGCAGGTAGACGCGGTCCTTCTCCAGATCCACCGAGACGTCCTGCCAGAAGTTGGCCAGTTGCAGGGCGGTGCAGGTGAAATCGGAAAGCTGCTGGCGTTCGGCATCCCGGTAGCCGCACAGATGCAGCACGAGCCGCCCGACCGGGTTGGCTGAGTACCGGCAGTAGCCGAGGAGTTCTTCGTAGGTGCGGTAACGCCGTACGGTCTGGTCCTGCACGAAGGCCTGCAACAAATCGGCCAAAGGTTGTTTCGGCAGTTCGTGGCGTTCGACCGTCCGCCGCAGGGCCAGGAAGACCGGATGGCTGGCCTCGCCCCGGTACATGGCCTCCAGTTGCTCGCCCCACCATTGCAGCAGGCGGAGGCTCTCTGCCGGGTCACCGATTTCGTCGCCCAGATCGTCCGCCCAGCGACAGTAGGCGTAAAGGTTGAAGAAGTCCTGGCGCAGCCGCGGCGGGAGCAGGAGTGTGGCGACGTGGAAATTCTCGTAATGATGGCGCGCCAGCCAGCGGGTATACGCCTCGGCTTCCTCCGGCGTGTAAGTCCGCCGGAGAGCCTCGGGCGCAGCCAGAAACTGGCGCGGCGCGAGAAACACCGGGGATCCCTGTCAAGGAATGATGGCCGTTTTCAGATGGCCGTTGTGACTCATCAGGTGGCGCATCACAGCCAGCAGGTTGGTGAGCGGCTCTTCCCGATTGACGAAGTCGGCCGCCCGGATGACGCCCTGGCTGATCAACTCCAGCGCCCGGCGCACGTGAGCCGGGGTGTGGTGGAAGCTGGCCTTGCAGGTGATCTCCGAGTAGTGCAGCAGCGAGGTATCGAGCGAGACGTGGGTCCCGCTGGGACAACCGCCGAAGAAGTTCACCACGCCGCCACGGCGGACCATCTGGACCACCAATTCCCACGTCTCGGGCTTGCCCACTGCTTCGATGGCTATGTCGGCGCCGCGGCCGCCGGTCAGCTCGCGGACCACCCACGCCACGTCGGGCACGGTGGTGGCGGAAATCACCTCGTCGGCCCCCAAGGCGGCGGCCCGTTCCAGTTGGCTCACGCGACGGCCCACGGCAATGACGCGGGCGCCCAGGTTCTTGGCCAGCCGCACGAACATCAGCCCGATCGGACCCAAGCCCACGATGGCTACGTGATCGCCGGCGCGCATGCCGGTCTCTTCGACCCCGCGCAAGACGCAGGCCAGCGGTTCCACCAGGGCCGCGTCGTGGTAGCCGACGTGGGGCGGAATCTCGTAGGTGTTCAGTTCTACGATGCGGGCCGGGATGCGAATGTACTCGGCGTACGCACCGTTGTTGAACAGCAGATCTTCGCAGAGGTTCTCGACGCCGCGCTGGCAGTAGTAGCAGCGGAGACAAGGCGCCGAGTTGGCCGCCACCACGCGCTGGCCCACGCGGAAGCGTGTCACCCCGCCGCCTACCGCCACCACATCGCCCGCCAGTTCATGACCGAAGACTGCCGGCGGGACAATCATGCGCGCATGATAGCCTCGGCGGAAAACCTTGACGTCCGTACCACAGGTGAGTGCTACGCGCACTCGCACCAACAGGTCACCTTCTTGAAGAGTCGGAATCGCCACCGGCTCGATGCGCAGTTCTTCCTTGCCGTAAAGGACGGCGGCGAGCATTTCTTTTCCCACGGTGAGCACCTTCTCCCAATTTGGAGCTGGCCGGTCCCGAACCGCCCGCCGACACAACAGCGCTCCCGCTGTTGCCTCATGCCTGGGGCCGAATCACTATTTTCAACGATTTCTCCGCAGGATGCAACGCAAGCCGTATCCCTTCGCCGATGGCGTCCAGGGGCAAACAGTGGGAGATAAGCGCTTCCACCGGCAGCACGCCTTCGAACACGAGCCGCGCTGATTCCTGCTGAAGGTCAATCGAAGCGCTGTAACAGCCGAACAGCGTGCGTTCGGCTACACAGATTTCGGCGCCCGGCAACACCACCTTCTCTTCACGCGAAGTCTGCGAAAAGAGAAGGATGCGACTGCCGGGGCGGGAAGCGGATACGGCCTGCTCGACCACGCCCGGGGCAGAGACCGCCACGATCACGGCATCGGCGCCCCGGCCCTCGCTGTGCTGGCGTGTCAGCTCGATGACGTCCGCGTTGTAAGGATCCCAGCAGGCGGCAGCGCCCAGCCGGCAGGAAAGCGCGCGCCGGTAAGGCAGCGCGTCGGTGGCCAGCACCGTTGCGCCGCGCAGCCGCGCCAGCATCGTGAACAGCAATCCGATGGGTCCCTGGCCGATGACGAGCACCACGTCGCCCGGTTGCGGGTCGAGTTGCTCGATCGCTTTGTGACACGTGTTGACCGGTTCCACCATCGAGGCCCGCTCGAAGGGAACGCCGTCGGGGATCCGCAACACGCCTCGAGGCACGATCCACGGCAGCACGCGCACGTACTGGGCGAAGCCGCCGCCCGCGGGTTCGAAGCCCGCCGTGACGCCTACCCGTTTGTAAACGGGGCACTGGGCGTAAAGCTTCCTGCGGCAATAGAAACAATCCCCGCAAGGAATGTGGTGGAAGACGACGACCCGGTCGCCCGGCTCGAAGCCCTCGACTCCTTCGCCTGCCGCCACGATGACGCCTGCGGTCTCGTGGCCGAAGATGCGCGGCGGCGGCAGCAGGCCGTACATGATCTTCTTGAGGTCCGTGTGGCAGATGCCGCAAGCTTCCACGCGGATCAGCAGCTCGCCCGGCCCGATCTCGGGTACGGGCACTTCCTGCACTTCCACTCGACCGGGCTCGACGTATACCGCGGCCCGCATCGTTTTTGGCAACCGACCTTCAAAACTCACAGCCGGCAAGGAATTCTCCCAGGATCTCTGAAGTCCAGCGCAGGCGACGACGCAGGCGGACCAGCTCGGGAAGCGCCACATGTGGCCTGCGGAGGGAAACCAGGAGCAGGCGCGCCGGGCTGAAGCGTCCGTCGGCGCCGCGCAGCGCGTTGTAATCCAGGCGGAAGCTTTCCCCGGCGCCATCCAGCACTACGCGCACAGCGTAAAAAGGGAGGCCCGAATCGTGCGCCTCGGCGGCGACCGCCGCCGCTTCCATTTCCACCGCCTGTCCGAAGCGGCTCAGGGCGGCCTTCTCCGTAGCGGTCGGAACGATGCGGTTCACGGAGACGAGGACGCCCCGCCGATGCGGTTTCCGCGTCGCAGGGATTCGCGCAGGAAAGGCGGCGGCCGTGTCCGGGCAGGTCACTTCGGTGGCCACGAAGATGTCACCCGGCTGCAACGCGGGATCCAGCGCACCACAGGTTCCTGTGCTGACGATCGCGCGGATATGTCCGGCTGCACAGGCCTGACGAACCGCACGGGCTGCTAATTCGGGACCGGGACCATCCGCCGCCAGCAGCAGGTACTGGCGGCCCAGCCTGGCGCGGACGGCGAGGCGCAAGTCTAGGTTCAAAGCCTCCCACGCGCTGCAACGCGATCTCAGCCCCTCCAACTCGCGCCGGTCCGCCGCCACCAGCAAGACAGCTCCATCAGCAGTATCCATGGCTGCGGAACCACTCCACGGCGCGACGCAGGGCGTCGTCAATGGGCTTGGGCTGGTAGCCCAGCTCGCGCATCGCCCTGGCGCTGGAAACGAACATTTTCTTGCGCGCCATGCGCACGCCATCCAGAGGAGCGCGCGGCGGTCGCCCGGTGAGCCGCGCCCACCCGGTGCTGAACAGGGCCGCCGTGTAAGCCACCGCGTAAGGAATCCGCCACCTGGGGGCAGGCAAACCGCTGACCGCCGAGAGTCTGCGCAAGAACTCTTCGAGCGTGAGATTCTCCGACCCCAGAATGTAACGCTCGCCGTCCCGCCCGCGCTCCAACGCCAGCAGGTGACCCTCCGCCACGTCGCGCACATCCACGAAGTTCAGGCCCGTGTCAATGTAGGCTGGCATGGCGCCGCGCAAAAAGTCCAGGATGATGCGCCCGGTAGGCGTAGGCTTGAAATCGTGATCGCCGATGGGAGCAGTCGGATTGACGATGACGACGGGCAAGCCGGAACGTACTGCTTCCATCGCGACAACTTCGGCGAGGAACTTGGAGCGCTTGTACGGCCCCACCATTTCGCGGAAGCGGACCGGAGTGTCCTCGTCGCCCAGCCCGTTTTTGGGGATTCCAATAACGCCTATGGTTGAGGTGTACACCACGCGTTCGACGCCGCAGGCCCGCGCCGCCTGGATCACGTGACGCGTGCCCTCGACGTTGGAGCGGAACATTTCGGCCGGATCGGGCGCCCACAGCCGGTAGTCTGCCGCGACGTGAAAGACCACGCCGCAGCCGGAGACCGCGCGCTCCACGGAAGCAGGGTCGCGCAGATCGCCAGGGACGGTTTCCAGCTCGAGTTCCCGGACCTGAGAACCGGGCCGCACCAGAGCGCGGACTCGCCAGCCGCGTTCCAGCAGACACCGCGCCACATGCCAGCCGACAAAGCCTGTCGCTCCAGTGACCAGCGCCGGCTTCACCGCTTACTTCAAGGCCCAGCGCAACAGCTTCAGCGCGTCGCCCGGGCGGAAATTGATGCCGAGAGCGGCCGAAGGTTCATAGCCGCAATGGACCATGCAATGTTCGCAGCGCGGATCGCGTCCGCGGCCATACTGCTCCCAGGGAGTGCGGGTCATCAGCTCTTCGAAGGTGGCGTAGTGGGCGTCGGTGATCAGATAGCAGGGCGCCTTCCAGCCTTTGATGTTGTATGTCGGATTGCCCCACGCGGTGCAAGGCAAATCCCGCTTGCCTTGAAGAAACTCCAGATACACCGGAGTGGCGTTAAGCCGGAAGCGACGCGCCAATCGGTCTATGTGGCGGAACTTCTCGTGAACGTCCTCCCGCGTCATGAAGATCTCGCGCTCGTTGACGGCCGAGTAGCCATAGGCGGGCGAGAGCATGTGGCCATCCAGGTTGAATGGTTCGAGAAACTCGAACAGGCGTTCGATTTCGGCCATGTCGGTGTCCTTGTAGATGGTGGTGTTGGTGGACACCTTGAAACCGGCGGCCTTGGCGGCGCGGATGGCCTCGATGGCTTCGCGAAAGACTCCGGGGCGCTCGACGGCGCGATCGTGGAACTCTTCCAGCCCGTCCAGGTGGATGTTGAAGAACAGGCGAGGATCGGGCCGGAACTCGTGCAGGCGCTTGCGCAGCAGCAGGCCGTTCGTGCAAAGGTAAATGTGCCGGTTCCGCGCGAGCAGGCCATCCACGAGCGCGGCGATTTCCGGATACAACAGCGGTTCGCCGCCGGCGATCGACACGATGGGCGCGCCACACTCGTCCGCGGCCCGCAGGCACTGCTCCAGCGTGAGTCTCTGCGTGATGGAGTCCTCGTATTCGCGAATGCGGCCACAGCCGGTGCACGTCAGGTTGCAGGCGTGCAGCGGCTCGAGCATGAGCACCAAGGGAAATCGTTTGTGAAGCAGAGGGTGGCGCGAGCCGTTGGAGGCGGCGGAAGGCTGGCCCAGGATCCGGAACGGGTTATCGCGATCGGCCTCCCAAGCATCCCGCTGCCACTCCGGTCGCGGGTGGAGCTTGTTGCGAAGGATGTAAGCCGCCAGACCCGCGGTCAGGGAAAGTGGAAATCGCATGTTCAACCCTCCGCGGCGGAGGCCAGAAATTCGGCCAGCGCCAGCACAGGGAATGACTGCCGGTACAGCGTGTAGATGAGGTAATAGACCTTGGGGAATCCGGTGCCGGTGGCCAGCTCTTCGTGCCAGCTCCCGTCCGCGCGTTGTGTTTCGATCAGATACCGCACGCCTTTGAGCACGCTTTCCGACTTGCTGTCGCCCGCGGCCAGCAGTCCGAGCAGGGCCCAGGCAGTTTGCGAGGCGGTGCTGGGGCCGGGCACGAAGCAACCGGTCTCGTAGCTGGCGCAACTCTCGCCCCAGCCGCCATCGGCGTTCTGGATGGCGCGAAGCCATTCGGCCGCCCGCAGGATGGGAGCTTCGCGGACGTCCTCGCCGGCCGCGCGCAGGCCGCGCAGCGCCAGGAAGGTCCCGTAGACGTAATTGACGCCCCAGCGTCCATACCAGCATCCTTCCGGCTCCTGCGTGCGCCGGAGGTAATTCACGGCGCGAGCCACGGCCTTGTGGGTGCGGTCCAGTCCGCGGCGGCACAAGGCTTCGAGGACCCGTCCGGTGATGTCCGGGCAGGTCGGATCCAGCATCGCGTTGTGGTCCGCGAACGGAATGTAGTTGAGCGGCTTCCAGTTGTTGTCCACGTCGAAGGCCGCCCAGCCTCCGTCGGAGGACTGCATGGCCAGCAGCCAGTTGATGGCGCGCCGCTCGGCGGCCTGCTGGCGAGCGGGATCCGATGACTTGGCGCGCTCCAGCGCCAGCAGGACCATGGCCGTGTCGTCAATGTCGGGATAGAACTCGTTGGCGAACTCGAAGTACCAGCCGCCGGGTTCGACGTTGGGCCGTTTCACCGCCCAGTCGCCTTTGTGTCGCACTTCCTTGGTGAGCAGCCAGTCGGCGGCGCGCCGCAACGCGTCCCGGGCCTCGGGGATTTCGGCAGCTCCGAGCGCGAAGCTGGCAATCGCCGTGTCCCATACCGGCGAAAAGCAGGGCTGGAAGAAGAAGCGCTCGCCATCGTCGGTCAGCAGGTTATAGAACTGGCGCTCCGCCTCGACGCGCTCGGGGTGCTCGCGGGCATACCCCAAGACGTCCAGCGCCATGATGACGTACATCATGGGCGGGTAGATGGCGCCGAGGCCGTCCGAATAGCGGGTGCGCTCGAGGATCCAGCGTTCAGCTTTGCGGATGGCCAGGGATCGCAGCGTGCGCGATCCGTGCTCCTCCCAGAATTTCAGGAAGCGGTCCGCGGCGAGGAAGAAATTGCGCCAGCTCAAGAGCCGGGGATCGCGGGGCCAGGCCGGGCTGCGCGTGGGGTGGTACAGTTCCGTCAGCGTGAAACCCGCGGGAACGGGACGGTGTGGGTTGGCGGCGTGCACGATGGCAAGCGGAATTACGATGGCCCGCGTCCACGAGGACATCTGGTAAATGAAGTTGCCCAGCAGCAGCATTTCCGGCGGCACGCTGGGACACCAGCGGCGCGGGTAAAGATCGAAGAAGCTCAGATTGAGCTTGACATAGCTGTTGGCCGCCTGAATTCCCCCGAGCGAAAGAATCCGTTCCCTGAGACGAACCATGCGCGGGTCGTCCGTCGGCACGCCCGCTACCTTCAGGGCGAAGTAAGCCTTGACGCTGGCGCTGACGTCAGCGGGGCCGCCGGGGTAGACGGGGAAGCCGCCGTCGGGTGACTGGCGGGCCAGGATGGAGGCGACCGCCTTTTCGATGCGCCCACGCGTGGGCGGATTCCACACTCCGTTGACCGGCGGGTACTGCCAGAGTTCCAGGAGAATGAAGTCGGACTCGAGCGTGGTGTCGCCGCCGTACAATTCGGCGTGCCAGTAGCCGGGTTCGTGCTGCAACGAAAGCAGGTATTGGGCGCCGCGTGCGTGTGCCTGGGCAGCAGCCTGAACGAGCGTATGTGCGAGCGAGGTTGCGGGCTTCATTGTTCCACTGCGGAAAGACGCGTAATGACCTGAACCAGTTGCGGCGGCAGGGTGAAGCGGACATCTTCGTCTTTCAGGGCCACTTCTTCCACGTGCTCGAAGCCCTGCCGCGCGAGCGCACGGAGCAGTTCCTGAACCAGATACTCGGGGGCGGAAGCGCCCGCCGTCACGGCCACGGTATCCACGCCCTCGAACCATTCCGGCTTGAGTTCGGAGGCGTCGTCCAGCAAATAAGCGGTGACTCCGGCGTTACGCGCCACTTCGACCAAGCGCCGCGAATTGGAGCTATTCCGGGAGCCGACCACGAGCAGAAGCTGGCACAGGGGCGCCACTGCCTTGACTGCGAGCTGGCGGTTTTCCGTGGCGTAGCAGATGTCCTGCGCGGCCGGACCCTGCACGGCGGGGAACCGCTCGCGCAGGCGCTCCACGATGTGCCGGGTTTCCTCCAGACTGAGCGTCGTTTGCGTGATGTAGGCGACGCGCTGGGGATCGGGCGGCGCCAACTGATCCACTTCTTCGATGCTGGAAACCACCACGGTGCAGTGCGGCGCTTCACCCATGGTGCCGATGACCTCGTCGTGATCGCGGTGCCCGATGAGCACGATCGTATAGCCGAGCCGGGCGAAACGAATGGCTTCCAGGTGGACTTTGGTCACCAGCGGGCAGGTGGCGTCAATGACCTCGAGGTTTCGTGCACGAGCCTGCTCACGGACGCTGGGCGCCACGCCGTGCGCGCTGAAGATCACGCGAGAGCCTTCGGGCACCTCGTCGAGTTCCTCCACGAAGATGGCGCCCGCCGCGCGCAGCTCTTCCACCACGTGACGGTTGTGGACAATCTCCTTGCGGACATAGATCGGCGGCCCGTAGGCCTCCAGCGCCAGTTTGACCACATCAATGGCGCGCACCACGCCGGCGCAAAAACCGCGCGGACGCAACAAAAGGACTTTCTTCATGATCTGCGGCCCCTTGCCCGCTCCGAGTCGCCTGCGAGAAACGACAATTATAGCAGGGCGCTTACAGGCGCCGTTCACGCGGTAACCGGAGGAGACCTCCGAACGCTATCATAGACGGGATCATGCGTAAACCCGTTCTGCTCCTGGTCACGCTGCTCAGCGCCGTTGCGGGTGCTTTAGCCCAAAAATCGCTGCGCCCGCCCGATGTTCGCTACGAGCCTTCGCCTCCGGAGGTCGTGCGCGCCATGCTCGAGCTGGCGGGCGTCACCAGCCGGGACGTGGTCTACGATCTGGGTTGCGGCGACGGGCGGATTGTGATCGCCGCGGCCAAGGAGTTCGGCGCTCGCGGCGTGGGTATTGACATAGATCCTCAGCGGATCGCGGAGTCCGAGGAAAATGCGCGCAAGGCGGGCGTCGCGGGCCGCGTCCGTTTCCGCAACGAAGATCTTTTCGAAGCCGACATCAGCGAGGCAACCGTAGTTACGCTCTATCTCTGGCCTTGGGTCAATCTGAAGCTGAGGCCGAAGTTGCTTCGCGAACTCAAACCCGGTACGCGCGTGGTGTCGCACTGGCACGACATGGGGGACTGGAAGCCGGACAAAGAGATCGAAGTGAGCGGTCGCAAGATCTACCTGTGGCGCATCCCGCCGCGCAACGAGCAGCCGCCGCGTTGACGAGTCAGGGCCTGGCTGGCGATGTTTCCGGCGGCTGCGCCGGGGCCGGCTGCTTGTTCACCCACTCGTTGATCCACTCGAGGAAGGTCTTGTACCACAGCACGCTGTTTTGCGGCTTGAGAATCCAGTGTCCCTCGTCCGGGAAAAGCAAGAGCTTCGACGGGACCTTCTGGAGTTGAAGGGCGGTGAAGAGCTGCAAGCCCTGCCCGTAGGGCACGCGGTAGTCGAGCTCGCCGTGAATGACCAGGGTGGGCGTGCGGAATTGCTTCACGTAGTAGCTGGGGGAAAGCCGCGCGTACAGCTCAGGATTTTCCCAGGGCGGCCCCTGAAACTCCCAGAGCGGAAACCACAACTCTTCGGTCTCGCCGAACATGCTGCGCAGATCGAAGACGCCGGCGTGGGAAACCAGGGCGCGGAAGCGTTGCGTGTGTCCGAGGATCCAGTTGATCATGTAGCCGCCATAGGAGCCGCCGGCGGCCGCCATGCGCTCGGGGTCCACGTAAGGCAGCGCCGTCACGTAGTCCACCACGGTCATGATGTCGTCGAACACCTTGCCGCCCCAATCGGCGTTGATTTCGTCAATGAACTTCTGGCCGAAGCCCGTGGAGCCGCGCGGATTGGGCAGCACGACCACATAGCCGGCGCCGGCGAACACTTGGGGGTTCCAGCGGTAGCCCCAGTTGTTTTCCCACGCGCCTTGCGGGCCGCCGTGAATGAGGAACAATACGGGATACTTGCGATCGGCCCGGAAGCCGTGAGGCTTGACCAGGAAGCTGTGCACGCGCGTACGGTCCGGCGCTTCCACCCAGAATTCCTCGAACTCGGGGAGCTGGTAGGCGGAGAGGAAAACGTCGTTGATGCGGGTCAGGGGCTGGGGCGCCCCGCCGGTTGAAGAGACGCGAAACAGTTTGGCCGGCTGGCTGCCGCTCTGGCCCAGATAAACCATTGTCTTGCCGTCGGGAGTGAACTGTACATCGCTGACGTAGCCGGGGCCGCTGATGATCGTGCGTGCGCCGCCGCCGGTCACCGGGACCATGTGAACCACCTGGCGGCCGCGGTCCTCCACGGTGTAGAACAGGCGGCTGGAATCCGGCGACCAGGTGAAGCTGGTGACCCAACGATCCAGGTTCTCGGTGAGGACGGTGAGCTTGCCGGTGGCGCGCTCCAAGACGGCCAGTCGCCAGCGATCGCTTTCATAGCCGGGCCGCGTCTGCATGCGGAAGGCGAGGTACTTCCCATCCGGCGAATAGGCAGGCGAGTTGTCGGCGGCGGGATTGGACGTGATGCGGACCGCTTCGCCGCCGGTGATCGGCACCACATACAGGTCGGTGTTCGTGCTGACGGCCGCAACCGGGTCGCTCACCATTGCGTAGCAGACCTCTTTGCCGTCGGGCGAGATCGCGTAGTCGTCGGGACCTCCGAGCGAGAAGGGCGGCACGTCGCGATCGCCCGGCGTCAAGTCCACGGCCTTGCCTCCCTCCACAGGGATGGAGAACAAGTGGGAACGTCGCTTGCCTTGCCAGCGATCCCAGTGCCGGTAGAGTAGGGAAGTGTAAATGCGGGCCTTGACGGGGGAAGCCTTCTCCTCCTCGAGTTTCTTCCGGTTGCAGGCTTCGTCCGCGCCGCATTCCGGATAGACCTCGGAAGTGAACAGCAGGCGGCGCCCGTCCGGGGAGAACAGCACGCCGCCGGCTTCCGTGGGCCAGTTGGTGAGCTGGCGGGGCTGGCTACCGTCGGCGTTCATGAGCCAGATTTGCGCCGAACCGCTGCGGTCAGAAATAAAAGCGATGGTTTTGGAATCGGGCGACCAGCGCGGGCGGTCGTTGAGGTTACCTTCGTGGGTGAGTCTAACGGGTTCACCCCCGCTCAACGGGACGACGTAGATGTGTCTGGGCCGGCGGTTCTTTTCCAGATCCACGGACTGCACCACGAAGGCGACGTGGCGTCCGTCGGGCGAAATTTGCGGGTCGGAGATGCGCTCCAGCTTGAGCAGCGCATGAACGTCAAAGGGTTGCTGGCCCGCGACGAGGACGGCAAAAAGACAGGCAAGCCACAGCAGACGCGGCATACCCTGAATTGTAACGAACCGCCTCGGGCCGTCAGGCTGCCAGGGGCCAGCTCAAACGATCCGCATTTCGTCGCCCACGCGCTGGGCTGCCACGCGTTCGGCCTGCGGCCCGACGGCATCGAGCAACCTTTGGATCGGTTCCATTACGGGTTCGCGGCTGAGGATGAAGGTCTGGTGGTGGACGGGAAGGATGCGTTCGGCCCCGGCTTCGTTGGTCATCCGCCAGGCCTCCTCCGGAGTGCAGTGGCGGCGCCGCCACGGGTTGTAGGCGCCGATGGGCATGATGGCCAGGTGGTAGGGCCGCCCGTCGTGCAGTTCGCGGAAATGGTGCGTATCCCCGGTGTCGCCGCCGAAGATCAAGCGCCACCGCCCGATTTGAACGACGTAGCCGTTATAGCCGCGGTGATTGTCGCTGCGGTAGCGTGCGCCCCAGTGATTGACGGGAAAGGCGCGGATGAGGGCCGGTCCCACGCGGACGTGCTCGCCCCAGCCCAGCTCGTAGACGGACCGGTAGCGTTCGGGGCGGATCAGGTCGCTGTTGTGACGCGCGAGCACGACTGCGGTGCGGCGGTTTTCGAGCTTGCGCAGCGTGGGCGTGTCCATGTGGTCCATGTGAGCGTGGGAGAGCAGGAGCAGGTCCGGCGTCGGAAGTTCATCCAGTGCCAGAGCGGGCGCCACCAGACGTTTGATGCCGATCGCGAGCGGACCCACATGGATGCCGGCTCGGTCACTGAAGACGGGATCGGTGAGCACCCAGAAACCCTCGATCTTCAGCAAGACGGTGCTGTGGCCGAGCCAGGCGGCGTGCAGTCCGGTGTCGGGCCACTCTTGTGGCCGCGGGCGTGCGGGCGCGGGTTGGATCGGCCTGCCGACTTCGCGGAAAAATTGCCTCCAGAAGCTGGGGGCCACCCGGTAGGCTGCGGTGCCCAGTCCGACCAGCCCGACGCCGGCCAGGCCACCCACGATCCACTTCCGCCGCGAGGAGCGAGTTGGCGTTTGTTGCCCGGTCGCTGTCACCATCGAAAGCGTTCCTCCTTCCAGGGATCACCGCGCATGTGGTAACCGCCGGACTCCCAGTAGCCCGCGCGGTCCTTCTCTCTCAACTCGATGCGCGTCAGCCACTTGACGCTCTTCCAGCCGTACCGCCGTGGGACTACGAGTCTTGCTGGCCAGCCGTGCTCCAGACTGAGCGGCTGGCCGTCGTGGTGCGTGGCTACCAGAGCGTCCTCGGCGAGAAAGTCTTCCAAGGGAAGGTTGGCGGTGTAGCCGGAATCGAGGGCGTGTACGAGCACGAAACGGGCTTGGGGCGACGGTCCGCCGCAGCGAGCCAGGATCTCGCGGGTGGGGACGCCCTCCCAGAGGTTGCCCAGCCGCGACCAGCGGGTGACGCAATGAAGATCGGCGTAAACGCGCACCCGGGGCAGGGTATTGAATTGCTCCCAGCTCCACTCGATGGGGTTGGCGACGAGGCCATCCACCCGGAGTCGCCATGTTTGCAAGTTGATCCGGGGCAGGCCGTTGGAAGTCATCACGGGCCACTCATCGGTGCGGCGCTGGCCCGGCGGCAGCCGGTTGGGACGGACCACGTCGGGGCTGATCGTGACCCCGTCGGGCAAAGAAAGACTGCTGCGATCACGCTCGGAATCGGGCGCGTTGGACACGGTGGTTATCCCCTCTGAGAAGAAGCCGCGGTCGCGGCTACTTATCTCATGGTACAACGCGCCATGCGTGTATTCGTGGCATCCCGCGCCGCCCCGACACTGACGTGGCTGGCGCTCGTGTCGGCCTGGACCGCGATGGCGGGACAGGAAGGAGGGCGTGCGGAATACGTCGGAGGCACGGTTGCCTCGCTCAGGGCCAGGCTCAGCGGACGAATCCTGACCACGGACGACCGTGTGATGGTCTTTGAGGCCGACCGCGTCCGCCTGGAGGTCCCATACGAGCGAATCAACATGCTCGAGTACGGCCAGCAGGTGAGCCGGCGATATGCGCTTGGGGTGATCGTCTCGCCAATGCTGTTGCTGAGCAAGAAGCGGCGGCATTTCCTCACCGTCGGTTTCCGCGATGAGCAGGACCGGCAGCAGGCGATGGTCTTCCGCGTGGACAAGGAGGACATTCGTGCACTGCTGGCGGCGCTGGAGGCCCGGACGGGTCGGCGCGTCGAGTTCCAGGACGAAGAGGCACGCAAGGCCGGGCGAGGTGGCGGATGATTGCGCGAACCGCAGCAGCCTGGCTGCCGACTCTAATCATGGCTTCGGCGCTGGCTGCGCAGGGATCGGAGCCGGACGATTTGGAACGCGAACGGCTGGTTCAGCTTCTGAAGGTCCGCCGTGTGTATGTGGATCGTCTTACAGGCGGAGAAGTGGCGGCGCACATTCGCGAAATGATCCTGGCGGCTCTGCATTCGGCCAGGTTGTTCGTGGTAACGGAGAACCCGGATCGGGCGGACGCGATTCTCCGCGGGTCCGCCGAGGACTTGGTGTATACGGAAACGTTTGCTTCCAGCGAGGGCTTGAGCGCGCGAGGAAGCCTTGGCACCGGTTCCACGCGCACCGCAGACACGCAGGGCCGCCGGACCTATGCCAGCGTGGGGGTGGGCGAGCATTCCTCGACGCGGATTGCGGAGCGTCGTCACGAGGCTTCCGCTGCGGTACGGCTCGTTAACAAGGAGGGCGACGTGATCTGGGCCACCACGCAGGAAAGCACTGGGGGCAAGTTCCGGGGGGCCAGCGCGGATGTGGCCGACAAGATCACCCGGCAACTGCTGGCTGACTATGAGAGGGCGAGGCGCTTGCAAGCCGGGCGGAGTGCGACCGGGGACAATGGTGGCGGAGGAGCCGGGGAAAAACCGGGCGTTCGGCCCCCGCTCAATTAAAATTTTATAAGAAACGAGACAAAATGGGCCTGATTGTTCTATACTTGAGTCAGTCGCTGATACGTAGCATCCCCGGCGACGGAGCCCAGTCCGTCGCTAGCCCCTCTGAGTGAAGCCCCGGGGACCCCAGCCCGGGGCTTTTCTCTTTCTGGCGTCCCTTTGGATCGGGAGGCGGTGCGGACGTTCGCCTTTTCGCTTGGGCCGATGCTGCTGCTTCGACGTTGCTTTGGGCAACGCCCCTGGAGTCCTACCAGTCAATCACCAGCTTGCCGTGCTCGTCCAAGTGCGGATAGGGACCGCCACGGCGGAAGTCGTCAATGATGAATTTGTCGAACTGCGGCGTCGGCTCGAAATAGCCAGGCACGCGCAAGTGCTGCTTGACGACTTCGTCATTGAGTTCGATGCCCAGGCCCACCGTTTCGGGCACTTGGATGTAGCCTTTCTGGATGATAGGCTTGGGCACGCCGGTGACCAGATCGTCCCACCATGGGATATCCACCGCGTGGTTTTCGAGGGCCAGGAAGTCCTTGAGGGTGGCCGCCACGTGCACGCAAGCCATGCAGCCGACCGGTGAACCGGCGAAGTGCAGAGCGGTTTGCACGCCGTGCATTACGGCATAATCCGCGATGCGCTTGACCTCGCGGATGCCGCCGGCAGTAAGCGGATCGGGGTGAACGATGTCAACCGCCTGATTGTCAATGAAGGCCTTGAAGCCTTCTTCGAGGCCGAAGAGGCTCTCGCCGGTGGCGATTGGGGTTACGGTCGAATCGCAGAGCGTCCTGTACGCGCGCCAGTTCAGCGGCGCATCGCCGCCCTGCCCGAGGTGGCCTACCTGGATCATGTCTTCGGCCCAGGCGAGGTTGTACGGCTCGAAGGCGCGGGCGTAACGAATGGAGTCGTTGAGCGTGAGCGGGCCGAAGTGATCGGCTGCCAGGGGTTGATCCCAGCCGATGGCGTCGCGCACAGCCTGAATGAACTCGCAATAGAGTTTGAGTCCTTTTTCCGTGGCCACGCCGCCGATGAGCGCGCCGGGCACGTCCGAGATCAGGTTCGGGCCGATGTCCATTTTGAAGAACGTGAAGCCCATCTCCTTGCGTTTGCGCATCCGTTCGGCGTAGACTTTGGGGTCTTTGCTTTCGTTGGTGTCGCAATAGATGCGGATGCGGTCGCGGTACCGGGAGCCGATCAGTCGCCACACCGGCACGCCGTAGACCTTGCCCGCGATGTCGTGCAGCGCGATGTCAATGGCGCTGTAACCGCCGCCGGTGCGCCGGTGATTGGCGAACTTGCGGATGCGGTCCAGGTTCGGTTCGATGTCCAGCGGATTCCGTCCGACCAGGTGCGGCTTGAGCACCAGCGCCAGGCCTTCGACGCCGGCGTCGCGGACTTCGCCCAGGCCATAGACGTCCTGATTCGTGTAGATCTTGATGATCGGATAGTCGTAGTTTGAGGCGACGCGGCAAGCCCGAATGTCCGTGATCCGGAGCTGGCTGGGCGCCGAATAGCGGTTCACGGAGCCGGTCTGCGAACCGGAAGCTTTCGCGGTGCTCTTGAAGAGTGGACCGAACGCGGCCAGCGCCGCGGCGCGCCGCAGCAAACCGCGGCGGGTCAGAGTGGGACGTGGGTGGTATGGATAAGCCATGCGTGCTTCCCTCCATCGGCAATGCAAGTTTCCTTGGGATTCTACCCCGGGAAGCGGCTGGAGCGGGATGAACCTCGGTCCAGGCAGACTTTGCGCCCGCGGCGGACCGTTCCTTTCTCTCACCTCCGGAAGACGCGCATCTGGCCGCTGGGGATTTCCAGGGGTGCGGCGGTGGCGGGCAGGCGCCACAGGTCGGGTCCCGGGCGGAAGGCCTGATCGAGCAGG